>OJHK01000146.1_pt1 | contig 58929 bp, 60 predicted proteins | sample 1595161 | NCBI WGS metagenome assembly OJHK01 (sample SAMN05416842, study PRJEB24817) | seawater metagenome | isolation source: Sea water | place: Canada:Atlantic | collected 2013-07 | reverse complement strand
ACGAGATGTAGAGAGGTCTCGTGGGCTCGGAGATGTGTATAAGAGACAGCGCCTAACGAGCGCGTCGGCAGACTCAATCAGGACCAGTTTGCCTTCGAAGAGTTCTCGGTAATCGACACCGTGATCATGGGACACAAAGAACTGTGGGAGGTTAAGCAGGAGCGCGACCGCATCTATGGCCTGCCCGAGATGAGCGAAGAGGACGGCATGAAAGTCGCCGAGCTTGAGATCGAGTTCGCCGAGATGGACGGCTACAGCGCCGAGAGCCGTGCCGGTGAATTACTGAGCGGCGCCGGTATCGAAGAAGAGATGCACTTCGGCCCAATGTCGGAGATCGCACCCGGCTGGAAGCTGCGTGTACTCCTCGCTCAAGCTTTATTTTCAGATCCGGATCTACTGCTACTCGACGAACCAACCAACAACCTCGACATCAACGCCATTCGCTGGCTCGAAGAGGTGCTCAACCAGCGCCGCTCGACGATGATTATCATCTCGCACGATCGTCACTTCCTCAATTCTGTGTGCACACACATGGCGGATATCGACTACGGCGAGCTGAGGGTTTACCCCGGCAACTACGATGACTTCATGATCGCAGCCACCGCCGCGCGCGAGCGTCTGCAGTCGATCAATGCGAAAAAATCGGCACAAATCGCCGACCTCCAGCAGTTTGTGAGCCGCTTCTCGGCCAACGCCTCGAAAGCGAAACAGGCAACTTCGCGCGCTAAGCGCATCGAGAAGATTCAGCTCGAGGACATTAAACCCTCGAGCCGCGTAAGCCCCTATATTCGCTTCGAGCAGGATAAGAAACTGCATCGACAGGCAGTAGTGATCGAAAACCTAAAGCATGGTTTCGACGGTGAGACGCTGTTTAAAGACGGCAACCTAATCATCCCCGCCGGTCAGAAATTGGCGGTTATCGGTGAGAATGGCGCGGGCAAGTCGACATTCTTGCGCTGCTTAGTCGATGCCATCAAACCCGAGTCGGGCAAGATTGCTTGGGCTGAGAATGCGAGCATCGGTTATTGCCCGCAGGACAGCACTGCAGACTTTAGCAACGACATGACAATCTTCGAGTGGATGACCCAGTGGCGCAAGCCGACCCATGACGACCTGATTGTGAGAGCGACGCTCGGCCGCCTATTGTTTCCAGCGGACGACGCCAACAAGAAGGTCAAAGTGTGTTCGGGAGGGGAGAAAAACCGCCTCTTGTTCGGCAAGATGATCATGCAAGATCACAACGTGTTGATTATGGATGAGCCGACTAACCATATGGATATGGAAGCGATCGAGGCGCTTAACCTCGCGCTGGAATACTATGAAGGCACGCTGATTTTCGTCAGCCATGACCGCGAGTTTGTGTCGTCACTCGCCGATCGCATCGTTGAGATAAAAGACCAGTCGCTCAACGACTATCAGGGTAATTACGAAGAATTCTTGGCAATGCAATTGGCAGCTAAGTAATTTTGGGGCAAACGCCTTAAGGGCTCTCGCAATGCGCTATACTCTTAAGGAATGAACAACGCTCAAGACATTCTGCAATCAGTCTTTGGATTCCAGTCCTTTCGTCCGCCCCAAGACCAGATTATCGATTCCGTTATCGCCGGCGATGATGCCATGGTGATTATGCCAACGGGCGGCGGAAAGTCCCTGTGCTATCAGATTCCCTCGCTCGTGCGCGAAGGCTGTGGCGTGGTGGTTTCACCTCTTATTGCCCTGATGCAAGATCAAGTGAGCGCACTCAAGCTCCTAGGTGTCCGTGCTGCGTTCCTAAACTCAACTCTCGACCCCTCGGAAGCGGCCGAGATTGAGTCTGATTTGCGCAGCGGCACTCTCGATTTGCTCTATATCGCCCCCGAGCGCCTCAATCAGAATCGCACCATCGCCCTTTTGCAAAGCGCAACAATCTCGCTCTTTGCGATCGATGAGGCCCATTGCGTCTCGCAGTGGGGTCACGATTTCCGCGCCGATTATCTGCAGCTCTCGATGCTCGCCGAACTGTTTCCTGAAGTTCCCCGCATCGCGCTCACGGCAACCGCCGACGAGCGGACGCGAGGCGAGATAATCAACAGGCTTGGCTTAGAGCACGGCGGCCACTTTATCGCCGGCTTCGACCGTCCAAACATTCGCTACCGAATCGCGCTCAAACACAATGCCAAAACGCAGCTTCTCAACTTTCTAAAAGAAGAACACCCGCGCGATGCGGGAATTGTCTATTGCCTGTCGCGCAAAAAAACCGAAGAGATCGCCCACTGGCTAACGCTGCAGGGTTTCAATGCACTACCCTATCATGCGGGCCTACCGACGCAGACTCGCGCCACGAATCAGGCGCGCTTCCTCCGCGAAGAGGGCGTAATCGTCGTCGCGACAATCGCCTTCGGTATGGGAATCGACAAACCCGATGTCCGCTTCGTCGCACATCTCGACCTGCCGAAAACTGTCGAGTCTTACTATCAGGAAACCGGCCGCGCGGGGCGTGATGGCATGCCTGCCGATGCGTGGATGGTTTATGGGCTTCAAGACGTCATTAAGCTGCGGCAGATGATGTCTACCTCCGAAGGCAGCGAAGAGCACAAGCGAGCCGAGCAGCATCGGCTCAATGCTATGCTCGGGTTCTGCGAAATAACTTCCTGCCGGCGCCAGGCGCTACTCGCCTATTTCGACGATCACATGCCGAATCCCTGCGGCAACTGTGATACCTGTCTGGAACCAGCGGACACGTGGGACGGCACTGAATCAGCGCGCATGGCGCTCAGTACTGCCTATCTCACCGGTCAGCGCTTCGGTGTAAACCACCTCATCGATGTGCTCCGCGGCTCGGAGGGTGAGAAGATTTTCCAGTTCGAGCATCACACCATCAGTGTCTACGGAATAGGCAAAGCGTTAAGCAACGACCAATGGCGTTCGGTCTTCCGCCAACTCGTTGCCCGTGGATTGCTGAGTGTCGATCTCGAGCGTTTTGGCGCACTGCGGCTAGAAGAGCGCTGTCGTCCCCTGCTGCGTGGCGAAGAAACTATAGAGCTACGGCGAGACTTAAAACAGAAAACAACCAAACGTCAGACGCGCTCGCCTCTGCCTAATGATATCGATGTAACGCTCTGGGAGGCGCTGAGGGACTGCCGCCGCGGATTCGCCGAGGAGCAAAACGTGCCACCCTACGTAATTTTTCACGACAGCACGCTTCAAGAGATGTGCGTCTCACTCCCCTCTTCACTCGAGCGATTAGCCGAGATAAGCGGCGTCGGTGAGCGCAAGCTAGAGAAATACGGCCCCGCTTTTGTTGGCGTTATTAACCAGCACCTCGTTGGCTAGGCAAGATTTGCAACATTCGGTCACAATTGAGGCGTTGCTTTACGCATCGGCTATTGGCAACCTCTGCGGATGAGGTTCGCACCTCCGCTTACACTTGCTGCGCCCTAGGCCGCGGCGGTTAGCTAGCTTATCCCCTAAGTGCGAATCGAAAGACCTTCACTCGTTACAGGAGCCAGAAACGATGCGTACCTATCCCGCGTTAGCCTCTTTGCAGGCAGCCATGCTCATAATAATCAGCACCGGTGTGCTTGCGGCCGAACATGAGTCAATCGGCACGTTCGATTTCCCCACATCGGGCTCGCCTCAGGCTCAGGTTCATTTCGAGCTAGGCGTGGGTTACCTCCACAGTTTTGGCTTCATTCAAGCGCAGCGTGAATTCAAGCTAGCACAGGAAATCGAACCCGATTTCGCCATGGCCTATTGGGGAGAGACATTTACTTATAATCACCCCTTCATTGGTGAGTGGGACGCACAGTCACCCATGGACACGCTCAACCGCCTCGGCGCGACGAGTGAAGAGCGTCTAAGCAAAGCTCCTACGGAACGCGAGAAAGGCTTTCTTCGCGCAGCGGAGGCCTATGCCTTTACACCCGGCACAGTAGGCAAACGCCGCACGGCCTGGATGAATGCCATGCAGGAGGTCTATGCAGATTTTGGTGATGATGATGATGAGGTGGCAGCATTTGCCGCTGTATCAATGCTAGCCGGTGCAACCGTCGCAGGAGAAGCGAGAGAAAGACTCAACATGCGCGCCGGCGCCATTGCGCTCGAATTGTTTAAGAAAAACGAAGACCATCCTGGTGCAGCGCACTATGTTATTCACGCATTCGATGACCCTATTCACGCGCCCATTGCGCTCGAGGCAGCTTTTAAATACGCAGACACGGCTCCCGCCGTTGCTCATGCCCGACATATGCCCACCCATATTTTTATTCAACACGGCATGTGGCCAGAGGTGGCTAAATGGAACGTCGTCGCCTTCGATGCAGGCGCAGCACTTTGGATGCCGGGCGACAGACCGAATGATCAGAATCACGCTGCCGACTGGGGCCAGTATGGCGATCTGCAGATGGGCGATGCCGCACGCTCAATGTCGTGGATCGCGCGTTCCGAAAAAGTACTTCGAGAGAATCCTAACGACGCGCGTTCGGCAGCCACTCTAAATACCATGCGCGCACGCCATATTATTGAGACGCAGCAATGGCAAACCCGTGAACTTAACGAAGAGCTTGATGCCAACGAATTGCTCGCGCTGGGCATGAGCGCAGCAGCGCTCAATCAATTCGCGCTCACTTCGAGTGTTGCGGAGAGATTACTACTTTTAGCAGACGCGAGCCCTCGCGATCAGAATCTCAAGATTATGTATCACGAGATCGCAGGTCTTGCCGAACTCGGCAAGGCGCGCGCAGGGGCAACAGTCGACGTAAGTTTGCAGAAATCAGCTGTCGAGCATTTTTCGAATGCCCTTGAAATAACAGCTACCCAGCGCTTGCCTAATGGTGCTGCGAATCCTTTAAAACCAGCACATGAGCTTGTTGGCGAGGCAATGCTCGCAAGCGGACAAACCGAATGGGCTGCCGAGCTTTTCGAAGAGTCTTTGCTGCGTATGCCAAGGCGCCCTCTCTCACTTTTAGGCGCTGCTCGCAGCCAAGCAGAGCTTGGCAACTCGGCAATGGCAGCTAAGCACTATGCCGAACTCGCTTTAGTATTAGCCGGTAGCGATCATGTCGCGTTGGCTGAGGCGCAGGCGTTTATTGCAAACGCCAATTAGCGCTGGCACAACTGAATCTTCGCGCCATTTCTCAAGCGCTTTTTGATAGCTAGATCTTTGCTCGCGACGTAACAAGAAAAAGGAGCGTATTATGTCCATAAAGAAAGAGTGCGAGTTAACGCGGCTCGAATCAGCGAGCGCCGAATTAGCGGTCGCGGGTAACGGACTGCTGAGCCGAAGACTCCTCCTAGGGCTTGGCCTGGGTGGCGCGGGGTTATCTGTGGCCTCTGGGGCGCTCGGCGCGGATTTCGACATACCTGCTTGGTCAAAACAGCCTGGCCCTGGCCCGAGCGGTTATGGCCAGCCTTCGCGTTTCGCTACAGGCATTCAGCGCGACCCCGGCCGTGCTAATCCTCTTTATCCAGGAGGCGGCGCCTCGCGAACGCCATTGCATCAGCTTCGTGGCACCATCACACCAAATGGCCTGCACTTCGAGCGCCATCACGCTGGTGTTCCAGACGTCGATCCAACGCAGCACACGCTCGTGATCAACGGCCTAGTAGCGCAGCCTCTCGCCTTCGACTACGAAAGCCTTCTCCGCTACCCCATGGTTTCTCGCACACAATTTCTCGAATGTTCGGGCAATAGCGGTGCACTGTTTCGTGACACGGCGATAGATGGCACAGCGCAGAGCATCAACGGCTTAGTGTCGTGCGCAGAATGGACAGGAATCCCACTCTCAGTCTTGCTTGACGAGGCAGGCGTATCTCCCGAGGCCCGCTGGATAAGCGCTGTCGGTGCCGATGCCGCTAGCATGGGTCGCTCGATACCATTAGACAAAGCCGTCGACGACGTTTTGGTCGCCTTATTCCAGAACGGCGAACCGCTGAGACCGGAGCAGGGTTATCCGATGAGGCTTTTTGTCCCCGGCTGGGAAGGCAATGTTAGCGTAAAATGGCTTACCCAAATCAAATTGAGTAAAGAGCCCAGTCAATTTCGCGATGAAACGAGCAAATATACCGATACTCTGAGCGACCGGCGCAGCTTACAGTTCACTTTCCCCATGGGCGTGAAATCAATCATTACCTCTCCCTCAGGCAAGATGCAGCTTAACAATCCGGGACTCTATCAGATCGAGGGCCTTGCTTGGTCTGGAGCGGGATCAATCGCGAAGGTCGAGATTAGCGCTGATGGCGGCGTGACTTGGGCGCAGGCCGCACTTGATACGCAAGCTGGCGACAAATCATTAGTGCGTTTTAGGTTGCCGTGGCACTGGAACGCAAACCCTGCACAGCTAATCAGTAGGGCAACCGATAGCGCAGGGAATCTCCAGCCAACGCGAAGTCAACTTCTCGCAGAGAAGGGAGCGCTGGCTTTCTATCATTTCAACGCACAGCAGTGCTGGGCCGTAACGAGCTCCGGCGAGGTGAAAAATGTCTATGTTTAAAACCACCTGCTTTAGCGCGCCTCTGCTCGCTCTCGGCTTAGCGCTTACGTCACCGCTTGCAATGAGCCAAGAGACGCTAGAATCGCCGCAGCTAGGAAGAAAAATCACATCATCTGAACTGATCGAACTCGATCTCATCGCCTCTAACGAGAGCGCACTGCCCGCCGGCAGCGGAACTGCGTTTCAAGGCCGTGAAATCTATGCCGCTCAATGCGCATCTTGCCACGGGCCAGATGGCTCGGGCGGCCCCGCGAATCAGAAGCTCGTTGGCGGCAATATTAAGTCAACAGAGGACCCGGTGCGCACCGTTGGCAGCTACTGGCCGCACGGCTCCACACTTTTCGACTATGTCCGGCGAGCGATGCCAGCTAATGCACCGAAATCGTTGAGTGACACCGAAGTGTATCAAGTTGTCGCTTATGTGCTGTTTATGAACGGCCTTATCGACCAATATAAAATAATCAACGCAGACACCCTGCTATCGCTAAAAATGCCCAACGCAGGGGGATTCATTGACATGAGCGCGTCACACTGACACCCGGGTGCGCGAGAAGCATCAAACATTGATCTTGCTCGCTTCACAGGGATACGCAAACTCAGTAAACTTGTGGCCCGTCGAAAGCCAGCCGAATAAAATCTAAACTCTGAGAGAGAACCCATGCCTAAGTCCCCAGCGCTGCTCGCTGCGCGAGCATTGTCTATGCCAAATTTTCTGCGCGCCTTAGTCGCCTTCCTTTGCCTATCCTCTGCAATCGCCACTGCGCAAGTTGGAATCGATGTCTCACGCATCAGCGCAGAACCTTCGTTCGAGGATTTCTCCGAAATGTCACCTAGCACTGCACTTGCGCGCTCGATGACTAAGGTTGACGACTTCACCCAGCGCCTGCCAGACGATGGCGACGCAGCCTCTCAGCGCACCGAAGTCTATATTGGCTATGATCAAGAACAGCTGCACGTCATATTCCTCGCCTTCGACGACAACCCAAGCCAGATTCGCGCGAACCTATCCTCACGCGAAAACATCGATGGTGACGATATCGTCGAGATGGTAATCGATACGTTCAACGATCAGCGCGCCGCGTTCGCTTTCCGCTCAACTCCCCTTGGCATGCAATGGGATGCGCGCTGGACCGAAGGCTCTTCAATGCGTGCAGGATTCGACACGACACTCGAAACCGTGTGGGAAAGCGATGGTCAGGTTACCGATCAAGGCTATATGGTGAAAATGGCAATCCCACTACGCAGCCTGCGCTTTCTTGATCGTCCCGAACAGCTGTGGCGCATTCAGTTTGGCCGCATTATTCCTCGACTAAGTGAGGAATCTTACTGGCCACCCTATCTCATCGACATCGAAGGCCGCCTAAACCAGACTGCACCACTCACCGGTATCCGCAATGTTTCACCGGGCAATAATTCGCAGATCGTGCCTTTTTTATTCGCACGCGAAGTCGATTCACTTAAGCCTAACGCCGCCGGAGGCCCTGCGTTCAAACGCGCTTCGGAGCAAGATGTTGGTGTCGATGCCAAGTTTATCTTCAACGATTCGATGGTTTTGGACATCACGCTAAATCCAGATTTCAGTCAGGTCGAATCGGACCAGCCACAGGTCACCGTCAACGAACGCTTCGAGGTTCAATTCCCCGAGCGCCGGCCCTTTTTCGTTGAGAACGCCGATTTCTTTGCAACCGACTCGAACCTTGTCTTCACCCGTCGCATAGTCGACCCCGATGGCGGCGTGCGTTTTACTGGTAAATCAGGCGATTACGGCTTTGGCACCATTCTAATCAACGATATAGCACCGGGTCTAAACCGTAGCGAGAACGATCCTCTCAATGGCGAAAAAGCGACGATCGCGATACTACGTGGGTTCAAAGATATTTCGACGCAAGACCGAGTGGGCTTTCTGGTCACTGATCGTGAGCTAGGCGACGGTTACAATCGTGTGGCGAGCGTAGACGGACGTTTCCGTATCAACAACAACTGGCTTACGCAGATGCAAGTCGTCGCGACCGAAAGCGAGCCGGTAAACGGCGGTGAAACAACCAGCGGATACCAGCGCAACATTCAGGTGAATCGCGTTGGTCGCACTGTGCAAAACCATACACACTATATTGCGACCTCAAAAGATTTCCGCACTGAGCTTGGTTTTCAGAACCGCTTCTTCAAGGCGGACACCGACGGCATTCACCAGCGTGTCGCACTTAACTTCTTCCCGGAGGGCGCGTCGCTCAATTCTTGGAATACGACTATTTTCGGCGTTTATCTCGAAGACATCGAGGGAACGAAACTGTTTTCTCAGCTAGGACCAAGCATCGGATTTAATTACGATACGACAAGTTTTAGTGCCGGATACACAGAATATGACGAAGTATTGAGGCCACAAGATTTCCCCGGCCTTGCAAGTAACAGAGACTACAACTACGAAGACTGGACTGTGAGCTTAAAAAATAACACGCTAAACAGCCTAGAGTTTAAAGCCAGCTATCGATCGGGTACGAGCCTCAACGTCGTTCCTGTACGAGGCACACTGCCTAGCGTCGTTAATAGCTCTCGAGTAAGTATCGATGCGCTGTGGCGCCCTATCAATCGTTTGCGAGTCCTCAACACCTATCTCAACACTGAGCTTGAGACTAAAGGCGGCGCCAAAGTTTTCACTAACCGCATCGCACGCAGCAATTGGAATTATCAGTTTACAAAAGAATGGTCTCTCCGATTCATCGCACAATATGACGAGACTGCAGCGGGCCCTGCGACGCGCTTAGTCGACGATGAGAACCTGAACTTCGACCTGCTATTACGCTATGTAATCAACCCTTGGTCGGCGCTTTTCATCGGCTACAACACCAATCAGAGCAATTTCGACATTGTTGATATGGAAGGTGAACGTGAACTGGTTATAGCGAATGACCTTCGCAAAGACGGCGAGCAGTTCTTCGTTAAATTCAGCTACCTGTTCCAGCGTTAAAACAGCAATCCATCGGGTAGCGACCTGCTCTAACATCCTGATGGCTGCGCTTCTCAAGTAACAATTTATCACACGCATACTCGACCTGCGGCACTGTGCCGCAGCAGCCTACATTGGCGAGAAAGCGCGATAGGTCTATACTGTGAGCCTTGTACGCGAAGCGTGTCAGCTAGGCAAAGACGCCTTTTTGGCAGGATTTCATAATTGATTATTCGAACTTCAGACCAGCGGAGACGCGGCTCATGACAAAGACAACATTCACCTTCAGCCATTCAGCACTAAAGCACATCAGCGCACTTGCGTTTGCGATGGCCGCGAGCGCAGCCAGCGCGCAGCCAGGCGCTGCCACGCATGATGCTTACCCTGCGCTAGCTGACCTTTTCAACGCATTCGACGTGACTCATGCACAGACCTTCGCCGAAATTAATAAGATCAATGAAAACGCCTACGCCAAGGAAGCCCGCGACATGCTCGAAGAGCATCTCACCATGATGGCCAACATGACTATGAAAGAGATGATGGCTCAGGGCATGGGTCATGGTGACAATATGCATATGGGTATGAGCATGGATAGCCCCTATGGAGATCTCGAGGTTGAGGCGCGCATTAACCTTCGCAACCTCATGCGCGAGAAATATTCTGATGCGCAGGCAGCAAGTGCATTCGATGACAGTAGCGCGCTAAATCGACACACCTCTCAAGTATTCAAACACGGGCGCGCGTTCGAGAACGCACTCTTTGCTCTATACGCCGACTCCTCGATTACCGATAAGCGCGCTGCTGTAGAAGCGGCAATTGCAGACTACAAGTCTGATACCCGCCATTCAGTTGCTCTGACACCTAAAGACACCACGCTTCTCGTAAACCACCCCCAAGCGAATGCATTCAAGACTGCATTTCCACGCCTAAGTGGATTTCTGTGGACTCAACAATGGCTGCAACTTGCCTCGCTAGAAGCGATTATCCGTGACAATGTCGACGATCAATTCAGCGGCGGCATTGACGTCGTTATGGAACGCTTCGAAAACAAGATCGGCTCGGCGGGCGGCATGAGCATGTACCCTGCACCAACCGAGCTTCCCATGGCCGCTGCGATCGCACCTGACCTCTATAGTCAGTCGCCAGAAGCAACGATCATATTAGACAACCTTAATGTGCTCGAAACTCTCGTCGCCGATATCATGGCGTATCCAAACCTTGATAATCGCGCGGAGTTAATCGACGCGGCCGTTGTACGCTTTACCGACAATGAAAGCGATAACGTATTGCCCGAGGACTATCTTCTGTTCGCTTTGCGTGGTGGAATCTATAATCAGGGTGGCCCGGCAGTAGGCGAGCTCTCTCAGTCTGAGCGCAATCGTTCACGCGAGGCAATGAACATGCAGCACGCGATGACCATGTCTAACGGACAGTAACCTCAAGTTCGCGGCATGATGGGTCAGTTTACCGTCGAGTAAAGCCCGACCCTGTCGGGCTTACGCGCGGTGTCACTCAGCGACAAGATTTTGCAACACCATCCCTAAAAGCATCGCGCCGACGAAAAGCACTACCGAGGGGTCAAGCGTCGCCAGCGCCGTGATCGCGGGGCCGGGGCAGAGGCCTCCAATCCCCCAACCGATACCGAATAGCGCCGTACCTATCAGCAAGCGGCCATCTAGGTCAGCCTTGGTAGGCAAAAAGAATTTCTTCTCGAAGAGCGGTCGCTCACGACGCAAGACCAACCAAAAAGTCGCCGTAGTGACAGCAACACCCCCGCCCATGACGAAGAGTAGACTCGGATCCCAGTCTCCTGCGAGATCCAAAAAGCCGATTACCTTGCCAGGATTGACCATGCCCGAAATGATAAACCCTAACCCGAAAAGCAGCCCTGAAAGCAGTGCAACCGTCGAATGGGCAAACGTGCTCTCATGGTTTTTTTGATCCGTCGCGATACTCATATTCCTATCTCCTTCAGATGACGGGTAACATATACCGTGATGAAACCGAATAACATGAACGTTGCAGTGGCAGCGAACGAGCGCTTTGAAAAGCGGGCAATCCCGCAGATACCATGGCCACTGGTACAGCCGCTTCCAAGCCTCGTGCCAAAGCCAACCAAAAGCCCAGCAACGACGAGGAACTCGGGGCTGGCTTGGGTCTCGATTGTAATCGGCGAGCTTGAGATAAACTGATAGAGCAGCGTTGCGAGCAGGAGACCGACGAGAAATAAAACTCGCCAACGCCTCTCCTCGCCCCGCGAGGATATTGCGCCACCTAAGATGCCGCTTATGCCGGCTATTCTTCCATTACCTGCCAGCATAATCACTGCCGAAAGACCTATAAAAGAGCCGCCGATAAGCGCGCTCAAAGGAGTGAAATTTTCCATAATTTACCCTCGCCTGATCTCAATAAAAGTTAAACTAGTGTTTGGGGCCATGATGATGAATTAAAGGTTTGCAATATTTGTGTGATTTGCAGTCACAGTTGCGTCAGCCCCCTTTTAACGAATCGAGACTATGTCTATAACGCTACGAGCCTTAAAGAAACCGCTCCTCATCGCAGCGGCAAGCGTGCTAGCCGCGGTGATTGGCGGCTGCGCCCTACTGCTTGCGGCCCCTGCAATGATAATCAATCCGCTGGCGAAAAACATTGCGTTGTCGCAGGGTATAGTACTCCAAAAGCTGGTGATCGATGCCCCCGTACGCGCAAAACGCCATAAAGGAAGAAGAGTCTTTACTCTCTCAATCGAGACAGCCAGTGGCGCCTACGAAGGCGATTCATTCGAGCTAATAGACACTGAAATTGCTTTCGGTTTACACGACTTGGTTGCCGGACGACTTGATTCAATCGCCATAGCCGAGGCGAAGATCAGAGCACCAGCAAAGGCATCAGAGACCGAAAGCCTGCTACAACCATCTGTATCCGCGCAGCTCGCGCCGCTATTTTTATTGCAACAGCAGCTGCTATCATTTCCAGTCAATTCACTGTCGATTAAGTCGATGCTGCTGACTCTTGGAGCCGACGACTCACTCGCCCCTCAGATAAGGGCCGAGCTCAATGTATTCAAACTGCCTGACGGGGGCATGGGTATCAATTTGGCCGCCGAGATCGCTGAGAATGCACTCAACTCAGAGGCCGGTCCCCTATCGTTGACCGCGGCGCTTGCTTTACCCGAGCAAGATAGGATGACGCTTTCTGCCAAGCTTGCCCTCGATGAAGACGAGGTTATTGTTAGTGGAACGGCAGAGAAGGATGCTTTTGCGCTAAGTATCGAAGCGGATACCGGTTTCGCATCGCTTGTTGATTTATCCGCTTTAATTCAGCAGATCGTTGGCTCTGACGACGAAATGACTGTCCGTGTTCCCAACGAGAAAATCACCCTAGCAATCGAGGCTGAAGGCGAGCAGCTAGCCCTAAGGATTACTCCGTCGACACTTGAGGTAAGCACAGCGCTTCTTAAGGATGCGGTTAGTAGGGTCACAGTGAGCAACGCAGACGTAACTTGTACAAGACTCGAGCGCTGCGCAGGTGAACTCACCCTCACAGTGCTTGCCGAACCCAGTGGGAGCGCGTGGTTTAGCATACCGATGAGTGCGGAGTCCGAGATTCTGGCTCAGGCTGATGCCAATACGGTACAAAGCCCTCGAACCCTCCTGCAACTAAAAACGCTGTCAGTTGAGCTGCCGCTGATATTTGCCTATCAAGCGGGAGAGATCGATTTATCCTCGCCGCTTTCGACTCTTCGGCTCGGACCATGGCAGACGCAATCTTCGTCGGGAGAGCTGGTGTTTGAGCTGCGTGACCTTATGGCTCACCTTGGTCGCGTCAGTTCGATTCGCGGGAAAATCGACAGTACTGAAGCAACGTTTAATCTCGCAGGCGTCGAGCTAAATAGCCCGCGGCTGAGCGCCTCAATCGATGCCGACACACTCGACGCCACTGCAGTTGCTGAGCTTAGTATCGCCGGCAAGCCTTTCGCTGGCGCCTCAATCGCTCACAGTTTCGCACGCGACACCGGCAGCCTTGATCTGCGTATTGAACCAGCTGGGTTTTCTCTGACATCACCGCTTTCGGCATGGGTTAACCCTCCCGACCTTCAAACACTTGTTGGCAAAGCTGACCTTGTGGCGGGCAAGCTGGAGATGCGTATAGACCTTGGCTGGAGTCGTCAGCAAAGTAACGCATGGGTTCTGGGTGGCCCTTTGGTCGCAAAAATTAATGCGGTAAGCGGTTTCGCGGGAGAGACACTTTTCGTTGGCGCAGGCACGGGAATTTTCGCCGAACTGGCCTACTCTCAAGAACAAGAATTCACCCTTTTTACTGCACAGCCGGCTGCCTTTTCAGTCGCAAGCATCGACTCGGGATTTCAGTTCGACAACATTCGGTTGGACTACCTCTTCGCTCTCGATCCGAGTAGTTATAATTTCACGGCCAAGGCTATCCGCGCGGATTTTCTTGGCGGCGAAATTACGATTCCCACTTTTACACTGACCGGTTCATCGCAAAACCTTTATCAAGAACAGGCGATAGATGTCGTCCTTAGCGGTATAGACCTCGGCTCAATAGTCAGCCTCGCCAATTATCCTGAGGTTGTCGTGCAAGGATCAATAAGCGGCTATTTGCCGCTCAGTCTCAAACAAGATGAAAATGGCAGCACAGTGACGGTCAGCGAGGGGTTAATTTCGGCGTTGAAACCTGGAGGCAGTATCCGTTACACGCCTTTAGGCGGAATCACCAGCGGTAATCAAAGCATACAGTTCGTCAACGAAGCGCTTGCCAACTACCAGTTCACTACGCTCGACACGACCCTCGAATTAGACGAGGCAGGAGAACTAAGCCTCGGCGTTGTGTTATCGGGAAGCAATCCGGAGTTGAATGCGGGTCAGGCTATTAACCTGAACGTGAACATAAACGATAACCTTCGCTCGCTGTTACAAAGCCTACAAGCAAGCCGCAAGTTGACTGAAGAATTGGAGCAAAGGCTCGCAAAGTAAGCCCTGTTCAGCCTCCGTTAATGCCACCAGACTAAGATTGACATTAGGAAAGCTCAGGACTATTTTGCGGGCGTTAGTACAGATGCCTTCCCCGAAAACCCTTCGGGGCATTATTCGACGAGACCAAGAGAATCGGACATGCTAAAACTAAGCACTACAGCAATAATTGCCCTCGGCCTTTTTATGACGAGCTGTACGCCAACCGTGCAGGTCGCTGTGCCGAACGAGCCGATCACCATAAACCTAAATGTGCGTATAGAACATGAGATCAGAGTTAACGTTGAACAAGAACTCGATGGAATTTTCACCGCCGACAGCGGTCTCTTCTAACAATGAGCCACAGAATCAACAGCATCAGTCGACGATCTACACGGAAGAAAACGACATGAAAAAAACTATGAATACTTCGCCTATGAGCCTCTTTCGCAGCATTTGCCTACTCGTGCTACTAGCCTTATCACCGTTGGCGCTAGCCGATGCCCTACAAGACGCTAAGCAGTCGGGCGCAGTTGGGGAACAGCGCGACGGCTACCTTGGCGCCGTAACTAGCAGCGCAGGTGCTGAGATTCGAGCATTGGTTGCAAGAGTTAACCGAGAACGCAAAGCGCGGTACGAAGAGATTGCGAAGAAAAACAATCTCTCGTTACAGCAAGTACAGGCGCTCGCTTTTGAACAGGCAGAACAGGCAACGCTCGCGGGAAACTATGTTCAAAACGCGAGCGGTGCCTGGGTTAAGAAATAGCGTCTAGTCTACATCGCTCAGGCTCGACTGATACGTTTCGGTTAGCATTTTCACAGCGATCAACGAAAGCAGTGACGCGCCCGCAATATAAACAGACACCCAAACTATGTCGTATTCGATCCACAGAATCGTCGCGATAGTTGGGGCGAAGGCGCCACCCACGATTGCACCAATTTGATAGCCAAGTGAGGCGCCCGAATAGCGCACCTCGGTGCTAAAGAGTTCAGTGAAGAACGCAGCTTGTGGGCCATACATTAAACCCAGAAAAGCGAGGCCGCCGCTAATACCAAGCACTACCAGCCAGAACTCGCCTGTGTCGATGAGGGGGAACAGCGCGAAGGCCCAAACCCCGGTGAGCACTGCGCCAAGCATGAATATTCCCCGCCGACCGTGACGATCCGAATAGGACGCGGCCCAAAACTGAGTAGGCACTTGAATAGCCGAGGCGATGAGGACAGCAAATAGCATCGTGTCTCGCGGGATCGCCGCACCATTGGCATCGCCTCCGTAGGCGAGAACGAAACCAATGAGAATATAAAACGCTACCTGAATAGAAAGGAATGCACCCGCTGCGAGGGCAATCCGTTTGGGGTATTTGATTAGCGCTTCGATGATTGGCGAGCGCCTAACTATTTTGACCGGCGACTGGGCATCGCGTTTTTCTTTAATCGCCTGCAATTCTTTGAACGCGGCGGTGTCTTCCATATGCAATTGCACATACATGCTAATGCCTATGAGCAAGACGCTCGAGATAAACGGCACCCGCCAGCCCCAATCCATGAAGGCCTCTTCGGATATCGACGAACTAATTAGAATGAACGCAATATTAGCTAGAATAACGCCAACGGGCGCTCCCGCCTGCGCGTAAGCACCGTAATAACCACGTTTATCCGCAGGCGCGCTTTCGGTAACCAGGAGCATAGCGCCACCCCACTGCCCGCCTATTGCGAGTCCCTGCGCAAAGCGCAGCAGACATAGGATAATTGGCGCTGCGACACCGATGGTTGCATACGTCGGTAGCAATCCAATCAGAGTTGAAGAGATACCCATCATCCACAAAGCAATAACCAGCGTCTTTTTGCGCCCTACTCTGTCGCCAAAATGACCAAAGATGATGCCGCCCAATGGACGTGCGATAAAACCAAAGGCAAAGGTGCCGAACGACAGGACCAGCCCTATAGTAGGATCACTGCCCGGAAAGAAGGCGCTGGGGAAAACCAGCGCTGCAGCGGTGGCATAGAGAAAAAAGTCGTACCACTCGATGCTGGTTCCAGCGAGCGCTGTTAATGCGACTTTGCGCATACTCATCTTAAGGTGAGTTTGATCGGCCTGCGCCATCGTATCAGGGTCACTCATAGTGCTATATCCTTAGGGCTTATTGTTTTATTTTTACTCAATAATGTCATGTGTCGCATCATTGGAACCTGAGCATACCAGTAATTTGACCAGTTTCACTCACTTTGGGGCTGAGGCTTTAGCGGTATACTACGGCTGCCCTCATGACTAAAGGATTAATTTCGATGGCCTACGAACTCATTCGACTTGTGCATTTCGCTGCTCTTTTCGTCGTCTCTGCAACAGTGCTTATCCACTATATCGCTTTTGCACCCGAAATCACCCGCGAAGACGCGCGCAACCTCTACAGAGTCGACATGGCTTTTTGGGCGGCGAGCGCCGTGGTGCTGATTGCAGGCTTAGTGCTGTGGTTAGGCGTTGGCAAACCTGCCAGCTTCTATAGCCCCAATTCTCTTTTTCACACCAAGCTCGGCTTATTTTTCGGTATGCTGCTTTGTTCTATACCCGCAACCAAGTTTTTCCGACTAGAAGGACGTCATGCTGTAAGCGATGACGATGCCGAAGTGAAAATAGAGACTCCGACTTTGTCACGCTCACTGGTGCGTGGGAAATTTCTCACGCTCGCCGTTATTTTTATCTGCGCATATCTAGTCGCGCGGGGCGTAGGCCTCTAATGCATCGGTTGCGCGCGAGCATTCTGGCAACTGGCCTGATGCTCACCGCACCTTTGTTAGCTCAGACCCTTGCGCCTGAGCGTGTCCTCAACGGCGTCAATGTCCTTGCTGACTCGTGCACACAGGCGTCAGACAGCAGGCAAGCCTTCGATTCAGCCGCTCTCACTCGCGCTCTCTCCTCGCCCGAGCGAGACGTTACTGATTTTTTGCGCGACGAAACACGAAAGCCAGTTCAAACGCTCGAATTCTTAGCGCTTGAGCGGGGTATGCGCGTGCTCGATCTTTATGCCGCCGGAGGCTATTACACTGTTGTACTTTCTCAGGCGGTCGGCGAAAGCGGCTGTGTTTTTGCTCAGAACACGCAGCGTGGCCGCGCCTTTATCGAAGATAGGCAAGCGATAACGCAGGGCGAGGCGCTAGACACAAAAATTCGCACAGCAAACCTAAACAATGTCACGCAACTCATCGCGCCAACCACGAGTCTCGGCATTGCGCCCGAGTCGCTCGATTTTATTCTTCTCACACTGACACTTCATGATTACGCCAATCCAAATCCGCGGCGCGCGCGCGAACTGCTCACGATGCTCTATTCGCTGCTAAAAGCCGGCGGAATCCTCGGCATAAGCGATCATGTTGGCGATGAAGGAAATGACAATCATGCGCTGCACAGAATGCCCGAGCAGCAAGCCATTGCGCTCGGGCTCGAGGCAGGGTTTGAGGTAACGTCTAGCGATCTGCTGCGAGTGCATTCGGACGATCACAGCCGCAGCGTTTTCGATCCGCGGCTGGCGAGGATAACCGATCGGTTTCTACTGCGATTGCTGAAGCCGGCACGGTAGCATTTTGATGGGCAATGTCCACCTCGTGCAACGGGGTTTGTCAGCAGTTACACTTAACCCGACAAGATACTCGACTCGACCCCAAGCGCAGCACGATCATAAGACTTGACCAGGAGACGACGATGAAAACAACGCCAAACGCTTTATTGAGCCGCATCCGACGCTCGAATACACACCTTCTTTCTAGAATGAGCTTGGTAATGGTTGCGTGGTTGATTGGCCAGATCACTCTCGCCCAAACTACTCGCTTCGAAGTACCGCTCACATCCGACGGCGTACCCGACCTGCAGGGCATCTGGACGAGTAACACCATCACGCCTCTCGAACGCGACCCTCGGTTCGGCGACCAACTTGTGCTATCTAGTTTCGAAGCGATGGCATTAGAACAGGCCGTCGCCGACTACAGCGCCAATGCCGATGCGCCCAGCGATCCCAACAGGGCTGCTCCTAACAAGGGCAAGATCGAACTCGCCGACAGCTACAACAACTTTTGGTTTGACGACGGTACCCGCGTCGCCGAATTCGATGGCGAATATCGTAGCTCTCTCATAATCGCGCCAAGCGACGGCCGCATCCCAGCGTATACCCCTGCGGCTCAGGCGCGCATTGAGAGCGAAGCTGGGATGCGAACCGAGATCGGCGCTTACGCAGGCCCCGAGGCTCGGCCTCTCGCTGAACGCTGCCTGCTGTCGTTTAGCTCGAGCGGCGGTCCGCCGATGCTGCCTATCCTCTATAACAACCATTACCAGATCGTCCAGTCGCCTGGCTATGTCATGATTCTCGTTGAGATGGTGCACGACGCGCGCATCATTCGCATCGATGCTGACCCGCGTCCCGCTAATCACCGGCCTTGGCTTGGCGACTCCATCGGCCATTGGGAAGGCGAGTCGCTTGTTGTCACTACTAGCCAATTTAATCCAAGCCAGCGCTTTCGAAACTCGTCAGAGAACTTTAAAATCATCGAACGCTTTACCCGCGTGGGCGAAGACCGAATCAACTATGAATTCACAGCAAGCGATCCGGACACGTGGACGGATGACTGGTCTGCTCAGATCCCGATGAATCGTACCGCCGACAAAATGTACGAATACGCGTGTCATGAGGGAAATTACTCCCTGCCGGGCGTGCTTGCCGGCGCGCGACGCGACGAAGCAACCAACCCTCAGTAGACAGGCGTATTGCCTAGACGCATTAACCTAGAAGATTGACTATGAGCCAATACGACGACGAAAAAGCCCGCCCGAGCCACATCGATAGCCTCTATGCCGTAGACCCTATCGCAGCTGACCGGCGCCTCTGGGGACGCGAGACTAGCGCACTGAGCCGTCGCGGCTTCTTGAAGAAAAGCGGCCTGGTTGCGATGAGTGCCGCGATTGGTGCAGCGATCCCGTTCTCACGTTTTATGCCCGCGGGTTTAATCCCCGCTGCCTTCGCCGCCGAAGGGAGCAGTGCGCAAATAGAAGGCAAAGAGGGACTGATCGTGCTCAACGATCGTCCGCTCAACGCCGAAACCCCCGCGCACCTGCTTGATGACTCAATCACGCCTAGCAAATACATGTTTGTGCGCAACAATGGCGTGCCCCCTACGACTATCGATGTCGACAATTGGACGCTCGAAATCGCCGGCGAGTCTTGCGTTAACCCGCTAAGTTTTTCGATCGCCGAACTTAAGCAGCGTTTCGAGGAAGTCACTCTGCAGCTGCAGTTAGAATGCGGCGGCAATGGCCGTAGCGAATTCGTGCCTGCCGCAAGTGGCAATCAGTGGACAACCGGCGCAATAGGTTGCCCAACATTTACCGGCGTGCGCCTGCGCGATGTGCTGAATTACTGCGGCGTTGGCGCCGATGCAGAATACGTTGGTTACTACGGCGCAGACACACACTTATCTGGCGATGCCGACCGCGATCCAATTTCCCGCGGAGTGCCTATCGCTAAGGCGCTGGAGCGCGAGTCACTTATCGCATGGCAGATGAACGGCGAAGACTTGCCCTTGCAAAATGGCTATCCGCTGCGGCTTGTCTGCGCAGGCTGGCCGGCCTCGGTCTCCGGCAAGTGGCTTAACAAACTGGTTGTTCGCAACCAGACCCACGACGGCGAAAAAATGGCAGCGCCCTCCTATTCGGTGCCCAAACAGCCCGTCGCACCGGGCAGCCGCGTGCCTAATGAAGACATGAAAATCATCGAATCTATGCCGGTGAAATCGCTTATTACCTTCCCAAAATCGGGCGTCACACATGATTTGCGCGAACGCTTGATCGTGCGCGGCCATGCGTGGGCGGGAGACGATCAGGTCAGCGGCGTCTATTTATCAATAGATTTTGGCGCCACGTGGTTGCCGACCGGCGTAAACTCGCCTGCTAACCGCCTTGCTTGGCAAGATTTTAGTGGCTGGCTGCAATTTCCCCAGCCCGGTTATTATGAGATTTGGGCGCGCGCCATGGACACCCAAGGGCGCTCTCAGCCGCTCGTGATTCCCGGGTGGAATCCGCGCGGGTATCTAAATAACACCGCCCATCGCATCGCTGTGCAGGTGGTGTAACGAGATGACTGCTATGCCTATTAAAATTGCCCTACGCTTTTTACTGACCGCCTGTGCTTTCGCCGCTAGCGTCAGCGTCGCTGCACAGACCACCGACGCGTTTGTCCAAGGCGAAGGCAAGGAAACCGTCCAAGCGACCTGTACCCGTTGCCATAGCGCGACTCTTGTGACGCAGAATTCAGGCTCGGAAGACGTGTGGCGTATTCGAGTTCGGCTAATGCAGGCATCCCATGGCATGCCCGCAATCGATGAGGCAACCGAGTCGACAATCGTTAGCTATCTCGCTACACACTACGGGCAAAAAACGGCGGCAAGACGCGCGGCGCTAAAACCCGAATTCATGCCGACGAATCCATACGCCCAAGAGCCTGCCGCCGATTAGTAAGGCTTTGCGGCGGGATCGCAAACACTTTCTCGAAGAAGACGACAATGAACGATCAACTCTCCATGTTCGGCGAACCCGAAAAGAAGCCCGCACAAAAGTTAACGAAGGCCTCGCTTTCGAAGACTATTCCGGTGTCTGCAGAGAAGCTCTACGATCGCTGGCTCATTCCCACTTTCGCAGGCAATTGGATGTTTGGTGAGCACATGGGCGACGACGGTGTCGGCGACATGAATAACGAAGTTCGTCCCGGCGGCGCTTTTAATTACACCGTTATTCGCAAGGGCTGCGAAATAGTGTGCAGCGGCGAATATAACGTCATCGATAGGCCCAACAGGCTCTCGTTTAGCTGGCTAGAAAATGGCGAGCAAACGGGACTCGCCGCGGTTGAGATTCAGCTCGAACAAGCAGAGGAGAAAACCAAACTCAGAGTGACGCTGCACGTCGATCGCGCGATCGCTGATGACCCCAGTCCGATCAAGCAGGAGTGGGAGCTTCGCTGCAAACGCCTTGCGGCACAGCTAAGTAGAGTCTAACGCTCAAACAATCCCGAAGCCTCGGCTTCGCGACGCGTTCTTTCGGCCGCGGCGGGAAGAATAAAACCCGCTTGCCTGTTTTGCTCGACCACCGTATTGACTCGTTCAACATAGGCAGCTTTGTTGGGATAAAGGGCATTCAGTGTCGCCGAATCGAATGGCTCATGCGAACCATATAAAAAGCAGAATCGATTATTGCCGTTATTAAGCCCCGTATTTTTAGCGGTCGGGACAGCATGCTCGGCGAGGCGAATACCGCCCAATACATTGCCGAATTCATCGCGGGCGAATTCTACGGAAGGGAATGCGCGCGCAAGTTGAATGGGCTCGGCGATCGGCGGTGCTCTATCTTCATCGACCCACCGCACCAAGTGCTCGAACGCTGCGTTCATAACATCTCTAAACGGCACGGAAGAGTAGGCAGGTAACTCGCAGCCAGAGTCGCGCGGAGTCACATCCTCGATCGACAGCCCGTCTTGCTGATTGCGCACCTTGCCGTATTCGATCTCGAAGGGCACGTCGACATGCGAACTGCCGGCAACCTCCCACTGTCTAAAATTGTTAGTGTTAGGCTGCGGTGTTGCCGCGCGGCGCAGCATGTCGGTTTCGGCCATAAGCTTGAAGATTTTTACCGGCTGGTCGTCGCGAATAATCCCGCCGCCGCCGTGGACGATGAAACCGTCGAAAACAGGGTCGAGCGTATGGATACCATTGAGGTAATTCGCTAGCCGGCTCGCAGATTGAGAGTGGCCGGTGGCGAGTATTTGACGTGCTTTAAGCCCCGCAAGAATATCGATTGCCCCAGCTTGCGCTTCCTGCCCTGCGCGTGTAATCGACTGGGCAACTGCCGAGAAAATATCGTAGGAGCTTGCGTCTCCCGACACCATGCCGTCGTGGGTCGCGTCTAATCCAGCATAGCGCTCGGGACTCCAGGCTGTAACATTGTCGATACCCATTTGCTGCGCGGAAACGAACACATAGGCGTAGCCATTAGCGACAAGATGCTCACCCGACTGCCACCAGTCGATGTCTTTATCAACGCCGCCAGTCACATTCATCCATTCGACGACGACTACACCGTTAAAATCCTCTGCCTGAGGCCTGCGAACAACAAGGCGTGTTTTGTACCGATGCCCCTTGCTTTCGATAACAGCGTCTGCCATCGGATTCTGCGCATCTGCTCGGTAATTATTCGCAGTACCTTCTATGAAAAATTCTTCTTCTACATAACCGTGAGCCGCGAGTTCAATCGCCGAGGCGCTGTGAATGGCGTTACGGCTGCCACTGCCAGCCGCGTCTGCAGGGATCGGACCGATGATCGTTGCCGGTGGCGCTGCTTCTAGGCTGAGGCTCGCAGCGACAACTAAAAATCCTGCACCTAAAATTGCAATTGCGCGTGGGGCTAATCCTTCGCGCCGCGCTTTAGGGTTAGGGTTAGGGTTAGACAGCTCGGTCCCTTTCTCATCACGCATGACGATGTCCTTTTTCTTATTGAGAAAATCTACTTTTCCTCTCAAACCGTGAACAATGACGAAACTCTGAAAACGAAAAAGGCCGCCCCAAGGCGACCTTTAATAGTAAGCTATTGCCAGCTCTTAACCAGCTCATCGTAGTCGATTGTGACCGGTGCCGGCTTTTCGTTATCGAGTTTCGCCTTCGGCGCACCCGGCTGACTTAACCAATAGTCTCGGCTTTGAGGCTCATTCAAAAGCGGGCCGCATTCGCCCAACACGTTCGCGCGCTGAAGGCGCTGCATCAGCCGCTCTTGGGCAACGGCGAGTGCAGTCATCGCCTCCTGCGGCGTCTTCGCGCCCGATGAGGCATCGCCGATATTCTGCCACCAAAGCTGTGCTAGACGCGGGTAGTCGGGGACATTGGTCCCTGTTGGCGTCCATTGCACGCGGGCGGGCGAGCGGTAAAACTCAACGAGACCACCGAGCTCTGCGGCGCGCTCGGTAAAGCTCTCGTGGCGAATGTCCGAGTCGCGGATAATCGTGAGGCCCACATGACTTTTCTTGAGCGACACAGTTTTCGAGGTAACGAACTGCGCGTAAAGCCAAGCTGCCTTTGCGCGATCCTCTGGCGTCGATTTCATTAGCGTCCAAGCGCCCGTGTCTTGATAGCCGAGCTTCTGCCCGTCTTCCCAGTACGCGCCGCGCGGCGAGGGTGCCATACGCCACTTTGGCGTGCCGTCGTCGTTCATTACTGGCAGTCCAGGCTTCACCATGTCGGCGGTAAAGGTTGTGTACCAAAATATCTGCTGCGCGATCGCGCCCTGTGCTGGCACAGGACCCGCCTCGCTAAACACCATCCCTGCCGCCTCGGGTGGCGCGTAGGCCTTTAGCCAATCAACGTATTTGGTCAGCGAGTAAACCGCTGCCGGGCCGTCGGTCGCGCCACCGCGTTCGACTGTCGACCCCACCGGTCTGCAGCCCTCGACTCGAATACCCCATTCGTCAACCGGAAGACCATTTGGAATACCCACATCCCCTGCCCCTGCCATCGACAGCCAGGCGTCGGTAAAACGCCAGCCTAGCGAGGGATCTTTCTTGCCGTAGTCCATGTGCCCGTACACGCGCTGACCATCGATCTCGCGCACGTCGTTGGTGAAAAACTCTGCGATATCTTCGTAGGCAGACCAATTCACCGGCACGCCCAGCTCGTAGCCGTATTTGGCTTGAAACTGGGCCTTGATAGCAGGATCGGTGAACCAGTCGTAGCGAAACCAGTACAAATTGGCAAACTGCTGATCCGGCAGCTGATAGATTTTGCCGTCGGGGCCTGTGGTGAAAGAAATGCCGATAAAGTCCTCTAGATCGAGGGTCGGCGAGGTAACAGCGCTGCCTTCGTTTTGCATCCAGTCACTTAAGTTGCGTACCTGCTGATAACGGAAATGCGTGCCAATGAGATCCGAGTCGTTCACGTAGGCGTCGTAAATATTCTCACCCGACTGCATCTGGGTTTGTAGCTTCTCGACCACATCACCTTCGCCGATGAGGTCGTGTGTGACTTGAATGCCTGTAATGTCGGTAAATGCTTTCGCGAGGGTCTGAGCCTCGTATTCGTGTGTGGTGATCGTCTCCGAAACCACTTTGATTTCCATGCCCGCAAAAGGCCGCGCGGCATCGATAAACCACTGCATCTCGTCGAGCTGTTGAGTCTGAGTTAGCGTCGAGGGTTGAAATTCTGACAGCCAGCGCTGAGCGTCTTCGGTATCCGCCACGAGCACAGGCGCTAAAAACAGCGCCGCCGCACCGGCTAAAAGCCCCTGATAAGCGCCTAAAAACCGGACGGTTCCGAAAGGCCGATACGCGCCGCGACGCTGCGAGGATTCGAAAGAGCCGGTAAGAGGCGCAGGGGAAAGTGAGAGGGGCATGAGATGTCCTTTTTTTATTGATCTTGCGAGTGACAAAAACCGATCGGCAGTTAGCATTGCCAAAATAAACCTGAACCAAAAACAGTGAGACGACGAGCTAATTGGCTATTAACTAAACGAATAAACTAAACGAATAAAAAAACCAGCAATGAGTAGACGAGGCAAACACCAAGGCCGACCCATAGCGATGCTGTGGCAAAAGCGAGCCAGCCTAAGCAGATAAACGCCGAGCCCAATAGCGACACGAAGAGGCGATCGCCACGCGTTGTCTCAAAGCGCAGCACACCCGTTCTCGGCGCGCCGCCCGGCGAGATGAACTCCCAGAGAGTCATCAGCGTTAGTAGGCTCGCAATAGTGAGAAAAAACACGGCAGTTGGCTGTGTCCAAGCCATCCAAGATAAGTCCAACGGAACCTCCATACTGCTTGTGTTACGCGTTTATGTGCGCCTTCTAAGGATTCTCGGCGCATTAAGGCTCGAGGTTAGTTTCTGCGCCTGAGCTTAACAAAATTTTACTCTCTGCCCAATTGTTTATAGGATGTTGGAATGACAATCAAATCTGAAGAAAATCGGCATTTAGCTGCGGGCGCCACCGATCCCGAGCGCGCGGCAGTGACAGCGCTTGATCAGACTCCACCCAATGGCCGACTTCCAAGCCTCCCGCAAGCCTTGATCTGTTTTACGGGTGTTATCGCAGCAATCGCGGGCGGCCTCATCGGCTTCGGTATTAGCCTACATGCGCTCATGTTTCTGTGCATTGTGTGGACCTGCCTCCATGCTGTCTCGCTAGGCTACCACTACAAAGAGTTAAGAGAGATGATGAGCGGCGCCATTTCGCGCGCGCTCCCCGCTATCTACATTTTCATTTTAATTGGCATGGTGATCGCCAGCTTTATGCAGGCGGGCACAATCGCAACGCTCATGTATTTCGGCCTCGCCTGGCTCTCGCCCTCGCTCTTTCTCGCCATCGGGATGATTCTCTGCGCCTTAATGTCCGTCGCGACGGGCACGTCATGGGGCACGGTTGGCACACTCGGCGTCGTTTTCATCGGCCTTGGCGAAGCGCTTGGCATTCCCCTGCCCATAGTCGCCGGCATGGTTGTGTGCGGCGCTACGTTCGGCGATAAGCTCTCGCCTATCTCCGACACGACCAACCTCGCTGCAATGAGCGCGGGCACCGATCTCTATCGTCACATCTACTCGATGCTTTTCACCACGGTACCGGCGTTCTTGATCGCTCTCGTGCTGTTCTTGTTTATTGGTTTCAGCTACCAGGCATCGGCGCCCGTGACGGCCGAGATCGATACGCTTCGCACAGCACTCGCTGCTGAGTATTCCCTGCAACCGCTCATCACCTTGCTGCCCCTCATTACACTCGCCGTTTTGAGCGCGCGCCGGGTAGGCGCCGAGGTCACGATGTCGGCGAGCGTTTTACTCGCCACACTCATTGCCGTGGTGTATCAGGGCGCTGATGCAATCGCTGCGCTAAACGCGCTTTGGCAAAACACGCCTGGTACCACCGGTATCGAAAACCTCGACAGCCTGCTTGGCCGCGGCGGCATCACGAGCATGAGTTGGACGCTGTTACTTGCGCTTTTCGCACTCGCGCTCGGCGGCCTTCTTCATGGGGCAAGGTTTCTCGATGTAATACTCGCCGGCCTCCTGCTGCGGCTTCGCCATATCGGCGCTCTTATCGCCACGACCATTGCCTCTGGGTTTGTCGGCAATCTAGCGATGGGCGAGGCGTATATTTCGATTATCCTCAACTGCCAGCTGTTTAAATCGAAATACGAAAGCGTTGGGCTTGAACCAGCGATACTCTCGCGCACGGTTGAGGAAGGCTCCACGATGACCACGGGTCTTATTCCCTGGACTACAGCCGGCGCTTTCTATACGGCCACGCTTGGTGTGCCAGTGCTCGACTATCTGCCGTACGCCTTCTTCAATTACTTAAATGCGGTTGTGGCGATAGCGATGGCGACTTTAGGTATTGGGCTGCTGGGTTATAGAAAAGCCGCCTCAAACGCTGCACCGATTGCCTAGCAATTACTATCTAGAGCCCTGCTCGATACACCTCGCGCGCCTGTTCGAACTGACTAAAAACATGCGCGCGTTCGCGCTCCGATCGCCAGCCCGGCCATGCGTCTGCGAGACTCTCTAGTTTGTCGATCCAGTCGAGTGCGTATTGCGCCGAGCCGGGATTTCTGAGCGCTGAGCCCTCAACTTCGAACCAAACAGGATTCGTAAAGGCCTGCGCGTAATCGACATCCAGCGGTGCCCGGTTAGCCGGCTCGCCCTCGGTGCGGACGTGACACCAACCGCTGCGCGTCACGTCGAACTCAAACTCCACGTCGAGGGATTTGCCACTGCGGCGAATGGGGAAAGACTCGAGCTCTTCGCCGTTACACACCAGCTCAAGGCTTGCCAGCGCAGTGATCGAGCGGAGACGCGCGCTGAGCGACACACGCTTGCCGCCGGCGGGGAGCGAGACAGAGTCGCCCGGCAGCGCGTCGTCGAATGTTGCCTCAAGCAGAGGCCCGGAGCTGACGAACGCTCGCCCCGCCTTCATGCCATCGAACCACGCGTCAAGATCGAGACCCATATTGCCAGTGTAGACATAGGTTCTAAAAGAGCCGAGCAGCTTGCTGCGCTGCAGCGAGGAGATCGAATCTTCTCCGCCTGTCGCTGCGATGCGCAGACCGTTATTCCACACGGCATAGAGCGGGTAAAAGCCTGCGGTGCTCGAGTCTGACCATTCCAACGCATCGGTTGCGCCGAGCGCGGCGTCGACGATGAATCCCTTACCACCGCCTAAGTTGCCGAGCAGTGGATCGGTCTCGCCTAAGAAGGGGTGCACATAGCCGGTCACCGCACCTTGGGCTTTCGCCTTGAGCAGCATGTCGGTGTTACTCGGATACAGGCTCTCGATACCTGTGCCCTCGTAACCCGTTACAAACGGCGAAATAAGGTGTTCGCGCATGCCAAACATAAACACGTGGCCGTAGAATGGCGGTCGATATTCTTGCCCTACGATGACTAATTGATCGGGTTCGGACACCGGATGCGCACCGCCGCCCGGTACAAAATAGTGATAGTCGAGTATGCGATTGTCTTTATTGGCGACCTGCTCTAACACGAGGTCTTGGTCTTCGGCACGCGACATCAGCATGAGATTTTCGAGCGTATTGTGTAGATTACCGCCATAGTTAGCGTGCACATGCGTCGATGCGCTGTACCAACCCTTCGCTGCCATATCGTCTAGGCGCTCGAGCACAACGTCGAGACGTGCAGCCTCCCCTTCAACCACATTAACCTTCAGCGTTTGTGGCTCGAACTCGAAGCCGCGAACAAACGAAAGGCTTGCCTCGCCTACGGGCAGCGTCAGCGTGAATTCGCCCGCATTATGGAACACATTGTCACCCACGTGACCCGAGCGCGCGTAGGCATCCTGCGGCGCGTAGAATTTGCCGTCCGACGCCACGACATGAACACGGTTAGGTATTGCATCGGCAGCGCCCGCCTCGCTCACGCGCACGCGCACCACGCCCGTTGGGCGCGCGAAGCGCAGCTGCAAAATTGCGATAGGCGTGAGTTTACCACCGTACACCTCGAGCAGCATTAGCTGCGGTAGACCCCCTACGTTAGAAATAAACGCGAGCGTTTCGCCGTCGGGTGACCAGCGCGGATGAAACGCGTCGTTCTCGAAGAAAGTCAGTTTATAAGGCTCGCCGCCCACTGTAGGCTGCACATACAGATTATTATATTGATCGGCGCTGCCCGCGGTCGATGAATACACAAACCGTTTGCCGTCGATGGAAACGTCAGGCCGCGTGCGGTAAAGCGACTGCTCGGACAGCACTGTTTGCGCCTGCGCGATGCCGTTCTCGATAGCCGGAACCCTCAGCACATTGCCAGACCCCAGCGGTATATCGCGATTGGACACTAGCAGCAACTCTTCGCCGCTTGGCAGCCACGCAGGCGCGAGGTGCATATCCCAGCGCCCGAAATAGAGTCGACTACGGCCGAAGTCGTTATCGCTGCTCACCGCAATCGCATCGCCCTGCCAGTTACCGTCATTAAAGCCGCGCACGTAGAGGTTGAAATAGCCACTAGGCTGAGTCGACACATAGGCGATTTTACTGCCGTCGGGCGAGAACACCGGGTCAGTGTAAACCGCCTCATCGTCGGTAAGCTTGCGCACCTCGCCGGTAAACGTGTCCAGAACCTCGAGCTGAATACGCTCGTGCGCGTAATCTGCGGTGTAAACGAGCCAGCGTCCATCGGGCGAGAAGTCGGGTGAGGAGAGATAGGCTTCGCTATGCACCAGTTCGGTCGCTACCCCCGTAGCAAGTTCGACCCGCCACAAGCTTCCCTGCATCGCCACTGCGACACTCTCACCGTCGGCTGACCATTCGGGTGCCCACGGCGTCGAACTCGGTGCCGGCGGAAAGTAGAAATTGTGCATGTAATTGCCGCCGCTGCGCGCATGGGGATAGGCCTGCGCAGCGAGGGAGCCTGCGAACAGCAGGGTGATTAGCAGACAGGTAAGTAAGGCTTTGCCTTGGCTCATGTTTGACGTTGCCGCTGTCCATGAGAGCGAGGGATGAGGCGAGCTGCCATTGTTCAATTTTTTATCCTCGTTTTAGAATTTACCGTGCGTGTTTATTGACATGCTACACCAAACCAACCCGTTATGTTGTCGAACATAAAGTCAGAAGTTGCAAACATTTATCACACGCATTCCGTTGCAGTAACCTCAAACACCCCTAATGATTCGCACCGACAGTAACGATACTCCCCGCGTCGCCTAGTGCGCCCGACAGAAGTAACGAGCAAGGAGAGCAAAGGTGGATTCTGCAAGTATTCGGTCAACCCCACGACTCCCATTCATTCTCGCGATCGGGCTTGCCTGCGGCGCTGCGCAGGCTCAGGAACGCGGCATAGAAGAGGTTTCGGTCGTCGGCCGCCAGCTTAATCTCATCGGCTCAGCCACCTCGGCATCCGAGGGGCAAATTTCGCAGCAAGAGCTTGATTCGCGGCCTTTGCTCCGCGTCGGCGAGGTATTGGAAACTGTGCCCGGGTTAGTCGCGACGCAGCATAGCGGCAGCGGCAAAGCGAACCAATTTTTCCTCCGTGGGTTTAATCTCGACCACGGCACTGACTTCGCCACCCATGTAGATGGCATGCCCGTGAATATGCGCAGCCATGGGCACGGACAGGGTTACACCGATCTTAATTTTCTGATTCCCGAGCTTGTCGGCAGTATCGAATTCACCAAAGGCTCGTATGACGCCGCGAGTGGCGACTTCGCTGGCGCTGGCTCAGCACACATCAATGTCGCGTCACGTCCGGTCGGCACTCGTCTGTCGCTTGGCGGAGGCAACTTCGGCTTTCGCCGCGCCCTATTCACTGGCAGCGCCGACGCCGCGGGCGGCACGTTTATCTACGGGGTCGAGCAACAGGATTACGCCGGCGCATGGGACAGCATCGATGAGGATGTCGATCGCAAAAACCTGTGGCTCAAGCAGAGCTGGGGCACCGCAGAGTCTGGCTTCGACATCACCTTCATGGGTTACGACAACACATGGAATTCGGCAGACCAAATCCCAGAACGCGCCGTCCGCTCCGGACTGATAAGCGACCTCGGCTCCATAGATACGACGGTAGGCGGCGAATCTTCGCGCTACAGCCTATCGAGCAGCTGGCGCGGCAGCAATGCCCTTGGCGCAGTTCGTGCGAGCGCCTATGCGATCGACTACGACATGAATCTCTACTCCAACTTCAGCTATTTTATCGAACCCGACGGCGATCAATTTCAGCAACTCGATGACAGGAAACTATTCGGCGGTCAGGTCCAGCAGGATCTGGACTTTGAACTAGGCGCAGTGCAGGTAAGCAACACCTTTGGCGCGCAACTGCGCACCGACACTATCGACGGTGTCGGCCTGCGCAGCACGCGCGAGCGCGAGTTTTTGGGCGACATTCGCTTCGATAGTGTGGATCAATCGAGCGTCTCGACCTACTAGCAGTCAGAGGCGCAGTGGACGCAGAGCCTGCGCAGCACGATTAGCCTGCGCTACGATCGATTCGATTTCGATGTCACCTCCCTCGCCGCTGCAGACCCAACGACGCTCGCAGCCAATAGCGGCAGAAAAAACGACGGCGTGGTGACCGGTTCACTCGGCTTAATCTATACGGTCGACGACTCGCTGGAGCTGTACGCGAATATCGGGCAAGGTTTTCACAGCAACGATGCTCGCGGCGTGATTGGCCGGCTAGACCCTGTAAGCGGGACGCGATAGACGCAGCGGACCCACTGGTTAAAACACTCGGATCTGAGATTGGCGCAAGACTCTTTTTAACCGAACGCCTGAACGCGTCAGTAGTTTTATGGCAGCTCGATATTGATTCGGAGCTTCTGTTCGTCGGCGATGCCGGCAATACCGAAGATACCGGCGTGGGCAGCGAGCGGCATGGACTAGAACTCACAGGCTATTACCAGATTGGAAATAGTTGGTCGGTTGACCTCGAATACGCTTACGCTAATTCTCGATTCGAGACGCCTATCGACGGCTTCGATGATATTCCAGGCGCTCTCGAGCATGTGGTAAGCGGCGGCATCGGCTTTCAGCGCGGCGACGGGTTTCACGGCTACTTACGACTGCGCCATTTTGGCGACTACAAACTCGATGGAGGCGTAGACGCCGAGGGCAGCACGCTGCTTAACGCGCGACTCGGCTATGCTTTCAACGACAGGCTTAGCATCACCATCGATGCGCTGAATATGCTCAACTCGAATGATCGCGACATTCAATATTTCTATGAGTCTCAGCTGCGCGGTGAACCGGCGCCAGTCGAAGACCGCCACTTTCATGTCTTTGAACCTAGAGCTATTCGTGCCTATTTAGAATATACATTCTAGACACGCCCTAGTGCGAAGCCTTTAGCGATATGATGCCTTACGAAGTAGATAACTAGCGCGCCGGGGATTATAGTCAAAATCCCTGCCGCGGCAAGCACACCCCAATCGAGTCCCGATGCCGAGACTGTACGTGTCATTGCCGCAGCAATAGGTTTTGCATCGGTGACAGTGAGCGTGCGCGCAATAAGCAGCTCTACCCAGCTAAACATAAAGCAGAAGAACGCGGCTACGCCGATGCCCGAGGCAATGAGCGGCGTGAATATTTTGGTGAAAAAGCGCGGAAAAGAGTAGCCATCGATATACGCTGTCTCGTCTATTTCACGCGGAACACCCGACATAAACCCCTCTAATATCCACACCGCCAGCGGTACGTTAAACAGGCAGTGCGCCAATGCGACGGCGATATGCGTATCGATTAGACCGAAGGCCGAATAGAGCTGAAAAAAGGGCAGGACGAATACCGCAGGCGGCGACATGCGATTAGTCAGCAGCCAAAAAAACAGGTGTTTATCGCCAAGAAATTTATAGCGCGAAAACGCATACGCGGCGGGCAACGCGACCGACAGCGCGATCACTGTATTCATTACGACATAAATCATCGAGTTGATATAGCCGCTATACCACGTGGGGTCGGTAAAAATAGTCGCGTAATTGTCGAACGTGAAATCCTGCGGCCAGAGGGAGAATGTCGAGAGAATCTCCTGATTGGTCTTAAAGCTCATATTGAGCAACCAATAAATCGGTAGCATCAAGAAAAGTATATAAGTACAAACAACTGCAATCTTAAACCAATTGCGCTCGCTAGCCTGCGAATTTTGCACGCCGTTGCCCGCAGTCGCTGCGTGGGTTGAAGCCGTTACTGCTGCGTCAACTGCGCTCATACTAGTGCCTCCCCTGCTCTGCCGCGACATCGTTGTCGAGGCTTGTCATCACTGTATAAAACACCCAACTCAATAACAGAATGATCAAGAAATAGATTAGCGACATCGCCGCTGCGGGACCCAGATCGAACTGGCCTACTGCCATCTGCACAAGATCTATCGAAAGGAACGTGGTTGAGTTGCCCGGCCCGCCGCCTGTCACAACAAACGGCTCGGTGTAAATCATGAACGAGTCCATAAAACGCAGCAGCACGGCGATGAGCAGGACGCGCTTAATTTTGGGTAATTGTATAAACCGGAAAATCGCCCAACGCGACGCGCCGTCGATGCGTGCGGCCTGATAATAGACCTCGGGAATAGACACCAGACCCGAGTAGCACAGCAACACCACGAGGCTTGTCCAATGCCATACATCCATGACGATTAGCGTGACCCAGGCGTCGAGGGTATTCTGAGTATAGTTGTAGTCGATGCCAAGACTCGCCAAGCCGTGGCCTAACAGACCGATGTCGACACGCCCGAACACCTGCCAAATAGTGCCAACAACATTCCACGGAATAAGCAGCGGTAGTGCCATAAGCACGAGGCAAAACGAGACGGCAATGCCACGCCGCGGCATCGCTAACGCGATGGCTATGCCCAGCGGAATTTCGATGGCGAGAATCAGCGCCGAGAATAGTAACGTGCGCTGCAATGCATTGTGGAAGCGCTCAGAGGCGAGGATTTCCTGAAACCACTCGGTGCCGACCCAAAAGAATTCGTTGTTACCAAAAGTATCTTGCACCGAGTAGTTAACGACTGTCATCAGCGGAATGATCGCGCTGATTGCAACGAGCAGCAACATCGGGAGCACCATAAGCCACGCTTTATTGTTTTGTACTTTCATTGGCACTCTCTCAGGGTTCTCTTTAAAGGTTCTTTCTTAAGGTTCTCTCTAAAAACTCTAGGGCAACAACGGCTCATTATTTGCTTCGACCAGCAACGCATCTGCATAGAGCAACGTGCAAGCCGGATCAATTCGCAGCGCCGCTGCTTCGGGAATACCAGCGCCCTCTGGATGCAGCGCGCACAGCAGCTGCTCTCCCAACCGCAAACGCACTAACGAGTGCCGGCCTAAGTCTTCTACACCTACCACCTCGACATTGACGCAATGCGTGTCGTTGGCAGTGTTCGCATCTGCGGCAATCACTTGCAAAGACTCAGGCCTTATACCTATTTCGAGTGCAGCGTTAGTCGAAGCCAACCCCTGCGCCTGCGCCGCCGCGAGCGTCGCCTGGTCGAGCGCTATTCTCACGCCATCGACAATCGCTGCTGTGCCATCGAATGTGCAGCTCAGCACATTCATACCTGGGGAGCCGATAAACGTGCCGACGAATGTGTGCCGAGGTCTGTCGAACAATTCCTTCGGCGTGCCTACTTGCAGAATAGAGCCTGCATTCATTACCACTACTTTATCGGCGAAGGTTAAGGCTTCGGTCTGATCGTGTGTTACATAGATCATGGTGTGCCCGAAGCGTTCATGAATTTTTTTGAGCTCGGTTCTAAGCTGCCATTTAAGGTGCGGGTCGATAACCGTCAGCGGCTCGTCGAATAGAATAGCGCGCACATCGGTGCGCACGAGCCCACGCCCTAACGAGATTTTTTGTTTGTCGTCTGCGTTTAGGCTCCGCGCACGCTCATTAGCCCGGGCGTCCAATCCAAGCATCGAGAGGGTATCGGCTACGCGCGCCTCAATCGTCGCGTTGTCGATACCGCGATTACGCAGAGGAAACGCGAGATTCTCAGCCACGGTAAGCGTGTCGTAGACCACAGGAAATTGAAATACCTGCGCGATATTGCGACGCTCGGTACTGAGATCTGTCACGTCTTCGCCATCGAAAAGCACGCGGCCTTCGCTAGGCCGTAAAAGCCCCGAAATAATATTAAGCAGCGTCGTTTTGCCGCAGCCCGAAGGGCCCAACAATGCATAAGCGCCACCGTCTTCCCACACTTGATCGAGCGGATTGAGCGCGTAAGGATTGTCTGACTCTGCGCCGGAAGCGGGATAGCGATGGCCGAGATTTTTTAGGTGTATGCTCGCCATGTCCTTATCTGCCTCCGCTGAGTTTGCGCACGCGCTTGCCTGTTAAGGTATTAAACAAAAAACAGTCCTGCGGCCTCACATAAAGGACTATCTCCGCGCCGCCGGCGAGAGCGTGTATTCCATCTAACAGGGCAACCCATGGCTGCCCCATAAAGCTAAAGTGCACAAAACTTTCGGAGCCGGTGATCTCGGTTACGTCGACAGTACCGCGTATTTCGATCAGTGGGTTACTGGCAGTAGACTCGCCGCCAGGCAATGGGTCGGAGCCTAACCGCAGGTGATGGCCGCGCACGGCGAGAGTAAGATTCGACGCTGCCTCTGCAGGATTCACCGCGCTCAATAGCTCGGACGCAACGGCAGCGGGAAGTGCTTGCTCTGCACCGGCGAAGCGCAGGCCGCCGGCATCATCATGATTAAGCGCCAAACTGTTAAGCGGTGGATCGGAGAAAAGGCGCGCCGCCATGAGGGTGTCGGGATCACGATAGAGATCGAGCGTCGGCCCAAACTGCTCTACCCTGCCCCGATTGAGACAGGCAGTCTTACCACCTAAAACCAGTGCTTCGCTGGGTTCAGTTGTCGCATAGACTAATACAGCACCAAGCTCGGCGAACAGAACTGGCAGTTCTGCGCGAAGCTCTTCGCGCAGTTTGTAGTCGAGATTCGCGAGAGGTTCGTCTAGCAAGACAAGCGAGGCGCGCTTAACCAGCGCACGAGCCAGCGCGACACGCTGCTGTTGGCCGCCCGACAAATTGGCCGGCTTTCGCGTTAGATACGGCTCGAGTTTGAGTAGCTGCGCCGCCTGAGCGACACGAACCTCTATCTCGCTTTTAGCCAGACCTGCCACACGCAGTGGCGACGCGATATTTTCGTACACACTCAGAGAGGGGTAATTAATGAACTGCTGGTAGACCATCGCAAGCTCGCGCTTCTGCACAGGAACACCGATCACCGTCTCTCCGTCGAAGGTGAGCTCGCCCGAATCAGGTTGATCGAGACCTGCCATCACGCGCATAAGCGAGGTTTTACCCGACAGAGTGGGGCCAAGCAGTATATTGAGTTCGCCTCGCTTTAGCTCGAGGCTTATGTCTTGCAGACTGTTATGTGAGTCGACATGGCGAGTGATATTGTTAAGGCATAACATCTTTTCTAACCCGCTCCCTTAGCCGCAGCGGCACGAACGGTAGTGATGTAATCGGCAAGCACTGCCTTGCCTCGCTCGTCGAATAAATAGCCCAATTTGGTCCGACGCCAGAGTATATCGTCAGCGTTACGAGCCCACTCGTGGGCAATTAAATAGTCGACCTCGCGTGAGTAGAGGTCTGCGCCTAGATGCATCCCTAGATCTGAAGCGGAGCTTGCATCACCGAGAAGCGTTTGGGTCTCGGTTCCATAAGTTTGAAGCCAGCGCTTAAGCAGCGAGACTTGCAGCCAAGGTGCTTGCGCCGAGAGCAGTGCCGACAAAGTTGCTTCATCCTCTGCACTAGCCTTTGCATCGCGCCCGCTTTGCAGTTCTCCGTTTTTACCGCCAAACTGCGCGGAGTAGTTGCCGCCGGGGAGTGGGGCCAGCTTTGTCCAAGGCGCGCCCATCTTCGGAAACGTAGGCGCCAGCGCCTTCATCACGTCTTCGGCAAGGGTTCTGTAGGTAGTCACTTTGCCGCCATAAATCGATAGTAAGGGCACGGCGCTTTTATGTGGCTCGAGATGATAATCCCGCGACACCTTCGTTGCGTCTTTTCCTTCTTCGTCGATCAGCGGCCGCACGCCTGAGTAGGTCGAGATTACGTCGTCTCGGCTCAGCTGCCTCTTAAAATAGCCGTTAGCAACCTCGATTAGATAAGCGATTTCGTCTTCGTCTATGTGCACAGTCTCGAGCACACCATCGAACTCCGCTTCGGTTGTACCGATAAGCGAATAGTCGTCGAGGTAAGGAATAACGAAAATAACTCGGCCGTCAGTATGTTGCAGCATAAATGCCTGATCGCCGTTGTGAAGGCGCGGGACAACAATATGGCTACCTTTAACAAGGCGCGTATCGAGTGGAGACTTCTTGGCAAACAGCTTTTCGAGCAGGCGCGCAACCCAGGGGCCAGCGGCGTTAACGACTGCCTTGGCATGAACGACCTGTTCGATGCCACTCGACGCCTCTCTCAGGGTAACAATCCAATGCCCCTTACCTTCTTCGAGCGCAACGCATTCGGTATAGGTACGCACATCAGCGCCATGTTCAGCGGCTTGCTGCGCGTTGAGCACAACGAGTCGCGAGTCATCGACCTGCGCGTCCCAATATTCGAATCCCTTAGTAATACCTCCATTTAGAGGACTGTCGTTACCGAAGCGAATCGCTCGTGAGTGTTTGAAGATCCCACTTTTCGCGAGAAAATCGTAGAGGAATAGTCCTGCGCGAAGCATCCAAGCAGGGCGTGAAATCGGCAGCTGTGGAATATTGAAAGCAAGCGGCCGAATGATATGCGGCGCCGCCTTGGTCAGCACATCCCGCTCTAAAAGCGCTTTGCGCACGAGGCCGAATTCGTAAAATTCGAGGTACCGTAGCCCCCCGTGAATAAGTTTAGTGCTCCATGAGGAGGTGCCCGAGGCGAGGTCGCCTTTTTCGATCAGCATCACGGAAAGGCCGCGACCCGCAGCATCGGCTGCTACGCCGGCACCATTGATGCCACCGCCGATGACAAGGAGGTCGGTTACTACTGGGGAATCAGTCACGGGTATGGGTCACTGTGTAATCTTTGTTTTCGGGACTAGCGGCCAGAACTAGCGGTCGGGGCTAGATGTATTTAAGGGTCGGTAAGCGATGCTTCGAGTGTACCACGCAGACTCAGCAAGCCAATAGTTCTGGGCATGCATCTGCCAAAAAGCAGCGGTAGATCACAGCACGCAAACTTGAATCCAAGTCTTTAACCTTCTCCTGCTTCGGGTAGAATCAGGGAATGAAAAAATACATTCTCGCAATAGACCAAGGCACCACCTCAAGTCGAGCACTGCTCTTCGATGCATCTTTTCAAATAGTCGGCGTTGGCCAACACGAGTTCGCCCAGCACTTCCCGAGTAATGGATGGGTAGAGCATGACGCAGAGGAGTTATGGGAATCCACCTTAAAGTCCTGTCACGATGCCATTGACGCCGCGGGTAAGAATCTCGGCTCGTCGATTAGCGCACAGGACATCGCGGGAATTGGCATAACCAATCAACGTGAAACTACCGTTGTGTGGGACAGGCTGACCGGAAAGCCTATAGCTAACGCTATCGTCTGGCAGGATCGACGCACCGCTGAGTATTGCGACGGGCTTCGTCGTGCGGGCCACGAACCGATGGTGCAGGAGGCGACCGGATTACTGATCGATTCATATTTTTCGGCAAGCAAACTTCGCTGGCTACTCGACAACGTGCCCAATGCACGCACACGTGCGGAAGCAGGTGAACTCGCTTTTGGCACCATCGATAGCTTTTTGCTTTGGCGTCTTAGCGGCGGTAAAAGCCATTGCACCGATGCCACCAATGCTTCTCGAACACAGCTTTTCAATATTACCAGCCAAGAATGGGACGAGAGACTTCTCACCCTTTTCGGCATCCCTGACTCGCTGCTCCCACAGGTCAAAGATTGTGCCTCGGACTTCGGAACGACTGACCCCGCGCTGTTTGGAGCCGCGATTCCTGTCGCAGGGATGATTGGCGACCAGCAAGCAGCGGCGTTTGGCCAATGCTGTTTCGACGCGGGGATGGCGAAAAGCACCTATGGCACCGGCTGTTTCCTGTTAATGAATACGGGTGCCAACATTGTGCGCTCTGAGCACAGACTGCTAAGCACAGTTGCGTACCGTCTTAATGGCGTTGCCACCTACGCTGTAGAAGGCAGTATTTTTATGGCCGGCGCGACTATGCAGTGGATTCGCGACGGACTTAAGCTAATAGACGATGCCGCCGCGAGCGAGGCGCTTGCGATAGAGACTGGCGATGAACTCAGTGTCTATTTAGTGCCCGCTTTTACTGGTCTTGGCGCACCCTACTGGGACGCGGAGGCTCGCGGCGCACTCTATGGGCTTACCCGCGACACCGGCATAAAAGAGGTGGTGACTGCGGGATTGCTGTCGGTGTGCTACCAAACCCGTGATCTCGTTGAAGCCATTCGCGGCGACGGTGCCACACTCGAGAATTTACGAGTCGACGGTGGGATGGCAAATAATGATTGGGTTATGCAGAAGCTCGCCGACGTTCTCGGCTGCACTGTTCAGCGACCAACCCTCGTTGAAACCACCGCATTGGGTGCCGCCTATATGGCGTGCTTACAGCTGGGCCTTGCGGAATCGCTTGGTGCACTTGCCGCGCGCTGGCAGCTCGACTCGTCATGGCAGCAGGTGCAGTCCGAAGACTGGCGCGTTCGTCACTACACAGGCTGGCTCGAGGCGGTAGATCGCACGAGGTCGTCGGGGTAGACTCAGTGGCCCTGTGACTAAAGCGTGCTTCGCGCATTGCTAGCACTCATTCTCAGCGCGCGGTTAACGCTCACCAGCGCATCATTACATTAGGAATCAACGCATGCAGCTCCATCTCATCCGCCATGGCCAAACCAACTGGAACGAAGAGAAACGTATACAGGGCCAGAGCGATTCGATTCTAACTGAACTCGGCGTTAGTCAGGCACGAGCCTTGGGCGAGCGTCTGCGTGAAATCGACTATGCTGCACATTACAGCAGCAGTAGCGTGCGTACGCGGCAAACAACCGAACACGCCTTTCCCGCTGCATCAGACGTTCGTTTCCGTGATGAGCTGCGCGAGATTTATCTCGGTCCTTGGGAAGGAAACCTCTACGCCGACATGGCTGAACGCGAGCCCGACTCTTACAAACATTTTTGGGAACAACCGCATTTATTCGCTGTGCAAGGCGCCGAAAGTTTTCATGACTTACAGCGAAGGGCAGTCGCCGCAGTGGCAGAGATAGCCGCCGCGCACGCGGGCGAACGAGTCGCACTTGTTAGCCATGGCGCGCTCATAAAATCCTATCTTTGTCATGTTGAGGGTCGACCGCTAGATCGCTTTTGGGAGCCTCCAACAATGCATAATTGCTGCCATAGCATCGTAGAGATCGCGGCCGACGGTAGCGCTAAGATAGTTCAATACGCAGATGAGCCTGTTGGCTAAACACAACGTTTACAGGAGGCCATGTATGAGCACAATGGCACAATCGTCTCTGCCGAATAAGCTCGATATTCCGCTGCATTTAAGCGCTCTTCTCGTTCTGTTTGCGGGCGTAAGCCTCGGACTTTTCACCCTCTCCTCTGCAGTGGGTATATGGGTGGGGGCATGGGATTTTCGTACCGGCCTTGGTGTTTTGCGCATGGCGAATACTGCAGCCCCCTATCTCTTTTGGAGCTGCCTCGCGCTTGGCATAGCCACAGCGTTGTTTGCCCTGTTGATGGCACATCAAGATAGAGGAAGACTCATCGTCTACGCAGGCATTGGTACAGCAATTGCGGCACTAGGCTACGCTGTCCCCGAGAGCTTCAGGCCTCCTGAGGGAGTGAATTACCCCATGATTCATGACATCACCACCAATACCGACTATCCCCCGCAGTTTGTCGACATTCTGCCTCTGCGTGGGACCGAATCGAATAGCGTACTCTATGGCGGCGCTGAGAATGTTACCGCCGAAGAACTGGCAGCGCTCACCAAAGAAGCCTATCCGGATCTGATTCCTCGGGTGTACGACGAGCGCCATGCCGATGTCTATCGACGCGCGCTAAATGCGGTAGAGACACTCGGCTGGGAGGTTGTCTCGGCTGACTTCGATAGCCGCCGCATCGAGGCGACAGACACCACTTTATGGTTTCGATTTAAGGATGACATCGTGATTACATTCGGCACGCAGAGCAATAACGTGGTCGTGAACGCACGCTCTACCTCGCGTGTCGGGGTCGGTGATGTGGGTGCTAATGCCAATCGCTTGCATGCTTTTTTTGCGCTGATGGACATGCCCTAGCACTCTAACCCAAGCGGCTAAACACGCTTACTACAGACAACTATCGCCGATTATGAATCAACATCCGCACAAAAATACACGCCAGTTCGGCCTCTTCGCGGTTGTCGCGCTGTCAGTCCTAGCGCTTTCCCAAGCGATTGGCTACTGGGTCAATGAGACAATTCCTCTGCATAGCAGCATAGAGATAAACCCCTTTCTCTTTTTTACCCACGTGCGCAATCACGGCGGCGTGTTTGGATTGCTGCAGGGACAAGGCTGGGTTTTCGGCTTGTTCAGCGCAGTTCTTCTAGGTGGGGTTGCCGCCTACCTAAGGTTTGGCGAGGCGCTCGCCCGCGCCGAATATCTCTGTTTCGGACTGATTGTTGGTGGCGGCGCGAGCAATGTGTTGGACCGACTAATTTACGGCAGCGTCATCGACTTCATCGACGTTCAGGGTATTCCCTACTGGCACTATGTGTTCAACACCGCAGACGTGATGATCCATCTGGGGATCTGGCCGATGTTGGCAATCGGCCTATGGCAAGCGCGTGGTGCTAAGCCTGAGACGCCCTGACCCAAAAAGCGGGGAGCTTTTCTGTGGTCAGCCCCACACCAAAAAGAATTAGCGCGCAGCCGCCAAGCATATAGAAAGTGATCGGCTCACCAAGAAAAACACTCGACCAGAGTAGGCTAAATGCAGGAACGAGAAACGTCGTGTTCAACGCGCGTGCAGCGCCGATACGGGCGATGAGCTTATAGAATATTAGGTAAGCAACGCCTGTGCAGAGCGAACCGAGCGCAAAGACACTCAGCCACATCGACGTGCTGGGCGCGGCCTCTGGCCATTGCCACCATGCAAGCGGTGCCAGCGTCAACGTGGCGAAAGCAAGGCTTCCCACGGTCACTGTGAGCCCACTCACTCCCTGTAGGCGATGCTGAGCCAAATTGCTCGCCGTACCATAGAGTAGTGAGGCGCACAGGCCGGCTCCGATCGATAAAAGCGCCTGAGCACCGAACTCGATTGCCTCAGGGTCGAACACAATAAGCACAACGCCCCCAAAGCCAATCGCCATGCCAATAAGCGCGACGTGTGTAAGCCTTACTTTCCAGAAACTAAACGCAATGAGTGCGGCGAAAAAAGGAACCGTAGCATTCAATATCGACGTGATGCCCGCATTCAGTTCGAGCGAAGCGTAGGCTAAGAGGCAAAAAGGTAGGCTCATATTTGTAAGGCTCACCACATAGATTATGCGCCAGTGGGCGAGCAACTGAGAGAATAGGCCTCGGTAGAGAAACACCGGGAGTAGCAAGCAAAGTCCAAAGAAAACACGCGCAGCTATCAGCGGCACGGGGCCAAAAACAGGCGCGGTAACGCGCAGAAAGAAAAACGAGGCACCCCAAATAGCGGAGAGCGCGAGCAGGCTTATCCAGTCGCGCAATTCGAGCTTGTCATTCACAGAGTAATCCTCGCGCGGCAAAGCCACTTTCGCGCACTAAGAGAAGGGTCAGGGCTAGTAAGTCTGCTTCGCGGCAAGCACGGCGGCAGCCGGGTCAACGTCAAGGCCTTGCTGGCGTAAGACGTTACCTAGCGCCGAGAGGCACAGATAAACATTCGCCTGACTGCTGGCGAAACCCATGAGTCCGATACGCCAAACCTTGCCCGCAAGAGCGCCAAGTCCAGACCCGATCTCCAGGCTATAGTCGCTGAGCAACGTATTGCGTAAAGCTGCGTCGTCGACAGTTTCCGGAAATCTCACGAGGTTTAATTGCGGTAGCCGATTCTCTGCATCTACCACAAAGCTTAAGCCTAGCGCTTCGATACCCGCAACGAGAGCACGGTGGTTTCTGTCATGCCGTTGCCATGACTGCTCTAAACCTTCCTCCTGCACGATCACCAAAGACTCGTGCAGCGCATAAAGCGAATTTACTGGGGCAGTATGATGGTAAGCGCGCTTGTTACTCCCGCCCCAATAGCCCATCACGAGATTAAGATCGAGAAACCAACTTTGCACGGGTGTCTTACGTTCCCGAATAACCTTCGCAGCGCGCTCTGAAAACGACACGGGGGACAAACCCGGCACACACGAAAGACACTTCTGAGTCCCCGAGTAAATAGCATCTATTCCCCACTCGTCTACCTTGAGTTCGATACCCGCAAGGGAGGTCACCGCATCGACTACCGCGAGGCAATCATACTGACGTGCGAGTGCGCACAGTGCCTTCGCATCGGATCTAACGCCTGTTGATGTTTCTGCATGAACAAAAGCCAGCAGTTTCGCATCGGGATTAGCTTTTAATGCGTCTTCGACCTTATTTAGATCGACCGCACAGCCCCAGTCGTCTTGAACCATCACAGCTATCGCACCGCAGCGTTCTACGTTCTCCTTCATGCGTCCGCCAAACACGCCGTTCTGACAGACTATTGCTTTGTCACCGCGCTCTAACAAATTGGCGAACGCAGTTTCCATACCCGCCGATCCGGGTGCCGAAACCGGCAGAGTAAGCTCATTTTCTGTCTGAAAAGCGTATTGCAGCAGCGCTTTAACCTCGTCCATCATTTGAATAAAAGCGGGGTCGAGATGGCCTATAGTCGGTCGAGATAGAGCCTCTAAAATGCGCGGATTGACGTCAGAGGGTCCAGGGCCCATGAGTGTTCTTACGGGAGGATGAAAAGAATTGGTCATGGGAGCCTCGTGCGGATAAGACGATACATTTAATAATCGGTAGAGCCGTTGAGCTTATAACTAATGCGCAACATGATTCAATGATTGATGAGGGGCTGATACCCCAGATACAAAAAAGCCGAGTGAAAACTCGGCTTTTTTGCTTACCACTAAACTCTACAATAGCGCGTTTAGTCGTCTTTGCTCTCAGCCGCGTCGACGCCAGCTGGACGGCCAACTAACTCAACATAAGCCATAGGGGCTTTATCGCCAGCACGCAGGCCACATTTAAGAATGCGGATGTAACCACCCGGACGCTCTTTGTAGCGTGGACCCAGCTCAGTGAACAATTTTCCCACTGTCGCTTTGTCGCGTGTGCGGTTGAAGGCTAAGCGACGGTTCGCTACGCTATCTTCCTTGGCTAGCGTGATCAAAGGCTCTGCGACCGATCGCAATTCCTTCGCTTTAATCAACGTTGTCTTAATCAGCTCGTGCTCGACGAGTGAGATTGCCATGTTACGGAACATGGCTTGACGGTGCGAACTGTTACGATTTAGCTGGCGACCGCTTTGTCTATGACGCATAACTCATTACCTTATATATACTTATTCAGACGGGCTGCTTAAGCAGCGCGATCGTCGGACTTGAGGCTCGATGGAGGCCAGTTTTCCAGACGTAAACCCAATGAGAGTCCACGAGTAGCCAACACATCTTTGATTTCTGTGAGCGACTTCTTACCGAGATTAGGAGTCTTCAGCAGCTCTACTTCGGTGCGCTGAATCAGATCACCGATGTAGTAGATATCTTCGGCCTTGAGGCAATTCGCAGAGCGAACGGTCAGCTCAAGATCATCGACAGGACGAAGCAGGATAGGATCGATCTCGTCTTCGGCCTTCGTCGCTTCAGGGACGATTTCGCTATGCAGGTCGACGAACACGGCAAGCTGATGCTGCAGTATTGTCGCCGCACGACGGATCGCCTCTTCAGGATCGATTGTGCCGTTGGTCTCTAGATCAATCACGAGCTTATCTAAGTCGGTACGCTGCTCGACACGCGCAGCTTCTACAGAGTAAGACACTCGCAGTACCGGGCTGTAAGAGGCATCTAATAGAAGCTTGCCAACCGCTCGGGTCTCATCGTCTTCGCTGCTGCGACTGTCTGCAGGCGAATAACCACGACCCTTACGGATCGTGAGGCGCATGTTTAGCTCGCCATTTTTATTGAGGTTCGCAATTACGTGGTCAGGATTGATAATCTCGACGCTGCCATCTGAAACGATGTCGCCGGCGGTAACAATACCCGTGCCCTTTTTGTTAATTGTAACAACGACTTCGTCTTTCTCATTGAGCACTACTGCAATGCCCTTGAGGTTAAGAAGAATCTCGATAACGTCTTCGCGGACGCCTTCGATTGTGCTGTATTCGTGTACTACGCCATCGATCTCAACTTCTTCAACCGCACTACCGGGCATAGAAGAAAGCAGAATGCGGCGAAGCGCATTGCCAAGGGTATGGCCGAATCCGCGCTCTAGCGGCTCCAGGACAACCTTTGAGCGGCACTTGTCCACTTCATCGATCTGAATATGCTGTGGCGTCAAAAAATCTGAAAGAGAAATTTGCATGTCATCCACCTTCTGTGTGATTAGCTCACTACTTCGAGTAAAGCTCGACGATTAGAGACTCGTTGATCTCTGCAGAGAGGTCTTCGCGCTCTGGCTTGCGAGAGAATGTACCCTCAAGCTTTGACGTGTCGACGCTGACCCAATCGATTGCTGTGCGCTGCGCAGCGAGATCCAATGCCGACTTAATACGCAGCTGCGCTTTAGCCTTCGCACGGATTGCTACAGTGTCACCCTCGCTCACCTGATAAGAAGCGATGTTTACAACAACGCCATTAACAGTGATCGATTTGTGAGCAACCAGTTGACGCGATTCCGCACGCGTGCAGCCGAAGCCCATGCGATAAACGACGTTATCTAGTCGACACTCGAGCAATTGCAGGAGGTTTTCACCAGTTGCGCCTTTGAGACGAGCGGCTTCCTTGTAATAGCCACGGAACTGCTTCTCAAGAACGCCGTAAGTACGACGTACTTTCTGCTTCTCGCGCAGCTGAACACCGTAGTCTGACAGACGACCGCGACGCGCGCCGTGCTGACCAGGGATGGTCTCCGCTTTACACTTGCTATCTAAAGGACGAACGCCACTCTTGAGGAACAAATCTGTTCCTTCGCGACGTGAAAGCTTTAACTTCGGGCCTAAATAACGGGCCATATTCGGTCTCCTGTGCTCTTTGTTTCAGAAGAGCTTCTGATTGTGTTCGTATTACACTCGACGCTTTTTAGGCGGCCTGCATCCATTGTGTGGAATTGGAGTAACATCAGTGATGTTGCCAACCTTCAAACCACAGTTGTTTAGCGCGCGAACCGCAGACTCTCGTCCAGGGCCAGGTCCGTTGACCTTCACGTCTAGGCTCTTGAGGCCATATAACTCTATCGCAGCTTTACCAGCTCGCTCTGCAGCGACCTGAGCAGCGAAAGGCGTGCTCTTCCTCGAACCACGGAATCCAGATCCACCGGCAGTTGCCCAGCTAAGTGCATTACCTTGGCGGTCGGCGATCGTTATGATCGTGTTATTAAACGAGGCGTGAATAAATGCAATTCCGTCTACGACAGGATTACGTGCTTTTTTCTTTGTCGATTTAGCTGCTGGCTTGGCCATAATAATTCCGTCTTACTGTTTACTTACGTATTGGCTTGCGTGGGCCCTTACGGGTGCGAGCATTCGTTTTTGTGCGCTGACCACGAACTGGCAGCGAACGACGGTGGCGAATACCACGGTTACAACCAAGGTCCATTAGACGCTTAATATTCATCGACACTTCACGACGAAGATCACCTTCAACCGTGAGGTTGCCAATCTCGTTACGCAGCGTATCGAGCTCTTCAGGGCTCAGTTCGCCAGTCTTAGAGTTTGGGGCGATACCAGTTTTATCGCAGATAGCGCTAGCAGTCGTTGGTCCAATACCATAAACATAGCGCAGCGAAATCACGATATGCTTGTTATCTGGAATGTTTACACCGGCAATACGTGCCATATTAACTCCGTTCTCTCTGTTTACTCGCTAAAGCCCGAGGGCCGCAGCTTTTGCAATTAGTGTTAGCCCTGACGCTGCTTGTGTCGCGGCTCTGAGCTACAGATGACGCGGACGGCACCATTACGCTTGATTACCTTACAGTTACGGCAGATCTTTTTTACAGACGCTCTTACTTTCATGGTTGTCTCCGTTATCCTCTCTCGCTGCGCTGAGCGCGGCGAAACAATCTTAAACTCCGCTGCGGCCGTAGTTGCCCAGTTTCGACTTTTTCATTAACGAATCGTACTGATGCGACATCAAGTGCGACTGAACTTGCGACCAGAAGTCCATGGTTACAACCACGGAGATCAGAAGCGCTGTGCCACCCAAATTGAAAGGCACGTTAGCAAACATCTGCATGAAATTTGGCAATAAACACACCAGTGTGATGTAAATAGCGCCGAACATCGTGAGGCGAGTAATCACGCCGTCGATGTATTTCGCAGTGTGCTCGCCTGGGCGAATACCTGGAATAAATGCACCCGACCTCTTCAGATTTTCAGCTACGTCACGCGGGTTGAACACTAGCGCTGTGTAGAAGAAACAAAAGAAGATGATCATGGCACTAAAAATAATTATATAAAGTGGCTGACCAGGTCCTATTAAGAACGCTAATTCGGCAAGCCATTCTGACCCATCCGCCTGACCAAACCACTGCGCAATCGACGCAGGGAACAATAATATGCTACTTGCGAAAATCGCCGGAATAACGCCCGCCATATTTATTTTCAATGGCAGGTGGCTCGCCTGAGCCTGATACATTTTGCGGCCCTGTTGCCGCTTGGCGTAATTCACCGTGATTCGTCGCTGAGCGCGCTCGACATACACGATTATGGCGATCACACCTATAGCAATGAGTCCGACGACCATCAGCAAGACGCCGTTTATCTGTCCCTCGTACGCCTGCTGGAGCGACGTGCCGATCGCGGCAGGGAACCCAGCTACAATGCCCGCGAATATCAACATCGAGATACCGTTACCGATACCCTTCTCAGTAATCTGTTCGCCGAGCCACATCATGAACATAGCGCCGGTTACAAGCGATACCACTGCCGTCAGCGTAAACGCGGGGCCGGGACTATACGCCATTGGTGCAAGAAGGCCTACTGCCATCCCTGTACCCTGAATAGTAGCAAGAGCGAGTGCACCGTAACGCGTGTACTGCGAAATCTTGCGGCGACCAGACTCACCTTCCTTTTTGAGTTGGTCTAGGTGCGGGCTCACTGCAGTCAATAACTGCATAATGATGCTCGCCGAAATATAAGGCATGATGCCGAGCGCAACGATACTCATGCGCTCTAACGCACCGCCACCAAACATATTAATCATGTCGGTGAACGTGCCTTCCTGCTGCGCGAAAAAAGCAGCAAGCTGCAAAGGATCTATGCCTGGCACAGGGATATGAGTCCCTATGCGGTAGACAAAAATGGCAAACAAGAGAAACAGTAAGCGTGACTTCAGCTCGCCAAGGCCCGCGCCAATGTTCTCTGGATTTATATTCGGTTTGTTTGCCATCTAATCTTTTTAACTCTTATGAAACCCGAGGCTTTGCTTAGCTGCTGCTTACGCGTCAGCAGCCTGTTCAGTCTTTGGCGCTTTCTTAGGAAGCTTCTTAAGCTTAGGCATGACTTCTTCGTCGATTACCTTGCCACCCGCGGCTTCTATAGCGGCGCGTGCACCCTTTGATGCGCCGATGCCCTTAAGCGTTACCGCTTTGGTCACATCACCAGAAAGCATTACCTTCGCACGCTTGATGTTCGCCGTGATTAGGTTTGCCTTACGCAAAACCTCGAGGTCGATTACGTCACCTTCGAGCTTGTTTAGCTCAGACGTACGAATCTCGGCCATACTGCGTCCAACGCGTGAGCTGAAGCCGTACTTAGGGAGACGCATCTGCAAAGGCATTTGACCGCCTTCGAAACCTGGTCGCACTGTTCCGCCGCTGCGCGACTTCTGACCCTTGTGACCAGAGCCGGATGTTTTACCCGAGCCACTACCGATACCGCGGCCAACGCGCTTCGCTGCTTTGGTGCTGCCTGGCGCTGGGCTTAGTGTATTAAGATGCATGTCGAACCCCTTAAACTACGGTCAGCATATAGCTAATCTTGTTAATCATTCCGCGTACGGCAGGAGTATCCTCCACCTCAACAGACTGATGCATACGTCGCAGACCTAGACCCTGCAGGCACAACTTGTGCTTGGGAAGGGCGCCGATCGGACTGCGCACGAGTTTGACTGTGACTGTCTTCTTCGCCATTTTTCTAACCTACTAATTCTTCGACTGATTTGCCGCGCTTCGCCGCGATGTCATCCGGAGACTGCATGTCGCGCAGGCCATTGAAGGTCGCACGCACTACGTTTACCGGGTTGGTAGAGCCATAACACTTCGCCAAGACGTTTTGTACGCCGGCGAGTTCGAGGATTGAGCGCATCGCGCCACCGGCGATAACACCAGTACCCTCTGAGGCAGGCTGCATGTAAATCTTTGAGGCGCCATGACGAGCCTTAACTGCGTACTGCAGCGTAGTGCCGTCTAGGTCGACCGCGATCATATTACGACGCGCCGATTCCATCGCCTTCTGGATGGCCAAAGGTACTTCGCGTGCCTTGCCGCGACCGAAACCTACTCGACCGTTGCCGTCACCGACCGCTGTTAGAGCAGTAAAGCTGAAGATGCGTCCGCCTTTAACCACTTTTGATACGCGGTTAACTTGGATGAGCTTCTCTTGCATGCCCTCTTCGTTCTTATTGGAATCGTCTTTGTACGCCATAGTAAAAACCCTTAAAAATCTAGTCCGCCAGCACGTGCTGCGTCGGCTAATGCCTTAACGCGACCGTGATAGGCATAGCCCGAGCGATCAAACGCTACTTTTTCAACGCCAGCGGCCTTCGCACGCTCGGCGATAAGTGCGCCGATCTTGCTCGCTGCGTCGACGTTACCAGTAGCGCCGCCGCGGAGGTCTTTCTCGACTGTCGAAGCCGACGCCAGGATTTGGTCGCCGCTTGCCGAGATAACCTGAGCGTAAATATGTCGTGGCGAGCGATAAACCGACAGGCGGTTCACGCGCAGCTCACTGATCTTTGCCCTTGCTCTCTTTGCTCGCCGTAGACGAGCTATTCTCTTAACGCTCATAGCTTATGACCTATTTCTTCTTGGCTTCTTTTCTGAATACACGCTCGTCTGCGTAGCGAACACCCTTGCCCTTGTACGGCTCTGGCGGACGGAAGTCTCTGATTTCAGCAGCGACTTGACCTACGCGCTGTTTATCCGCGCCAGAAATAATAATCTCAGTCTGTGTAGGAGTCTCAGCCGTAACGCCTTCAGGAAGTGCGTAATTGATTGGATGCGAGAACCCAAGCGTCAAATTGACGTTGTTTCCCTCAGCCTTGGCACGATAACCAACACCCTGAAGCTCTAGCTTCTTCTGGAACCCTTCGCTGACGCCGACAACCATATTGGCTACCAACGAGCGGAATGTTCCCGACATCGCTTTCGCCTGCCGCGTGGCATCCTTAGCAACGACTTGCAAGACATCGCCGTCCTGCGTCACGCCAACAAGACGATGTAATTCTAGCTGCAGGTTTCCCTTGCCGCCCTTAACCGACACAGTTGAATCGGTCAATGTTGTTTCTACACCCTTCGGTAATTCGATCGGGTTCTTCGCTACTCTAGACATATTTATGCTCTGCTTAAAAAACTCAGCTCTACACGGAGCACCAATCTTTCTTAGAAGACGGTGCAGAGTACCTCGCCACCTATTCCGGCAGCGCGCGCTTGCTTGTCTGTCATCAAGCCCTTGTTCGTAGAAATAATCGCTACGCCAAGTCCAGCTCGATTCGTAGGCAGCTTCTCGCTGCCCTTATAGTTGCGTAAACCTGGACGGCTAACGCGCTTGATCTCTTCAATAACCGGCTTACCTGCGTAGTATTTCAGGTCAACAGTCAGTTGGGGCTTGCCCTCAACATCTGTCACGCCAAAACCAGCTATATAGCCTTCGTCCTGCAGCACTTGGCTGAGGGCTTGTTTCATCTTAGACGCTGGGCAGGCGACAGTTGGCAACTTAGCCATCTGTGCGTTACGTATACGAGTTAAGAAGTCTGCAATCGGATCTGACATGCTCATAATACTTCTCCCGCTTACCAGCTAGCCTTAGTTAGTCCAGGCACGTCACCACGCATCGCTGCTTCGCGAAGCTTGTTACGGCATAGACCAAATTTACGGTAGACGCCGTGAGGACGTCCGGTGATACTACAACGGAGACGCTGACGAACCGGGCTTGAATCACGTGGAAGCTTTTGAAACTTCACCTGTGCGTCCCACTTCGCTTCGTCGCTTGCTTCGGCGTCATTCAAGATAGCCTTCAGCTCTGCGCGCTTGGCGGCGAACTTCGCAACCATCTTTGTACGCTTAGTTTCCCGCGCGATCATTGAGGTTTTGGCCATCTTAAGACTCCTTAGCTTCGGCAGTAACCATTCCACGGAATGGGAAACGCATTGCTGCCAGTAGCGCACGACCTTCGTCGTCATTTTGCGCTGTCGTTGTAATCGTAATGTCGAGACCGCGCAGAGCGTCGATCTTGTCATAGTCAATTTCTGGGAAAATGATCTGCTCAGTCACACCCATCGCGAAGTTGCCACGGCCATCGAACGCTTTCGGGCTTAGGCCACGGAAGTCACGAATACGCGGGATAGCGATGTCGACTAAGCGCTCAAGGAATTCGTACATGCGCTCACCGCGCAACGTAACCTTGAGACCAACAGGCCAGCCTTCACGGATTTTGAATCCAGCGATAGACTTGCGTGCTTTAGTGACGACGACTTTTTGACCAGAAATCTTAGTCAAGTCCTCGGCGGCACTCTCGAGTACCTTCTTATCCGTTACGGCTTCACCCAGACCCATGTTTAACACCACTTTCGTGATCTTAGGCACGCGCATTGGATTAGCGAAACCGAACTGCTCTTGAAGAGCCGGAATTGCTTGCTGCTTATATAATTCTCTGAACTGAGCCATGCTTGGCAACCTACCGATAATTAGTCTAAATCTGAACCGTTTGACTTGAACACACGCTTCTTCGCGCCGTCTTCAGCCACCTGAATAGCAACGCGGTCTGCTTTGCTAGTCTCAGGATTGAATATCGCTACGTTCGAAATATGTAGCGACGCTTCTTTTTCGATAATGCCTCCAGCCTGGCCCGCATTAGGGTTAGGCTTGGTGTGGCGTTTAACCATATTGACGCCAGCGACGATAACTCGATCACTACCGACAAGACGCGAAATGCTTCCGCGCTTACCCTTGTCTTTGCCAGTGATTACAATTACTTCGTCATCACGTTTCAGTTTACGCATGTTTGCCTCTGTCTCTTCTTACCTAGCGCTTAAAGTACTTCTGGCGCTAGTGAAATAATTCGCATGAATTTTTCTGTACGCAGCTCACGAGTTACCGGGCCGAATACACGCGTACCAATCGGTGCGTTGTTTGCGTTGAGCAGGATCGCCGCATTGTCGTCGAACTTGATCAGTGAACCGTCTTGACGACGAACACCGCTCTTAGTGCGAACTACTAGCGCAGTCAAAACCTGACCCTTCTTAACTTTACCGCGTGGAATCGCTTCCTTAACGGTGACTTTAATGACGTCGCCGATGCGTGCGTAACGGCGATGAGAACCGCCCAACACCTTGATACACATAACTCGTCGAGCGCCGCTGTTATCTGCGACTTCTAAGTATGACTGCACTTGAATCATCGATTCGCTCCATCAGTTACCTGCTACAGCGGGCAACGATTCTTTACCTAAATTCTTGTTAAACCGCGGCGGGAAATCCCGACCTAAACTTGTGTTGCGCGCTCGTCTATCGAGACCAATGCCCAAGACTTAGTCTTAGAAAGAGGTCTAACTTCCTGAATAGTCACCGAATCACCAGGCATGCACTCGTTTTTCTCATCGTGTGCGTGGATCTTTGTAGATCGCTTGATAATCTTGCCGTAAACAGGGTGAGTCACCTTACGCTCAATCAGCACAACGATAGACTTGTCCATCTTGTTGCTAATGACCTTGCCCGATGTAGTGCGAGCGGATTTCTCGTTGCTTGCAGTTGACATAACTATGAACCACTCTTTTGTTTTTCAGTGATGATCGTTTTGACACGAGCGATATCACGCTTTAAGCCGCCCACTAAGTGAACTTGGCCTAATTGGCCCGTTGCATTCTGCATACGGACGTTGAACTGGTCTTTGAAGAGACCCTGCAGTTGAGCCTGCAGTTCCTCGACCGACTTTTCTCTCAATTCGCTCGCTTTCATTACATTACCGTCCGTTTAACGAATGTCGTGTCGAAAGGCAGCTTAGCAGCAGCAAGGCTAAAGGCCTCGCGCGCGAGCTCTTCGTCAACGCCTTCGATCTCAAACATGATCCGACCCGGCTGAATCTGGGCAACCCAGTACTCAACGTTACCCTTACCCTTACCCTGACGAACCTCAAGAGGCTTACCAGTTATAGGCTTATCGGGAAATACACGGATCCAGATCTTGCCGCCACGCTTTACACGGCGCGTCATAGCACGACGAGCTGCTTCAATCTGGCGGGCAGTTAGTCGACCGCGCGAGATGGCTTTGAGACCAAACTCTCCGAAATCTACGTTGCTACCACGATGTGACAGACCGCGGTTGCGACCCTTCATCATCTTGCGGAATTTTGTACGCTTTGGCTGTAACACGTCGCTTTACCTCTAGTTGGACTTAGCTTGCGAAGGCACGATGGCCTCGTCTAAATCCAGTATTTCACCCTTGAAGATCCATACCTTGATACCGATGATGCCGTAAGTCGTCGCCGCTTCAGCAGTCGCGTAATCGATGTCGGCACGTAATGTGTGCAGCGGCACTCGACCTTCGCGATACCACTCAGAGCGAGCGATCTCGGCACCGCCAAGGCGGCCTCCAACTTGAATCTTGATTCCCTCAGCGCCTTGACGCATCGCGTTTTGCACTGCGCGCTTCATAGCGCGGCGGAACATAACGCGGCGCTCTAGCTGAGAGGCTACCCCGTCGGCGACGAGCTGAGCATCGAGGTCAGGCTTGCGAATTTCTTCGATATTTACCTGAACGGGAACGCCCATTTGTTGAGTGAGCGTATTACGCAGTTTCTCAACGTCTTCGCCTTTCTTGCCGATTACGATGCCAGGTCGAGCCGTATAAACGGTTACCTTGGCAGTTTGCGCAGGGCGCTCGATTTCGACTCGAGAAACAGACGCGGCGGCCAGCTTCTTCTTAACGAATTCTCGTACGCGAAGATCAACTAATAGGTTGTCTGCGTAATCCCTTCCTTCGGCATACCATGTAGAGGTATGTTTCTTGGTTATGCCAAGACGAATTCCAGTTGGATGTACTTTCTGACCCATCCGATACTCCTAGCTATCAGCGACCGTGATTGTTATATGGCAAGAGCGCTTCAAAATTCGATCAGCTCGTCCCTTGGCTCGTGGCATGATGCGTTTCATCGTCATACCTTCATCAACGCAGATCGTTGACACCTTCAGCTCATCGACGTCGGCACCTTCGTTATGCTCCGCGTTAGCGATAGCCGAATTGAGCACCTTCTTAATGAGCGCAGCACCTTTCTTAGGGCTGTAAGTCAGCATTAACAGCGCTTCTTCCACTGCTTTGCCACGAATCTGGTCTGCAACAAGCCTGGCTTTTTGAGCCGACATGCGCGCACCTTTTAATTTAGCGATAACTTCCATTTCAGCCCCCGATTAGCGCGATTTCTTGTCAGCCACGTGACCTTTAAAGGTCCGTGTGACAGCGAATTCGCCCAATTTATGGCCAACCATGTCTTCGTTAATCGAGACAGGTACGTGTTGCCGACCATTGTGGACGGCGATTGTCAGACCGATCATATCGGGAGAAACCATCGAACGGCGCGACCAAGTCTTAATAGGACGCTTGTCGTTAGCTTCAGCTGCGATCTGCACTTTTTTCATCAAGTGTAGGTCAATGAAGGGACCTTTTTTTAGTGAACGTGGCACTGGCTATACCCCTACCTTAACGGCTTGAATTTCTGCGACGGACAATCATGCTGTCAGTGCGCTTATTAGATCGAGTCTTGTAACCCTTGGTTGGCATACCCCAAGGCGATACTGGGTGACGGCCACCAGAGGTACGTCCTTCACCACCACCATGCGGGTGATCGACTGGGTTCATCGCAACACCGCGAACGGTTGGGCGAACGCCTCTCCAGCGCTTCGCACCGGCTTTACCGAGCTGACGCAGGCTGTGCTCCGAATTTGACACCTCGCCGAGTACTGCGCGGCAATCCGACAACACTTTACGCATTTCGCCTGAGCGAAGACGAAGCGTTGCATAGGCGCCATCACGAGCAACCAACTGCAAAGAGGTCCCAGCGCTACGGGCTACTTGAGCGCCCTTGCCTGGCTTTAGCTCTACACAATGAACTGTGCTTCCGAGAGGGACGTTACGCAGCGGTAAGCAGTTTCCTACTTTGATCGATGCATCGTCACCAGAGACAACCGTATCACCAGCCTTAACCTTGTTAGGGGCGATGATGTAAGTGCGAACGCCGTCTGCGTAGAGAAGAAGAGCGATTAACGCAGAGCGGTTGGGATCATACTCTAAGCGCTCTACTTTCGCAGGGATTCCGTCACGGTTACGCTTGAAATCTATAATGCGATATTTTTGCTTGTGACCACCGCCCGCGTGACGACGCGTAATACGGCCTTTATTATTGCGACCACCAGTCTTTGACTTAGGCGCAGTGAGGGGAGCGTATGGCTCGCCCTTATGCAGGTCTAAGTGCACGATTTTCACGACGTGACGGCGACCTGGTGAAGTAGGTTTACACTTTACAACTGGCATGACTATTCCCTACCTCTTTAGCTGATGTCAGCAAAGTCAATTTCATGACCTGCTTCTAGGCGAACATAAGCTTTTTTCCAGTCAGAGCGACGACGAATACGACCGCCGGCTCCACGCTTAGTTTTGCCCTTAACGTTAAGGATCTGAAGATCGGTAACAGTAACCTTGAACAGCGTCTCAACAGCTTTACGAACCTCAGGCTTAGTAGCCGTGGTCGCAATACGGAACGCGTATTGGTTGTTACCTTCGCCCATCATCGTCGTCTTTTCAGAGACGTGAGGACCTAGGATAATTTGATAGAGTCGCTCTTGGTTCATGCCAGCATCTCCTCGACTTTCTTAAGCGCGGCGACTGTAATGATCACGTTGTCGAATCCGACCAGGCTTACAGGGTCGATTCCGGCTACGTCTAGAACGTCTACCTTATGAAGGTTTCTCGCGGCGAGGTAGAGATTTGGCTCCACTTGCTCAGAGATAATAAGAACATTATCGAGCTCGAATTCTTTGAGCTTAACGACAAGGTCTTTAGTCTTATGCGAGTCGATTGCGAAGTCGCTTACCGCGAATAAACGCTCCTGACGAATAAGCTCTGAAAGTATGCAGCGCATCGCACCGCGGTACATTTTCTTGTTGAGCTTTTTGCTGTGATCCTGTGGACGCGCCGCAAAAGTGACACCACCGCTGCGCCAAATCGGGCTGCGGATAGTACCAGCTCGCGCTCGACCAGTACCTTTTTGACGCCAAGGCTTACGACCACCACCGCTAACTTCAGAACGCGTCTTCTGCTGCACAGTACCCTGGCGGGCACCTGCGAGATAAGTCACGACAGTCTGATGTACCAGCGCTTCGTTGTATTCTTTACCGAAAGCCTCGTCAGAGAGAGAGACTTTATCCTTGCCTGCTTTCTTGCCAGGCAATGTAAGACTTAATTCCATTGCTTACCCCTTGGCCTTAGTAGCTGGTCGAACGACGACATTTGAACCAGTAGCACCCGGTAGGGCACCCTTGATGAGAAGCAGATTATTCTCGAGGTCGACGCGCACAATCTTGAGGCTTTGAGTCGTTGAACGCTCATTACCCATCTGACCAGCCATCTTTTTGCCTTTCCATACGCGACCAGGAGTTTGACACTGCCCGATCGAGCCAGGTGCGCGGTGAGACAACGAGTTGCCGTGAGTCGCGTCCTGCATTTGGAAATTATGACGCTTAACGCCACCTTGGAAACCCTTACCTTTCGACGTACCGGTGACGTCTACCATCTGACCTTCGGCGAAGAGATCCACTTTGATCTCGCTGCCTGCTGTCAAATCAGCGATGTCTGCGCCTTCAGCGCGGAATTCCCATAACCCAGTGCCGGCTTCGGTATTCGCCTTAGCGAAGTGTCCAGCCATGCCCTTTGTTACGCGAGATGCGCGACGCGAACCAGTAGTGACCTGAATAGCTGTGTAGCCATCGGTTTCGGGAGTTTTAATCTGAGTAACCCGGTTAGGCTGTACTTCTACAACTGTAACAGGGATAGACGTGCCTTCTTCGGTAAAGATACGAGTCATCCCGCTCTTACGACCGACTAATCCAATAGACATTTTAGTAAACCTCATCGTGCAAGGGGCTGAAACCCTCTATGGCCGCTGACGCGTTACACTATGTTCGCCACCGCAAATGGGTGGCAGGAATATCAGTGCGCCAATACTTTTCTACAAAAGGGCAAGGAGGACTGAACTCTCGGTGCCTGGTCTGTTTTGTTTCACGCTTTTGCACTAGTGCGGCAGCGCTGTCTTGCAATGCTCGGCCTAGGCCTCGCCGCTCCAGCAGGTTAGTGCCAGTAGCTTTAGTTAGTGACTGCCGGGTCTAAGCCGGTGCCTGCTATTTATCCTAAACTGATCTGAACTTCTACGCCGGCCGCTAGGTCTAGCTTCATCAGCGCGTCTACAGTCTTCTCTGTAGGCTCTACGATGTCGAGCAGGCGCTTGTGCGTACGAATCTCGTACTGATCACGTGCGTCTTTGTTGACGTGTGGCGAAATCAGAATAGTGAAACGCTCTTTGTTCGTTGGCAGAGGGATTGGTCCGCGAACTTGCGCGCCAGTGCGTCGTGCCGTATCTACGATTTCTTGAGTAGATTGATCAATCAGACGATGATCGAAAGCCTTAAGGCGGATTCTAATACGCTGATTTTGCATCTATCTACAACTCCGAAATAGTGTCTTTTGGACAAAGTGTGTCTTTCAGTTCGCTTGTTTTTTATCTCAAGTAAAAACTACTTGTAGCCGAAAAAAAGAAGCGAGATTCTATTGTTGAGGGACGCTGCTGTCAAGCAATATCAGCGCAAAACCTGCTAATCTCTTCTTATTTACCTGCTTTTTATTCATACCGCACTTCAAATAAAAACAGGGGAACATCCAAAAATAGGTGTTTCCCCGCTTTATCAATAACTTACTCGAATATCTTCGCTACAACGCCGGCGCCTACTGTGCGGCCGCCTTCACGGATAGCAAAGCGGAGACCTTCGTCCATCGCGATTGGCGCAATCAACGTGACTTCCATCTTCACGTTGTCACCAGGCATGACCATCTCAACGCCCTCAGGAAGCTCACAAGCGCCTGTCACGTCAGTGGTACGGAAATAGAACTGTGGACGGTAGCCCTTGAAGAATGGCGTATGACGGCCTCCCTCGTCCTTCGACAGGATGTAAACCTCTGCCTCAAACTTGGTGTGTGGCTTGATCGCGCCTTTCTTCGAAAGAACCTGACCACGCTCAACGTCTTCACGCTTAGTACCACGCAGCAACACACCCACGTTCTCGCCTGCGCGACCTTCGTCTAGCAGCTTGCGGAACATCTCAACGCCTGTACAGACAGTGGTTGTCGTGTCGCGAATACCAACGATCTCGATCTCGTCGCCAACATTCACAATGCCGCGCTCAATACGACCAGTCACAACAGTACCGCGACCAGAAATTGAGAACACGTCTTCGATTGGCATCAGGAATGCCTGATCAACGTCACGAACCGGCTCTGGGATGTAAGTATCCAAAACGTCAACGAGCTTCAACACAGCGGGAACGCCGATGTCTGAGGCGTCGCCTTCGAGCGCTTTGAGCGCCGAACCAATTACGATTGGCGTGTCGTCACCCGGGAAATCGTACTGGTCGAGGAGCTCACGGATCTCCATTTCGACGAGCTCAAGCAGCTCTTCGTCGTCAACCATGTCTGCCTTGTTCATGAACACGACAATGTAAGGGACGCCAACCTGACGCGAAAGCAGGATGTGCTCACGTGTTTGTGGCATAGGGCCGTCTGCAGCTGAACAAACCAAAATGGCGCCGTCCATCTGCGCAGCACCCGTAATCATGTTCTTCACGTAGTCGGCGTGTCCAGGACAGTCGACGTGCGCGTAGTGACGGTTAGGTGAATCGTATTCAACGTGTGACGTTGAAATAGTGATTCCGCGCGCCTTCTCTTCAGGGGCATTGTCGATCTGCGAGAAATCGCGAGCCGAGCCACCGTAAGTCTCTGCGCAAACCTTAGTCAGAGCAGCAGTCAATGTTGTCTTGCCATGGTCAACGTGTCCGATCGTACCGACGTTTACGTGCACCTTATTCCGTTCGAATTTTTCCTTAGCCA
>OJHK01000136.1_pt1 | contig 62187 bp, 53 predicted proteins | sample 1595161 | NCBI WGS metagenome assembly OJHK01 (sample SAMN05416842, study PRJEB24817) | seawater metagenome | isolation source: Sea water | place: Canada:Atlantic | collected 2013-07 | reverse complement strand
TAAAAACTTACTAAAAATCGCTATTGCCCCTCTTTTTATTTTACCAGAATTGGGTATCACTGGTCGTTACACTTTGTCCAAATCAAATACAAGGGATAAAATGTATTTATCCTAAGATTTTATCCTTCATTTAACAGGCTTTTAAAAAAGCTTTGTTATATTTGTTGTGTTGTGTTGTGTCTTAACCTTGTGTTAAGGCCGTGTTGAGATGGCGAGGCTGTCCAACCAATGAAAGGCTTTCCCATTTGGAAGGCTTTTTTTTATGTGCTAAATAAAGTATTATAGTTCTTTTTTTGGCCCTTAGGCGAAATTCACCCCAATAATTGTTGGATAAAAAACCCTGCATAGGCCATTGAAATAATCAATTTGATCAGGCTGCCTGCCAAGAATCCTACAAAGGAACCCCAAGCCGCTCTCAAGGCATTTTTTTGATTTTTTTGTTGACTCAATTCTCCTATAAAAGCCCCTGCAAAAGGCCAAATCAGAAATCCTAAAGGGCCAAAAACAGGAAAGAAAACAGCGAATAATAGACCCATTATGGCGCCCCAAACACCCCCTTTGCTTCCTCCGTATTTTTTTGTTCCGAGCACAGGTAAGTAATAATCTAAAAGCGTAGCGAGCAATGCAATTACTCCTGTAACCCCAATAAAAATAGGACTAAAAGCTACATTGCTGGTGTATTGCAATAATAAAAGGCCAATCCAACTCAAGGGAGGTCCAGGGATTACAGGGACAAAGCTCCCTAATACTCCAATAAAAATGCAAATGGCTCCTAGAGTGATCAGTAATATATCCATACTTATTTTAATCTTCACTAAGTTACGATTTATATGACTTTATAAAAATGAGTTTTTTCCCCTACCTTTGGGTATGCGTAAGTTGTTTTACATAGGTCTCATCTGCTTGTTTTACAATTGTGCTTGGCTTACTCCAAAAGAAGAGCTTAAGGCGCAATATGTGGCTGATCAATTAAAAGAAATTGACTGGCAATCTGTAGATCTGTATCCCCTATTTGAATCCTGCGAAGAAACCCTTTCAAAATCATTACAAAAAGAATGTTTTGAAGCCGTAATAAAAGCACAAATTCTTCTAGTAGTTCAACAAATGTACGACCAAGACAGCTTGTCTTTTTCAGGTACTTTTTCTATAGACTTTAAGGTAAATACTGCGGCTGATATTCATATTCAAAAAATTGAGGGATTTAACGGGAGTATAAATGAGAAACAGTCTTTTGAAAAAAGGGTACAAAAAGAAATAGCTTCTTTGCCTTTTTTATCACCAGCCATAAAACAAGGAATTCCTGTGGCAACACGTTTTCAAATCCCAATAGAAATTCATTTAGATTAAATCCATTGGCAAAAGAGAGAATTATTTTAGGTATTGATCCAGGAACCACTATTATGGGTTTTGGGATTATAAAAGTGGTGGGAAATGAGATGTATTTTGTACAACTCAACGAATTATTACTTCAAAAATACACAGATCCATACACCAAATTGAAGCTTATTTTTGAAAGGACCATCTCATTAATAGATACCTATCATCCAGATGAAATAGCCATTGAGGCACCATTTTTTGGAAAAAATGTTCAGTCTATGCTTAAATTAGGTAGGGCGCAAGGCGTGGCTATGGCAGCTGGTTTGTCTAGAGAAATTCCCATTACGGAATACCTGCCTAAAAAAATTAAAATGGCCATTACAGGAAATGGAAATGCTTCTAAAGAGCAGGTGGCTAAAATGCTACAGAGTTTATTACAATTAAAGACTTTGCCAAAAAATTTAGACAGTACAGACGGATTGGCCGCTGCGGTATGTCATTTTTATAATTCAGGGAAAGTGACTGGGGAGAAATCCTATTCAGGCTGGGCTTCTTTTGTCAGTCAAAATACAGCAAGGGTTAAAAAATAACAGGACTTTTTATGAGTGGTATTTATATTCACATCCCTTTTTGTAAGCAAGCCTGTAGTTATTGTGACTTTCATTTTTCTACTAAAATGACTTCTAAAGATCAAATGATCGAAGCTCTATGTATGGAATTGAAGATGCGAAAAGATAGTTTTGCACAAGATCAAATAAATTCTATATATTTTGGGGGAGGCACTCCTTCTGTTTTAAGCCCCATTGAGATTGAGCGACTTATTGAAGCCGTCTTTTCACACTATTCAATAACAGCTGTTGCTGAGATTACCTTAGAAGCCAATCCAGATGACCTTTCAGAGGCGTATATTAAAGCGCTTTCTAAGACGAAAGTGAATAGAATAAGTGTGGGAATACAATCTTTTCATCAGTCAGATTTATCATTTATGAATCGCGCTCATAATGCCAGTCAGTCAAAAGAAGCCTTGCATTGGGTAAAGCAATATTTTGACAATTATTCTATAGACTTAATTTATGGGGTACCTATGCTTGGAATGTCTCCAGAGGAGCAAGACCTTTTGTGGGCTGAGAATGTAAAAATGGCTTTGGGCTTCAATCCCAATCACATTTCTGCCTATGCACTCACCATGGAACCTAAAACCGTATTAGAACATCAAATAAAGTCTGGTAAATTACCTCCCTTAGATGAATCTCGCGCACAGGCACAATTCACCACATTAAGGCGTTTGCTAACGAATGCAGCATATGAACATTATGAATTTTCAAATTTTTCTAGGCAAGGTTTTTATGCTGTAAATAATTCAGGCTATTGGGAAGGTAAAAGTTATATGGGTATTGGTCCTTCTGCGCACTCTTATGATGGGAAAAGCCGTTCTTGGAATGCAGCCAGTAATCCCATATATATTAAAGCTATTTTTGAAGGCAAACGACCATTTGATATTGAATATTTAAGTGTTTCTGAGCGTTACAATGAGTATATAATGACAGGATTGAGAGCCTCTAAAGGGGTTGAATTATCAAAGATTAACGCCTTATTTGGTCCTGAATATGAGTCCTACGCGATTAGGGAAGCGCAGGAAAAAATAGCAGAAGGTCTTTTAGAAATAGTGAATGATACTGTTTTAAAGATCACTGACTCTGGCTTATTTTTTTCTGATGGTATAGCGGCTCAATTATTTTACATCGATTAGTATGAAAGCAATTATCACCGGGACAACTGGTCAAAAAGAAATTGATTTTTCCACTCCAATAGGTATTCACTTGAGTCTGCAAGACAATCAAACATTAGGTGCTTGGTATGTGGATCCACCAAGTATTAAACCCCATAGAGAAGGGAATTTTATAGGGAGTATTGAAGCTGGTGCTCCAGTCAATTTTAACGATATTTCTTTTAATCCACATGCACATGGCACCCACACTGAATGCGTGGGCCATATTTTAGCAGGTGATTACCAGGTGCTCAATGCTTTGAAAAGTAATTTTTTTGAAACCTTATTAATTACTGTTGCACCAGTGTTAGTAAAAGGGGATTTACAGATCACTAAGGACCAACTTATAGTGGCCATAGGGAATAATCAGGTTCCAGAATCATTGGTGGTCAGAACACTGCCCAATACTACAAGTAAAGCATTCCATCAATACAGCTACAGCAATCCACCCTATTTAAGTCAAGGAGCCGCTATTTTCATTAGAGAATTAGGTGTTCAGCATCTTTTGGTAGACCTTCCTTCTATAGATAAGGAAGAAGACCAAGGGGCACTAGAGGCCCATAAAGCATTTTGGAATGTGGGTGGTAACATTAGAACAGAAGCGACAATAACAGAATTTATTTTTGTGCCAGATACTGTTTTAGATGGCTCCTATTTACTGCAAATTGGCTTGGCTCCTTTTGTGAATGATGCGGCACCAAGTACGGTATATCTCTATGAGTTTAAAAACCTTTTATAGGTAAAACCTTACGTTTAATCCGATTTTTATATTTTTTTAGTGCGAGTGGTCAATTAAAGTCTATTTTTATCTCAAATTCATTTATAATCAATCTTTTAGATGACTATTTTATTAATTGAGGACGACGCTATTGAAATTCTTAAATTCAACAGGAGCCTGATCAAATTAAGGGAAGTACACGAGCTAATTGAGGCACATAATGGGGAAAACGCCCTTGATATATTGGCTGAAAATAGTCAAATAGATTTAATACTATTAGACTTGAATATGCCAAAAATGAATGGTTTTGAGTTCCTGAAACAGCTTCGGACAGATTCAAATTTGAAATACATCCCAACGGTTGTACTGACAACTTCTATCAATAGATCAGATTTAAAAAAAGCCTATTCCATTGGTATAGCAGGATACTTGGTCAAGCCCCTCAAGTATGAAGATTATGTGCTAAAAATAGCATCACTTTTGAATTATTGGAAACAAAATGAATTGGTAAAAGGGACTCATTAATTAATTGGATCAATTATTTGGCCTGAAAAGTGTTTCACATACAAAAAACAACTGTTTCACAACATTTTAAGACGCTTTCTATCTATAAACCTTATTTTAGACTTCCAAATCTTAAGGTATGAAGGGAATTATTTTCACGGAGTTTTTAGACATGGTTGAGGCGCAATTTGGCTTGGCTGTTGTAGACGAAATAATCACCAATTCAAAAACCTTACACCAGGGTATTTATACTTCAGTAGGCACCTATGATTTTAATGAAATGGTCTCCCTTTTGGTTGCTTTAGGGGAGCTTGTGTCTAAAGACATACAAGAGTTACTTTATGCTTTTGGACTTTATTTATTTAAAAGTTTGGATGAAGCGCATCCTGAAATTGTGAGAAATTATAATAGCCCTATGCCCTTAATAGCAGCTATAGAAGACCACATTCACGTGCATGTAAAAAAACTTTATCCAGATGCGGATTTACCTTCTTTTTTGGTTTTAGAAAAATCAAAGCATAAACTCATTATGGTATACAGTTCTGCAAGAGGCTTATACAGTTTGGCACATGGCCTAATGGTCAGTGCTTTTAGACATTATGAACAAGAGGTGCAAGTGTCTTACGATCTACTTGAATCAGACGGCACTAAAGTTAAATTTACACTACAATCGCATGTCTAAGCAAGAGATTGAATTATTGCAAAGGGCTTTGGACAGGCAGGTAAAAGCCAGAAAAGAGGCAGAAAAAATATTAGAGTCCAAGTCTAAGGAATTATATGACACCCTTCATTATTTAAGAGAAGACAACAACAGGTTAAAAGGTCTTTTGCAGGAAAAAACATCAGAGCTTGAGGGAGTTTTTTTTAATATCCCAGACCCATACCTTGTGATAAATTTGAAGGGGCAAGTGATTAAAATGAACCAGGCTGCCAAGCTGTTTTTAGGATTCGACACTGAGAAGGAAGATTTTTATGCCGCCCAATTGGTCCACCACGAATATTTAATGGCCACCCTTCAATCTTTTGGACTACTGCAAGAGGTAGGGATTTTAAAAAATTTCAAGACCAAAATAAATATAAAATCAGGTGGGAGTAGGTTTGTTCAAGTGAATGCCAATTTAATCTATGACGCTTCTGGAATGCCTATTGCGGCTCAAGGTGTGCTTAGAGATGTGACCAATGAAGAAGAGGTTTCTGCTATTTTAGAAGAGCAAAAAGAAGCATTAAAAGATTCTCAAAAGCGTTTAGAAGCTGTTATTTCTGACCTTCAAGCACAAAAAGAAAAATACAGTAGTATCATTGCGAATATGAATCTTGGCTTAGTAGAAGTAGACAATGAAGATCTGGTTCAATTGGTCAATAAAAGTTTCTGCACTTTAAGCGGTTATACAGAGAAGGAGCTTTACGGTAATAAGTTAGGACAATTATTGCATGTTTCTGACCCAAAAATTATTCTTGTGCACCAGAAAAATCGCTTAAAAGGTATTTCCGATACTTACGAAGTTAACGTTCAAGTCAAGGGAGGGCAAAAAAAACACTGGTTAATTAGCGGAGCACCAAGGTATAATGAAAAGGGACAAGTAATAGGGTCTATAGGCATTCACCTAGATATTACAGAACAATATGAATTATCTGAACAAAAAGAGCAATTGCTCAAGGATTTAGAGTCTAGCAATGAAGGTTTACAAGAATACGCCCATATAGTGTCTCATGATTTAAAATCACCACTAAGGAGTATAAGTGCTTTGGTCTCTTGGTTGGAGGAAGATTTTGGTGATAAGTTGGGTCCAGCTGGTTTGTCTCAGCTTAACCTAATGCAAGATAAAATTGCCTCAATGGACCAATTAATCACAGGAATCTTAAGGTATTCTAGTATTGGTTCGGAAAAGGCGCGCTTTGAAATATGCCCAACTTTAAAATTGGTTCAGCAGTTAAAGGCTACCATATATTGGCCAGAACAAATAGCGTTGCGCTTTAACGGCATTATGCCTTCAATAAATGCAGACAAAACACAGTTGCAACAGTTGTTTCAAAATTTATTGAGCAATGCAATTGCACATATGGACAAGCCTAAAGGTCAAATAGAAATTGGCTATAATGATTTGGGGGACTTACATGAATTTTCAGTAAAAGACAATGGTATTGGTATTCCTAAAGCGTATCAAGAAAAAATATTTGAGATATTTGAAACTTTAGAAAGCGGGAAAGGGAGTAGTGGTATAGGACTTTCTATTGTGAAAAAAATTGTACAACTTCACGGAGGAACTATATGGGTAAAAAGCGAATATGGGGCAGGAGCTACTTTTTACTTTACCATTAAAAAAGACATTTCATAAGTTATTTTTTCATTTAAAACCAAGGGATTATGAACGAAAAGCCTAACTTTAATTATATTGACCAACTGGCAGACGGAGATTTAGATTTTAAGGCCAAACTAGTTGTGGTTATAAAAAAAGAATTCCCTTTAGAGCTTCAGCAATACCATGCAGCTGTGTCCTCCAATAACTTATTTCAAATAGCAGAAGTGGTGCATAAGTTGAAAAACAAAATAAGCATGCTGGGCATGGAGTCTGGCTATTTAATAGCCCAAGAGTACGAAGAAAATTTAAAGCAAAACAGTACTTCAAAAGCAGCACGTTTTGAAGAAGTGTTGGCTTTAATGAATGCTTTTATAAATTCTTTTTAAATGAAAAATTGTGTAATTGTAGAAGACGAGCAAACTGCCCTAGAGGTGGCCAAACATTTGGCTGTTAAATATGGTGCTTTAAATATTTTAGCCACTTTTGACAAAGCAGAAGAGGCCTTGGCGTATGTCAATAAAAACGGAAAAGTAGACATTGTTTTCTTGGACATACATTTGCCAGATATGAGTGGTTTTTCCTTTTTAGAAAATTTGACATCCACCCCTAAGGTGGTTTTGGTTACCGCAGACAAAAACTTGGCTTTAACTGCCTATAATTTTGATTTAGTGGTGGATTATTTGGTAAAACCACTTCAAAAAGATAGATTTATGGAAGCAATTAATCAATGTTAAAAACAGACGGAGAATGAACTGTATTATTGTAGACGATCAAGATTCTGCAAGGCTTGTAGTACGACAATTGTGTGAAGGAATCCCTGACCTAGACATTATTGAAGAGTTCTCCAGTGCTATTGAGGCCATTAAATTTCTTAATCAGCAAAACGTAGATGTCATTTTTTTAGACATCCATATGCCTGGATTTAGCGGTTTTGATTTTGTTCAAACCCTAAAAAATCCAGCGCAAATTGTGCTCATCACCGCAGACAAAGATCTGGCTATAGAGGCTTATGAATACGAATCCATATCTGACTATCTGGTAAAACCAATTACCCAAGAGCGGTTCAATAAGTCTATGAATAAAGTGAAGAATAACCTTCGTAGAACTTCTGTTATGCACCAAGGCGGACCCTTAAGCGATCCTATTGGAAATGACCTTTACATAAACATAGACCGTCGTTTAACTAAATTGAAATTCGACGACATCCTTTTTATCAAAGCCAAAGGGGATTATATAGATGTAAAGACCCACAAAGAAATGTATGTGGTTCACTCTACTTTAAAAAAAATAAAAGACAAACTTCCAGATAATATCTTTCTACAGACCCATAGGTCATATATCATTAATTTCACTAAGATTATTGATATAGAAGACAACTCAGTTCTGATTGAAAAAAATGTAATTCCCATTAGTCGTTCCAACAGACCGGAGTTAATAAGAAGGCTTAATCTATTGTAAATTATGTAGTTGCAAATTAATATTCAATTAATGTGCAGATAATCGATGCTTTTTTTAGACGAGTGGTTTCTAACGCCTTTCAACCATATATTGGTGTGAGTTCACCAAACTAAAACGTTGCTGCGTCCTATCTCAAAGTTTTCAGCCGCTTGTTCTAATTATATTTATAAAGTAATTAGAACATTATGGAACAGAAAATAGCTTCAAAAAAATTTCACGGAATACTCACAAAAGACAAGCATATAAAAGTGTATAAACTCTGTTCAATAGATGTTGAAGAAGGCAGTATGACCTTGAGTATTCTAGAGACTTCTATTCAGGAAGTACAACAAAATTAGTTATTTCCAGCACATTTTATCTCAAAGCAGCGAAGTTTTAGTGTCACTAAATGACTGTTTTGTCTTGCTTAGCCTTTTTCCCCAAAGAATTATTGCTTTAAATAATGTGCTGTGAAATTGCTGTAGAAATAAGGGATGGTTTCAATGCCTTTTAAATAGTTCCATACCCCAAAATGTTCATTGGGAGAGTGTATGGCATCTGAGTCCAAACCAAACCCCATAAGCACAGATTTAGACCCCAAAACTTCTTCAAATAAAGCAACGATTGGAATACTACCACCACTCCTTTGTGGAATAGGCATTTTTCCAAAAGTTGTTTCGTAAGCCTCCGCGGCAGATTTATAACCTATATGATCTATGGGCGTCACATAGCCCTGTCCGCCATGATGCGGGGTTACAGTCACACTAACGCCCTTAGGGGCTATGGATTCAAAATACTTTTTGAATAGCTCAGTAATCTCTTCCCATTCTTGATGGGGCACTAATCTCATGGAGATTTTCGCAAATGCTTTAGAAGGAATAACTGTTTTAGCGCCTTCACCAGTGTAGCCACCCCATATGCCATTGACATCTAGGGTAGGTCTTATTGAATTCCTTTCATTGGTAGTGTAGCCTTTTTCCCCATAGACCGTTTCAATATTCAGTGCTTTTTGGTAAGCGTCTATGTCAAAAGGGGCCTTAGCCATTTCACTGCGCTCTTTGGTGCTCAATTCTTCCACTTTGTCATAAAAACCAGGGATGGTAATATGATTGTCTTGGTCGTGCATGCTGGCAATCATTTTAGTCAATACGTTAATAGGATTAGCCACTGCACCTCCGTACAGACCAGAATGTAAATCTCTATTTGGTCCAGTGACACAAACTTCTACATAACTCAATCCTCTAAGTCCTGTAGTGATAGATGGTGTGTCGTTGGCTATCATTCCAGTATCTGAAATTAAAATTACATCGTTTTTTAGTAATGCGCTGTTGTTCTTGACAAAATGCACCAAGTTATTACTGCCCACTTCTTCTTCTCCTTCGATCATGAATTTTACATTACAAGGCAACTGATTTGTAGTGATTAAATACTCTATGGCTTTAATATGCATAAACATTTGCCCTTTGTCATCACAAGCTCCTCTTGCAAAAATGGCTCCCTCAGGATGAAGTGCCGTTTTTTTAATCACAGGCTCAAATGGTTTAGAATCCCACAAATCAAGCGGGTCTGGCGGCTGAACATCGTAATGACCATACACCAATACAGTCGGTACATTAGGGCCAATGATTTTTTGGCCATACACAATTGGGTGGCCCTCCGTTTCATAAATTTTGGTATGGTCTATTCCAGCAGCTTTTAAATAATTGTGTACTGATTTTGCCCCCTTTAAAACTTCACTGTCATAAGCTGGATCAGCACTGATAGAGGCAATTTTAAGGAGTTCAAAGAGTTCATTTAATAGGCGTTCTTTGTGCTCTTGAATATATGGTTTTGGGTCTAGCATGGTTCTTTTTTAAGTGTGTAAAGCTACAAAAACTACTTTTTAAACTATAGCGCTTTTAATATTCAAATTTTGCATTATATTTGCACTCCTTTTGCAGGCGTGATGGAATTGGTAGACATGCTAGACTTAGGATCTAGTGCCGCGAGGTGTGAGAGTTCGAGTCTCTCCGCCTGTACAAAGTAAAAAGCCCGATCATTTGATCGGGCTTTTTTTGTTAATGTTTCATTATCAGCGACCCACCACCGTAACTTTCACTTCGTTCTCCAGAAGTTTCTTTCTGAATGTTTTGGAAATCTCTTTATCTGTAATGATTTCGTCAATCGCGGACAGCCCGCATATTTTGGCAAAACTTTTTTTACCAAATTTTGATGCATCTGCCAATACAATGACTTTTTGAGCAGCATCGATCATTTTTTTGTTGAGTGCCGCTTCTTCTAAATTTGTGGTAGATATTCCGTAGTTTATGTCTATTCCGTCTGCTCCCAAAAATAATTTGCTACAAGAAATGTGTTCTAGCATATACTCCGCATAATTTCCAATTACAGATGCGGCGCTGTGCCTCAGGTACCCACCCAATTGTAAAATTTCAATATTCTCATGTTTAATTAAATGCATTACAACCGCTAAAGAAGGCGTAATTACAGTGAGCTTATTCTTGGGTTCAATATATTTTGAAAGTGCTTGAACCGTTGTTCCAGAGGCAATCATGATAGCGTCATTTTCAGAAATCAGCGAAGCGGCCATTTGCGCTATGCCATTTTTTTCTTCAACAAATATCTTTTCCTTATCTAAAACGGTCCTTTCATTGATATAGGGGTTTTCTAAAGAGGCTCCTCCATGGGTTCTAAAAAGAAGGCCTTTTTGTTCCAAAAACTTAAGGTCTTTTCTAATCGTTACTGCAGAGACCCCTAGAATATTACAAAGGTCTAATACCTCCAAGTGTTTTTCTTGGGTCAATTTTTTTAAAATAGTGCGATGTCTTTCCATAATATGAGGTAAATATATAAAATGAAATAAAACGAAATAAAAAAAATGCTTCAAAAAGTGCAAATTGGCATAATTTAGGGATAATTAGCTTTCGTTTTGTTTCACTTTACTTATTATTTGTTACATTTGAACAAAAGAATAAATTTATTGCCCTATGTTTAATAGAGAAAATCAAATGCAATCACTTGAAAGCCAGGACCTGTGGGATGTCATTGTTATTGGTGGTGGCGCTACAGGTTTGGGCGTTGCGTTAGATTGCAGCACAAGAGGCTATAAAACCCTATTGCTAGAGCAGGTAGATTATGCCAAAGGCACTTCTAGTAGGAGTACCAAACTGGTGCATGGCGGCGTGCGATATTTGGCCCAGGGTAATATAGATTTGGTGAGAGAGGCGCTTTATGAACGTGGATTAATGCTCAAAAACGCATCGCACCTAGTGCGAAATCAATCCTTTATTATTCCCAATTACAAGCGTTGGGATAATTTTTTCTATGGCTTTGGGATGAAAGTCTATGATTTGCTTTCAGGGAAATTAAGTTTTGGCGCTTCAAAATACATCAAGGCCAAAGAGACCTTGGCCAGGCTTTCTACCCTAAATAAAATAAATTTAAAGGGCGGAGTGGTTTACCACGATGGCCAATTTGACGACGCTAGATTGGCTGTCAATATAGCACAGTCTTGTATTGAAAATGGCGCTACACTTTTGAATCACTTTAAAGTGCAAAGTCTAAAGAAATCCGAGCAGGGGATTGTCAATGGATTGGTTGCATTAGATACAGAAACAGGAAACAACTACGACCTAAAAGCTAGGGTTGTGGTGAACGCTACCGGTGTTTTTACAGATGAAGTGCTAAAAATGGATGAGGCCCACGCAAAAAATACCATAAGGCCCAGCCAAGGAATTCACTTGGTGGTAGACACCTCTTTTTTAGCAGGACAAGACGCTATTATGATTCCTAAAACAACAGACGGCCGGGTACTATTCCTTGTGCCCTGGCACAACAAAGTGGTTGTGGGTACTACAGACACCCTTTTAGACAGTCACAGTTTAGAGCCCAAGCCTTTGGAAGAGGAAATAAATTTTATCCTCCAGACTGCCAACCAGTATTTGAATAAAAAAATGACTCGTGCAGACGTAAGAAGCGTATTTGCTGGATTAAGGCCATTGGCTGCGCCAAAAGACGCGAATGAGAAGACCAAGGAAATTTCTAGAAGTCATAAAATAATAGTATCGGATTCCCAGCTCATTACCATTACTGGTGGAAAATGGACTACTTATAGAAAAATGGCTCAGGATACGGTAAATAAAATAATTGCCCTGAAAAAATTACCCCCAGCCTCCTGCAAAACAACTGCTTTAAAAATACATGGTGCCAATGGGCCAATAGATATTGCAAATCATTTGTATATTTATGGAACAGATAAAAAATTCATTGAACAGCTCTATAAAGAAGATTCAAGTTTAAAAGAGCTGCTTCACCCAAGACTGCCTTACACCAAAGCAGAGGTGGTATTTGCCGTTAGAAACGAAATGGCTAGAACTTTAGAAGATGTTTTGGCTCGTAGGGTGAGGGTACTTTTTTTAGATGCTAGTGCTGCCATAGATATAGCAGAAGAAGTGGCCCAGATTATAGGGAGAGAATTAAAAAAAGACACAGATTGGGAAGCTGCTCAAGTAGCTTCGTTTAAAGTGTTGGCGCAACAATACTTATTAAAATAACCACCGCATGGATCAGTACATATTATCATTAGATCAAGGAACAACCTCTTCAAGGGCTATTGTGTTTAATAAGCAAGGTGCTATTGTGTGTATGGCTCAGGAGGAGTTTACCCAATTTTTTCCGAAACCAGGATGGGTAGAGCACGATCCAAATGAAATATTAAATACCCAAACCGCCGTAATAGAAAAAGCCCTTGCTCAAAAAGGACTCTCAGGAAAAGACATCGCTGCCATAGGTATTACCAACCAAAGAGAAACGGTAGTGGTTTGGGACAAGCAAACCGGTAGCCCCGTTTACAATGCTATAGTTTGGCAGGACAAACGTACTGCGGACTATTGTGACCAATTAAAAAATGAGGGTAAGTCTGCAGAGATAAGACAAAAAACAGGTCTAGTGATAGATGCCTATTTTTCTGGAACTAAGGTGAAATGGATTTTAGATCATGTTCCTGGTGCAAGAGAGAAAGCCGTAAAAGGAGACCTTCTCATGGGCACCATAGATGCTTGGTTGGTTTGGAACTTTACCAAAGGAGCTCAGCATATCACAGATGTGACCAATGCTTCTAGAACCTTATTATTTAACATCAACACCATGACTTGGGATGCTGAATTATTGGCTCTTTTTGACATTCCTGCTCAAATGCTGCCAGAAGTTAAGGAGTCTAGTGAAATATATGGTCACACTTCCCTTGGGGGCAGTGACCACAAAATTCCAATTGCAGGTATTGCGGGAGACCAACAAGCGGCTTTATTTGGGCAGATGTGTACCCAGCCAGGAATGGTTAAAAACACCTATGGGACAGGTTGTTTTATGCTCATGAATATTGGAGACACGCCCATAGTATCCCAAAACAATTTACTGACCACTGTGGCATGGAAGATCAAAGGGAAAACAACCTACGCATTGGAGGGCAGTGTTTTTATTGCAGGTGCTGTGGTACAGTGGCTCAGAGATGGACTAAAAATGATAGATCAATCTAGCGAAGTAGAGGCCTTGGCAGCAACTGTAGATCACACAGATGGGGTGTATTTTGTACCTGCTTTTACAGGTTTGGGTGCCCCGTACTGGGACCAACATGCCAAGGGAACGCTCTTTGGTTTAACGAGAGGGAGTACCAATGCCCATATAGCAAGAGCTTCTTTAGAGTCTATTGCTTTTCAGACTATGGACATGCTTAAGGCCATGGAGGCCGATGCCAAAATATCCATAAAAGAACTCAGGGTAGACGGAGGTGCAACAGTCAATAATTTGCTCATGCAATTCCAATCAGATGTATTAAACACCAAAACAGTCCGGCCCCAAATTGTTGAAACTACTGCGATGGGTGCTGCTTTTTTAGCTGGATTAGCTGTGGGTTATTGGACTGATTTTAAAGAAATTGAATCTATTTGGACTACAGATAAAACTTTTTCACCTTCAACAGACAGACCCCCCATTAATACGCATATTAAGGGTTGGGAAAAAGCGATAAAAGCATTGACCTACTGGACCAGTATAAATTAAAAATAAGCACATGACGCCATTTATTGCAGAATTAATAGGAACAGCCATAATGATTCTTTTGGGAGCTGGTGTTGTAGCCAATGTGGTGTTAAAAGACACTCAGGGATATAATAGTGGCTGGATTGTCATAACAACCGGTTGGGCACTTGCCGTATACATAGGGGTAGTGATAGCAGCTCCGTATAGTGGCGCACATTTAAACCCAGCGGTAACGATAGGGCTGGCGGCAAGTGATTCTTTTCCCTGGTCAGATGCGCCTATTTATATATTAGCACAATTCCTAGGGGCCATGATAGGCGCTTCAGTAGTGTGGGTATTTTATAAAAATCATTTTGATATTACGCAGGACAATTCCCTTAAAAAAGCGGTATTCTGTACTTCCCCTGCGATACGAAATTATCCCACCAATTTTATTAGTGAAGCCATTGGAACTTTTGTGTTGGTATTCACTATTTTATATTTCACAGAAGTGCGTGTAGAAGATACTTCTCAGGTTGTGGGTATGGGATCTCTAGGGGCTATTCCTGTGGCCTTTTTAGTTTGGTCCATAGGGCTTTCTTTAGGAGGAACAACAGGTTATGCCATTAATCCTGCAAGAGATTTAGGGCCAAGAATAATACACGCCTTACTTCCCATTAAAAACAAGGCTAAAAATGATTGGGCGTATGCCTGGGTACCTGTTTTAGGTCCAGTATTCGGCGCTATTCTAGCGGCTTTTCTCTTTACTCAATTGAGCGCTTAGCTCTTCCAGAGAAACCCCTTTAGTTTCAGGCATCATAAAGTGAACAAAAACAAGTTGTAGCACCATCATAAAAGCAAAAAAGGCAAATACAGGAGCTGCCCCTATGGTGCCAAACAACCAGGGTACCATAGATGGAATTATCGCTGCCAATACCCAGTGGGTACTCGTACCAAAAGATTGACCAGCGCCCCTGAGGTGATTAGGGAATACTTCAGAAATAAACACCCATATAATAGCCCCTTGTCCTATGGCATGAGAGGCAATAAATAGAAATAAAAATCCAGGAACTGCCATTCCGGTCCACTCAAATTGAAAAGCTGCTGCAACGAGGGCTAAGGAAATAATATAGCCCACGGATCCTATATACATGAGTTGTCTTCTGCCTAGTTTGTCTATTAAAAAGATGCCTATAAAAGTAAAAAGTAAATTGGTGGCACCTATTCCAATAGAGCTCAAAAGCGCGGTACTTTCTCCAAGTCCTGCCTCTTCAAATATTCTTGGCGCGTAATATAAAAAGGCATTAATTCCTGAAAACTGGTTAAAAAAAGCGATTAAAAAAGCCAGCATTAAAGGAAAGCGGTATTTCTTCATCCAAATATTTTCCTTGTGCTGCTCCGCTTCATTATTTCCTTTAACTGAGAGTACAAATGCGTCAATGACCATGTCTGAGCCAATTTCTTTTAAAGCAACTGCCGCTTCTTGCTTTCTATTTTTCATGACCAACCAACGAGGGCTCATTGGAACGGCCATAATAAAAAGGGTATACAGAATAGCTGGAAATGCCTCTACACCCATCATCCATCTCCAATCGTTTTCTCCGCTGCCACTCAGAAGGTAATTTGAGAAGAATGCGACAAGAATACCAAAAACGAGCATGAACTGATAAAAGCCTACCAATCTTCCCCTGTCTTTCGCAGGCGCTATTTCTGAAATATAAGCAGGTGCCGCAATGGTAGAAACCCCCACACCTACACCACCTAAGAACCTAAAAAACGCAAAAGTGATAGGATCATTAGACAAGGCTGAGCCTATGGCAGAGACAGAGTATAAAATACCAATCCAAAAAAGGGTTTTCTTTCTTCCTAGTCTATCGGTGGGGTATCCGCCAAAAAGCGCGCCTATAACCGTTCCCCAAAGGGCCATTCCCATGACTACCCAGCCGTGAAAACTGTCCGAAGATTCCCATAGGGCTTGAAGTTTTTTGTCTGCTCCAGAGATTACAACGGTGTCAAATCCAAAGAGAAATCCTGCTAAAGCAGCAATGATAGAAAATTTTAAAATTTTAGCGTGCATTTTAATTGTGGTGTTGGTTGTCCGTAAATCTATTAAAAATATTTTGCTATTTGAGACATTATTTTAGATGTAGCACCTAATTGCGCAGAAACATAGGCCTTTTGAATCCCTTTTATCTGCTCAATATAGTGCTCCTCTAAAGCCAATTCTAAAAAGTGAGTGGCATTTTCTGTGGTATTTATGACCTGAATCCCACCGAGTGCCACAAGGTCTTTAGCCTCTTTAAACTTGTTAAAATTCGGTCCAATAGCAAGTGGAATGCCATAGACGGCAGCTTCTAATGTATTGTGTAAGCCTGTTTTAAAACCGCCGCCTACATAAGCCATTTGAGCAAAAGGATAGATCTGGTTTAAAATACCTATGCTGTCTATAATAAGTAGCGAAGCTTTGGAAGCCTCTTGTGGCGTTGTCTTGGAAAGCCAGACACTTTGTTTTTGTAATTTTATGGGGAGCATTTTTAGTACTGTTTCCACAGACGCTTTGTCTGCTTTGTGAGGGGCTAAAACAAATTTAATACGATGGGCCGTTTTTTCAAGCGCAGCGCCTAAAACGCGAACATCTTCAGGCCAAACGCTGCCGCCTACAAATAGTGGTTTGGCTGAGGTAAAGGCAGTGAGTATTTCTTGAATTTCTTTTGGAAGGGATTCTAAGTGTTTAGAAAGTCGTGATACACGGTCAAATCTAGAGTCTCCAGCGAGACTTACATGCTCATATCCACTCTCTTTTATAAGCTTTAGAGCGCCGCTGTCTTGGACAAAAATATGAGAGAACTTATGAAGACTGTCTCTCATTAAGCCACCGTACCATTTAAAGTAGATTTGGGAGGGTCTAAAAACAGCAGAAATTAATAGGCTTGGAATTTGCGCCAGTTGAAGGGCGTTCATATAATTGGGCCACACCTCATATTTCACAAAAATGGCCAAAGAAGGTTTTAAAACTTTAACAAACTGCATGGCGTTGCGAAGGCTATCTACAGGCAAGTAAACGACTGTGTCTGCCAGTGGAGTGTTTTTTCTCACCTCAAATCCCGAAGGAGAAAAAAAAGACAATACAATCTGATGCTCCGGATAACGCTGGCGAATTTCTTCTAACACAGGCACTCCTTGCTCGTATTCTCCCAGAGATGCCGCGTGCATCCAAATGGTTTTTTTAGTGGGGTTTAATTCTAAAGAAAGGGTTTTAAATACTTCTTTTCGGCCTTTTACAAAGCGTTTTAATTTGGGTGAAAATAGTGCCGCAATAGGAAGAATCCCTTGACCCAGCGTGACTAATAAATTGTACAATAAATACAAGGCTTACATCTTTGGTAACAAAAATACGTTTCTTTATCTCAATCAATGGTGTAGGGGGGTATTTTTTGTATTTTCGTAGGGTCTTTATAAAGCATTTATGAAAAAAATACAGATGGTAGACCTTCAAGGTCAATACCGTGAAATACAATCAGAAGTAAACGAAAGATTTACATCTGTGCTAGAGAGTGCCGCCTTTATTAATGGTCCAGAAGTACAAGAATTTCAGAAAGCACTAGAAGCTTATCTGGGCGTAAAACACGTCATTCCTTGTGCCAACGGTACAGATGCACTACAAATAGCCATGATGGGCCTAGGTTTACAACCTGGAGATGAGGTAATTACCGCAGATTTTACCTTTGCAGCTACCGTAGAGGTCATTGCCTTATTGGGATTAACCCCTGTTTTGGTAGACGTGTTACCAGACACTTTTATGATAGACCCAGCTGCAGTAGCCAGTGCCATAACCCCTAAGACAAAAGCCATTGTACCTGTACATCTTTTTGGACAAACGGCTCCTATGGATGAAATTATGGAAATTGCTGCTAAGCATAATTTAAAAGTGATAGAAGACAATGCACAAGCCATTGGCGCCACTTTTACTTCAGTAAACGGCACAAAGAAAATGGCTGGTACGATAGGGCACGTGGGGGCAACCTCTTTCTTTCCGTCTAAAAATTTAGGCTGTTATGGAGATGGGGGTGCATTGTTCACCAATGACGACGCCCTAGCCCATACCCTAAGAGGTATTGTAAACCACGGTATGTACGAGAGATACCACCACGACGTAGTTGGGGTGAACTCTAGATTGGACGCTTTGCAGGCCGCTGTATTAAATGCAAAATTACCTAGATTAGACAGTTATAATACCAAGAGAAGGACAACCGCAAAGGCTTACAATGCTGCTTTTAATGGACACCCGGACATTGAATTACCAAAAACAGTCAATGGTTGCGAAGGGATTTGCGATAGCTGTGATTGCCATGTATTTCACCAATACACCTTAAAAATTACCCATGGAAAAAGAGATGCACTCGTGGCTCATTTGGCGTCAGAAGCAATTCCTTGTGGGGTGTATTACCCCATTCCATTACACAGGCAAAAAGCCTATACCAACGAAAGTTATAAAGAAACAGATTTCACAGTGACCAATGCCTTAAGTGAGCAGGTAATTTCATTGCCAATGCATACCGAATTAGATGCGGCACAAATTTCACATATCACAAAAACCATTCTCAATTTTTTAAATTCATAAGATGGCAACAGTGTTGGTGACAGGCGGTCTAGGGTATATAGGGTCACATACTGTGGTATGTCTGTTAGAAGCCGGTCATAAAGTAGTAGTGGTAGATAATCTGGTGAATACCAGCGCTGCCGTACTGGATGGTATAACCACAATAACAGGAAAAACACCTGAATTTTACCCCATGGATTTAAGACATCCTGAAACTGCATCAATATTATTTTCCAAACACCCAGACATTAATGCGGTCATTCATTTTGCCGCTTTTAAAGCAGTAGGGGAGTCCGTTGAGAAGCCTTTAGATTATTATCAAAACAACCTAAATACCCTAGTGTATTTACTTCAGGAAGTCGTAAAGCAGCCTATTGCATTTATTTTTAGTTCTTCTTGCACCGTTTATGGTCAGGCCCTTGAATTGCCTATTGAAGAGACCGCTCCGGTGCTAAAAGCCATGTCTCCCTATGGAAACACCAAGCAAATTGGAGAAGAAATATTGCAGGACAGTTGTCTTGCTTATCCCCATTTAAAGGTTACAGCGCTCCGATATTTTAACCCAATTGGGGCACACGAATCTGCACTTATTGGTGAGCTTCCTCTAGGAGTTCCTCAAAATTTAGTGCCTTTTATTACACAGACAGGGGTTGGTAAAAGAGCTCAGCTGTCTGTATTTGGAAATGATTACCCCACCCCAGACGGCACTTGTATCAGAGATTATATTCACGTAGTAGATCTCGCAGAAGCGCATATGGCCGCAATGAATAGGTTACTAAACAATGCGCCAACAGCCTCATTTGAAGTATTTAATGTGGGTACAGGTAAGGGAAGCTCTGTTTTAGAGGTGATTAAGGCCTATGAAAAAGTCAGTGGGCGTTCTTTGCCCTTTGTCTTTGCTCCGCCAAGACAGGGCGATGTCACAGCCGCATACGCCAACACCCATAAAGCCAGCACTATTTTAGGTTGGCAGTCACGATTTTCTTTAGAAGAGGCCATGGCTTCTGCATGGGCATGGGAAAATAAATTACTATCTTAGGAATCGAAAAGCGGTTTAATTATCCCGCTATTTTTATTTAACATTAGCGAACCCCTAAAGTGCCTTTATTATGAAAAAATTATTTTTTACAGTCCTTTGCTTTTGGGCTGTGAGCCTTCACGCTCAAAAAACCTACTTGCATTGTGGTCAGATTATAGACGTGGCCAAAGGCAAAACCCTTTCAGAGAAAACCATTGTTGTTTCTGGAAACGCCATAGAATCCATCCTAAATGGCTATGTGAATGGCGCAGAAACGGATACCCATATTGATTTAAAAAAGCAGGTTGTTATGCCTGGTTTTATAGACATGCATGTACATATAGAGCACGAGTCTAATCCGAGAACCTATATGAATCGTTTTACAGAAAATGAAGCCGATGTTGCCTTGGGTGCAACCCTATATGCCAAAAGAACCCTTATGGCTGGTTTTACAACCGTAAGAGATTTAGGGGGTAGTGGGGTCAATATTGCTTTGAGAAAAGCCATTGCCAAAGGAACTGTAATGGGGCCTAGAATTTTTACTGCAGGTAAAGCGATAGGCACCACAGGGGGTCATGCAGATCCAACCAATGGAAGAAGTTATGATTTAATGAGAGATCCAGGACCTAGAGAAGGTGTAGTGAATTCTCCAGCAGACGCTAGAAAGGCTGTGAGGCAAAGATATAAAGACGGTGCAGATGTGATTAAAATCACTGCAACAGGAGGGGTGCTTAGCGTCGCAAAAAATGGTCAGAACCCACAATTTACCGCAGATGAATTGGCTGCTATAGTAAGCACAGCAAAAGATTACGGAATGCTTACGGCGGCTCATGCACATGGAGACGAAGGGATGAGAAGGGCTATTATTGCAGGGATTAAAACCATAGAACACGGCACACTTATGGAGCCGTCTACCATGGATTTAATGGTAAAATACGACGCTTATTTAGTGCCAACAATATCTGCTGGAAAAGCCGCTGCCGCCAATGCGGCCATACCTGGTTATTTTCCGGAGGTAATTGCTAAAAAGGCGCTAGAGATAGGCCCGAGAAGTCAATCTACTTTTGCTGCGGCCTACAAAAAAGGCGTTAAAATTGCTTTTGGAACAGACGCAGGAGTCTCTCCTCATGGAGACAATGCCAAAGAATTTGGATTTATGGTAGCAGCAGGTATGCCTGTAATGGAAGCCATTGCAGCGGCAACAATAACCAACGCCAATTTATTGGGGTATTCAGATAGTTTGGGTCAATTAAAGCAAGGTTATACGGCAGACATAGTGGCTGTAAATGAGCATCCGCAAGAAAATGTCAGTACGCTGGAGCAAGTTGTTTTTGTGATGAAAGAAGGGCTTGTTTTTAAAAACCAAGATAAAGAAGTATTGCGCGACTATTAGTATTGAGTGAAGCCTTTTTTTAAAACAAGGGAGGGCAATTTGCCCTCCTTTTTTTTGGTGATTAAAGTATTGAAAAGAAAGACTTTATCGGGTTTTTTTTAAGGAATGATAATTTAATACAAGGTTTTCGTATTTTTTTATAATTATGAGTTAAACCCAAGGCTCAAATTAGGCAAATGTTGTATTTTTGAATAAATTTTATATAAAAGACCCATATTCCAAATTATAGATGGATCCATATTCCTTTTTAAACGCCGCTCATACTTCATTTTTTGCGGACTTATACGATAAATATTTAAAAAATCCAGACAGTGTAGAGCCTTCTTGGCGTGCTTTTTTCCAAGGCTATGACTTTGGTTCAGAAGCACATGGTTTTTTTAATGAAGAAACCCTTGTTTCGCCTGAAACCATTTCTGAGATGCCAAATAGCATGCAGAAAGAATTTCAAGTCATTAGATTGATTGATGGGTACCGAAGTAGGGGGCATTTATTTACGGAAACCAACCCAGTAAGGGAGCGAAGGAAATACAGTCCTACGCTGGAATTGGAACACTTTGGACTGACGGAAGCAGACTTAAATACCGTATTTTCCGCAGGAGAGATTATTGGTATTGGCGCTGCGACACTCACTAATATTATTGGCCATTTACAACGTATATATTGTGACGCTATTGGGGTAGAGTATATGTATATTAGAAATCCTGAGCGCGTTGAATGGATTCAAAACTGGTTGAATGTCAATGACAATCACCCTTCATTTTCTGTAGATCAGAAAAAACATATTCTTAAAAAACTTACCCAAGCAGTGAGTTTTGAAACTTTTTTACATACCAAATACGTAGGTCAGAAGCGTTTTTCACTGGAGGGGAATGAATCTTTGATCCCAGCATTAGACGCTATTGTAGAAGCTGCCGCGGCTAAAGGAGTGGCGGAGTTTGTAATGGGTATGGCCCATAGAGGCCGTTTAAATGTACTGACCAATATTTTTGGTAAGTCTGCAAAAGACATTTTTAGTGAGTTTGACGGTAAAGACTACGAGCAAGTAGTTTTTGATGGGGATGTAAAGTATCACTTGGGCTGGACTTCAGATAGGATGTCAGATAACGGCAATAAGATTGTGATGAATATTGCACCAAATCCATCTCACTTGGAAACAGTGGGTGCAGTAGTAGAGGGAATTGCCCGAGCCAAACAAGACAACTTATACCCAGAAGATTTTTCTAAGGTACTGCCTATCGTATTGCATGGAGATGCTGCTATAGCAGGCCAAGGCCTGGTGTACGAAGTGGTTCAAATGGCCCAGTTAGACGGTTATAAAACCAATGGGACCATTCATATTGTGGTAAATAATCAAATTGGTTTTACCACCAATTACTTAGACGCAAGGTCTTCTACCTATTGTACAGACGTAGGTAAAGTCACTTTGAGTCCAGTACTTCACGTGAATGCAGACGACGCAGAAGCGGTTGTACACGCTGCATTATTTGCTTTGGAATACCGCATGAGGTTTCAAAGAGACGTTTTTATTGATCTATTGGGTTATAGGAAGTACGGTCATAATGAGGGCGACGAACCAAGGTTTACGCAACCTAAATTGTACAAGGCAATTGCCAAACACCAAAACCCAAAAGAAATCTATACCGCTAGACTTATTGAAGAAGGGATCATTACACCGGATTTTGTCAATGGTTTAGAGCAATCATACAAAGACAGTTTAGAGTCAGATTTAGAAGACTCTAGAAAAGAAGATAAGACGGTAATTACACCATTTATGTCTGAGGCATGGAAAGGCTTGGCTCCTGCTCAAGAAGACACTATGGCACTAAAAGTAGCTACTGCTTACCCATTAGATAAGCTCACTGGAATAGCTAAAGTGATCACTACTTTACCTTCGGATAAAAAATTCTTGAGAAAGATAGACAAGCTCATAGAGGACAGGCGTAAGATGTTTTTTGAAAGCAATAGCCTGGACTGGGCCATGGGAGAACTCTTGGCTTACGGATCTCTTTTAGAAGAAGGATTTGACGTGAGAATTTCAGGACAAGATGTGGAGCGAGGTACTTTCTCACACAGGCATGCCGTATTGAAAGTAGAGGCAAGTGAAGAAGAAGTATTGCTTTTAAATCAGTTAAACGATAAGCAAGGTAAATTACACATATTTAACTCTTTGCTCTCTGAGTATGGCGTGGTAGGTTTTGATTATGGATATGCTATGGCAAGTCCAAATACATTGACTATTTGGGAGGCACAATTTGGAGATTTCAGCAATGGGGCCCAAATTATGATTGACCAGTATATTTCTGCAGCAGAGGACAAGTGGAAATTGCAAAATGGTTTGGTGATGTTATTGCCTCACGGATACGAAGGTCAAGGAGCAGAGCATTCTTCTGCTAGGATGGAAAGGTATTTGCAAATGTGTGCCAAAGACAACATGTTTATAGCAGACTGCACCACACCAGCCAATATGTTTCATTTGTTGAGAAGACAACTGAAAGCCACTTACAGAAAACCATTGGTGGTGTTTACACCCAAGAGTTTATTGAGACACCCTAAAGCAGTTTCCGGTGTAGCAGATTTTGCCAACGGTCATTTCCAAGAAGTTATTGGAGACCATTCGGCGGTAAAAGACCAGGTTAAAACACTTGTATTTTGTACGGGTAAATTCTACTACGATCTATTAGAAGCCAGAGAGAACCTGGAAAGAGAAGACGTGGCATTGGTTAGAATAGAACAATTGTTTCCATTGGCTATAGATCAGATCCAGGCAGAAATAGAGGCTTATAAAAACGCAAAAGACATTGTTTGGGCTCAAGAAGAGCCTAGAAATATGGGGGCTTGGAGCCACTTGCTCATGCATTTACCAATGGCGTCTAAATTTAGGGTAGCTTCGAGGCGTTTTTACGCTTCCCCAGCTGCTGGTAGTGCTGTGCGTTCTAAAAGAAGGCACCAGGAAGTCATTGACTATGTGTTCGATGCTTCCAAAGACAATATGATTAGATAATAAATTTAAAGAGATCTCATAAATTATACACGATGATTTTAGAAATGAAAGTACCCTCTCCAGGGGAGTCCATCACAGAAGTAGAAATTGCCGCTTGGTTGGTCCAAGATGGTGATTATGTAGAAAAAGACCAAGCCATTGCTGAAGTAGATTCAGACAAGGCAACACTTGAATTACCTGCTGAGATGAGTGGCGTAATTACGCTTAAGGCAGAGGAAGGTGACGCTGTTGCGGTGGGTGCTGTGGTTTGTTTAATAGATACGTCGGCCGTTAGGCCAGAAGGAGATGCTCCAGCTAAAGTGGCTAAAGCTACCCCAGAAGCCGCCCCTGCTGTTGCGTCGACCCCCGTAAAAGAAACCCCCGCTGCTGCTGCTAGCTATGCGACAGGATCCGCTTCTCCGGCTGCTAAGAAAATATTGGCAGAAAAAGGCATGTTGGCATCTGAGATTGTAGGGACTGGTAAGGATGGTAGAGTAACCAAGGAAGACGCTGTTAAGGCAGTACCTTCTATGGGAACAAATTCTACTGGTGGTACCAGAGGCACAACCAGAAGTAAGCTGTCTATGTTGCGAAGAAAAGTGGCAGAGCGTTTGGTGTCTGCAAAGAACGAAACAGCTATGCTAACTACTTTTAATGAGGTAGATATGGGGTCTATTTTTGCCCTTAGAAAGCAATATAAAGAAGCCTTTACAGAAAAGCATGGTGTTGGATTAGGTTTTATGTCATTCTTTACAAAAGCGGTCATTCGCGCCTTAGAACTTTACCCAGCGGTTAACTCTATGATAGATGAAAAAGAGATGGTTACTTATGATTTCTGTGATATTTCAATTGCGGTATCTGGTCCCAAAGGATTAATGGTTCCTGTAATTAGAAATGCTGAGAATTTGAGTTTTAGAGGGGTAGAATCAGAAGTAAAACGCCTTGCAATTCGTGCCCGTGACGGAGAAATTACGGTAGATGAAATGACAGGTGGAACTTTCACCATTACCAATGGTGGGGTGTTTGGATCTATGTTGTCTACACCTATTATTAACCCGCCTCAGTCTGCGATCCTTGGAATGCACAATATTGTGGAGCGTCCTGTAGTGAAAAATGGAGAAATTGTGGTAGCACCTATTATGTATGTGGCCCTTTCTTATGACCACAGAATTATTGATGGGAAAGAGTCTGTTGGTTTCTTAGTGGCTGTTAAAGAGGCCTTGGAAGACCCAACGACATTCTTAATGGATGGGGATCAAAAGAAAGCTTTAGAGCTGTAGTGGTATTCACGGACACCCATACCCATTTGTACAGTGAGTCTTTTGCTGACGACAGAGATGAGGTGATTCAAGAAGCTATAAATAAAGGCGTAAAGCGTTTTTTTCTCCCTGCAATAGACAGTAGTTATTTGTCTAAAATGCGGGAATTGAAAAACGCTTTTCCTTTGAATATGTTTTTGATGAGTGGCCTTCATCCCACCCATGTAAAAGAAAATTTCCAGGAGGAGCTAGCAGTGTTGGAGTCTTTTTTGGACGAAACCCAGGCGGTTGCTGTAGGAGAAATTGGGATAGATCTCTACTGGGATAAGGCCTTTTTAAAAGAGCAGCAAGAAGCCTTTCACCTGCAAATTGAGTGGGCTAAAAAGCGCCAGCTTCCCATTGTGATTCATTGCAGAGATGCTTTTGATGAAGTTTTTGAAGTATTGGAGGCCCATAGAGGTCCTTTGCTAAGAGGAATTTTCCACTGTTTTACTGGAGACCTTTCACAGGCTAACAAGGCCATTTCCCTTGGAATGAAACTTGGGATAGGTGGGGTGCTTACCTTTAAAAATGGCGGATTAGATCGTTTTATAGATCAGGTAGATTTGTCTCATTTGGTTTTAGAAACCGATGCCCCTTACCTGGCACCAGTCCCCTACAGAGGTAAAAGAAATGAGTCTGCCTACCTGCCTTTGGTGGCACAAAAATTAGCAGATCTTACAGGGAAAACCATAGAAGACATTGCTGCTATTACCACAGAAAATTCAAAGACTGTTTTTGGCGTTTAACAAGATAGTGTGATTATTATGGCAAGATCAAAAATACTTTTATTGTACACTGGGGGTACTATAGGAATGGTAAAACATCCAGAAACAGGGACCCTAAAAGCCTTTAATTTTGACGCTATTGCGGAGCAAATTCCTGAGCTGAAACTACTCGATTGTGATACGGAGTGTATTTCGTTTGAAACCCCTATTGATTCCAGTGATATAGACCCAAGTTTGTGGGTCACTATAGTAGACATGATCGAAACCAACTATGCTTCTTTTGATGGCTTTGTGATTCTTCATGGGAGTGATACGATGAGTTATAGCGCTGCGGCGCTAAGTTTTATGTGTGAAAACCTATCCAAACCAATTATTTTTACCGGATCCCAATTGCCTATTGGAGATTTGAGAACAGATGCCAAAGAAAATTTAATCACCTCCATTCAATTGGCTGCGCTAAAAGACAAGGGGAAAGCGGTAATACAGGAAGTAGGACTCTATTTTGAATACAAATTATACCGTGGCAATAGAACGACTAAAATTAATGCAGCACATTTTGAAGCATTTGAGTCTTTGAATTATGCGCCACTTGCACAGTCAGGTGTTTCTTTAGAGGTGTCTAGGTCGTTATTATTAAAGCCTCAGAAAGGAAAACACACAAAATTTCATAAAAAAATGGACTACAGTGTGGGTGTTTTAAAATTATTTCCAGGTATTTCGCCCTCTTTTGTGCGGTCTGTATTGTTTTCAGAAGGCTTAAAAGCCATAGTTTTGGAAACTTATGGTGCTGGAAATGCGCCAACAGCAGCCTGGTTTATAGCTATTTTATCAGAGGCTATTCAAAATGGCTTGATTATTGTTAATGTAACGCAGTGTTCAGGCGGGAGTGTTTTGATGGGTCATTATGAGGCGAGTAAAGCACTAGAGCGCATACAACTACTTAATGGTAAGGATATTAGCACCGAGGCTGCTTTGGCTAAGCTCATGTACATGCTAGGGAGTGGTGTTTCGAAAGCATCCTTTAAGACCATATTCGAAACTTCTTTAAGGGGAGAAATGCAATAAAATTAACGATTAGAATTTCATTAATTAGCATTTTTTTTGTTATTTGCCCTGCCTAAAAACATCAATAGAGAGGTGGCCGAGCGGTCGAAGGCGCACGCCTGGAAAGCGTGTATACACCAAAAGTGTATCGAGGGTTCGAATCCCTTCCTCTCTGCTTTGAATTTTTACGTTCAATAATTATAAAATTTTTTTATCTTTAACCCATTAACTAACTAAATTTAAGTTTTTAAAAAATGAAAAGATCATTCTCTATCCTAGCCATGTCTGGGTTATTTGTATTAAGTACAAGTACAGCAAGTGCAGTAACACTAGTTCAGGAAGCTGCTGCCGAAAAAGGTTTCACTCAAGTTCTTAAGGAACAATTTATCCAAGGGGGTGCTTCCTTCATGGGGATTGTATTGCTTTGTTTAATCTTAGGATTAGCCGTAGCAATTGAAAGAATTATCTTTTTAAACTTGGCTACAACGAATACAACAAAATTAAAAGAAGCTGTTGAGGCTGCTTTAAAATCAGGTGGTGTAAATGCTGCCAAAGAATTATGTAGAGATACAAAAGGACCTGTTGCTTCTATTTTCTACCAAGGATTAGACAGAGCTGGGGAAAGTGTAGAATCTGCTGAGAAAGCGGTTGTTGCTTACGGTGGTGTTCAAATGGGTCAATTAGAGAAAAACGTTTCTTGGTTGTCTTTGTTTATCGCTATTGCACCAATGCTTGGATTTATGGGAACGGTAATTGGTATGATCCAGGCCTTCCAGAAAATTGCAGCGGTGGGTAACTTGAGTGCATCTCTTATTGCAGGAGATATTCAGGTAGCACTTTTAACTACTGTATTCGGTCTTATTACGGCTATTATCTTACAGATTTTTTACAATTACATTATCGCTAAAATTGATGGTATTGTAAATGACATGGAAGATTCTTCTATCGCATTAATTGACATGCTGGTAGACCACAAAAAATAATAAGAACCAATAAATACGCAATATTATGCACAAAATATTAAAAATTGCATTGGCCGTTTTTGGACTGATTGGCGCTATTTTATGGTTCCAATTGCCCAGCTCAGATGCACCCGCTTCTGAAGCGGTAGACAGTACATCAATGTCGTTGATGTTTATGATTACTTACCTGCTTTTAGCAGTAGCCGTAATCTCTAGCTTCATCTTTGCCTTCAAAAAACTTTTTTCAACCAAAGAGAGTGTTAAGAAAGCCTTATTTTCAATTGGTGGTTTCTTGGCCTTAGTGCTTGTTTCTTACATTGCTGCTTCTGGAACGGATATTGATTTGGCTGCTATGGCAGACAACGGTAACCCAACTACGGAAGGCACAGTTAAAAACATTGGTATGGGATTAAATATGTTTTTCTTATTAACTGTTATAGCAGTCGCTTTAATGGTAGTCCCAGGAATAAAGAGATTTTTCACTAAATAAATAACTGAAGTATGCCAAAAAGAGGAGCACCACCAGAAGTTAATGCCGGGTCTATGGCAGACATCGCTTTCTTGCTGCTTATCTTTTTCTTAGTAACTACTACTATTGAAACAGATGCAGGTTTGGACAGAATGTTGCCACCCATTGAGCCGCCAGAAACGGATGTGGTCATTAAACAGAAAAATATCTTTGAAGTAATTATCAATAAAAACGGACAGTTGTTTGCAGACGAAGAGTTGGTAGAAGTATCTCAGTTGAGAGAAAAAGCCATGTCTTTTCTAGACAACGGAGGTGCTCCTTCGGGCACACCAGACTACTGTAACTACTGCCAGGGAGCAAGAAACACTTCTTCTTCAGACAATCCTTCAAAGGCTATTATATCTTTAAAGAACGACAGAGAAACCCCTTATGGAACTTACATTACCGTTCAAAACGAAATTGTAGGTGCCTATAACGACCTTAGAAACAGGGAAGCACAGCGTTTGTACAAACGTGACTTTACTGCTATGGAAGCGGCTTACTTAAACCCGGAAACGGCAGAGAGCTTAAAGGATGATCTCAAGGAGAAAGTGAAGAATATTCAAGATTTATTTCCTCAGAAGTTCTCTGAAGCGGAAACGTCAAATAATTAATAACAAAGCAAAACACATTAGATATGTCTAAGTTCAGTAAAAAGAAAGACGGTGAGTTACCAGCGGTATCTACAGCTTCCTTACCAGATATTGTATTTATGCTTTTGTTCTTTTTCATGACGGTAACCGTAATGAAAGACAGTTCTTTAAAAGTAGATAATATTCTTCCAAACGCTAACGAGATAAAGAAGTTAGAAAAAAAGGACAGAATTATTTATATCTATGCTGGAGCCCCAACGCAGGAGTACCAGAAAGTTTTTGGAACAGAAACTAAGATTCAATTGAATGATAAGTTTGCCAATGCTACTGATGTAGGAGATTACATTTTATCTGAGCGTGCTAAGAAGCCTCAGGAATTACAAAATGTATTGACTACTGCGCTTAAAGTAGATAAGAATGCCAATATGGGTATTATATCTGATATTAAGTTAGAACTCAGAAAAGTAAATGCACTTAAAGTAAATTACACCACTTACGATGGTGACGCTTTTAGAAACTTACAATAATAGTTAGCTAATTCATAAAAAAAGCCCGCACATTGTGCGGGCTTTTTTTATTAGATTTCTTTTCTCAGCCGAGCCACAGGAAGCTCTAATTGCTCTCGGTATTTTGCGACAGTTCTTCTGGCTATGGGGTAACCCTTTTCTTTGAGTATTAAAGCCAGCTTGTCATCTGTGAGTGGTTTTCTCTTATCTTCTTTTTTGATAAGTTGTTCCACAATTTTTTTAATCTCTCTGGTAGAAACATCTTCTCCCTTTTCATTTTTCATTCCTTCAGAGAAGTAGCTTTTGACTAATTTTGTTCCATAAGGGGTGTCTATGTATTTGCTATTTGCTACCCTAGATACAGTAGATATATCCATGTCTATAAGGTCTGCAATATCCTTTAAAATCATCGGTTTGAGTTTTCGTTCATCGCCACTCAAAAAGTACGCTTCTTGAAAGTCTATTATTGCACCCATGGTGAGATAAAGGGTTTGCTGGCGTTGTTTAATCGCTTCAATAAACCACTTTGCAGCATCTAATTTTTGCTTTATAAAACTGACGGTTTCTTTTTGGGCGCTGGTCTTTTGTTTGGTCTCTTTATATCCTGCCAGCATGTTGTTATAGGACCTAGAAATATGTAGTTCAGGGGCGTTTCTCCCGTTGAGCAAAAGCTCTAATTCCCCATCTACAATTTTTAAACTAAAATCAGGTACAATATGTGAGATGATTTTTGCGCCATCTGAAAAGGCACTTCCGGGTTTTGGATTAAGCTTTTCTATGGCCAGTAAGGCTTCTTTTAAGTCGTTTTCAGAAAGGTTATGCTTTAAAATAAGTTTGTCATAGTGTTTCTTGGAAAAAGCCTCAAAAGAGCGTTTCAATATATCCTGTGCTAGCTGGATCGCTTTGGTGGGTGTTTTTCTTTCTAACTGCAGCAATAAACATTCTTGTAGGCTTGTTGCGCCCACTCCAGCTGGGTCTAATTGTTGGACACTTCTGAGCACTTTTTTGACTTGACTTTCATCTGTATACAAGTTTTCGGTAAAGGCAAGATCGTCTACTAAGTCTGGTATTGGCCTTCTTATATAACCTGTTTCGTCTATGCTTCCTATCAAAAATGCTGCAATGGCCCAATCTTCTTCTGCAATAAATTGTTGCTGTAGTTGGGCCAATAAGTGTTGGTAAAAAGTTGTTGCAGCTGCATAGGGAATGACCTTGTCATCTTCGTCTTCCGAGTAATTATTAGTCTGCGTTCTGTAATCAGGGATCTCGTCGTCACTGAGGTATTCATCTATATTGATGTCTTCTGCATCTATATGTTCATTGTCTTCTTTGAAATCTTCCTCGTAATTGTCTTCATAGATGTCTTCAGTGTCCTCTACAATTTCTTTACCTGGTTCCAAGGCTGGATTGTCTTCTAGTTCTTGTCTTAGGCGTTGCTCAAATGCCTGGGTAGGCAATTGTATGAGCTTCATAAGCTGTATCTGTTGTGGAGACAGCTTTTGTGAAAGTTTATATTGAAGGTATTGTTTAAGCATAAGATACTACAGGATTCAATACCTTAAGTTACAAAAAAGTATTATAGAGACCGTCCTTAAAATTCTGCGTTCTGAGGTGTTCTTGGAAAAGGGATCACATCTCTAATGTTTCCCATACCCGTGGTAAAAAGCACCAAACGTTCAAAGCCTAATCCAAAACCTGAATGTACTGCAGACCCATATTTTCTCAGGTCCTTGTACCACCAGAGCTCTTTGTGGTCTACACCCATGGCAGACATTCTTTCTTCTAGCACCTCTAAACGTTCTTCTCTTTGAGAACCTCCTACAATCTCCCCAATACCAGGAAATAAAATATCCATGGCCCTAACGGTCTTCTTGTCTTCATTTAAGCGCATATAAAAGGCTTTAATGTCTGCTGGGTAATCAAATAAAATCACAGGACATTTAAAGTGCTTTTCTACCAAGTAGCGTTCGTGTTCACTCTGAAGGTCTACGCCCCATCCTGTGATTGGATATTTAAATTTCTTTTTCTTATTGGGAGTGCTATTTTGAAGTATTTCAATGGCTTCAGTATAGCTGAGCCTCACAAAGTTTTGGTCTACCACAAACTTTAACTTTTCCAGTAATGGCATTTCACTGCGTTCATTTTGTGGCTTTTGTTTTTCTTCGTCCAGGAGTCTTTCTTGTAAAAATGCCAAGTCTTCCTGGCAATGTGTTAAAACATATTTAATCACGTTTTGTATAAAGTCCTCTGCTAGGTCCATGTTTGCGTCTAAATCATAAAAAGCCATTTCTGGTTCTATCATCCAAAATTCTGCTAAATGCCTAGAGGTATTTGAGTTTTCTGCTCTAAAGGTAGGACCAAAAGTATATACTTTACCCAGCGCCATGGCGTAGGTTTCCGCCTCTAATTGTCCTGAAACAGTTAGGTTGGTTTCTTTGCCAAAGAAATCCTCACGATAGTCTATTGCACCATTGGAATCCAGCGGTGGGTTTTTGGGATCTAAGGTGCTTACGCGGAACATTTCTCCTGCACCCTCTGCATCTGAACCTGTAACAATAGGCGTATGTACGTAATTAAAATCTTGACTCCTAAAGTATTGGTGCACTGCAAAAGACAGTGTAGAGCGCACCCGCATAATGGCGCTAAAAGTATTTGTTCGAACCCTTAAGTGTGCATTTTGTCTCAGGAATTCCAAAGAGTGTTTTTTGGGTTGTATGGGATAAGTTTCTGGATCTGAAACTCCTAAAATTTCCACCTCTGTTGCTTGTATTTCTACGCGCTGCCCTTTGCCTTCACTTTCTTGAAGTGTTCCAGTAATTTTTAAAGCTGCACCAACCGTAATTTTCTTTAATATTTCTTCTGGTAAAGAGTCAAAATCTATGACACATTGTAGGTTTTCCATGCAAGACCCGTCGTTTAAGGCAATAAAACGGTTGCTTCTAAAACTTCTTACCCATCCTTGAACAGTTAAGGTGGTCAGTGGGGCTACATCTTGTAAAACAGATTTAATTCTCGGTGTAATCATGGTTGTTTGTATTCCTATTCAGTTAAAACGCAAAGATAGTTTAATCACTTAAGTTTCACTTTCTTTTGGTAAAATATCTATTTGAGGTTTTTTAAAGGTCTGCTTGTTGGCAATACTTTTTTCTAAAGACAGTAAAAGAGAAGGCAATAGAATTAGGTTGGACAGCATGGCAAAAAGCAAGGTAGCAGAAACGAGCCCACCCAAAGCTATTGTTCCACCAAAGCTAGAGACTGTAAATACAGAAAATCCAAAAAACAGTACAATGGAGGTGTAAAACATACTCACACCTGTTTCTTTTAAAGCAGCGTAAACAGAAGGTTTTATGCGCCATTTATTGGCAATGAGTTCTTGTCGGTATTTGGCCAAAAAGTGAATGGTGTCGTCTACAGATATCCCAAAGGCAATACTAAATACCAATATGGTAGAGGGTTTTATAGGTACCCCAATGAATCCCATCATTCCCGCAGTAATCAGTAGGGGAAGTAAGTTTGGAATAAGGGAAATCACAATCATTCTAAAGGACCTAAAAAGATAAGCCATGAATAGAGCGATGAGAAAAATGGCCAATGCCAATGACATGATTAGGTTTTTAATTAAGTATTTGGTTCCTTTTAAAAACAGCAGTGCTTTTCCTGTCAGCAATACGTTGTAGCGATCTTTTGGGAATAGTTTGTCTATTTCCTCCAATAAATCCAGTTCTACCTGTTCCATTTGGTCGGTTTTTACATCTTTAATCGCTGTAGAGATTCTGGCGACTTGCCCCCTGGAATCTGTAAAATTTTTGAGTAAATCCTCGTTGGTATTGGCACCTTGGGCTGCAGACAAGATAAAGCCCCTCTCTTGGGAAGTGGGAAGCTGGTAATATTTAGGTAAATTATTGTAATAGGCTTGTTTGGCGTATTTGGCCAAATTCACTACTGAAATAGGTTTTGAAAGCTCTGGTGTTTCCTCTATAAACTGGCTTAAAGCGTCCATTTGTTCCAGGGTGCTGGGCCTTAATACCCCATTAGGTCTTTTGGTGTCTATGACAATTTCAATGGGCATAATAGCGTTGAACTCTTGTTCAAAAAAACGAATATCTTTAAAGAAAGCCTTGTCTTTTGGCATGTCTTCTATAGGACTTCCAGAAGTTTTGATCTGATAAATTCCAATGATGCTGGTGATCAGTAATAGAATAGACACAATATATACTGCAATTCGCTGCTCTCTCACTATCTTTTCCATACTCCCCACAAAACCGTCAATCCATTTTTTATTCAAGTGCCTTAAATGTTTTTCTTTGGGCATAGACATGAATGAATAGACAATAGGGATAATGAGTAAGGAGAGAATGAAAATTCCAATGATATTTATAGAAGCCACTATACCAAACTCTTTCAAAAGGGTACTCTCTGTAATGATAAAAGTAGCAAATCCAGAGGCGGTTGTAACATTGGTCATTAAGGTAGCGTTCCCAATTTTAGCAATGACACGCTGTAAGGAGAGTGCTTTGTTTCCGTGTTTCTGAGCCTCTTGCTGGTATTTATTGATTAGGAAAATACAATTTGGAATTCCTATCACAATAATTAATGGAGGAATTAAGGCGGTGAGTACTGTGATCTCATATTCAAGTAATCCCAATACACCAAAAGACCACATAACCCCAATAATAACTACTGCCATGGAAATAATCGTGGCCCTAACACTTCTAAAAAAAAAGAAAAATATAATAGAAGTAACCGCTAAGGCGCCTAGTATAAAGAGTCCAATTTCATCAATAATACTCTGGGCATTCATGGTCCTGATATAAGGCATGCCTGAAATACGAACATCTAGTCCGGTGTCTTCTCTGAAATTGTCTAGTAATTGTTTCAGATCTTTAAGGACAAAGTCTTTTCTAACAGAAGTATTGAGGATCTCTTTGTCTAAATAAACCAACGTTCTGAGTGTGCCAGTCTCTTTGTTAAAGAGCAGTTGGTCATAAAAAGGCTGGTTTTGATAAAGGTCTTTTAGGTGTTTATTTAGGCTTTGTTGATCCTGTGCCAAGCTTCCTTTGAAGGGAGAAAAAATAAATTTACCTGCCGTTTTCGAACGCTCTAATAATTTTAAGTTGTCTGTGGAAAGTACGGCAATTACCTCGGGGAATGCGGCCAACTGTTTGCTTAATCTATTCCACTTTTTGAAATTATTAAGCTCAAATAAAGCGCTGTCTTTTACTGCAATGGCTATGATATTACCCTCTTCTCCAAAGCGTGAAACAAAGTCTTGATAAGCTAAGTTTACAGGGTGGTTGTCTGGAAGTAGGTTGGCCTCTGTATTGGAAAAACGCATATTTTTCCATTGCATGGCCATAAAAACAGTGAAGAGAAAGACCCCAATAAGGATAGTGATCCTATTTCTAAGAATAATTCTAGCAGTGGTAGCCCAAAAGTTTTGGGTACTAAATCCTATCATGAGGTTTTTTTAATAAAGGCCTTACACCTTCATGATTTCTGCTTCTTTTACAGTGAGCAGTTCTTCAATTTTTTTACTGTACTGATTGGTGAGCTCTTGAATAGATGCTTCAGCATCTTTTGCCGTATCTTCTGGTAAGTCAGTTCCTTTAATGTCTTTGTTGGCCTCTTGCCTTGCGTTTCTAACCCCAATTTTAGCATCCTCCGCTTCTGCTTTGGCTTGTTTGACCAAATCCCTTCTACGTTCTTCCGTTAAAGGAGGCACGTTAATGATAATTAGGTCGCCATTGTTCATAGGGTTAAATCCTAAATTGGCGTTTGTAATGGCTTTTTCAATTTCTTGAAGCATGTTTTTTTCCCAAGGCTGTACCGAGATGGTTCTCGCATCTGTGGTATTTACATTGGCCACTTGTGAGAGTGGCGTTGGAGATCCATAATAATCTACCTTAACGGTAGAGAGCATAATAGGACTCGCTTTTCCAGCCCTGATTTTTGCAAATGATTTTTCTAAATGCGCCATGGCTCTGTCCATGTTTTCTTTAGCGCTGTCTAATATAAAATCTACTTCTTCATTCATCTTTAAAACGATGTTTTTATAAGTTTACAACTGTTCCTATAGCTTCTCCAGAAACAATCTTTAAAAGGTTTCCTTTCTTATTCATGTCAAATACAATGATAGGAAGTTCATTTTCCTGACTTAAAGTAAACGCAGTGGTGTCCATTACTTTCAGCCCTTTTGACAGTACTTCATTAAAAGAAATATTGTCAAATTTAGTGGCATTAGCATCTTTTTCTGGGTCTGCAGTGTAAATGCCATCTACCCGCGTTCCTTTGATAATAACGTCTGCTTCTATCTCTATAGCCCTAAGCACTGCTGCAGAATCTGTGGTGAAATATGGATTTCCAGTACCTCCACCAAAAATAACTACACGACCTTTTTCTAGGTGTCTCATAGCGCGTCTTCTAATAAAAGGCTCCGCTACTTCATTAATCTGAATGGCAGATTGCAGGCGTGTTTGAACAGCTATTTCTTCTAAAGCACTTTGTAAGGCCAGTCCGTTTATGACAGTGGCAAGCATACCCATATGGTCTCCTTGAACCCGATCCATCCCGTTGCTGGCTGCTGCCAAACCTCTAAAAATATTACCTCCGCCAATAACAATGGCCACTTCAATGCCCTTTTCTACAACCGCTTTGATCTCTTGAGCGTAATCTGCAATACGCTTTGGATCTATTCCGTATTGCTTATCTCCCATGAGGGCTTCTCCGCTTAATTTCAGTAAAATTCTTTTGTATGGCATTTTTTAGGGGAATTTCTTTTCACAAAAATAATCAAATTTATTTAGGCATAGCGATTATGTGTGTAATGACATTCAAAAAAAAACCCGCGTTCGAAGAACGCGGGTTTTTTTAATGTTATTTGAGTAGGGATTATCCTAATGCTACACGAGCAAAAGAAACTACTTCAAGAGTTGCGTCTGCAGTTTTTACATACTGCGCTACACTCATTTTAGAATCTTTAATAAATTCTTGATTGACTAAAGTATTGTCTTTCATAAATCTAGTGATTTTTCCTTTGGCAATATTGTCTAACATAGCCTCTGGTTTACCTTCTTGACGCAATTGGTCTTTTGCAATTTCAATTTCTTTGTCAATAATGGATTGGTCTACACCACTTTCATTTAAAGCAACTGGATTCATTGCAGCAGCCTGCATAGCCACATCTCTAGCGATCAAATCTGCTCCGGCTGGTGCAGCAGACAAACCTACTAAAGTAGCAATTTTGTTTCCTGCGTGAATGTAGCTTCCTACGAATGCAGCACTTAATTTCTCAAATCCGCCAATTTCTATTTTTTCACCAATAACACCAGTTTGCTCAGTCAATTTTTCTTGAACAGACATTCCTTTGAAATCAGCTCCTAAGAAAGCTTCTTTGGTGTCAAAATTCAGGGCTAAAGAAGCCAATTCTGTAGCCAAGGCTACAAAAGAATCATTTTTAGCAACGAAGTCAGTTTCGCAATTTAAAGAAATGGCAACTCCTTGTGTATTGTCTGAATTTAACACTGCAATTGCAGCACCTTCACTAGAATCTCTGTCTGCTCTATTGGCAGCTACTTTTTGTCCTTTTTTGCGTAATATTTCAATAGCTGTATCAAAGTTACCCTCAGCTTCCACTAAGGCTTTCTTACAGTCCATCATACCGGCACCGGTAGTTTGTCTTAATTTGTTTACTTCTGCAGCAGTAATATTTGCCATGTTATTTTGATTTACTTTATATTAACTTAATGCAGCTACTAAATCTGCTTTCTTCATACTAGAAATACCTTCTACACCTTTTGCAGTAGCCATTTCTTTTAATTCAGCAACAGTCTTGCTGTTTAAGTCATCTGCTGGAGCTGCTTCAGCTTTTGGAGCTGCTTCAGCTTTTGGAGCTGCTTCTTGTGCATCAGAGGCACCTTCTTTTTCAGCAGTTTTTTCTGATTTTCTTTCTGATAATCCTTCTGCAACAGCACCAGTAACATGGGCTAAAATTGCTTCGATAGATTTAGATGCGTCATCGTTAGATGGGATCACGTAGTCTATTTGTTTTGGATCTGAGTTGGTGTCTACCATGGCAAAGATTGGAATGTTAAGCTTTAAAGCTTCTTTCACAGCAATATGCTCTCTCATGGTGTCTACAACAAATAAAGCACCAGGCAAACGAGTCATGTCAGATATAGAACCTAAGTTTTTCTCCAATTTTGCTCTTAAACGATCTACCTGTAAACGTTCTTTCTTAGAAAGGGTTAAAAAGGTACCATCTTTTTTCATGCGATCAATTGTAGCCATTTTCTTCACAGCTTTACGGATCGTTATAAAGTTGGTTAACATACCGCCTGGCCATCTTTCTGTGATGTAAGGCATGTTTACATTAGCCGCTTTTTCAGCCACGATGTCTTTTGCTTGTTTTTTAGTCGCTACGAAAAGAATTTTTCTACCAGAGGCAGCAATTTTCTTTAATGCTTCGTTAGCTTCTTCAATTTTTGCAGCAGTTTTGTAAAGGTTAATTACGTGAATACCATTACGCTCCATGTAGATGTAAGGAGCCATGCTTGGATTCCATTTTCTTGTAAGGTGACCGAAATGCACCCCAGCCTCTAATAGGTCTTTAACTTCAATTTTGTTTGCCATTTTTACTTAGTTTACTTTCTGTTGGATTAGCAATGCTACTGCGTAACATTTAGATGCTAAACTAGTTTCTGGTGTATCCAGATAACAACTTATTTATAATAAAGACCTCCCAAGATGGGAGGATACTTTTAAGAACATATAAAGGCCCTACGAATAAGGCCTTAATTTTATAGTTTAAACGATTAACGTTTAGAGAATTGGAATTTCTTACGGGCTTTCTTCTGTCCGAATTTCTTACGCTCTACCATTCTTGGATCTCTTGTTAAAAGACCCTCTGGCTTAAGTGTTAACCTGTTCTCTACGTCAATATCACACAACGCTCTAGAAATCCCTAAGCGTACTGCTTCAGCTTGACCAGTGATACCACCGCCATACACATTCACTTTTACGTCATAAGTTCCTTCTGTTCCTGTAAGGGCGAAAGGCTGTTGTACTTTGTACTGTAAGGTAGCAGTTGGAAAGTAGTTCTCTAGATCTCTTTTATTGATCGTAACTTTACCGTTTCCTGGTGTTAGGTATACACGAGCAACCGCTGTTTTTCTTCTTCCTATTTTGTGAATTACTTCCATTGCTAAAATGATTCTAAGTTTATTACTACAGGTTTTTGCGCCTCTTGACCGTGCGCTGTACCTTCGTATACTTTTAAATTTCTGTAAAGATCCGCACCTAGTTTGTTTTTAGGTAACATTCCTTTCACTGCTTTCTCAACAAGACCAATAGGCTTTTTCGCTAGTAATTCACTAGCAGTAAGAGAACGCTGACCTCCTGGAAAACCAGTGTGTCTGATGTAAGTTTTAGTCTGCATCTTATTACCAGTCATGGTAACTTTCTCCGCATTTATAACTATAACGTTGTCCCCGCAATCTACGTGAGGGGTGTAGTTAGGTTTGTTTTTACCTCTAAGCATAATAGCTATTTTAGAAGCCAAACGTCCTAAAGTTTGTCCTTCTGCATCTACCAGTACCCACTGTTTGTTAACTGTAGCTTTGTTAGCTGAAACAGTTTTGTAACTTAATGTGTCCACACTAATATTTTTATTGATTAAACACTATAATCCCGATAATCGGGCTGCAAATGTACAACTAATTAGTTGAATTCCAAATGCTGTTTTTTGATTATTTTCGTATAAAGTTCATTTTTTTTGTTTTTTGAACTCATAAGGAAATGTTAAAACTCCTGTGAGTGGCTCATGTTACAATTGAGCAAGGTATTTTTGCCACTTATTCCACCCTATATTTATGCGCTTTAAATACCTTACTGTTCTTTTTTTTGTAACTAATTTCTTTGTCTATTCTCAGGAAGATACTACAGTTTCTGACACGCTAAGGCCGTCTAAATATGATCAGAAGACCTATACAACTCAGCGACTACCAAAAAATGAAGCGCCTAGTATTGATGGTATTATTAAAGAATCTATTTGGGATATTGTTCCATGGACAGGAGATTTTATAGAACAAATGCCCGATGAGAATACTTCTCCAGCCCAAGAAACACAATTTAAAATTACCTATGATTCTAAATACCTTTATGTAGCGGTGCGTTGTTTTGACACTGAACCTGATAAAATAGAAAAGCGTTTGTCTAGGCGAGATGGCTTTCAGGGAGACCGAGTAGCTTTTATATTAGATAGTTATTTAGACAAGCGAACTGCTTTTGCCTTTTCTGTCACTGCCGCAGGGGTAAAAGGAGATGAGTTTGTCTCTGAAAATGGCAACAACTGGGACGACTCATGGAACCCTATCTGGTACGTGGCCACTCATATTGATGAGCTGGGTTGGACGGCAGAAATGAAGATTCCCTTCAGTCAATTAAAATTTGGAAATGCCAAAGAACAGTTTTGGGGCTTACAACTTTCCAGAATGTTATTTAGAGCGCAAGAGCGTTCTGCTTGGGATAGAATTCCACAAAATGCTGCAGGGATGGTCAGTGAATTTGGGACCCTAAGGGGACTGATAGATATTGAGCCACAAAGGCAGTTGGAAATTCAACCTTTTACTGTGGGCCAATACGACACTTATCAGGCCCAAAGCGGCAATCCTTTCAGAGATGGTAAGGATCCTAAGCTCAATGTAGGTTTAGATGCCAAAATTGGTATTACTAATGACCTGACTTTAGACCTTACGGTGAATCCAGATTTTGGTCAGGTGGAGGCAGATCCTGGGGCCATAGCCTTAGATGGTTTTCAAATCTTTTTTAGAGAACAGCGGCCATTTTTTGTAGAGAATAAAAATATTTTTGATTTTAGGTTTGCCAACGGAAACGACAATTTGTTCTATTCTAGAAGGATTGGCAGAAGTCCACAGTTGGGGGCATCGGCGCCCGAAGGGGGCCATATTAAAAGGCCAAACAATACTACTATTTTGGGGGCCGCTAAGTTTTCTGGTAAGACTAAAAACGGTTGGTCTTTGGGTCTTTTAGAGAGTGTGACTAGTGGGATGTATGCGCAATCCGATCTCAATGGACAAAGAACAGAGACTTTGGTGGAGCCCATGACCAATTATTTGGTGGGGCGTGCACAGAAAGATTTCAACAACCGCATGTCTTTCTTGGGGGCTATTTTTACGGCCACCAACAGGCAATCAGATCCATTGGCAGTTTCTTTACACAAAGCAGCCTATACAGGTGGAATTGATTTTTTGCACCAATGGAAAGACCGTACTTATTACATAGAAGGGAATGTGATTAGTTCTAGGGTGCAAGGCACTCCAGAAGCCATTAAAGAAACCCAGGAAAGTATTGTGCATATGTTCCAGCGTTCAGACGCTACGCATGTTAGCTTAGATCCTACTAAAACCAGTATGACAGGGACAGGGGGTAAGTTGGTTTTTGGAAAAGGAGCGGGTCTTTGGCAATACAGTATGGGGGGGAATTGGCGTTCTCCTGAATTAGAACTCAACGATGTGGGATTTTTAAGGGAAACAGACCTCATTAGGCAGTTTGCGAATTTAAGGGCCCAATTTTTAGATCCTACCTCATGGTACAGGAGTGCCTCCCTTCGTTTTTCTCAGAGCAGTACTTATGATTTTCAAGGAAATAACAACCGCCTTCAGTATGATTTTAGGGGGGAAGTTAATACTATTAATAACTGGAATTTTGAGATGGGCCTTACCCACAAGCCCCTAATTAATATCAATGCATTTTTAAGGGGAGGGCCCAGGTGGCGTTTTTCTGAGGAAAATTTTATGTTTTTCTCTGTGGGTTCGGACGATCGTAAAAAACTGGCTGTTGGAGCTGGTTTTGTGAAGAGCCAGGCGCAGGACAATAATTTTTCTTTGGATCGATATGGGGTAGACCTCACCTACCAACCTTTAGATGCCTTGAGTATGTCTTTGGAGCTGGAGTATGAGGTAAACCCATCCAGAACGCAGTATGTCACTCAAGGTCTGGCCAATGGCCTTCCTTATTATATTACAGCGGCTATTGACCAGACGTCTTTTGTGACTTCTATGCGTTTGAATTATACGATTAATCCAAACTTAACCATTCAGTATTACGGACAGCCTTTTATTGCCAATGGCGTCTATTCAGATTTTAATTATGTGACTAATGCTGCAGCCAAACGCTTAGATGACCGAGTGGCTTTTTATGACGCACAGCAATTGAAAAAAGAAAATGGCAGTTACTTTGTAGATCAGGATAGAGACGGTTCTAGCGATTTTTCGTTTTCAGATCCTGACTTTTCTTTTGTTCAATTTAGGTCTAATCTCGTGATGCGTTGGGAGTATATTCCTGGATCTGAACTGTTTTTGGTTTGGTCACAGGGGGCTACAGGTTTTGCCAATCCAATGGATGGATTGGGTTTCAGTCTTAGGGATCAGATCCTAAATCAAAAATTAGAAAACACTTTTTTAATTAAAGCTACTTACAGGTTTGCCAGATAAATTATTCATCATAAACGGTGACTTAGTTAGCCGGTGTTTGGTCACTTTTTTAGTGGGCTTCTAGCCAGTTTTCACCTACCCCTAATTCTACGTCTAAAGGGACGGTGAGCGTAAACGCGTTTTCCATGGCAGATTTAACAAGTGCTTTGACTTGTTCTAGCTCTGGTTTGTACACATCAAAGACCAATTCATCATGTACTTGTAGAAGCATTTTTGTTCGTAACTTTTGGTCGTCTAGTGCCTTTTGAACTGCAATCATAGCCAACTTTATAATATCTGCGGCACTTCCCTGAATAGGCGCATTCACTGCATTTCGCTCTGCTGCACCTCTTACTATGGCATTGTTGGCGTTAATGTCTTTTAAATACCTTCTACGTCCTAATACTGTTTCCACATAACCATTTTCTCTGGCAAAATTTACTTGACTATTCATATAGGCCTTGAGCTTTGGATAACTTTCGTAATAGGTGTCTATGAGTGCTTTTGATTCTGCCCTGCTCAAATCTGTTTGGTTGCTGAGTCCAAAGGCAGATACACCATAGATAATACCAAAATTAACGGTTTTGGCATGGCTTCGCTGCTCCCTACTTACGGATTCTAGAGGCACATTAAATACTTTTGCTGCAGTGGCAGCATGTATGTCTGCGCCTTCTTTAAAGGCAGCGATCATATTGTCTTCTTCACTGAGTGCCGCTATGATCCTTAATTCTATTTGAGAGTAATCTGCTGCCAATAATAGGTGCTCTTGATCTCTTGGAATAAAGGCTTTTCTGATCTGTTTTCCCCTTTCTGTTCTGATAGGAATGTTCTGTAAATTTGGATTGTTGCTGCTCAATCTTCCCGTTGCGGCTACCGTTTGCATATAGTCTGTGTGTACCCTTCCTGTTTGAGCAGACACTTGGAGCGGTAGTGCGTCTACATAGGTGCTTTTCAGCTTAGCAAGCCCTCTGTATGCTAAAACATCGGCAATTATTTTGTGTTCTTTGGCCAAATAAGACAGTACATCTTCTGCGGTAGAGTATTGCCCTGTCTTGGTTTTTTTTGGTTTTTCTACCAACTGCATTTTTCCAAAAAGAATGTCGCCCAATTGTTTAGGAGAAGCAATATTAAAGGTTTCTCCTGCGGCCTCATAAATGTCTTTTTCTAATTGGAGAATATCCTTGTCTAAGGTTACAGATAGTTCGTTTAGAAAGGCCACATCTAGGTTAATGCCTTCTAATTCCATACCCGCCAATACCCTTAACAAGGGTGCCTCCATGTCTACGAAAAGAGACTCATTTCCTGCAGCCGCCAATTCTGTTTTGAATTGTTGTGCCAACTGAAAGCAAAGGTCTGCGTCTTCTACCGCATAGGCTACTTGCTGATCAAGCGCCACTTCTCTCATACTTATTTTTTGTTTTCCTTTTCCTATTAACGTCTCAATAGCTATGGGCGTGTAGTTTAAGTAAGTTTCGCTCAGAACGCTTAGGTTGTGTCTCATGTCTGGATTGATGAGGTAATGGGCCAACATAGTGTCAAAACAAGGGCCTTTTACTTCAATGCCATAACGGTGGAGTACCTTAAGGTCATATTTTAGATTTTGCCCTACCTTTTCAATGCCTTCGTGCTGGAAAAATGCTTTGAGTTCAGATAAGATTTCACTTGTTTCCTCCTGGTCTTCAGGAAGGGATATGTAGAATCCTTTATGGGCCTCCCAGCTAAATGCCAGACCAACAAGGTTCGCTTCTAAAGGATCTAGGCTGGTTGTTTCTGTGTCAAAACACACCTGAGGTTGTTGCAATAGTTTTTGGGTAAATAGTTTCATGCCCAGTCCTGGGCTTACCAATTGATAGTGGTGGGAAACTTCATTTATGGTTTTTCTTGAGCTGAATATTTGTACGCCATCTGTGCTGTTCTCAGCGGTGTCAAAAAGCCCAAATTGCCCACTTCCAGCGCTAGTAGCTTCTGCCTTTTTCTGACTGTTGGCATCTGGATTGTTTGGGGTTTCTTTGGGTGCGAAAAACAACCTAAGAAATTGCTCCGTAAGCCTTCTAAATTCCAGTTTCTCAAAAATGGCCTGAACCTTTTCGCTATCTGGTGTGGAGAGCTCATAAGCGGCTGCATTAAAAGTAACGTCACAATGAATATTAATGGTGGCTAATTTTTTTGACAGTAAACCGAGTGCAGCGTTTTCAGAAACTTTTTCTTTCATTTTCCCTTTGAGCTGATCTGTGTTGGCCAAAAGGTTTTCCATGCTTCCAAAATCTGCCAAAAACTTTTTGGCTGTTTTTTCTCCTACGCCTGGAAGTCCTGGTATATTGTCACTGGCGTCTCCCATCATGCCTAAATAGTCTATGACTTGTTCAGGCCTTTCTACACCAAATCTTTTTTGAATCTCAGGAATCCCCCAAATTTCAATTCCATTCCCCATCCTTGCGGGACGATACATGAAAATATTTTCAGACACCAATTGACCAAAGTCTTTGTCCGGGGTGACCATAAAGACCTGGTAGTCTTCTTTTTCTGCCTGTTTGGCTAGCGTACCAATAATGTCGTCTGCTTCTAAGCCTTCTAAAACGACAACTGGGATGTGCATGGCCCTTAGAATTTCTTGAATATAAGGCACTGCTAGTCTAATGGCGTCTGGCGTCTCTAATCTATTGGCTTTGTATGCTGGAAATAACTCGGTGCGTTCACTACTGCCGCCTTTGTCAAAGCATACCGCTAAATGGTCTGGTTGCTCTCTTTTAATTACATCGAATAAAGAATTCATGAACCCCATGATGGCAGAGGTGTCTTCCCCTTTAGAGTTAATTCTTGGATTTTTAATCAGTGCGTAATAGCCTCTAAATATTAAAGCATAGGCGTCTAAGAGGAAAAGTCTTTTTTTGGACATTCTAAAAAAATTATTGAGGACTCTATGTTAAAGTCCATTTTAGGGTGCGTTTTTACGCACACAATGATACATTAAATATAAGAAGTAGCCGGTCTGTTTTCTTGGCCAAAATGGTCGTAATAACTATAAGAGAATCCTGGTTGAATACAGAATGCGCCCGTTTCTCCCGCTTTGTTTAAAGCGATAAAGCCCACTTGAAAGTTGGCGTATTCAGGATTTTTTTTCACAATGCGGCCCACCGCTTCTTCACAAGCTTTTTGAGGGCTAAACCCTTGTCTCATGAGTTCTACGATTAAAAAACTACCCACTGATTTTACCACTTCTTCTCCCACCCCAGTAGCAGTTGCAGCACCTATTTCATTGTCTACAAATAGTCCGGCGCCAATAATGGGGGAATCACCAACACGACCAGCCATTTTGTAAGCCATACCGGATGTAGTACAAGCGCCAGAGAGGTCTCCGTTTTTGTCTATGGCCAGCATGCCTATAGTGTCGTGATTTTCAATATTTATAATGGGTTTGTATTGGGAGGTTATTTTCCAAGTTTCCCATTCAGCTTTTGATTGGGGCGTGAGTAAATTGTCTTTTTTAAAACCCATTTCATAGGCGAACTGTTCGGCTCCCTTCCCAGCTAACATCACGTGGGGCGTTTCTTCCATTACCTTTCTAGCTACATTGATAGGGTGGGCAATATTTTGTAAATAGACCACTGATCCGCAGTTTCCCTCGGCATCCATAATACAAGCGTCTAGAGTTACTTCTCCATCCCTGTCTGGTCTTCCGCCTTTTCCAACGGTCTGATTAGATAAATCGGACTCTTCTACCATGACCCCTTGTTCTACTGCATCTAAAGCAGTACCCCCATTAGAGATTACTTCCCATGACTTAGCAGTTGCGCGGTGAAAGTTCCAAGTACAGATGGTCAGCGGTTTTATTGCATCACTGCGTTTGGTGCTTTTCTTGCTTTCTTTGGCTAGTAGCGGCTGGGCGACTAGTGCTGTTGCACTCAGTCCTGCAGCTTGGAGGAATTTTCTTCTTTGCATTTGGTCGGTTGGTTTAGGAACGAAACAATTTGGACCACAAACGCTCTATCCATAGAATAATGCGGTCTACCATAGGAATCCAATATTTTATTAGGCCAATAAATGCGGCACATCCCAATACAATATATAGGTATCTCATTTCGTTTTATTTGTGGATTTAAAAATACAGATTTTAATGGAAACGTTTCGCTTATATTTGTATCAATTATGATTTTAGAAGTTTGTTGTAACTCGTTAGACTCAGCTTTAGCTGCCCAAAGTGCAGGTGCTCACAGAATTGAGTTTTGTACTGGCTTGGCGCTTGGTGGGCTTACACCTTCCATAGGCCTCCTAAAAGAGTATACTAAAATTATTTCACTGCCCACTAGGGTTTTGATTCGTCCAAGGGCAGGCGATTTTTCTTACACATCGGGAGAGTTTAATAGTATGCTGGAAGACATAGCGAAATGCAAGGAACTGGGTTTTGAAGGTGTTGTTTCAGGAATTTTAGCAGCAGAGGGTAGTTTAGATGTGTCCAGGACCACTGCTTTGGTTGCAGCAGCCTCTGGAATGAAATTTACTTTTCACAGGGCTTTTGACTGGGTGTTAGACCCAAAAGAAACGCTCTTGAAATTAGCTGATATAGGAGTTCATACGGTACTAACTTCCGGAGCTGCTTCAAAAGCCTTAGACGGTCTGGTTCAATTAAAAGATTTAAAAGCTATGAATACTGGGGTAGAAATTATGCCTGGAAGTGGTGTGACTGCTCAAAATGCCCTTATTTTTAAGAAAGCGGGCTTTAAAGCCATTCATATGTCTGGTGTGGCTGCAGAAAAAGTGTTGGATCATTCGCCCAAAGTGTCTATGCATAGTGCTTCGCTGCTGTCAGACACCCATAGATTTACCACTCAAGAGAATCGTGTTAAAGAGGTATTGTCCCTAATCAATAGTCCTTACTAAAGTCTTATCTTTGTTTAAAAAAAAATATGCGTTGGTTGTTTTTTGTGCTTTTTTATGTGGGTTTTGCCTGGTACTGCTATTATGCCTTTAAAACCACCTTTAAAAGCCCTTTGTTCTCAGGATTCTATGTTATTTCTGCCCTTTTAGTACTCGCATTTTTTCTCTTCCATTTTGCTTTTTCCCCCGTGGAATTTAGGGTGTCGAATCCTTATAAGTCCTATGCAATGGGGTTAGTGGGTAGTTGGTTTTTATTTAGTATCGCAGTAGTTATTTTTTTACTATTTGAAGATATTTTTAGATTTATGTGGGCTGGAATAGTGAAGTTATTTCATTGGGAGCGAGCTGTGGTTATTCCTTCGAGAAGACGTTTTATTAGTGCCTTAGCCTTGGGTATTGCCGCCCTACCTTTTGGGGCCTTACTTTATGGAATGTTCCGAGGAAAATACCGTTACAAGGTACTGGAATACGTCCTTACTTTTGAAGATTTACCTGAGGCTTTTGACGGCTACAAGATCAGCCAAATTTCAGATATTCACTCGGGTAGTTTTGACAATGCAGAAAAAATAGCTTACGGAATTGATCTGATTAACCAACAGCAATCAGACGTTCTTTTTTTTACAGGAGATCTTGTCAATAATACGGCCAGTGAGATGGAACCATGGATGTCTGCTTTTTCAAAGTTGAAAGCCAAAGACGGGGTATTTTCTGTATTGGGGAATCATGATTATGGAGACTATGTTTCCTGGACTTCTCCAGAAGCTAAGGAGGCCAATCTAAATAGGCTCAAAGAAATTCAGCAAGAAATGGGCTTTAAGCTCCTTTTGAATGAGCACAAATACATTGAGAGAAATGGAGAGAAAATAGCCATTGTAGGGGTGGAGAATTGGGGAAAAGGAGGCTTTAAGAAAGCGGGAGATCTCAATAAGGCTATTGCTGAGATTAAAGAAAACGATTTTAAGATATTGTTGTCACACGACCCTTCCCATTGGGAGGCAGAGGTCATTCCTCATGCACAGCATTTTCATTTAACCTTGAGCGGTCATACCCATGGAATGCAATTTGGGATTGAAATTCCAGGATGGATTAAATGGAGTCCTGTAAAATGGCGGTACAAGCAATGGGCAGGAATATACAAAGAGCTGGGCCAATACATTAATGTCAATAGGGGCTTTGGGTTCTTGGGCTACCCTGGAAGGGTAGGTATATGGCCAGAAATCACGGTGATTACCCTAAAAAAGTCGGTTTAAGCGGTGTTTTGGGTTTTTTTATTACATTTGATTGTATTATAAATAAATGCTATGTCAAAATTTGGCGAATTAATAGACTTAAATGTCCCAGTCCTTATAGATTTTTATGCAGATTGGGATGCGTCTTCACAGTCTATGCACGAAGTGCTTAGAAGTGTTGCTGCTGCTATTGGAGACAAAGGAAAGGTCATTAAAATAGATGCAGACAAAAACAAAGATTTAGCAGCCGCTTTAAGGGTCACTACATTGCCTACACTAATGGTGTACAAAGGTGGTGAGATGGTTTGGCGCCAAAGCGGAGAACAAGACGCTGTAACCCTTATGGGTATTATAGAAGAATACGCCTAAATCCCTCACAATTTTAGTGGACTAATACGGTGCTATTCTAGCAAACTATCTAATAGAATGGTTTCGTTGGAATGCGCTGCTTCAAAGCGGTTATTTTCTTCTTCAGCTCCCTCGTAGAAATGAGAGAACTTGTCCATAAATACCTCAAATTTAAGCCTTTCTTCTTGGGTAATTTCAGGACTGTCTCCTATGGACAACACGTCTAAGATCCTTCGGTAACCCTCCAAGTTTTCAATAATATTTTGAATGCTGTTATACTGATCAGTAATATCCATTGCCGCATAATAATTCAAGTGGTCTTGGTAAATATTTTTGAGCTCTTGAAAAATACCCCTCGCTTCTTCGGGGGCTCCTACAGCGTAATAACCCTCAATAAATGGGACCACAAAGTTGTAGTAATCAAAACCTTTTAGAGGCATGTTTTTCATGCCAATATCTAAAATCTCTTTAGCCTCACTCAATTTATTTTCTCCAATCAGGGTTTCTGTTAGTCTGGCAAGGTTGCTTCTAAAAGACAATCCTTGCACCCTTGTTTGGGTGTCAATATAAACTTCTGGATCACCTGAATTTCCCCATTCCCAACTTTTCACTATGTCTGTCATGGTCTCAGTGTCTATTCTACCCATTTCAAAAACACTTTCGTATTTGGTTTTAATAGGGACCAATTTATAGGCCAAACCATCTAATTGGAGGTAGTCTTTCATCCACAAATACTCTCCAGCTTCAAAACTTCCTCCTGAAAAGTAGAGGGGCCTTTTCCAATCATTATTGGCCAAAAGATCCAGCATGAGTAACCTGTTTTTTGGTAGGGCAGATTTAGGCAGGTCAATGTCTATATAATCTACAATTAAGGCGCTGTCTTTGGCTTTCACCAGGCCACTGGCCAATACATTTTCTTTGTTTACAGGAACCCTGATTTTATTTGTTGGGTAGTACACAATCTCTAGGTTGCTTTCAGAGTACTGACTCAAGTCTGCACCTTGTGCTCCTAAGAGGTATTTAAATTTTGTTTGGGGCTTGTCGCTGCCCACCCAATTTAAAAAGTCCTTAATGTCCCATCGTTTGTCTGTTACTTCTTGGAAATAAATGGCATCTCTATTGCCATAGTGGTACAGATCGTGGGTGAGTTGAGAAGGTATGGGATCACTTTCATATGCCTTTCTCTTCATTTGATCTATATACCAATCTGTTGCAAAAAGGCTGGTGTTAATGACCCTAACATCTGTTCTGTATCCCTCAATTTCTTGGGCGTACCAGAGTGGAAAAGTGTCGTTGTCTCCAATGGTAAATAATATGGCACCACTATCTTTTTGGGTAGAGTTCAGATAAGCTTTGGCCGAACTCTGTGCCGTTTTTCTGTTAGACCTATCGTGGTCGTCCCAGTTTTGGAATCCCATAAGCGCAGGTACCGCTAAAAAACACAATCCAACCACGGCTGGGGAAAGCCAGGCCTTTTTAGTGAACGAAGATAATTCGTTAAACAGCCCGTACACCCCTAAACCAATCCAAAGGGCAAAAATATAAAATGAGCCTACCAGCGAGTAGTCGCGCTCTCTGGGTTGAAAAATAGAAGGGTTGGTGTAAAATTGTATGGCCAGACCTGTAAACATAAAGAACACAAACAAGGTCCAAAATTGTTTTTTGTCTTTTTTAAGCTGGAACAGTATGCCAATAATGCCCAGCAGTAAAGGCAGGAAAAAATAGGTATTTCTTCCCTTATTGTTTAAAAGATCAGCAGGTAAATTCTCTTGGCTTCCCAATCTAGGACTGTCTATAAAAGAAATGCCACTAAGCCAGTTCCCGTGATTGTCATAACGTCCCTGTATGTCGTCTTGTTTTCCTGTGAAATTCCACATAAAATAACGCCAATACATATAATTGAATTGGAAAGAAAACATATAATTAATATTATCCATTAGGGTCGGTGGAATAACGTCTATATAGTCTCTAAATTCTCTTAAAAAAGAAATGTATTGTTCTACATCAATCTCTCCTTTTTCTAAGCCATTTTTAAATTGCCCCACGGTAGAGGTCAATTCTTTATTGCCTAAATAATCTCTTTTAATACTAAATTTCAGCGGTCCAAAATAGCGCATATAATTTTCAGCGTTTTGTTCGCTCCACATCCTGGGTAATAAGCCCTCATGTGCAGGGTCTGATCCTTGTAGCGCTCCTTGAAAATGATTCACTATCACATATTTCCCTGTGGCGTAATCTTTTTCATATTTAGGTTTGTCGTCTTTTTCAATACTTGCAGTACTAAATGCGTTGGAGTAGTAAGCGCCATAGACTGGACTGTCTACACCCGGGTATTGTTCTCTGTTGTAATAAGCCAATAGGGAACGAGCGTCTGAAGGATCATTCTCATTAATGACCACCCCAGCGTTTGCCCTAATGGGTAGCATAAGCCAAGAAGAAAAGCCTAAAATCAGAAACATTAAAGAAAGCACTATGGTATTGGCAGCGACCATTTGCTTTGATCTTGTAAACTTTAAAGCGTAATAAAAAGCACCCACAAATACTCCAGCCATTATGATGGAGCCAGAATTAAAAGGCAATCCAAAATTGTTTACAAAAAACACTTCAGACCAACCAAACGCTTTTAGTACATAGGTTAGAGAGAATTTATAGACCAGCATTAACAAGCCAACTACAGCGATATTGGCCAATAGAAAGTTTTTTACGGTGGTGGTTTTGTATTTTTTAAAGTAATAAAGTAAACCTATAGAAGGAATGGCTAGAAAGCCCATGAATTGAATCCCAAAAGTAAGTCCCACTATAAAAGAGATCAGTACAAGCCATTTATCTCCCCTGTCTGTATCCAAGTTGTCGGTCCATTTTAAACCCATCCAAAGCAATAATGCCATGATTAAACTGGCCATGGCGTAAACTTCCGTCTCAACGGCATTAAACCAAAAACTGTCAGAATAGGCAAATGCCAATGATCCAACAAGCCCACTTCCTAAAATAGCTATGGCTTGTGAATTGGACAATTCAGTTGTTTTTCCAACCAATTTTCTAAGTAAATTGGTAGTGGTCCAAAACATGAATAAAATGGTGAATGCAGAAGAGACACCAGATACATAATTGACCATTCTGGCAATTTCTGTAGGCTCCAAAGCAAACATGGCAAAGAATGCCCCAATCATCTGAAGCAATGGCGCCCCTGGCGGATGCCCAATTTGAAGTTTGGCTGAAGTCGCTATGTATTCCCCTGCATCCCAGAAGCTACCCGTAGGTTCAACAGTGAGGGCATAAGTGATCAAAGCTATAAAGAAAACCACCCATCCTAAACGGCGGTCCCAAAGGTCAAAATCTTTTGAAAACATGTGTTTGTTTTTTGTAACAGAGCGAAATTACTAATTAATATGTTTATGCGGGCTTTAAATTTTGAAAGCTTTAACAGCTTTTAGGTCCCTAAAAAATCACTTTTTAAGCCTGTGTGCAACGGAAAATTGCCATCTGACGAATGTCTTTGGAAAAAAAAGAAAAGTTTTGTTTTGATAATACAAACTTTGTTTTAAATTTGCAGCCTCTTATACGGTAGTGGTCTATGGTGTAATTGGTAACACAGCTGTTTTTGGTACAGTCGTTCAAGGTTCGAGTCCTTGTAGACCAACTAAAGCCCTTTATAACTTATTGGTTATAAGGGCTTTATTTTTTTATTACGGTTTTTTTGCCCTCAATTTGCCTTCAATTTGATCTAAAGGGGCCTTTCTAGACATTATGTGTTGAACCTAAAAAGTTTCAGTGCATCACTATATTTTATAAGAGGGGTGGGTTTTGTAGAAACCGTTTTCTTTTTTGAGGCTAATCGTGATATCTATATATAACCCAATAAAAAGATGCATACACTTGAAATAAATTATTGCTTGTTAAGGAATTCGTGAGAGCTAATAATTGCACCTCTAGATATTTGTACTAAATCAGACGTACTCTTCAAGAATAACCCAAGAGACTTTTCGTTGAAGACAATTCTAAACTCATTAGAGAAATCTGAAGTTAGATATGTATCTCCTCCAATTTTATCAAACTCTACAATAAACTTGCCTCCATCTTTTACTCCTCTATTTACAATTTTAGCCCCTGAGATTATTGATTCTGAAACATTTTCTCCCGAGGCAGTATTTACATAGACTTTAATTAGGCTATTCCATTCAGAAACATCAAATCTCTTCCAGAATATGCGGTCATAGTTAATTCCATTTTCATTAGCCCAACCACTACTGGTAAAAGCAAATAATACATATCTATTCATTGGTGAGGTTAGATTCTCTAGCTCAAATGTTAAGACAGAAACATTGGATAAGTCTTTTGATTTTACGCCCTTTAAGCTCTCAGATTTTAGCTCAAACTTTGTTATTTCAGGGTATGTTTCTAATATATGTTCTACAGCTTTCTGTTCTAGACTCTCTTCAAGTTGATCTATAGCAGCAATTCCTGCTCCAATGGCTGCAATTCCACCAATAGCTGCTGCAATACCAGCTCCTTTGTCTTGAGCTCTTGTATTGTTTACAGATAATATTAAAAAGCAAATGGGTAGTAAGATTTTAAAATTCATGAGTAGATTGTTTAAGGTTAAGTGTTTCAATATACAATTAATAATAGTAAAGCCCCTTTAGTTTGCTGTTTTATTGAATACGACTTTACGATTACTTATATTTACCTTGTAAGAGTAAAACTTTCTTCGAGTAATTATGAGTTCTAAAAATAATCCTTCTTTTGAACAGCAACTTTTTAAAGCTGCTGATAAGCTTCGTAAAAACATAGATGCAGCAGAATACAAATACGTAGTTCTTGGCTTAGTATTTATTAAATACATTTCTGAAACCTTTAATGAACTTTATGAGAAGTTAGATGCTGATGCTTATTCTGACCCTGAAGATAGAGACGAGTACCTAGCAGAAAACGTTTTCTTCGTTCCTCAAGTTGCTAGATGGTCTTACATTCATAACAGTGCAAAGCTTCCATCTGTAGGAGAGATTATAGATGAGGCTATGGAAGCCATAGAAAAAGAAAACAAGGAGTTAAAGAATGTTCTGCCTAAAGTATATGGGAAGGCTAATTTAGATAAGGCGTCTCTAGGTCAGTTAATAGACCTTATATCCAACACTGAGTTACAAGCAGAGAACGAAAAATCTAAGGATCTTTTCGGAAGAGTATATGAGTATTTCTTAGGAGAGTTTGCTAACGCTGAGGGTAAAAAAGGTGGGCAGTTCTACACACCAAAGTCAATAGTTAAATTAATGGTAGAGATGATAGAACCATACAAAGGAAGGGTCTATGACCCTGCTTGTGGTTCTGGAGGTATGTTCGTGATGAGTGAGAAGTTCGTAACTGAACATCAAGGAAATATTAATGACATAACTGTTTACGGTCAAGAAAGTAATCAGACAACTTGGAAGCTGTCTAAGATGAACTTAGCTATTCGTAATATTAATTCACAGTTTGTGTCATGGAATACAGAAGGGTCCTTTTTAAAAGATGCACACCCAGACTTAAAAGCTGATTTCATCTTAGCTAATCCACCATTTAACCAGAAAGAATGGGGAATAGATATTCTACAGGATGATGCTAGATGGAAACATGGTACGCCACCAGACGGTAATGCAAACTATGGCTGGATGATGCACATGCTTTATCACTTAGCCCCTAAAGGTGTTATGGCTACAGTTTTATCTAATGGATCCTTAAGTTCTAATACTTCAGGAGAAGGTGACATTAGAGAAAGGTTTGTAGAGGATGATTTAGTTGAATGTATTGTTGCTCTTCCAAAGCAGTTGTTTTTTAACACGGGTATACCTGCCTGTATATGGTTTTTAAGAAGAGAGAAAGCTAACAAGAGTAAGGAAGTTTTATTTATTGATGCCTCAGAGATGGGCTATATGCAAGACCGAGTTCACCGAGATTTTGCAGAAGAAGACATTGATAAAATTACACAGACCTATCACAATTGGAGAAAAGGTGGTGATTATGAGGATATAAAAGGGTACTGTAAGAGCGCTACTATTGAAGAAATCCAAAAGCATAATCATGTGCTAACTCCTGGGCGTTATGTAGGTATTCCTGATGAGAAAGATGACAGTATTCCATTTGAAGAAAAGATGGCTGAATTATCTACTACTCTAAAAGAGCAAATGGAAAAGGAAGCGCAGCTAAACCAAGAAATTAAAGATCAACTTTCTAATATTGGCGTAAATCTGTAAGTATGGGAGTTGAAAATAACATACCAGAAGGTTGGATGGAGAAAAACTTAGAATCCGTTATTGAGTTAATTATCGATCACAGAGGAAAGACCCCAAAAAAATTAGGAGGAGATTGGAGTACTGAAGGGTATAGAGCAGTTTCGGCAAAGACTGTTAAAAACGGAAGATTAATCAACGAGGATAAAATGAATATATTACCAAAAGATCTTTATCACAAGTGGATGAAGTGTGAAATTGAGTTTGGTGATGTTTTATTAACATCTGAGGCTCCTCTTGGTGAACATATGATTTGGAAAAGCAAAGAAAAAATAGTTTTAAGTCAAAGAATCTTTGGAATAAGAACAGATAGTGAAATACTTAACCCAGCTTATTTTAATTACTTTATAGACAGTAGGTTTTTTCAACACGAGCTAAAAAGTAGAGAATCTGGATCTACCGTTACTGGAATAAAGCAATCAGAATTATTAAAAACAAAATTAATATTTCCACCCTTAAAAGAACAAAAAGCCATAGCCAAAGTCTTAACTGCTTTTGATGATAAAATAGAGTTATTACAAGCCCAAAATAAAACCCTAGAAACCATGGCTCAAACCATTTTTAAAGAGTGGTTTGGAAAATACCAGATTGGGGATGAATTACCTGAAGGTTGGAGAGTAACTAACATTAATGAATTTATTGAATCCTCTATTGGTGGCGATTATGGTAAAGAAACAACTGAAGGGGATTATACTGAAGAAACTATTTGTTTAAGAGGAACAGATCTACCTGACATGAAAACAGGCACTCCTAAAAAGGCACCAATTAGATTTTTAAAAGCCTCAAAGCTTGAAAGATGTAAAGTTGAAAATGGAGATATTGTTATTGAAATTAGTGGAGGAACTGAAAATCAATCAACAGGTAGAGTAATGTATATAAATGAAAGGATCTTAAGTAGTGCCAACCATCCTATGACTTGTGTTAATTTCTGCAGGATAATTAGACCTTTAAAACTTGGATACTCATATTTTTTATATTCTCTTTTTGATTACCTATACACTAGAAAAGTTTTTTTTAATTGGGAAAATGGGACGACTGGAATTAAAAACTTAAACCTAAAAGCTCTATTAGAAGATTTTGATCTGTTCATTCCTGAAAATGGAGACTTAATTCTTGACTTTAATAAAAATGTTAAGGCTTCGTTTAATAAGATTCAAACCAACAACTCCCAAATCCAATCCCTCACCAAAACAAGAGACACTCTGTTACCAAAACTAATGAGTGGTCAGGTTAGAGTAAATAATATAAAACAAACTGCTGATGCTTAATGAAAATCTTATAGAAATGGCATTTATCGATCAGCTAAGGGGTCAAGCTTTTGAGTTTCATCACGGTCCAGATATTGCCCCTAATTCAGACAATCCTCAGCGTAAAAACTTTGATAGTGTTGTTTTAGAAAACGAGTTGCTTAAATCTATAGAAAGACTTAACCCAGGTGTTCCTGAATCTGCTCTCAATGAAGCCTATCAAAAAGTATTGAGTTTAGGGACTGAGGATATTATGGAAAACAATGAACGATTCCATACTTATCTTACCAATGGTGTTCCTGTGGAGTTTACAAAAGATGGCGCATCTAAAGGAGTTAATGTTGATCTATTAGATATTGAGAACCCAGATAATAATTCTTTCTGGGCAGTAAACCAGTTGGTCATTAAAGAAAATAATGTGAATAGGAGGCTGGATGTAATTATTTACATCAACGGTCTCCCATTAGTTGTGGTAGAGCTTAAAAATGCAACTAGTGAAAAGGCAACCATTCATGATGCTTATACCCAATTACAAAACTATAAAAAGGATGTACCAAGCATCTTTTTCTACAATGCCCTCTGTGTTATTTCAGATGGTATAGACGCAAAAGTATCAAGCCTATCAGCGCCCTTTACTCGTTTCTTAAGCTGGAAAGCTCCAGAAGAGTTAGGTTTACAGACTGATCTGCAGGTAATGACTAAGCACATGTTTAATCAGAGGGTTTTATTAAACCTCATCAGATACTGTACAGTCTTTGAGGCAGATGAGAAGAAAGACGAACAAACAGGTCTAATTTCTATATCTAAGATCAAAAAGGTAGCTGCTTACCACCAGTACTATGCAGTACAGAAGGCAGTAGACCAAACTTTGAGAGCTACACATTCTGCTGATGGAGATCGTAAGGTAGGTGTTGTATGGCATACACAAGGAAGTGGTAAGTCACTATCTATGGTTTTTTATAGCGGACAAATTATTACTCATCCGCAGATGAAGAACCCAACTATTGTAATTCTAACAGATAGAAATGATTTAGATGATCAGTTATTTGGGACGTTTGGAAACTGTATAGGACTACTTAGACAGACACCCATTCAAGCTAAAAACAGAGATCACATTAAAGAGCTTTTAAAAGTATCTGGAGGAGGTGTCATTTTTACTACCATTCAAAAGTTTAGCCCAGAGGAGGGTAATGTTTATGACACTTTATCAGAGAGAACAAACATAGTTGTAGTAGCTGATGAAGCACACAGGAGTCAGTATGGTTTTAAAGGCCGCTTAGTAGAGGTAGAGGACACTTCGAAGATTCGTTATGGCAATGCTAAGTACATGAGAGATGCGCTTCCTAACGCCTCTTATATTGGATTTACTGGCACCCCAATTGAAAAGGAAGACAAGTCTACGCTTGCTGTGTTTGGAGACTATATAGACGTATATGACATTAAGCAAGCAGTTGATGATGGAGCAACAGTTCCTATTAGCTACGAGGCTAGACTTATCAAAATAAAATTAAGCAGTGAGCTCAGTACTGAGATAGACACTTTGATTGATGAAATATCAGATGCTACTGAGGACCAAATAGAGAAATCTAAGAAGAAGAACGCAACAATTAATGCAGTAGTTGGACACCCTGAGAGACTTAAAGATGTTGCCAATGATATAGTTTACCATTTTGAGGCTAGGCAAGAGGCTTTTGAGGGAAAAGCTATGATAGTGAGCATGACTAGACAGATTTGTGTAGATCTATATGATCAAATAATCAAGTTAAGACCGGATTGGCATAGTGATGATTTAAATAAGGGAGCGATAAAAGTTATTATGACTAGTTCATCCGATGATCCTGAAAGCTTCCAAGCTCACAGAACCACTAAGCAACAGAGGAAAGACTTAGCAATAAGAATGAAGGACCCTAATGATGAGTTGAAAATTGTCATAGTTCGAGATATGTGGTTAACTGGTTTTGACGCACCTAGCATGCATACTATGTACATAGACAAAAAGATGCAAGGGGCAAACCTAATGCAAGCTATAGCAAGAGTAAACAGGGTATACAAGGATAAACCAGGGGGTCTTATTGTAGATCATATTGGAATAGGCCAAGAACTTAGAACTGCTATGGGAACTTACTTGCAAAGTGGTGGGGATGGAAAGGCTTATGTAGATATAAGGGAAGCTATAGCCCTTATGAAGGAGAAGTTTGAGATAGTGGAACAAATGTTTCATGGGTTTGATTACAAATCATACTTCAAAGAAGAAACAAATATTAAGCTTCAAATACTTTTAGGTGCTCAAAACTTTATACTCTCAAGTAAGGAGCTAAAGGATCGTTTCTTGAAGGAAATAACGGCACTTTCAAAGGTTTTTGCAATGTCAATACCGAGCTTCGAGGCAGATTTAATTAAAGACTCAGTAGCATTTTTCCAGGCTGTAAAAGCTAGAATAAACAAGTTCAACCCATCCGGCGTAAAGTCTGATTATGAGGTGGACACAGCTATAAAACAAATCGTAGATAAAGCTTTATCGAGTGATGGAGTTATAAATGTCTTTGAGGCGGCTGGTATTAGCACTCCTGATGTAAGTATTCTATCTGATGAGTTTTTATTAGAGGTTCAGAATATGAACCAAAAAAATGTAGCATTTGAGCTGCTTAAAAAACTTCTTAATGATGAGGTCAGGGTAAGAAAGAAAAAGAACATATCTCAGTCTAGGAAGTTCTCAGAGATGATTGAGTCAGTTGTAAATAAGTATCACAACAACCAGATTGACTCTGCTCAAGTATTAGCTGAGCTCTCAGCTATCGCTAAAGAAATGAGATTAGAGGATAACAAGGCTAGTGAGTTAGGGTTGTCAGAGGAGGAGTATGCATTCTATAGCGTATTGAATCAAAATGAGTCCACTAAAATGCTGGAGGACCAAAAGATGAAAGAGTTAGTCCATCACATTGTAGATATTATCCGTAAAAATGCTACTGTTGACTGGAGTAAAAGAAGCGATGTAAGAGCTAAGTTGAGGCTTACTGTTAGAAAGCTTCTAATGAAGTACGGATACCCTCCAGATTTAGCTAGGCTAGAGGCGGATAGAGTACTGGAACAGAGCGAAGCCTTAGCCGAAGAATTGACAAAAAATTAATCTTAATGTTTGACGAAAAAACTATTTCTCATTTAGGCTATTATGTTTACGCTTTAATTGACCCAAGAACAAACCTGCCTTTTTATATAGGCAAAGGATTAGGAAATCGAGTTTTTGAACATTTGAAATCGTCAGTAAATGGTGACGATGAATCACTTAAGCTTGACAAAATAAGGTCAATATCTGCAGATAAACTTAAAGTTGAACACATAATTATTCGTCATGGATTAACAGAAAAAGAATCTCTAGAAGTTGAGGCTTCGTTAATTGATTATAGCAATTTCTATCAATTTAATTTAGACAATATAGTAGAGGGTCATCATTCAGAAAGTAGAGGCTTAATGAAAACTGATGAGGTTATTAGATTACATAATGCAAAACCCTTATTGGAGTTGCTACATCCAGTAATCATCATTAACATTAATAAGAAGTACAATAGAGGAAGTGGATTTGATGAAATATATAATGCAACAAAAGAAGCTTGGGTTGTAAGTAAATCTAGGATCAAAGAAATAAAATATGCACTTTCAGAGTTTAAAGGTATCATTATTGAAGTGTTTGAGATCAAAGAATGGTACAGCGTTAATATAAATCAATCAAACAAAAGTATTGTCCCCGATTTCAGTGATGAAAAAAAAGCTGATAGGTGGGGGTTTAATGGAAATAGAGCGCCAAAAGAGGTTAGAGATGTTTATTTAAATAAATCAATAGCACATTTAAAAAAGCAAGGCGCAGCTAATCCAATTCGCTATACCTTATTTGAGAAACTATCAAAAGAGCTAACATCATCAGTAAAAATTGAGGAAGTTAATGCTAATACTAAGCTAGAAATTAATCTAGGGAAGCCAAGAGCAATTGAATTACTTAAGAATGAGTTTTCAGAGTCCCTAAGTAATTTAAATACAAATTGGTCTGTAATTAACAAGTCAGGATTTTGGAGTGTTGAGCCTAATTTTGAAAGGGCTAATCATGATTGGTTCTTGATTTTAAATAACAATAAAACAAAGAAACTTCATTTATTTAAAGTGACTAAAATGCACAGTGTTTATTCTTATTTATACAAAAGAGAAGATAAAGAGGTGTATAGATTAGTTTTTGAGGTAGACGACAAACAATTTGTTGAAAAATTAGAGAAAATCTCTTTTAATAAGTTCTACATTGGAACTTACAAATATTAGCTTCGTTTTAGTAACTCTCAAATTATTTTAGTTCCGCAGCTACCACAAAAATTATCATTAGCAGATATGCTCTCTCCACAATTAGTGCAAAAGCTTTTCACTCTTTCAGCTTTCGCAGATTCTTGAAGTGATTCATTTTCAACTTTAGTTTGTGTATTTGCTTTGTTTCTTATTTTTGTTTCATGCTCAATTCCCTCTACCATCCCATCTGAAATCACATCAAAATCCTCACAATGGTCACAAAAGGTTGATGTCTCTAAAACCTATACCTAAGCATTATTTCACTTGTATTGGCTCTAAGCGCTGTGGCCGATGTTCTTTGCCCTATCTCATACCCAAAACCTAGATCTATCTGATTGAGTTTTAAAAGAAGCATTGAGGAGATGTAGTCATTGTTACTCACACCTAAACCTAAACTTAGTTTTTCTTTTAAACTAAGCTTGGCTATAGCCGTAAGCTGATTGGGCGCATCGGCCACCATTCTATAGAGCATAGAAGGGCTTAGTGTAATGGCATTGTTCAGCTTTAAATGAAAGCCTGCGGTGGTGTATAAATGAGGCTTGTCTGTAGCTGTGGTAGATAGTCCCTCTGCTTCTTTATAACGTTTTGAGTTAAGCATATTTGGGGTAGAGAGTCCTATAAAGTATTTTTCTCCCTTTAATAGTAATCCAACACCCACTAGCGGGTTCATATAGTTTTGTATGCTGTTTAGATTGGCATTACTTTCTTGTGTAATTCTATCTAAGCCAGCTGCATCTAAATTATTATAGACTACGCCTGCTTTTATGCCTAGGTATAGGTTTGTATTACTCCCTAGTGTAAGCTTATAGCTATAGTCTACCGCTACTATCCCTTGGTTTTCTATATAAACCCTATCTGTTAAATAACTCACCCCCCAAGAGGCTTTGTTCTTCTCTTTGGTATGATAGATAAAAGAAGCTGCTCTAGGGGCGTCTTCTATTCCAGACCAGGCAGATCTATATTGCAGTCCAGCCAGTGATCCTTCACTACCGGTGTAAGCTGGGTTAAACAAACTCATATTCTGCTCAAAGAATAAAAAGTTGGGTTGTTGCTGCGCTTTAGAGGCTATGCTTGAAAGTACTAAGACCGTAAAAGCAAGTGTTTTGATTGTGTTTTTCATTTTGTGTTGCTTTTATTGAATTAGTAAGTAATGTATAACCAGCCTTTAATTTGATCTTGACCGTTGTTTAAATCTATCACATAATAATAAGATCCTGCAGGAAGTGGATTGGCACTATTCTTAAAAGTACCCCTCCAATTGTTTTTATAATTAGTCGTAGAGAATACTTCTTGACCATTCTTATCATAAACAGAGACTCTGTTAGTGGGGTATTGCTCTATGTTTATAATTTTCCAAGTATCTTCTAAACCACCACTTCCTGGAGTGAGCACTCCTGAACTAAATAGCTTATCATCTTCAAAGCCATCATTATTGTCATCTGAATCTGCGTTGTCTCCAATACCATCATTGTCTGCGTCTGCCCATTCATTTGGATCTAGTGGAAAGGCGTCGTTGGTGTCTAAATACCCATCATTGTCGTCATCTACTTCAAAGTTGTCTCCAAGGCCGTCACCATCGGTGTCTATCCACTCGGATCCGTCTTCAGGGAAGACGTCTTGATCATTAAGAACTCCATCACCATCTTTGTCTTCGTCAACGCAGTCTGGAATACTGTCTGAGTCTATATCTGAAGATTTTGAATATTGATCTAATGGGTCAGAGCC
>OJHK01000133.1_pt1 | contig 63344 bp, 50 predicted proteins | sample 1595161 | NCBI WGS metagenome assembly OJHK01 (sample SAMN05416842, study PRJEB24817) | seawater metagenome | isolation source: Sea water | place: Canada:Atlantic | collected 2013-07 | reverse complement strand
ATCGTATATATTAAAATAATAATAATATTTAATTATTAATTATATTTTTATAATAGTTAATTCTTATTTAATTGAAAATCATTTCATAAGTTGTAAATTTGTTTAGCAAAAAATGAAAAATGAAAGACCTTATAATAATTGGGGCAGGGCCTATCGGACTGGCTTGTGGAATTGAAGCTCAAAAAAGAGGCTTAAGCTATTTGATTTTCGATAAAGGCGCACTGGTCAATTCACTTTACAACTACCCCTTGAACATGACTTTTTTTTCTACTTCAGATCGCCTGGAAATTGGAGAAGTTCCTTTTATCTCGAACAACCCCAAGCCAACAAGGGCAGAGTCTCTCGAATATTACCGAAGGGTAACTTCCCACTGGAAACTTAAGCTCAAATTATACGAAGGAATAAATACGATTGAAAAAGATGCTGACGGATTTTCGATTGCAACCTCCAAGGGCAGTTATAAGGCAAAGAACGTAGTGGTTGCGACTGGGTTTTACGACCGGCCTTTTTTGCTTAACGTTCCCGGAGAATCCCTTTCCAAAGTTTTACATTATTATAAAGAACCACATCCGTTTTTTGGAATGAATCTGGTAATCGTTGGGTCTGCGAATTCTGCTGTAGATGCTGCACTGGAAACCTATCGAAAAGGCGCTAGAAGTGTGACGATGATTATCCGAGAACCCAAAATTGGGGATAATGTAAAATACTGGGCACGTCCTGACATTGTTAATCGAATCGAAGAAGGCAGTATTAAAGCGCACTTTGACTCCTCTATTACTGAAATAACACCCAACGAAGTTAAATTTAGAACACCCAAAGGGGAGCAATCCATCGACAATGATTTTGTTTTGGCCATGACAGGATATCAACCAAATTTTGAACTACTAGAGTCCTTAGGGGTGGAATTTCAGGAAGATACTTTCAGAACACCTGTTTATGATTCAACAAGCATGCAGTCGAATGCCGAGGGCGTGTATTTGGCTGGAGTGGTTTGCGGTGGTCTTAAAACCAACAAATGGTTTATAGAAAACTCCAGAGATCATGCTGCTTTTATCGTGAAAGCAATTTCGAAAAAAGTAAATTAGAACAATTGCGTTTTAGAATTCGGTATAGAAGACTTCGAGCTCCAATTTATTCGCCTCATTGTCTTTAGATTCGGATCCATGAAGTACAATTCCGAAAGGATTCAAAATTGCAGCCGTAGGGTACGGGATATTTTCCTGCTCTGAGGTTTTTGCTCTTAGATTGGAGATGTTGGCAACATTAGAATTCACTACGAGCGCTAGTTCTACATTGGTAGAATCTTTTCTAACAACTCGGTTAATGTGATCCGTAATCTTAAACTTGTATCGATAAGGAAGATTGTTCTCGTCGTATTCTAGGAATCCACCGTAGATGGATTTATCTCCATTTTTTGAGCTAGGATTTGTTGTGTTATCCAGGTAAAAATCAGAAAGCGGCATCTTGTCTTTAAAGTTATAAAGAAAAATTCTATCTGCTATGAAAGAATCCGTATTTGAGTATTTAGACTGGTCTACATAGAAAATCAAATTGGCTTCATTGATTAGCCATTCTTTTTCTCTAAGCTCTTCTAAAAGTGTTGCTTCTTCATCACTATTGTTAAAAAGGTTGATCGTTGCGTGCAATCCAGATCCATCAAGATAGAGGCGCTCAGAAGAAACTCCATTTAAATCATTTTGTAATTCTTGAGTAATGGCAGCATCAAAACTACTGTTCTTGAGGGTATTTATTTTTGTTCCTAAATTAATTGTCGTTGTCTTTGACGCCTTCTCAATCTTACTCTCTTCGGTGCTCTCCGCATTATAAGAGTCATAACTGTAAGTCATTCTAATTCTAGACTGATTGATGTCCAACAGCATGTATAAGTCATCCGAAAACCCATCCGTTTGAATGATGATTCCCTTTAGGTGTCTCGCAAAGTTATCGGCGTTTTTCAAAACGCTTTGCCCTTCTTGATCGATAACCTTTGTTTGAAAAAAACTAGCATCTAAAGGAATTCTAATTCTAGGCGTGAGCCTTGTTTCGACAAGCTCTGTTTCGTCGATATCTTCAGTTTCTGGATCATCTTCCTCGAAATTAAACCTCAACTCGTCAAAATTAAGCTTGTAAGTGTCGTCGTGAATTTTATCGCCAACAAACCCTTGTTCAAAATAATCCGTATTGGAGTAATAACTTTTATAAGTTTCAAAATTATTATCAGGATCCAAAGTCGAGATAAAATAAGTCAACTCATGAACTTTAATATTAAACGTTGCCTCCCTGTTTCCATAGATAGAATCTATTTGGTATACATTGTTTTGTGAATCGTAGGTTGAGTTGTCTAAATCAACATCATCCAAAATTCCATCGCCGTCACTATCACTACTTAATGGATTTGTATTGGATTGAGTTTCAATATAATCCAGAACACCGTCTCCATCACTATCACTTTCAACATCATCTGGATCAGCATCTAAGGCATCCAATACGCCATCTCGATCAGTATCGATTTGATTTGTAAAAAAAGGAATTTCAAGAAAAACCTCAGTCACCGTTTCGTTTTCGTTTATTATTGCAGGGTTCGTGTCATCTCCTGCCAATTCAGTTTCCTGAGTGTAAACTCCAAAAGTAGGGTCATTCCCAATAGTTAACTGCGCCGTAATACTTGCCTCAGAATTCCCAAAAACAGGATGTTGAATTTTACCTAACTGTGCCAATGGCAAACCGTTAGTTTGAAAAAAATCAACTTTCTTTTGATGGGTATACACCGGAATTTTAGTCTCTTTAGTTTCAAAAGACATTTCACTAAAAATCTCGACACCTACAGCGTGGAAGTCGCTATCGCAAGAAATCAACGTGAAAAAAAAGAAGAGTGTACCAATAAATTGTTGGGGGAGTCTACTGAAATTCATTCTTAAATCAGATAATATTTTGAGAATAAAAATTAATGAGTGCATCTTTTTGCTGAGTTTCCTCGAAGCTTAACCCAGGGATTTTTTCAGCAGCCGAACTCTTTTCAATTTCTTCGGGAGTTTCAGCATCAGCGATAACGTATCCGTCAGAATAATTTAAACTCAATTGGGTTAAGTTTTCAAAATTTGCATTCTTCAGAAGTATTATTTCTTTATCGGGAATTTCATCAAATGCAACTTTCTTTTGGAAATCCTTTGAGAATACGCCTTCAAAATCTTTGGCATATACGGAGGTTACGATTTTACAATCTGCAAAAATAGGCTCATCCTTGTAATAAGTTTTTAAGTATAATGGAAATAAGGAGGTAAACCATCCGTGAAGATGAATAACGTCTGGAGACCAGTTTAATTTTTTAACTGTCTCGATGACACCCTTGGTAAAGAAAATCATTCGCTCGTCATTGTCAGCAAACAGCACATCTTTTTCGTCCCGTAAAACAGCTCGTCTTTTGAAATACTCCTCATTGTCTATAAAATAGACTTGCATTCTTTCCTTAGGAATCGAAGCAACTTTAATGATTAGCGGCATGTCAACGTCATTGACAACCAAATTCATTCCCGACAATCTTATCACTTCGTGAAGTTGATGTCTTCTTTCGTTTATCAAGCCATAACGCGGCATAAATATCCTTGTCTGCCCGCCGTGGTCATTAATATTCTTAGGAATCTGAAATGAATTCACGGCCTGATTCGTCTGGGGAAGGTATGGTACTACTTCGGATGAAATGTTCAGAACTCTTTTCTCTTTCATAAAATATCTATTATTGAAGGGCTTAAAAGTTTGGCAAAATTACAAAAATTAAACGGAATAAGCGGAATTCTGTATATTTACCCCCAATAATCTTTTATTAAATGAAAGTCTTTGATTCGTATGAATCTCTTAAAAAGGTTCTTAACGAGGGAGTTGGTTCTATCGGAATGGTTCCCACAATGGGCGCACTGCACGAAGGGCATTTGTCTTTAATCAGAAGAGCAGTGCAAGAAAATGAAAGGGTATTGATCAGTATTTTTGTAAATCCCACCCAGTTTGAAGAGGCTTCGGATTTGATAAACTATCCCAAAACACTGGCCGAAGATCTTAAAGCGATCGCTTCAATCGATTCGAAAATATATGTCTACGTCCCCAAAACAAATGATATTTACGGCCAAAATGTACTCCCCGAAACGTTCGATTTGAGTGATCTTGACCAGGTTATGGAAGGGAGTAAACGGAAAAATCACTTCCAAGGAGTTGCAACTATTGTTAAGTTTTTTCTTGAAACCTTCAAACCTACAAAGGCTTATTTTGGTCAGAAAGATTACCAACAACTTCAAATTATTTCACACCTCGCGGAAAAGTTAAACTTAAACACTGAAATCATAGGATGCCCTATCGTTCGAGAAGTTGATGGTTTGGCGATGAGTTCCAGAAATAAACATCTTACCCCAGCGGAAAGAAAAATTGCCCCGTTGGTTTTTAAAGCATTATTGGAGATAAAAGAAATGTCGAAGAATAAAAAATATTCTGTCTTAAAATCATTTATCAATGCGTTTTTTGTGGAACACTCTCAACTCGAATTGGACTATTTTGTAATTGCCAACTCCAAAACACTCCTCGAAATCAGTGATCAAGACAAGGTGCGTGAAGGAAGAGCTTTTATAGCGGTTCGCTTGGGAAAAATAAGGTTAATAGATAATTTAGATTTGGCTTAAATTCATACATTTGCTACATGTTAGTAGAAGTATTAAAATCTAAAATTCACCGAGTTAAGGTTACTCATGCCGATTTAAATTATATTGGCAGCATCACCATTGATCGAGATCTAATTGAGGCGGCTAACTTTCTGGTAGGTGAGAAAGTTCAGGTCGTTAACATAAATAACGGAGAGCGATTAGAAACTTATATCATTGAAGGAGAGAGGGGGTCTGGAGAAGTTACTTTAAATGGACCTGCTGCGAGAAAAGTTCAAAAGGGAGATGTCGTGATTATTTTAAGTTATGCGCAGATGGAAGTTGAAGAAGCAAAAGTTTTTAAACCAACCATGATCTTTCCTAACGAAAACACAAATCGTTTAAATTAAATTTTGAAAAAACTCGCTTCGATCTCGAAAATGATTTTACCACTTGGAATCGGGATTTTTTTTATTTACCTCAGCTACAACAACACCACTCCCGAAGATCGTGAAAATATTTTTTTACACATCAAAAATGCCGAATATCGCTTTGTGCTTTTGTCAGCCGTCTTTGGTGCCCTCAGTCATATCTCAAGAGCATACCGATGGAAGTTTCTACTCGCTCCTTTGGGCTACAGACCGCGTTTAATAAATTCGGTACTTGCTGTGCTAATTGGCTATGTTTCTAATCTTGGTATTCCAAGATCTGGAGAGCTTTTTAGGGCCACAGTAATGGATCGATTTGAAAACATTCCTTTTCAAAAAGGTTTTGGAACCGTAATTGCCGAAAGATTGGTGGACCTTGTTATTCTTTTGTGTTTTATCTCTTTGGCACTGATTCTTCAGTTCGATTTGATTTGGGACATCTTAGCTAAAAAATCGATTAATCCTGTTCAGATAATTATAATAATTGTGAGCGTAGTTGTTGTGTTCCTCGTTTTAAGAAAATTTATCAATCGATCAAACAACCCCATTTTAAACAAAATTCGCTTATTTTTTGCTGGCCTTTGGGAAGGGATTATTTCCCTCAAGAAGATGGAACATAAATGGGCTTTTATTGGGCATACTCTTTTTATTTGGCTGATGTATCTCGCAATGTTTTACATCATTAAATTTTCAATCCCTGAGACGGCTTCACTTGGACTTGAAAGTCTAATTGCAGCCTTTGTAGTTGGCGCGTTGGCAATTTCTGCAACCAATGGTGGCGTTGGAATTTATCCCTTCTCTGTATCCTTAGTATTGATTGCCTATGGGATTTCAAAAGAATCTAGTTTGGCTTTTGGATGGATCATGTGGACCTCTCAAACGGTAATGGTTGTTCTTTTTGGTAGCCTTGCCTTTTTTGCTTTACCTTTGGTTAATCGCTCTAAATAAAAAGCGGTTCAAGTCTATTTTATATTAACAAATGAGTAAAATTAAAACTTCCTTTTTCTGTCAAAGTTGTGGCTCTCAACACACCAAATGGCAGGGACAATGTAACGCATGCAAGCAATGGAATACGTTAACAGAAGAGATTGTAGAAAAGGCAGATAAAAAAGACTGGAAAACCGATGCCAAAACTCCAAGAACCTCAACACCCATAAAGGTTAACGAGATTCTGACGACTGCAGAGTCGAGAATGGATACTAGAGACAGTGAACTCAATCGCGTGCTAGGGGGTGGAATCGTTCCCGGTGCATTAATGTTGTTAGGAGGAGAGCCTGGTATTGGAAAATCGACTCTGCTACTTCAAATTGCGATGCTTGTAAATTGCAAAGTGCTATACGTCTCAGGGGAAGAAAGTCAAAAACAAATAAAACTTCGTGCAGATCGAATGAATTCGGCCTCTGAAGAATGCTTTGTTTTAAGTGAAACCCGCACCCAAAATATTTTTGCTCAAATAGAAAAATTAGCGCCCGAATTGATCATTATTGATTCGGTTCAAACCCTGCACACCGATTATATCGACAGTAGTCCAGGAAGCGTTTCTCAAATAAAAGAATGTACCGCAGAATTTATTCGGTTTGCAAAAGAAACCCATGTTCCTGTTTTTCTAGTAGGTCACATCACTAAGGATGGGCAAATTGCTGGCCCTAAAATATTAGAACACATGGTAGATGTTGTACTTCAATTTGAAGGGGACAGAAATCATATGTATCGCATTCTGAGAACTCAAAAAAATCGTTTTGGGGCAACTTCAGAAATCGGAATTTATGAAATGCAGTCAAAAGGACTTCGCCCAGTTGTGAACCCAAGCGAACTATTAATCTCCGAAAAAGATCAAAACCTGAGCGGCCATGCAATTGCAGCAACCATCGAAGGAGTTCGACCCCTGATGATAGAGGTTCAGGCTTTGGTAAGCTCTGCTGTTTATGGAACTCCACAGCGCACAAGCACGGGTTTTAACACAAAAAGACTCAACATGCTTTTGGCGGTTCTTGAAAAAAGAGCCGGGTTTGCACTAGGAGCAAAAGATGTTTTTATCAACATCACAGGAGGAATTTCGATTGAAGACCCTGCCATTGATTTGGCCGTTATATCTGCAATTTTATCAAGTCACCACGACATAGGAGTTTCACAAAATTATTGTTTTGCAGCTGAAGTTGGTTTGTCAGGAGAAATCAGGCCCATTCCTAAAGCAGAGCAAAGAATTCAGGAGGCTTCAAAACTAGGCTTTGATACAATAATCATATCAAAATTTACGAAAATCAGTGATGCAAATCAGACCATCAAAATTGTTCGTTTAGGTAAAATTGAAGAGTTAATTACTTATCTTTTCGGTTAACATTTATCTTTTAAACAGAATTAAATGTATACTTTAATAAAATAAAAAAAGTCATCAACATGGATAAAATAGTCACTCAATTTTTAGAAGAAGTCAATCGAAAAAATCAAAATGAACCAGAATTCATGCAAGCGGTTACTGAGGTTGCTGAACATGTAATTCCTTATGTTTATAAGAATGACATCTATTATGGCCAAAACATTTTGTTGAGAATGGTCGAACCTGAACGTGTAATCTCTTTTCGCGTCGCCTGGATAGATGACAATGAAGAAATTCAAGTAAACCGTGGTTACCGTGTTCAAATGAATTCTGCAATTGGTCCTTATAAAGGAGGGTTGCGCTTTCACCCAAGTGTGAACCTTAGCGTACTCAAGTTTTTGGCTTTTGAACAGGTTTTTAAAAATAGTCTGACAACCTTGCCGATGGGAGGTGGAAAAGGGGGATCTGATTTTGACCCCAAAGGAAAATCGGATACTGAAGTGATGCGTTTTTGTCAAAGTTTTATGTCAGAATTATTTCGTCACATTGGCCCTAACAGAGATATTCCTGCAGGAGACATTGGTGTTGGAAGCAGAGAAGTTGGCTACCTTTTTGGACAGTATAAGAGACTTAAAAACGAATTTACTGGCGTAGTCACCGGAAAAGGAATTAGCTGGGGAGGATCACTTATTCGTCCGGAAGCAACAGGGTACGGTGTCGTTTATTTTACTGAAAAAATGCTTGAAAATCAGAACAACAGCCTCAAGGGCAAAAATGTTGTGATTTCTGGCTCAGGTAATGTCGCCCAATATGCCGCTGAAAAAGTAATTCAACTGGGAGCCAAAGTACTCACGCTTTCAGATTCTTCGGGATATGTCTATGATAAAGACGGAATAAATAGAGAAAAACTGGATCACATAATGACGCTTAAAAATGTTAAAAGATCCAGGATTGGTGTTTATATAGAAAAATATCCTAACGCAGAATTTTTTCCAGGCAAAACCCCTTGGGAAGTCCCTTGTGATGTTGCTCTTCCTTGCGCAACACAAAACGAGTTAAACGGTGACGATGCGAAAATACTCGTCAAAAATGGGTGTTTGTGTGTGGGAGAAGGCGCCAACATGCCCTCAACTCCTGAAGCCATTCATGTTTTTATGGAACATAAAATCCTTTTTGCACCGGGGAAAGCTTCAAATGCAGGAGGTGTTGCTGTTTCTGGATTGGAAATGGCACAAAATTCATTAAGATACAACTGGACTAGAGAGGAAGTGGATCAAAAATTAAAAAATATCATGAGTGATATCCATCAATCCTGTATTGAGTTTGGAACAGAAAAAGACCACGTCAACTATGTAAAAGGTGCTAATATTGCTGGCTTTGTAAAAGTTGCAGATGCCATGCTTGCACAAGGTGTTGTATAAATAATCTTAATGAGTACAGATATTAAACATGCTGGTTGAAACTAATGCTGTCGTAATTCGCACCATAAAATATAGTGACTCTAGCCTAATTGCGCGCTGTTATTGTGAACAAATAGGGCTTAAATCATTTCTTTTAAAAGGAATTTTATCTTCCAAAAAAGGAAACCTAAAGAAATCTATGTTTCAGCCTTTAAGTTTAATAACGCTGAATATCAATATTAAAAATGCTACTTCTGAGCGTTTACTTTTTATTAAGGAGGCTAAAATTTATCGTCCGCTACAAAATATTCACTTAAATATTAAAAAAAACACTGCTGCGCTTTTTCTTACAGAGGTTTTGATGAAGGTGATGGAGGAAGAGGGAGACCCCAATCCCCCATTGTTTAGTTTTCTTGAGCAAGCAATTTTACAACTAGAAGAAAAAAGCTTTTCTGCTCTTTTTCATTTAAAGTTTTTAATTGATTTAACCCGTTACATCGGTTTTTATCCAAATATTTCAAATCTTGAGCATCCTTGTTTCGATATGGAAAATGGCTGTTTTTGTTTTCAAACCGATTCAAAAAAAATCATCATTGGAAAAGAACTTGAAGCTTTTAAAACCCTTCTCGGCACGAATTTTGATAAGATTATGCATGTCTCCATAACAAGTGTAATAAAAATTAAATTATTAGATTTAATCGTGGACTATTATAGTCTTCACTTGCAAAGGTTTAGTAAAATAAAATCTCTTCCCATACTACATGAAGTTTTTCGTGAAACATAGCTGTAAAGTCTTTGCGTTAGTAGCCTTATTTCTTAATGGGCTCAATGCGCAGGAAATAAAGGTCGAAGATAAAAACTCAGGAGAGTCTCTTGAGGGTGTTGCTATTTATACTGAAGATCTGGGGAATAGCACCCAAACGGACTCCAATGGTAAGGCGTCTCTCGCGGGTTTTTCCGGAGTCATCAACTTCTATTTAATGGGCTTCGAAGCGCTTCAAATTCAATATAGTGAATTGGAGAAAATGGGTGATGTGATTAAATTGATTTCTAAGGACAAAGAGTTAGACGAAGTCATATTGTCTGTTGCTCGATCCCAATCCACACGAAATAAAATTGCTGAAGAGGTTTCAATAATTTCTGCTCGCGACATTGAGCTCAGTAATGGGTCCACGGGTGCCGATATTTTAGAATCAAGTCCCAATGTTAGAATACAGAAATCACAAGGAGGTGGCGGAAGCCCGGTACTTCGGGGTTTTGAAGCCAATCGAATACTTATTGTCGTAGACGGTGTTAGAATGAACAACGCCATCTACCGTTCGGGACATCTTCAAAATGCAATCACAATTGATCCCCATAACATCGAAAGAGTAGAAGTTACATTCGGATCTTCTTCTGTCGGGTACGGGTCTGATGCCCTTGGAGGAGTAATTCACTATTATTCAAAATCTCCAGTGATTAATGGTGCAAAAAAAGTTACTGCAGAATACACCAGCAATTTTAACTATGCAAATCTCTCAAGCGTAAATAATTTAAATACCAAATTGAGTTTTAAAAATTGGGGGAGTCTTACCAGCTTTAGTTTCTCTCATTTTGGTGACATCAAAATTGGGAAAAACAGAAGACACGGTTTTGAGAATTGGGGCTTGACGCCCTATTATTCAATTAATAGCCGTGAAAATTATTATCCAACCCCCCTTTCTAACTCAACTCCAAACACCCAAAAAAATACTGGATATGACCAATACGATCTCTTTCAAAAGTTCATTTTTGCGCTACCGCGAGACATGGTTCTTAATGTTAATTTCCAGTATTCCGAATCCACTGACATCAATCGATATGATAAATTGGCAGAGGAAAGAGCAGGCAGTCTTCGTTATAGCGAATGGTACTATGGCCCTCAAAAAAGACTCTTTATTTCTACACAACTAAAAGTGTTTTTTGGGAAAAATTGGTTGCAAAAAGGAACTTTTACCGCTGCCTATCAAAACATTGAAGAATCTCGTATTAATAGAAAATTCGGGAGCATTACGCGTTCCTATCAAAACGAAAACGTTGATGTATTTAGTTTTAATGCTGATTTTAATGGATCACTTAACGACAAGCATTCGTTCTCTTATGGAATAGAAGGCACGCAAAATATAATCGCTTCTAATGGCTTTTCTAAGGATCTGATTTTAGATGCTTACAAAATCATTGGATTAGAAGCTCCCACCCCTATTCCCTCCAGATATCCGAATGACGGCAGCAAGATTTCAAGTTTTGCAGGATACTTGAATTGGGTATACCTTTTAAATAAAAAGCTAACTTTAAATGCTGGTCTTCGAGTTACTAACTCTTCTCTTATTGCTAACTGGAACGATACCGCTCAAATTGATCGTCTTTTATCTTCGGTCGATTTGAAATTCGATGCCATGACTTACACGCTAGCAGTCACCTACCGACCCAATGAAAGAACACTGGTTAGCAGTTTATTTTCTAGTGGGTTTAGAAACCCTAACATTGATGATATTGGAAAAATTAGGGAAAGTAATGGAACATTACTTGTGCCTAACACTTTTTTAGATCCTGAATATGCCTATACTTTTGAATCGGGTGTTAGCTTAAATTCTTCAAATAAAAAAATACATTTAGATCTGAGAGGATACACTACTTTGGTTTCTCGCCATATCATGAGATCTGATTATATCGTCTTTGCAGATCAATCAACCCCTGACGAAAACACATTATTATATAAAGGGGAAGAGATTAAAACCCAGGCTAATAAAAATTTAGGAAATAGATTTATTTATGGAGGATCCATTCAAACGAATTTTAAATTAAATAAAAAAATAACTGCAATGGGCAGTGTGACTTACACAGACAGTTATAAAGATCTTAATTATGGCCCTATGCCATCGATAAGTCCAATCTATGGAACTCTATCGATGGTATATGACCAAAGGAAGCTTTATGCTAAAATATATTGGCAGTTTAGCGGCTCCAAAGATCCGACAAAATACAGCTGGGGAGGCGAGGATGGATTAAATGAAACTCCCCTTATAAATCCAACAGCAATTGATGATTTGGAGCGATATAATGGAACGCCATCATGGAGTATACTCTCATTTTTATCACAATATCAGTACCGTAGAAACATAAACCTTAATTTTGGTGTGACCAATATTTTTGACCTTCATTATCGCACTTTTGCTTCGGGTATTTCCTCTGAAGGACGTAGTTTTCGGTTGGGGTTAAAGGTCAAAATATAAATCTCCATTTTTTTATCTTAAAATCCTTAATTTCGCTTTTCTAAGAAAGAAAGCTATACATGGCATTTAAAGAATACAAAGGACTCAATTTATCGGATTTTTCAAAGGAAATTCTCCAATACTGGGATCAAAACAAAATTTTCGATAAAAGTATCTCCACACGAGAAGGGAACACACCTTTTGTGTTTTATGAAGGACCCCCTTCAGCAAACGGTATGCCCGGGATTCACCATGTTATGGCGCGTTCGATAAAAGATATTTTCTGTCGTTATAAAACGCAGAAAGGGTTTCAGGTAAAACGAAAAGCGGGATGGGACACCCATGGCCTCCCAGTTGAATTAGGCGTAGAAAAAGAGCTTGGAATCACCAAAGACGCCATCGGTAAAACACTCTCAGTTGAAGCCTATAACCTCGCCTGTAAAAAAGCAGTGATGCGCTACACTGATGTTTGGAATAAGCTCACTGAACAGATGGGTTATTGGGTAGACATGGAAGACCCCTATGTTACTTATACTTCCAAATACATGGAAAGTGTTTGGTGGTTGCTGAAACAGATTCATGAAAAAGGACTGCTTTATAAAGGCTATACCATCCAACCTTATTCTCCAAAAGCAGGAACTGGATTAAGCTCACACGAGCTAAATCAACCAGGGACTTATCAGGAGGTTAGTGACACCACCGTAACAGGTCAGTTTGAAACTTTAAGTGAAACCCTGCCTGAATCGCTTCAGGGTAGTTTACCGCTTTTCCTACTTGCTTGGACAACTACTCCTTGGACCTTGCCTTCAAATACGGCCTTAACCGTTGGTCCTAAAATTGACTATGTTGTGGTTCATACTTTTAATCAATATACCCACCTTCCAGTCAGGGTTCTATTGGCCAAAGCTTTGATTCAAAAACAATTTTCTGGAAAATATGAAGCCGTTTCAAAATTAGAAGATGTTGAAAAATATCAGGAGGGAGACAAAAAAATCCCTTTCTATCTTAATCAGGAAATTAAGGGAAGAGAATTAGAAAATATAAAATATAAAAAAATATGGTCTGAGGCGCCTGATCCTTTTGAAAATGCCGAAAATGCATTCCGAGTTATAACAGGAGACTTCGTTACGACGGAGGATGGAACAGGAATTGTACATACCGCTCCCACCTTTGGGGCAGACGATGCTAAGGTCGCCAAAGAGGCCGTCCCTGAAATCCCGCCACTTCTGATTCTCGATGAAAATGACAACAAGGTTCCCTTAGTTGACTTACAAGGAAAGTTCCGAACGGAATTAGGAAGCTTAGCGGGTCAATACGTTAAAAATGATTATTACCCAGAAGGAGAAGCTCCTGAAAAATCTGTAGATGTTCAGATTGCTATTCGTTTAAAAGAAGAAAACGCTGCTTTTAAAGTAGAAAAATATGTTCACTCTTACCCCAATTGTTGGAGAACAGACAAACCCATTCTTTACTATCCTCTGGATTCTTGGTTTATTAAAGTAACTGATGTCAGAGACCGAATGGCTTCTTTAAATCAATCCATTAACTGGAAACCAAAATCCACAGGGGAAGGAAGGTTTGGCAATTGGCTTGCCAATGCAAACGACTGGAACCTCTCACGCTCTAGGTTTTGGGGCGTACCACTCCCTGTTTGGCGAACTGAAGATGGGCAAAACACAAAGGTCATCGGTTCAATTAAGGAATTGATCGAAGAAATAGAAAAGTCGATCTGTGCAGGACACATGCATTCCAACCCATTTGGAGATTTTGAAGTGGGAGAAATGAGTGATGAAAATTATCAAAAGGTAGATTTACATAAACATACGGTAGATGAAATCATTCTCGTTTCTGAGGACAATCAGCCCATGCAACGCGAAAAAGATTTAATTGATGTTTGGTTTGATTCCGGAGCCATGCCTTATGCGCAATGGCATTATCCCTTTGAAAATAAAGAAAAAATTGATCAGGGAGAATCTTTCCCTGCAGATTATATTGCAGAAGGTGTCGACCAAACCAGAGGCTGGTTTTATACCCTTCATGCTATCAGTACTTTGGTCTTTGATTCCATCGCTTACAAAAATGTTGTTTCTAACGGATTGGTTTTAGACAAGAAAGGTCAAAAGATGTCCAAAAGGCTAGGGAATGCTGCTGATCCTTTTGAAACAATCGAAAAATATGGGCCTGATGCCACGCGATGGTACATGATTTCAAATGCTAATCCTTGGGACAATCTCAAATTCGATATCGAAGGAATTGCGGAGGTTCAACGAAAATTTTTCGGAACACTTTACAATACCTATTCCTTCTTTAGCCTTTATGCCAATATTGATCAATTTAAGTATGAAGAAGCTCAAATTCCAATTGAAAATCGACAAGAGCTTGATCGATGGATTTTGTCTGAATTAAACACATTAATCGATAACGTTGATAAATTCTATGAAGATTACGAACCCACAAGAGCAACGCGTGCCATTTCGGATTTTGTACAAGAAAAATTAAGCAATTGGTATGTTAGACTCTCCCGACGTAGATTTTGGAAAGGCGAATACCAACAAGATAAAATAGCAGCTTATCAAACGCTCTATGAGTGTTTGCTTACTGTTGCAAAATTGGCCGCTCCGGTAGCGCCATTTTATACCGATAAGCTTTATCAAGATTTAATCCAAAATACGCAAACTGAAGGGTTTGAATCCATTCACCTTTCAGATTTCCCAGTGGTCAACAAAGCGGTGATTGATCCCATATTAGAAAACCGAACCAACAAGGCAAGAAACATCACTTCTTTGGCATTGTCATTAAGAAAAAGGGAACAAATCAAAGTGCGTCAACCGCTCGAAACTTTAATGGTGGCAGTAAATAGTCCTGAAGAAAAAATGGAAATCGAATTCATTCAGGAACAACTTGCGGCAGAAATCAACGTAAAGAGTGTGAAATTACTAGATGACAATAGTGATATTCTGGTAAAAGAAATAAAGCCGAATTTTAAAGCACTAGGCCCTCGTTTTGGAAAAGAAATGGGAAGCATCGCAGAAAAAATAAAAAGCTTATCCAGTGAAGAAATCAAAACATTAGAACAAGAAGGTCACTTGTCTCTATTCGTTAATGAAAAAAATATTATCTTGGACCTTAGTGACGTTGAAATTTCATCGAAGGATATTGAAGGTTGGCTGGTCGCTCACGGTAACGGATTGACAGTTGCGCTGGACATCTCATTGACCGAAACCCTTATTGATGAGGGGATTGCAAGAGAGCTCGTGAACCGAATACAAAATATCCGTAAGGACTCTGGTTTTGCCGTTACTGATAAAATAAATATTTCGTTTTCAGCAGATGAAGACTTAAAGGAGAAAATAATTAATCATCGGGATTACATCCTTTCAGAAACGCTTGGAGAAAATATTGACTTTCAAGAAAGTTTAGATTCTGAAAGTGAGGTGGTTTTCGAAAATATGAAAACTTTAATAACCATTAAAAAGATTTAAAATGGCATCAGATGTAAAAGTTCGTTATTCTGACAAAGAATTGGGCGAATTCAAAAGGCTAATAGAAGATAAAATTCAAAAAGCCAAAGCGGATCATGAATTGCTTAAAAGCGCATACATGAACGATGGAAACAATGGGACAGAAGATACTTCACCGACCTTTAAAGCTTTCGAAGAAGGCTCAGAAACCATGTCGAAGGAAGCCAATACACAACTCGCAATTAGACAGGAAAAATTTATTCGCGATTTAAACAATGCCTTAATCCGTATTGAAAATAAAACTTATGGTATTTGTCGTGTTACTGGTAAATTGATCAACAAGCAACGACTGATGTTGGTTCCGCACGCAACCTTAAGTATTGAGGCTAAGAACATGCAAAAATAACTTTGCAAAGGACACTAAGCATATTCGTTTTTTTGATAAGTCTTGCACTTGGAGCTCAAAAAACTGTACAAAAAACTTGGCATGATCCTAATATAACTGATCTTGTTGTAGATGTCCCTTGGGCCTCAAATGTGATATTCACCGGGGCGGATAACTTTTCGGGGATTCAAATGAAATACCGGGCGGATGGAGAATACCAAAACCGTACTGTTTTAACTTCTAAAGTAGTTGGGAGGACACTTTATATTGCCGAAAGTCCAACCCCAAATACTCCCGACTTAAACGACAAGCTGAGTGCGCATAAGTTTATTTCCACTAGCATAAAACTGATGTTTTCATCAAATATTTCTTTTAATTTAAAAAGTAATGATGCAAAAGTCAACGGAAAAGGCAAGATGAAAAACATAAACCTAGACCTTAAAAATGGTTATTGTGAGCTTTCGAATTGGGACGCTCCAGGAAGTGTCACTACTGAGAATGCAACCGTAAATGTGATTTCCGAAAAGACAGCCGTTAGTGGGGAAAGTAAAAACGGAATAGTTGTTTTACCCATGTCAGACAATGGTTTACTCCCGTTTCTGAAGATCATTAGTCTTAATGGAGATATCACACATCAAAAGAAGTTATAATTTTCTACTTTTGTCATCAAAAATGTAACCGTTGAAACTACAACTTAAAAACATAAATTTATTTACATCCGCGATTATAATAATATCATTATTGTTTATTGATCAAGGTTCAAAAATATTTATTAAACTAAACTACCCTTTGACCCTCTATGGCACGGACGCCATTATAGATTGGGGATTTTTTAAACTCCTGTTTGTCGAAAATAAAGGGATGGCAATGGGCGCAAAGCTCAACGATATAATCCCTTTCCTTACCGAAAGAACTGCCAAACTTTTTTTAACCATTTTTAGGCTATTTGCCATTTTTGGGATAGGTTACTGGCTTCTAGATACATTAAAAAAAGACATTTCTAATCTTTTTAAGTGGGCTTTGTGTTTAATTTTTGCAGGCGCTATTGGAAATATTATCGATTCTCTTTTTTATGGTGTTTTATTTTCTCACAGCTACGGACAAGTGGCCGGTTTTCTTTCTGAAGGCGGAGGATATGCCCCTTTTTTAGAAGGTCATGTGGTTGACATGCTGCAATTCCCCCTGGTAAGCTGGAATTGGCCAGAATGGGTTCCCTTAGTTGGAGGAGAACATTACACTTTTTTCCAGTATGTCTTCAATGTGGCAGACACTGCCATCAGTACGGGAGTAGGAATTTTGATTGTTTTCAACAAGAAGATTTTTGGAGGAAAGGTTAAAACGAAAACACCTGATTTGGATTAACAACAAAGTCCATAGCAATATCATTTTTGTTAATGTCTTCAATTTTATCAATCGGCTCAAAAAAGGAAATTCCCACTTTGATGGTTTCTTTTCTACACTCCGCCAAGAAGCGATCATAATAGCCCTTTCCATAGCCCACACGATGCCCTTGCCTATCAAAAACGAGAAGCGGTAGAAAAACCACATCAATTTCTGAGGGATTTATTTTAATCCCTGATAAAGGCTCCGGAATCCCATAATCATTCTCTTTAAGTAAAGTCTGATCACTTAAGAGATAGTGTTCAAGCTTTGAGTCATTGAGCATTTTAGACACCACAATTTGCTTGTCTTTGCCCTGTAGGACAGAGAGCAGAAAGGAGGTGTCAACTTCATTTTTCTTTTCGGAAGACAAAAATAGATGATAAAGCGCCTTTGTCCAAAGGTCAACCGCCAAACAACGATTGGCAATCGCAATGCTCTTCACCATAACCTCCTCTGCAGAGAGTCGTCCTCTCTGGTCTCTATATTTTTTTCTTAATTCGTGTTTGTGAAATGTCAAAGTGATTATCTTTTAGAGTTTAAAATTAAATTTTCTTTTAAGCATACTTTAAGTATTTATGTTTTTTTTTGACCCTAAAGAAAAATAGTACCTTCGTTAAATGGAAAATTCGCCCATTGTTATACAGCTAAAAACACTCCCTCCCAATCCAGGAGTTTATCAATTTTATGATGAAAATGATACGGTGATTTATGTTGGTAAAGCTAAAAATCTTAAAAAGCGGGTCAGTTCCTATTTTAACAAAACCCACGACAACAATCGTACTCGGCTGCTTGTTAAAAAAATTGTTCGACACGAGCATATCATTGTTCCCACCGAAGTTGACGCGCTTTTACTGGAAAATAACCTCATAAAAAAATACCAGCCCAAATACAATGTCTTGCTTAAAGACGACAAAACCTATCCGTGGATTTGTATTAAAAAAGAGCGCTTTCCAAGAGTCTTTAGTACCCGGAAAGTAATTAAAGATGGATCGGATTATTTTGGTCCTTTTACTAACAAGAAAACAGTTTATACCCTTTTGGATCTAATTCGAGGGTTGTATCCCTTGAGAACTTGTAACTACGATCTTTCTGAAGAAAAAATTAGTAATCAGAAATATAAAATATGTTTAGAATATCACCTTGGAAATTGTCTGGGTCCTTGCGAGCAAAAAATAGACGAGGAATTATACAATCAGAATATCGCCGCTATTAGGAATATTGTTAAAGGAAATTTCAAAAGCTCTTTAAATCAATTTCAATTGCAAATGGAAAACTATGCAAAGGAGATGGAATTTGAAAAAGCTCAAGAAATAAAAGAAAAACTTGCGTCCTTAGAAAACTACCAATCAAAATCAACCATCGTTAATCCCAAAATCAGCAATGTTGATGTTTTTACTATTGTTTCTGATGAAAGTTATGGTTATGTCAACTTCCTTCAAATATCCTATGGATCCATCACCCGATCCCATACGTTAGAGATAAAAAAGAAATTAGACGAAAGTGATCTCGATTTATTAAGCCTTGCGATAATCGACATCAGGCTAAGGTATAATTCGCAGTCGGAAGAAGTCTATTTGCCTTTTCAAATCAATTTGGGGGAGAAAATAAAAGTAAGTATTCCGATGCTCGGAGACAAAAAGAAGTTGGTAGAACTCTCACTTCGGAATGCAAAATTCTATCGAATGGATCGCTTCAAGCAAATGAAAATTGTAGACCCTGATCGACATACAAAAAGATTAATGAGCCAAATGAAAGTCGATTTGCGACTTTCCGGCGAGCCCTATCACATTGAATGTTTTGATAACTCCAACATTCAAGGAACGAATCCTGTTGCTGCCTGTGTTGTTTTTAAAAATGGAAAAGCGAGTAAAAAAGATTACCGACATTTTAAAATAAAAACGGTGGTCGGAGCAGATGACTTTGCTTCTATGGAAGAAGTCGTTTTTAGGCGGTATAAGCGACTCAAGGAAGAGGGGGAGTCACTTCCGCAGCTGATTGTAATTGATGGCGGTAAGGGGCAGCTTTCGTCGGCTGTGAAAAGTTTGGATTTACTAGGGCTGAGAGGTAAAATAGCCATTATCGGAATCGCAAAAAGATTAGAAGAAATTTATTTTCCTGAGGATCCAATTCCATTGTATTTAGACAAAAAGTCTGAAACGCTAAAAATCATTCAACAACTAAGGAACGAAGCGCATCGTTTTGGAATCACTTTACACAGAAACCTTAGAAGCAAGGGGTCTTTAAATTCTCAATTGGATGAAATCAAAGGCGTCGGGCCAAAAACGAAAGAGTTGCTTTTAAAAGAATTCAAGTCTTTAAAAAGAATCAAAGCCGCTTCACAAAAAGAACTGATTGATGCATTAGGAAAAGTAAAAGGGGCACAATTGTTTCTTAAATTGGAAGAGATGACAAAGTAAAATTGACTTTATTTTAAATGTTAAATAAAAGCTTCGTTTAAATCATTTAATTATTTTTACAAAATGATGGAGATTAAAAAAAATACGCCATTTATTTTTCTCTTATTTTGTTTCTCCTTTATTCTAAAAGGTCAAGAAGCAAATGTATCCGATCCTGTTGAAAAAATTGTACCCTTTAAAGCTGGTGAATGGTTTGGATTCAGGATACATTACGGTATTTTTAATGCCAGTTATGCCACATTAAGCCTTACTCAAGATACCATAAATGGAATTCCTGTTATTCACGCCAAAGGATATGGAAAAACAACAGGTCTTGCGAGATGGTTTTTTAAGGTTGAAGACCATTATGATAGTTTTTTTGACGAGAAAAAAATCATTCCCTATCATTTCATTCGTAACATTTATGAGGGAGGTTACACCAAAGATTTAGAAATTGATTTTGATCATGAACGACAGCTGGCTCATGTAAATGATAAAAAATACCAAAAGCAAGAAACTTTTAAGATTAAAAAAAACTCTCAGGACATCCTTTCTGCTTTTTATTACTTAAGAACATTCTACCCTGAAAGGGAGATGATCGTTGGAGAAGATTTTGATATTAACATGTTTTTTGACAATGAGAATTATCATTTCAAGTTAAAGTTTTTGGGAAAAGAAACGCTTTCAACAAAATTTGGAAAAATAAAATGCGTAAAATTTAGACCTGTTGTGCAAGCGGGTCGGGTGTTTAAGGAGCAAGAAAGCGTAACACTTTGGGTGTCTGATGACAAAAACAGAATCCCGCTCAAAGTAAAAGCAGATTTGGCGATTGGCTCGTTAGAAATTGATCTTGAAAATTTTAAAAATGTAAAGTTTCCTTTTAACATACTCGTTGACTAATCTTAGATAGGATTGTTTATTAACAAATGAATAACTTTATGGAGCTTACATTGCTATTAAGCATTAAATTCAAGAAGTTTGTTGCAGTAAAAAAACAATATTCGTTTTGATTTTAAAATATTTTTCTTTTTCGGCATTTCTTTTTTTAACCCTCTTAATTTATGGCTGTGGGGATCGTGTAGAAAAAAAGAGATCCGAAGCCATTGCAGTCGAACAAATTCCCCCAAACATTAAATATGGGTTTGATTTGAACAACTACCACGTTGTAAATAAAAAAATCAAAAGAGGAGATACCTTTGGTTCTATTCTAGAGGAAAATGGAATTGACTATCCTGAGGTATACAACATTTTACAGAAAATAAAGAACAAAGTAAATGTAAGGAGGATCAATGTTGGGAAACCCTACACGCTGCTTTTCAGTAAAGATAGCGTCCCAACTCCAAAAGTTTTTATCTATACTCCAGGGATTCAAACCTACAATGTTATCCAGCTAAGGGACAGTATTTATGGTAAAAAAGTAGATAAACCCATTCGCACCGTTCAACTACAAGGGGCAGGGGAAATTGAAAGTTCGCTCTATGAAACCATGTCCAATAGCGGTTTGAACGAGCAACTCACTTACTATCTCTCCGATGTTTACGCTTGGAATATCGATTTTTATCGTTTACAAAAAGGGGATCGTTTTAAAGTTATTTACGAAGAACAATTTGTTGATGATACGATTTCCATAGGAATCAAGCGAATTAATGCTGCCATATTTGAGCATTCCGGAAGAGATTATTACGCTTTCGAATTTCAGCCAGATCCTGAAAAAGGAATCGTAGAATATTTTGATGATGGTGCTAAAAACTTACGCCGTGCTTTTCTAAAAGCTCCTGTAAAATTTGGCCCTGTAACCTCACGCTACAATCTAAAAAGAAGGATTGCTTATTATGGCAACCGAATAAGACCTCACAAAGGAACTGATTTTGGGGCAAGTATTGGAACACCCATTTTGGCAACTGCAAATGGAGTGGTCGTTAAGGCAAGTTATAGCAAAGGCAATGGTAATTATGTTACAATAAAACACAACAACACCTACAGCACTCAATATTTGCACATGAAGCGAAGAAAAGTGAAAAGAGGGCAAACAGTAAAACAAGGAGACGTGATCGGGTGGGTTGGAATGACCGGAAATACTTCAGGCCCTCATGTTTGTTATCGTTTTTGGAAAAACGGCAGGCAAGTTGATCCCTTCAAACAAAAATTACCCGAAGCGAAACCAATTTCTAATTCCCTAAAGAAAACTTACTTGACTGGTATTCAAGAAATAAAAACCGAACTCGACTGTATCTCTTTTGTAAAAGAAAACTCCACTATCAATAACACATTAGCTCTTTCAACAAGTGAATTTAAATAAAAACAAACCTTCAAATCTTGATTCGTGGAAAAAATTGAACTCAAATTTCAAAACACTTTCTTCAAAAACCTTAACAGAACATTTCGCAGAAGATCCTGATCGCGTTGATAAACTCTCCATTAACTGGGAATCATTTTATATAGATTATTCAAAAAATCGCTTGGACAAATCAACCATAGATCTTTTGGTTTCCCTAGCGGAAGAAGCTGGTTTAAAAGAAGGAATTGAAGCTTATTTTTCGGGGGGAGAAATCAATGAAACTGAAGGTCGAGCAGTGCTTCATACGGCACTCAGAACTCAAGATTCTTCTCCAGTTCTTGTTGAAGGAGAAAACATACTTCCTGGGATTGATCAAGCCAAAAAAGAAATGTATGATTTTGCTGATAAGGTGATCTCTGGTTCATGGAAAGGACATACTGGTAAGTCAATTCAAAATGTTGTTAACATCGGAATTGGAGGTTCTGACCTAGGGCCTGCTATGGTGACCGAAGCTTTGGAGTTTTACCAAAATCATCTAAATGTTTATTTCGTTTCAAATGTAGAAGGGGATCATGTTAATGAAATCATAAATAAAATTGATCCCGAAACAACGCTATTCGTAATTGTTTCCAAAACATTTACCACGCAAGAAACCTTAAGCAATGCACAAACCCTCAGAAAATGGTTTTTAAATCACGCACCACAAGCAGCTGTTGAGAAACATTTTGTTGCAGTCTCAACCAATCAAAAAAAGGTTACTGAATTTGGGATTTCTCCAGAAAATATCTTTTCAATGAATGACTGGGTTGGCGGTCGATTTTCATTGTGGAGTACCGTGGGTATAAGTATTTGCTTGGCCGTGGGTCCAACGCATTTTGAAAATCTCCTCAAAGGTGCTGGTGCAATGGATCAACACTTCAGAAAAGCTTCTTTTGATCAAAACATACCCGTTTTACTGGCGATGATTACGGTCTGGTATAACAATTTTTGGAATGCAGAGTCTGAAGTGATTGTCCCTTATTCTCAGTACTTAAGAAATCTTCCAGCCTATTTACAGCAGGGAATTATGGAGAGTAATGGAAAAGGAGTTGATCGCAATGGCGACCCTGTAGATTATCAAACAGGCACCATCATTTGGGGGGCTTCTGGCACCAATGCGCAACATGCGTTTTTTCAGCTAATGCATCAAGGAACCAAACTCATTCCCGCTGATTTTATTGGTTTTGCCAAACCGCTTTATCCAAAAAATGATCACCAAGACAAATTGATGTCCAACTTTTTTGCCCAAACACAAGCCCTTATGCTTGGGAAAAATGAGGCAACAGTTCGGACAGAATTAGAAAGTCAAGGGAAATCAAATGCTGAAATTGAAGCTTTGCTTCCTTTTAAAATTTTCGAAGGAAATCGCCCTTCAACTACACTATTGATCGAAGAGTTAACTCCTTATAATCTTGGAGCCCTTATTGCAATGTATGAGCATAAGATTTTTGTGCAAGGGGTTATTTGGAATATTTTCAGCTACGACCAATGGGGGGTGGAATTAGGAAAACAACTCGCTAATAATATTCTCAATGATTTTGAATCTGGAAAATTGGATCATCATGATGCGTCAACAAAAAAACTAATCGAACGTTACCAAAATCCTAAAAAACAAGAAGGTTAAACTTTTAAGTCTTTTACTTTTAGTTGTAAAGAAACCAAGCCTCTAAATTCATTTTCGTCCACGGTATAAATTAAGTCAAAAGGTTTTTGACTTTTAATTTTACTGATGTGGTTTGCCATTCCAAAACCAATCCCAAAAATGTTTTTTTCGGAAGCGTCTTTAATGTCTAATCTTAAATGACTTTGATCATTCCCAACCACACTTGTTTTGCCGTTGTCTTTGCAATCTTTAGTTAAAAAAACAGGCTGCATGTTCCGAGGGCCAAAAGGCCCCATTTGAGAAATAATTTTAAAAAATTTTGGCGTGATTTTATCTAAAGAAATTTCCAAATCATATTGAATCGAAGGAATTCTTTGGTCAGGGGTTATGATCCTTTCAACTTCAGATTCGAATGCTTTTTTAAAGCCACTGAGCGCCTCTGGCTTTATGGTCAGCCCTGCAGCATACATGTGTCCTCCAAATTGAATGATGTGCTCCTTACAGGCCTCCAGGACCTGATAAACATCGATTCCTTTAACAGATCGAACAGAGCCTGCCAAACAATCTCCAGAAGCAGCAAAAACAACGGTTGGTCGATAGTAAACCTCTATTAACCTTGAAGCGACAATTCCGATTACACCCTTGTGCCAATCGGGTTGAAAAACTACTGAAGAAAAACAAGCCTCTTCTTCGTTTTGCTTGATCTGATCTAGTGCCTGTTGCGTGATTTTTTTATCCAATTCACGCCTTTCAGAATTAAAAAGCTCAATCGCTCTTCCTCTGGCCAATGCTTGATCTTCCTCTTCGGTCAAAAGCAATTCAACTGCAAAACTTCCATGTTTGATTCTTCCAGCGCCATTAATCCTTGGTGCGATAATAAATACCAAATCTGAAACGGTTAGTTTCTTTTTTAAGGTAGTAATAAAACTCAGGATTCCAATTCTAGGATTTTCATTAATTTGTATTAATCCATAGAAAACTAAAATTCTATTTTCTCCTGTGATCGGAACAATGTCAGCTGCAATGGCCATGGCCACCAAGTCAATGTAGGGCAAAAGGGACTCCACGGGCTTTCCTTTATCTTTCTCGAGGGCTTGGAGCAGTTTAAATCCAATACCACAGCCACATAATTCTTTATAAGGATACGAACAAGCGGGTTGTTTCGGGTCTAAAACAGCGATAGCTTCAGGAAGTTGATCCCCAGGTAAGTGATGATCACAAATAATAAAATCAATCATTAAAGATTTCGCATAAGCAACTTGATCAACTGCCTTGATCCCACAATCTAGCGCGATAATTAGGCTAACGTTTTGTTCTTTGGCCGTATCAATTCCTTTGATTGAAATCCCATAACCCTCATCATACCGGTCGGGGATATAGTAGATCGCATCGGGAAGTTGTTTGAGTAAATATGAATAAACCAGCGATACTGAAGTGGTTCCGTCGACGTCATAATCTCCATAAACCATGATCTTTTCGTGTCTATCAATTGCTGTTTTAATTCGATTAACAGCAGCTGTCATTCCCAACATCAAAAAAGGATCGTGAAGATCTTTAAGTTCCGGGCGGAAAAATTTTTTAGCACTTTCAAAATCATCAATCCCACGTTGGACCAACAAGGAAGCAATCTCAAAAGAGACGCCAATCGCCAATTGAAGCGCTTTTATCTTGTCAACCTCCGGAAGTGGTTTTGAATGCCAATGCATGTTTTTATTTTGTTTGGTTTCCTGAAATGCAAACAACAAATTCCCCTTTGGGGCCTTTTTTATTAAAATGAACAACCGCCTCTTCGAGTGTTCCTCTATAAGTCTCCTCATAAATTTTGGTCATTTCCCTAGAAATAGCAACTTGTCGCTCTCCATTAAAATAAGTAATCAATTGTGTGAGGGTTTTAATCAATTTGTGAGGAGATTCATAAAAAACGATTGTTCTCGAATCTTGCGAAAGCTGTTCCAATCGTGTTTTTCTGCCTTTTTTGGGAGGTAAAAATCCCTCAAAAATAAATCTTTCCGTTGGGAATCCACTTTGAACCAATGCCGGAATCAAGGCTGTCGGTCCGGGCAAACAGATCACTTCGATATTATTTGCAATGGCCTCGCGTACCAATAGAAACCCCGGGTCTGAAATCCCTGGAGTCCCGGCATCTGAGATCATTGCGATGGTCTTGCCGTAATTTAACTGTGATATGATCCCTTCCAATTTTTTATGCTCATTGTGCATGTGAAAACTCTGAAGTGGTCTAGAAATATTATAGTGATTCAAGAGCTTTGTACTTGTTCGCGTATCTTCAGCCAAAATTAAATCTACCTCCCCCAATACGTTTACTGCGCGATAAGTGAAGTCTGCAAGATTACCAAGCGGTGTTGGTACTAAATAGAGTTTACCCATTGGCTGGTCTTAATATTTAAGTATTATGTAAAATTGTTTTCAATAATTTTTAAAAAACGCGCTTCATATTTTTCTTTTCCCTCCCAGTTATTATAATCTGGTTTAACGATTTGTACTACAAAACTTTGTGCTTCTTCCCAATTGGAAAAAGTAACAATTTGTGAAATAACCCTTTGATATTCCAGAGTATTCGTTTCAAAAAGATGTTTGATAAATGCAAGGCGGTCATTCAAATCAATCTGAAGTCCTTTTGAAAAATGATCATTTAGGTTTTTTATTGGAGGGGGTTTCTGAAGCTCCTGCGTTTCGGTCTGTTTTAGATCTACTTTAGGAAATTCAGTAACAATTTCTTTTATGGTCTCCATCAAAGGAGGAATTTCTTCTCTATTTTGATCGAGAACATGAACTGGCTCTTTCTTGACTTCAATGAAATCTATTGCCTGATTGTAATTGGATTCCATGTCCTTCCAAGTGTCTTTTTCAACAACTTGGGTGTTTTTGAGTACCACCAATTTTTCAAATAATGATAAAGTTTGATGGTATGTTTTTTCAAAATCAACCGACCCTTCTGTTGCAATAATTTCCTGAGCGATTTTTTTAAGTTCTTCTTGGATTTTATTGGGCATAAATATTTATTTTACAAACGTTTGTTTTTAATACCTTTGTTTTTCTTGAAAATTACAAAATGTTTTTAGAAAATCCCGTAAACCATAAAGAACAATTTGGATGGATCGAAGTGATCTGTGGCTCAATGTTTTCTGGAAAAACAGAAGAGTTGATCAGACGATTAAAACGGGCTCAGTTTGCGAAACAAAAAATTGAAATTTTTAAACCCGCCATCGATGTAAGATATGATGATGACTTGGTTACTTCGCACGACTCCAATCAAATTCCATCCACACCAGTTCCTGCCGCAGCAAACATTCCCATTTTAGCTGATGGCTGTGATGTTGTGGGGATTGACGAAGCACAGTTTTTTGATGATGAAATTGTTCAGGTCTGTAATGCCCTTGCCAATCTCGGGGTTAGAGTAATTGTAGCTGGTTTGGACATGGACTTTGAAGGGAAGCCCTTTGGCCCAATGCCAGCACTTATGGCTACAGCTGAATATGTAACTAAAGTCCATGCCGTTTGTACAAGGACAGGGAATCCTGCTCATTACAGTTTTCGAAAATCTGATCTAAAAGATCTTGTTGTTTTAGGAGAAAAGGAAAACTATGAGCCCCTTAGTCGGGCTGCCTATAACAAGGCAATAAAACGTCTTGATGCTAAAAAAGACACTGGGTCTGAAAATAAAAATAAATAACTCGCTTTTGAATTTCATTGAAATTGACTTAAAAAAACTTGAGCATAATTATCATGCCATAAGAAGTCTTTTAAATCCTGAAACAAAAATGATTGGTGTGGTTAAAGCCAACGCATACGGGAGTGAAGTGAATTCAATAGCTGAAAAACTAGTGACATTAGGGATTGATGCACTTGCCGTTGCTTACACTGAGGAAGGCATTCAGCTAAGAAATCAAGGGATTAAAGCACGAATTTTGGTTTTTTACCCACAAATCGAAAATTTTAAACTTTTGATTTCAGCCGATTTAGAGCCTGCTCTTTACAGTAAGAAAAGCTGGCTTGCTTTTGAGAAAAACATCCTAGATCAAAAAAAAACAAACTATCCTGTTCATATAAAATATAACACTGGTTTAAATAGAATTGGATTTAATCCCGCTGATTCCGAGTGGGTTATTAACGAAATAAAAAAAGATACTTTTAAAATAAAAAGTGTTTATTCTCATCTGGGTGCGAGCGAAGAAAATCGTCCAAATGAATTCAGTCAAAAGCAGCTAGCGCTTTTTGATGAAATAATGATCCATCACAAAAAAAATTCTAAATCCGAAACGGACTTTCATTTGCTCAACACCTCCGGGATATTTAATTATCCTGAATTACATTTAGACTGGGTACGATGTGGGATCGGGCTTTATGGTTTTGCCAATCAACCCCAATGGAATCAAAAGCTAAAACCTATTGGAAAACTTATCTCTACGATCACACAAATTCACTCCATAAAATCGGGGGAGACAGTAGGTTACAATTGTGGTTGGACAGCCCATGAAAATACCCGAATTGCCGTATTGCCCCTTGGACATGCTGATGGAATTGCAAGACATTATGGACAAGGCAATGGATGGGTTAGCATCCATGGAGAAAAAGCACCAATTGTAGGAAACATCTGCATGGACATGATCATGGTAGAAATCAAAAACCTCCCTTGTCAGGAAGGAGATGAGGTTGAAATCTTTGGGACAGTTAATACTGCAGAAGCTTTTGCTGAAAAAGGAAACACCATCTCCTATGAACTCTTATCCGGTTTAGGAAAAAGAATAGAAAGAAGAATCTTAAAATAAATATTTAACCTTTTGTTGTATATAAAACATTTTGTTTGATTTTTGATTATTTCTCATGGGTTAATTGTCATGCTTTAAATTATCATTAGTTTTGTCAAAAATTTAGAAAATGAAAATAGCTGTAGTCGGTGCAACTGGGATGGTCGGAGAAGTGATGTTAAAAGTTCTAGCGGAAAGAAACTTCCCCGTTACCGAACTTATTCCCGTAGCCTCGGAACGTTCCATCGGAAAGATAATTAGTTTCAAGGGAAATAATTATACTGTTGTTGGTCTTTCAACCGCTATTGAACTTCGTCCTGATATTGCGCTGTTTTCTGCTGGAGGGGAAACTTCTCTTGAATGGGCTCCAAAATTTGCTGAAGCTGGAATTACAGTAATCGATAACTCTTCGGCATGGAGAATGGACCCGACTAAAAAACTAATTATTCCAGAAATCAACGCAGATCAACTCACAACTGAAGATAAAATAATCGCTAATCCTAACTGCTCTACCATTCAAATGCTAATGGCCTTAGCGCCACTGAAAAATAACTTTGGGATCAAACGTGTGGTTGTTTCAACCTATCAATCAATCACAGGAACAGGAGTTAAGGCAGTGAAGCAATTGGAAAATGAATATAATGATATAGTTGGAGAAATGGCTTATCCTTATCCCATTCACAAAAATGCGATCCCACATTGTGATGTTTTCTTAGAAAACGGTTACACTAAGGAAGAAATGAAACTGGTTCATGAAACTCATAAAATTCTTGACGACGATAGCATCGGAGTTACTGCAACGGCTATCCGAATTCCTGTTGTGGGAGGTCATTCCGAAGCCGTAAATGTGGAACTTAATTCTGATTTTGAGTTAGCAGCTGTAAGAAAACTCTTAAACGATACTCCAGGAGTCATTGTTCAAGACAACCCAGACACCAATACTTATCCCATGCCGATATATGCAAAAGATAAAAATGAGGTCTTTATCGGTAGAATAAGAAAAGATTTTTCTCAACAAAATACGCTCAACCTGTGGATTGTAGCTGACAACTTAAGAAAAGGTGCTGCAACGAATACAATTCAAATTGCAGAATATTTAATTCAGAAAGAATTGGTATAACTTCAAGAAATATTTTTTGTGGAAGCTTTATTCCTAATATATTGATAAAACTCTAAGGCCAGTTGCGCTGTCGAATTGATGTCTTGTAGCACTACTTTTTTCGACCAGCTGTCAAGTTTCTTGTCATACCAGCCCATGAATTTTTCTGACCTGTACGGAAGCTCCATTAAAGAAATGGCTAACAGTCCAAGGTCACAATAGAAAAAATTAGATTCCATTCCTAACTCACGGCATTTTTGGGATAGTTTGGCTGTCTTTAGTTCTCGCTGTAGCAAATACAAAATAATGTCAGTAGTTCGATCAAGACAAAATAAAGATGGGGATCTTTTAGGTGCACTTTTTTTCATGATTTTTTTAATTTGGGGAATTCAAATGTATAAATTATTTGTATATTATTTATATATTTTTATATTTTTTGTAAATAAAATGATCATCTTTATCTTTCATAAATTAAACAAAAAGCATAAATAATCACGAATAATGAAATTTTTATATAACTTTACTTTTTATATGCATGCATAATATAGATTATTGAGCAAACATTATATTGGCTTCTGGAGGAAAAGAAAATGATTGAGGGCAGACAGCGTTTATGGGCTTATTAATAAATAAGATTATTTTATTAAAACCAAACAATTTGTATACATGGCAAATGTTGAATTTAAAAAGATAATAACCAAGCATTTCATTGAGGTCGTAAAATACCTTAAAGTGAGTGGTCGGGTGAAGTCTAAGACAGAAATTGGCGAGATTATTGGACAGCCTTTGCAGGTCATTTCTAAGCTATTAAGTGGAGAGCGCATTATCACCTTAGAACAAATGCAAATGTTAATCAAAAACACCAATGTGAACAGTTACTGGTTCCTAACTGGTGAGGGGACAATGATCGATGACGATGACCACAAAATGAATGAACCTTCGGTTGATTATCAAAAAACCGAAGGGTCTACTATAAATACAATTGGGGTATTGTTGCCCCTAATTTCAACTTTAGAAGAAAAAATTAAAACCCTAGAACAAAATAATTCTATAATTCTAGAAAGGTTGGAAGCTATTGTTGATCAGATCAATACAAAATAATCCTCTATTCAATTAATCCTTCATTGAAAAGGATTCCATAAATTTAGTTGTGTAATTCCCCGAGATATAATCTGGATGATCCATTAGTTTACGATGGAAAGGGATGGTTGTGTTGACTCCTTCGATAACAAATTCATCAAGAGCTCTTCTCATTTTATTTATTGCTTCCTGACGCGATTGTGCAGTCGTAATGAGCTTTGCAATCATCGAGTCATAATGTGGCGGAATCGTATATCCACTATAAACATGGGTGTCTAACCTTATGCCGTGTCCACCAGGAAAATGTAGGGTGGTAATTTTTCCAGGACTTGGTCGAAAGTCGTTGTAGGGATCTTCGGCGTTAATTCGACATTCTATAGAGTGCATTTTTGGAAGGTAATTTTTCCCTGAAATAGGGACACCAGAAGCAACAAGGATTTGTTCTCTTATCAAATCAAAATCAATGACCTGTTCCGTTATAGGATGCTCAACCTGAATTCTGGTATTCATTTCCATAAAATAGAAATTTCTGTGTTTGTCAACCAAAAATTCGACTGTTCCTGCTCCTTCGTATTTAATAAACTCAGCAGCTGTTACTGCAGCTTTTCCCATTTTATTTCTTAACTCCTTCGTCATGAATGGCGATGGAGTTTCTTCTGTCAATTTTTGATGTCTCCTCTGAATTGAACAATCTCTTTCTGACAAATGACAAGCTTTCCCATTTGAATCTCCAACGATTTGAATTTCAATATGGCGGGGTTCTTCAATGAGCTTTTCCATGTACATTCCGTCATTTCCAAAAGAAGCCGAAGCTTCCTGACGAGCACTTTCCCATGCTTTTTCGAGCTCCTCTTCTTTCCAAATAGCTCGCATTCCTTTACCCCCTCCACCTGCAGTAGCTTTTAGCATTACAGGATAGCCGATTTCTTTGGCTATTGTTCCGGCAGTAACTAGCGAATCTATTAAACCTTCTGAGCCTGGAATGGTAGGAACACCAGCAGCTTTCATAGTTTCTTTGGCAGTAGCCTTGTCTCCCATTTGCTCGATCATACTTGCCGAGGCTCCGATAAACTTGATTCCATGTTCTTCACAAATCTTAGAAAACTTTGCGTTTTCGGAAAGGAAACCATAGCCAGGATGGATTGCGTCAGCATTACAGATTTCAGCAGCTGCAATAATATTAGAAATCTTCAGATAGGACTCTGAACTGGCTGCTGGGCCAATACATACTGCCTCATCTGCAAATCTTACATGCAGACTTTCTTCATCAGCCTTGGAGTAAACTGCGACGGTTTTAATGTCCATTTCTTTACAAGTCCTGATCAATCGCATAGCGATTTCGCCACGATTGGCGATTAATATTTTTTTGAACATTTTGAGTAAAATTAAGCAGGTTCAACTAAAAAAAGAGGCTGATCAAATTCAACCGGAGAAGAGTCATCAACTAAAATTTTAACGATTTTCCCGTTTACTTCGGATTCGATTTCGTTGAATAGTTTCATTGCTTCAATTACACAAAGCACCTCTCCTTCTTTAATGGTGTCCCCGACCTCAACAAAAAGGGGTTTGTCAGGCGAAGGTTTTCTGTAAAAAGTCCCAATCATTGGGGACTTTATCGTAATGAGATTGTCCGTGTTCTCTTTTGCATTTTCTTTCGGTGGTTTTTCAACAGAAGGTTGTTCTGCTTGAACTGGAACCAATTGAGGCGTAGGAACTACTCCAGGTTGAGCTGGTTGAAGGGAAGTGATTGAATCCGAGAAGTGCCCTTCGGAATTGGCTTTAATCGTGATTTTAAAATCATCTGTTTCCAGTTTAACTTCATGTGCTCCTGACTTAGCAACAAACTTGATTAGGTTTTGGATTTCTTTAATTTCCATTATTCAAATAATTTATATTATTAATATGCCCAAGTTAAATAGGCAGCACCCCAGGTAAATCCACCTCCAAATGCTGCAAAAATTAATTTATCTCCTGGCTTTAGTTTTGATTCATAGTCAAACAACAGCAGTGGCAATGTAGCCGCTGTTGTATTTCCATAGTATTCAATGTTTTTCATTATTTTTTCTTCCGGCAAATTAATCCTTCTTGCTATCGCGTCGAGGATTCTGATATTTGCTTGATGTGGAACAAGATAATCTAATTTGTCGGGGTCAATATTATTTCTTTTAAGAATTTCTTGCGTGGCATTCGCCATCTCAGACACCGCGTATTTGAAAACCGATTTTCCATCCTGATGGAGGTTGTGTAAACCATTCTTAAACGTTTCTTCAGAAGTCGGATACAAAGACCCGCCTGCCTTTATGTTTAAAAACATTCTACCTGATCCATCTGACCTTAGATACTCATCTTCCCAGCCAAAATCGTTTTGAGTGGCTTCAAATAATGCTGCTCCAGCACCATCTCCAAAAATAACACATGTAGATCGATCTGTATAATTCACAATGGACGACATTTTATCCGCACCAATGACCATTACTTTCTGGTAACGCCCAGAAGAAATCATGGCAGAAGCTGTTGACATCGCATAAAGAAAGCCGGAACAAGCGGCTTGAAGGTCATAAGCAAAAGCATTAGTCGCACCAATTTCGGAAGCGACATAGGCTGCTGTTGCAGCAACTGGCATATCTGGCGTAATGGTAGCAACAATGAGCATGTCAATCGAAACTGGATCAAGTTGTTTTTTTTGTATGAGGTCTTCTGCTGCTTTTATGGCCATAAAGGAAGTTCCTTTGGAGGGATCTTTAAGTATTCTTCTTTCCTTTATTCCTGTTCTGCTGACGATCCATTCATCGTTAGTGTCGACCATCTTTTCAAGGTCTGCATTGGTAAGCTTGTCTTCTGGGACAAATCCTCCTACTCCAGTAATTGCAGCCTTTCTTATCGCTGAATTTTTATAATCCATCAGTAAATTACTTCCTGTGTGAGTTGCAAATATTCATTGTGAAGATAATTGTTTTTTGTAGTAATCAAAATCTTTATTAATAAAAAAAGCCCTCCAAAGTAGGGAGAGCATTTATGATATAAAAGCAATAATGATTATGCTTCGACTACTTCGCTGCTGTCGATCAAAACTTTACCTCTGTAATAAAGTTTTCCTTCGTGCCAGTGTGCTCGGTGATAGAGATGAGATTCGCCTGTTGTTGTACAAGTTGCAATTTGTTGAAAAGCAGCTTTATAGTGCGTTCTTCTCTTGTCTCTTCTGGTTTTCGATATTTTCCGTTTAGGATGTGCCATTTTAGTCCCTTTTTGTTATTTATATATAATTACAATAAATCTTTTAATTTATCCCACCTCGGATCTACATCTTCGGAGGGTGCTTCTTGTTGGGGTTGTAATTCTTTTAATTTGTCTAATATTTCTGATTTAAGTGTACCATCTTCAATACCAGGGTGAACTCTCTTCTGAGGGATTGCCAAAACAATCATTTCATAGAGGTATTGAGAGACACTTAACTCATAACTACCTTGCGGTAGTATTAGAATTTCATCATTGTACTGATTTTCCTCGGCTCCAAACTTTACAACCAATTGGAATTCTGTATCCAAAGGGAAGTCAAAGAGCTCTGTTGTAATGTCACATGGTATTTTCACCTTGCCTTGTGCTTTAAAATCAAGCGTAAGTATGGTGGGTTTCTTTTCGAAATTCAAAGCAACTTTTATGTTTGCTTCATTAAAATCTAAAAAATCATAACCTTCAAAGAACGTATTGTCTAACTCATAGTCAAAATGATGATGACCGTCTTTCAATCCTACAAAAGGAATTAAAAATGCTGAATCTGTTTTCATCTCTTCAACTTTTGAGCCTGCAAATTTATAAAAAAAAAGAGACAAATAAGGTTTTATCTGTTTTTTTCCACCTTCGCCTCTTTTCTATTGGAAAATATTTTCCTAGCCATAAAAATTGCTGCCCTGAAAGAACCTATTTCAGCTACTCCTTTTCCTGCGATTTCAAAGGCTGTGCCGTGGTCTGGAGAAGTTCTGACTTTATTTAATCCTGCGGTAAAATTTATTCCCTCGCCAAAGGTAAGTGTCTTAAATGGGATAAGTCCTTGGTCGTGATAAATCGCAAGAATTCCATCAAATTGTTTGTGAGATTGATTCCCGAAAAAACTATCTGCCGCAAAAGGGCCATAAATCAAGTTTCCATCGGCGCTTAATTTTTCAATTACCGGACGGATTATTGTGTCATCCTCTTCCCCAATAACCCCTTTATCTCCTGTATGTGGGTTAATCCCCAAAACCCCAATTTTAGGTCGATTAATTCCAAAGTCGTGTTGAAGAGAGGTTTGAAGCTGTTTTAGTTTTTCTTTTAAAAGTTCTTCTGAAACCGAAGCCGCGATATCTTTTATCGGTATGTGATCCGTTAAAAGCGCAACTTTTAAATTATCCGACACCATAAACATCAGACTATTTCCTTCAAGTTCTTGAGCCAAATAGGAGGTATGGCCTGGAAAGGAAAAGTCGTCTGATTGAATTGTTTCCTTATTTATCGGAGCAGTGACAAGAACATCTACTTCATTTTTTTTTAAAGCCTGGGTGGCTTTCCTCAGAGACTCTAATGCCATCGCTCCAGCAGCCTTAGAGGGCTCGCCAAAAACCAATTGTTCATTAGCGTCTTTAATGTTGACAACATTCAGTTGGACCAAATGTGGTTTTCCTTGGTGATTAAGGGAAAACAAATTCGTGGTTAACTTAAAATGTGCTTTCTGTTTTTTGAGCAGCTTAATAGGAGCGAAAACAATTGGTGTGAAAAAATCAAAAATTCTTTTGTCTTCAAAAATCTTTAAAATAATCTCGATTCCCACCCCATTGGGGTCTCCCATTGAAATCCCCACTTTAATTTTATCGGACATCTTTTGTTGGTTTTTTTATTCCTAATTTTACAATGTAAATGTAATTAAAATCTACAGCATGTTTACAGGAATTATAGAGGCTTTTGGAAAAGTTGTGACACTCGAACGTGAAATGGAAAACCTCCACATCACACTCGAGAGCAGCTTGTCAAAGGAACTTAAAATCGATCAAAGTTTGGCCCACAACGGGGTCTGCCTTACGGTGGTCAAAATTGTTGAAAACAATTATACCGTTACGGCCATCAAAGAAACGCTTGACAAATCTAACTTGAATGAGTTAAAAGTTGGAGACCTGGTCAATTTAGAAAGAGCAATGAAAATGAATGCTCGATTGGATGGACATATTGTTCAAGGTCATGTGGATCAGGTTGGACACTGCACGGCCGTCGAGTTTAATGAAGGAAGCTGGGGGTATTCGTTTGAATATGCTCCGGAGCAAAACAACATTACGATTGAAAAAGGATCTATCACGGTCAATGGGGTGAGCTTGACCGTCGTGAATTCTGGAAAAAATACTTTTTCTGTAGCCATCATTCCCTATACCTACGAAAACACAAATTTTAAAGCATTTAAGGTCGGTTCAAAAATCAATCTGGAATTTGATCTCATCGGAAAATACATCGCCAAGTTAAATAGAATGTAGAAAGTCTTTTCTCTTTTAATTTTTTAATTAACTTCGTCCAAACACTAATTTTATGGACGTTCTTGAGCTTTCTACAGTACTATTATTACTTGCTTCCTTCTTTTCAATCATTAACTTAAGAATTCTAAAACTTCCTCAAACCATTGGGTTGATGATTTTAGCCATCTGTCTTTCTTTGATTGTTTTAATTATTGGAATTATTTCCCCCCCCTTTTTAGAATCTGTTACCTCTTTAACAGATCAGTTTGATTTTAGCCTATTGTTGCTCAACGTAATGCTCCCCTTCCTTCTGTTTGCTGGGGCAATAAGTATCAACGTTCACGAATTGTTAAAGGACAAAGTCACTATTCTTTTACTGGCGAGTGTAGGGGTAGTCTTTTCTACTTTTGCAGTTGGAACAGGTTTGTATTGGTTGATTCAACAATCCTTTTTTGGCTTGACCACTTTGGGGCTTACTTATGTAGATTGTTTGCTTTTTGGAGCTTTAATTGCGCCTACAGATCCTATCGCTGTTTTGTCAATGATTAAAAAAATGAATTTATCTACCACTACAGAAACCAGGATTGCTGGAGAATCTCTTTTTAATGATGGTATTGGAGTGGTTCTATTTTTAACGCTCCTAAGTGTAAAAGTGGAGGGCATCGAAAATGTTACTGCTCAAAGCGTCAGTATTTTATTCGCAACCGAAGTGATTGGTGGAGTGGTTTTGGGAAGTGCCATTGGTTATTTAGGCCTAAAACTTCTTCATTATATAGAAAATCAGCATGTGGAACTCGAAGTGATCATCACCCTTTCACTGGTTCTTGTCGTCTCCGTCATTGCACATCGTTACCACTTGTCTGGCCCTATCGGTGTTGTGATGTTGGGCTTGTTTTTAAATAAAAACATTGATACGGATAAAAAAGCAGATGGCGTTCAAAAAGTAATGGGAGAATATGTCTATAAGTTTTGGCACCTTTTGGATGAAACACTTAATGCCATTTTATTTATCCTAATCGGTCTTGAAATAATTTCAGTTTTAAGATCCTTTGATTTTATCTACCTAATTATCTCTTTTGCTGTAATCCTATTGGTCGTTGTCTCCAGGTGGATTGGTGTTTTAATTCCCATAAAAATATTATCATTTAAAAAACAATTTGAAAAAAACACAGCATTGATTATCACCTGGGGAGGACTCAGAGGAGGACTCAGCATTGCCTTGGCTTTAAACTTGCCAGACAGTATCGGAGAAGGGAAATCACTCATTCTTTTCCTTACATATATAATTGTATTGTTTACCATTTTAGTTCAGGGGCTAACCCTAAAAAAAATAGTGAAATAGTCTTTTCAAATTATTTTAATTTATATTTGAAATGAAATGTTAGCACTGTGACAACAGTGAAGTTGAATTTAATAAAGAAAGGAGGGTCATATGTTTTACCAAGATAATTTGAGGAAGTTAGAACAGCAGATACCCCGTTTTGATCTGTTGTAAACGCTCCTTATCTATTGTATAATGGCGAATCGATGGATTCGCCATTTTTGTTATTCTATAATTAGATTTAAATAAATATTAGAAAAAAGTGACTCAAATTCCTAGAATAAATCTTGAAGACTTTATTTCAAATGATCCCGAGAGAAAAGCCGAATTCGTTAAAAAACTTGGAAATGCATTTAGCGAAATAGGCTTCGTTGCTTTAAAAGGGCACTTTTTAACTCCCAAAATTATAGAGAATTTGTACCTTCAAATTGAAGCTTTTTTTAAACTTCCACTTGAAGTAAAAAAGAAATATGAAATTCCTAATTTGGGTGGGCAACGAGGATACACCTCCTTTGGAAAAGAGCACGCCAAAGGTCGTAAGACAGGGGATTTAAAAGAATTTTGGCACTTTGGTCAATACCTTGAAAAAGATGATTCAAATCTGGTTTATCCCGATAACATAATTGTAAGTGAAATTCCTGAGTTTAACGAGATTGGAAAAAAAGCCTACCAACTTTTAGAAAAAACCGCGCTTTATGTGCTGCGAGGAATTGCTTCTTATTTAGAGTTAAAAGAAAATTATTTTGATGGATATATTAAAAATGGTAATTCTATTCTGCGTCCCATTCACTATCCCCCTATTCTGGAAGAACCCAAAGAGGCAGAAAGAGCGGCAGCGCATGGTGACATCAACTTAATCACTCTGCTTATGGGAGCACAGGGTCGTGGACTCCAAGTCAAAACCAATAGTGGTCAATGGATTGATGCAATTGCTGAGGAAGACGAATTGATGATTAATATCGGAGACATGTTGTCTCGCCACACCAACAATCGACTTAAGTCGACCATTCATAGGGTCATAAATCCCGCAAAAGAACACTGGGGAAAATCTCGATATTCCATCCCCTTTTTTATGCATCCCCTGGCTTCAATGCCACTTAACTGTATGGAGAAATGCATTGATGAAAAAAATCCAAAAGCATTTGAAGACATTACAGCGGGAGAATTCCTCAACGAGCGCTTAATCGATTTAGGACTAATTTAAAATGAAAGATATTTGTTCTTGTTTTGAATCCAATAAATTTAAAAAAACCTATTATATTTTCAATTGTAATGATTAATGATACCAGAATTAAACGTTTTAAAAAAACACTTGAAATAAAGCAGATATTAATTTTAACTTTTTTTGTGTTAAGTGAGCTCGCTTTCGGGCAAATTAAAGGAGTTGTTGTTGACCAACAAAACGAAACCCCAATTGAGTATGCTACCATTGTATTAAAAAGTGGGGATGAAGTCATCAGTGGAACTATTTCTAAAGGGAATGGATCCTTTAGCATGAAAAATCCTTCCTCAGGGTTTTACCAACTTGAAATTTCCTTTTTAGGGTTTAAAACACAACTCATCGAATCCGTTGAAATAATCAAGAAAGTGGGCGTTGATTTAGGAATTATTTCGTTAGAACCTTCTCAAGACCTTCTCGACGAAGTTGTGCTCAGCACTAATCAATCTGCTTTACGAAATAAAATTGATCGTAAAGTTTATGCTGCCAACGAATTTGAAAGTGCTAAGGGAGGAACTGCAGTAGACCTTATCCGGAATATTCCATCCATAAATATCGATGGATTGGGGGAAATAAGCGTGAGAGGAACCTCTGGTTTTGTTATATTGTTAAATGCCAAACCAATACAGTCTGATGTTCAAAGTTTGCTCAATCAACTTCCTGCAAATAGTATAAAAAACATAGAAGTAATCACTTCTCCTTCTGCCAAATACGATGCAGAAGGAAAAGCAGGAATCATCAATATCTTAACTTCAAAAGCAGCTGTAAACGGAGATTATCTTCAAATCAACACCTTGTTAGGTGCACCTTCAATCGAAGATTATGACAATGCCGAAGCCGCCCAACGTTATGGAGCGGATATTACTTTCAACAGAGTCCGGGAAAAATGGAATCTTTCTTCGGGATTTAGTTTTCAAAGGAATGACCTTTTGGGAAGAAGAGAAGGAGATGTGTATACCATCATTGAAGATCAACGCACAAGTTTCCCCTCAGATGGTGAACGAAGTTTTGATGAAGTCAATTACTCTGGTCGTTTTACTTTAGATTATTCCCCAACGGATAACGATCTGTTTTCAATTGGATTTTTTGCGGGAAAGAGATCTAAAGACAGGACAGCTGATATTATTTATTATAACAATCGGGCAACTGAAAAAGGTGTTTTTTTATATGAGAATCAATATTTTAATGAAAACCTAAGAATCCGAAAAAGTGATTTTGTACTTGGGAGTATTGATTATGATCATACTTTTATTAATAAAGCCAAATTAAGTACCTCCCTGCTTTATGAATACACTTTACTTGGAGGTCCAACAACCAACAGGAATTTAGCTTATCCAAACACAACAACCCTCTTGCAGGACGAATACAACACCAACGATAATCCTCTGAATGGTTTAAGGTTTAATGTTGATTATCAGTTTAAACCCTTCTCTTTTGGAGGGCTAGAAATTGGCTATCAATATCGGAATCTAGACCATAAAGGGGACTTTGTTTATGAGCGAAAAAATAATGCTACGGGTCTCTTTGAGCTTGTTACTGATTTTTCAAGTGAAGTGAATTTAAGGCGTGCGATTCATGCTGCTTATGCCCAATTTGATGCTGTTTATGAAAAGTGGAACTTTGGTGCAGGACTTCGCGTTGAGCAAATGGAACGCGACCTTTCTTTAAAAGATAAATCCGGTACAATTGATCAAGATTATAAATACGATTTCACCAAGCTTTTCCCGTCAGTAAATATCGTTTATAACATCAATGAAAATTCAAACCTTAAACTCGCCTACAGCAAAAGAATTGAACGAACAACCACCTTTAAAATGAATCCGTTTCCCGAAAGAGAGCACTCGGAAACCCTCGAGCAAGGAGACCCTAATTTAAGACCTGAGCTTGTCGATCAAATCGAATTGGGAGTATCTCATAAAAACACCAATGGAGATGCTTTATTCTCAACCCTTTACTACAGAAAAGTGGACCACCTCATTAATCGTGTCAATACGGTTTATAATAACACAATATTGAACCGAATCTATTCTAACGTTGGAAAAGGAACAACTTTTGGAGCAGAGTTTGGATCTGAGTTTTCGGTGGGAGAAAAATGGAAAAACTTGGCTTCAGTCAATGTATATAACTACGAAATCAAAGGGAGTTTTGACAACAAACCCATCGACTCTAAAAGCCTTATTTATTCTATAAATCTTAATTCAACCTATCGTTTTTCTAAAAACACTTCTCTCCAGTTAACGTTTAATTATCTATCAGATCGTGTCACGGCACAGGGAGAAGACTCGCGGTTTTATTCCCCAAATCTAACCTTTACAAAACGTTTTTGGGAGGATCAACTAACGGCTTCTCTTCAATGGAAAAACATCGACCTTGGGCTGATGGACACCAATGAACAGCGAATTACAACTTCGAGGCCGAATGAGTTTTACACGACTACGAACTACGTTTATGAGGTCGATGTCATTCTTATAAGTTTATCTTACAACTTTAACAACAGGAAGAACACCTCTAAATTCATACAAAGTGAATTTGGAAAAAGAGAATTCTAGTATTGCCTAATTTAAGACTTGTGTGATCCATCGCAAAAGGGAAGATCCCCCGATTTTCCACACCCACAGAGGGTAATTCTTGGGCCGTGTTTTATTGGATTTCCTTCTTCATCCGTAAGGTTTACTTTTCCTTGAACCACAATCTGACCCATCGGTTTTCTAAAAATTCTAGGGACTTCTTTATCTGTTCCATCTGACTCCATATCTTTTGTTTTTTATATTAATCCATAATAAAATCCATTCGGCGGTTGACCAAATCATTTGGTTTATCATACCATTCCGGTGGAAATAATTTTTTTGTTATTCCCAGTTTAAAAGAAGGATTAAGTGCCTTAACAAGCGTCAAGCTGTTAAGCATCAAGTTGGCTTCCGTTTCAGAATTCGCATTTTCAAGTAGATTGATAACCAATGAGTAATCAATGGGGAGTTGATTTAGTAGAAGGTATTCGATTGCACGCATGCGCACAAGGTTTTCCTTGTCGTTAAGCATCAATGATCTAATTTCCAATTCGAAAATTTTGGCCTGCGCTCCAAAAGAAGAACAAACAATAAGTGCCCAATATCGGATCCAAGGGTCTTGATGTTTAAGTGCAGTCTTAATTTTATTTTTAGAAACCTCAAAATCAAGAAGGTTTAAATCAGCAATATCAATCAGGTCTTGCAATTCTTTTTTATTGGTTTGACCAAATTTAACTGGGTTTTGGAAAGCATGTTCCAACAAATAGGATTCGGGGTAAAAGCTCAAATCTGGAAGTGACGCAACCTTATCATAAAGTTGTTTCCGGATTTCTAAAAGTTCTTTTTGATGTGCTGGAGAATTGGCAAGATTATTCGTTTCATGGGGGTCATTCTCAATATCATAGAGGGACTCCGGTGCTTTTTTAGAATAAAATTGCTGTTGAACTGGGTTTAATTTTCCCGCTAAATAAAGTTGATGCCACTCTTTATAGGCAAGCATTTTATAACGATAAAAGTTAAACAGGCCATCAATATTAAAAGGTTGATAATTCCGGATGTATTTATATTTTCCAACCCTTAGTGACCGAACCAAATCATACTTCTCATCGAATCGATCTGCATGTCCAAAAGTCGTGTTTTGTTTTTCAAGATGTTCTTTCATTAAATTATCTCCCAAAAAAGGTTTTCCGTCGATATTGGCAGGAAGACTAATTCCTGAAAGATTCAAAACAGTAGGCGCAAAGTCAACAAATTCAACAAAAGCTTGAGTCCTGGATCCTTTTTTAAATGGATTGAGGTGTTTCAAGCCTTCTGGCACATAGATCACCAAAGGGACGTTTAGACCGCTCTCATAGACGTAGCCTTTGCTCCTTGGCAAAACACCACCATGATCACCATAATAAAAAATAATGGTGTTCTCTAGCAAGCCTTCCTTTTCGAGGTTCTCTATAAAACTCCCTATTTCTTTATCCATTTTTTCATGAAGCGCTAAATAATGCCTTTGGGTATAACGAAATGTTTTGGTGTCTGGATGGTATGGAAAAGGCTTGATGTTTTCCAATTCTTTGTCAGATGTATTATCAATTAGCTTTTGAGCAAAATGCAACCTACCCTCGTGTGTTGTATGAAAATTTTGAACATGAAAAAAAGGTTGATTTTCTTTCCTGTTTTTATAAGTCGCTTGCTTTGAAGACTCGTCCCATACGCCTTCAGGAAGAATAAAATTATAATCTTGCTTGGCGTTATTGGTTGTATAATAGCCCGCTTCCCTTAGGTAAAAAGGAAAGGGCATTACCCCCTTTGGAAGCGGAACTGTCTCCGTTTTACGGTGGTATTGTGTGCCTATTCTTGGAGCATAACATCCCGTAATAAGCGTGCTTCGAGCAACAGAACAAACAGGTGCATTTGAAAACGCGTGGTCAAAAACCACACCATTTTTTGCCAATTTTTCTATGCTCGGCATGGAAGCGCCTTGCGGATTATAAAGATTTAAATAATGAATTGAATTGTCCTCAGAAACCAACCAAACAATATTAGGTTTTTCAATTTTTTTTTGCGTGCATCCCAATTGTATAATGGCAGCAAAAGCAAAAAAAATAATAGTTTTTTTCATTCAATTATAGTTGTGAAAATGGAAGTGCACTAAGAAACACCCTGGTAATAGACGTACAACATGAATTTTTATAGGCTTCCTCATTTTTCATCCGAATCCAATCTGGATGAACTCTAAAGTCATCCCAGTTGCTGTTTCTTTCTTCTAGACTTTCAAATGACAACAAATAGGTGAGACAGGGCATTCGGTCTCCAGCAATTTTTTCGCCAAAAAAAACAGATCCAAGCTCAACATCATCAAAGATTTTTATTTCGCCTTCGTTAAACATATTGACTTTTCTTCTGGCGGCATCTTGTGAAAAACTTTCATAAGTTCTTAATTCAAAAAACCCTTTGCGAGCAGCTGGTTTTGAAATTTTAGGAAATCCATCAAACGCTTTGTAAAGTGAAGTGTCATACCTATTAAACATTGGTTTTCCATATAAATTATATGTTTTAGAAGCAGAAATCAGTTCCGAATTAGATGCTATATCCGAAACCACAGCTTGATATTTATCAAAACTTTCATAGGGAATTAATATATAAAATTTGCTGGGAAGGCTTTCTGATACTTCTCTAAAAACACCAATATTTTTTATCCCCAATTTATTTAATGCGGGGATAAATGCTTTTTCGAAATATTGATTAAAACTGTTTACAGAAGATGATTGAAATAACTCGTAAGTTCTTAATTCATAAAACTCTTTTTGTGCAAAAAGATTAATGCTTAAAAGAAAGGCTGTAATAAAGAAGATTTTTTTCATGTCTTAAGTTTTAATAAAGAAGTTAAATATATAAATTTTAAAATGATACGTTATATCTTTTAAATTCTGGAAATGTTCATCAATTTAAAAAGTAAGAAAAGAAAAAAAATTTAATAAAAATGATCAAATCAGTTTGTCGATTTTTGCTGCTAATTTATGATCCAAATCCGTTATTTCATTTTTGTCATGAGTCCATAGTTCTAAATCTACCTTATTGTATTCATTAATAATTTTTGGATGATGATTCAAATTTTCAGAAATTTCTCCTACTTTATTTATGAAACTCAAAGACTCTTTAAAATCTTTAAATAGGAACGATTTAATCAGTTTCCCCGATTGGGTTTGCCAAGTACCTGCCATTGGTAAATATTTATTATTAAAATTGAATATATAAAAACTTTAAAGACTTTCACTTCTGAAAAAGATTGATCTAAAAAAAAGCATCTAAGGACACCTCCATTCTTTATTTAGATTTAATAAAAATAACTTGTTTTTTAATTAAACTTTATTTTTATTTGTAATCAATTTAAATAAGCCGTTACCAATGAAAAAAATCCTACTCGTTCTTTTATCAATCTCTTCATCGATTTCATGTTCCAGTGATGACAAGAATGATCTAATTTCCCAAGTTTTAGTCCCTGATAATTACTCCTTCCAAAGAGCTGGAAGCAACACGGTTAGCTTTTTAGGTCAGACCACAAGGCTGAATATGGCTGTTGAACTGAAAGGTGCGCTAGGCGATCCTTCAAAAACTGAGACAGAATTAAATGCAATGTATCTTTCAGGAACTGGTTTTTCTTCTGATGAATTAAACAATTCTGGGAAAAATCTTAGTGGTAAAACAGCAAGCTATGGCGGATCAACCACCGCAAAACAATATTTTACTGATTGGATCTCTGAGGTTACTGGTGTGGTTTTTCCCGCTTGGAACTCGGATGCCTCCGAAGGCATTCCTGGGCTATATACTGATGAGGGAGGATCGGGAAGGTCAGTTCGTATTAACGGAAAAGGTCTTGAAATAGATCAAGCATTTACGAAAGGTCTAATCGGAGCTCTTGCTGCCGATCAGATTATCAACGGTTATTTATCCTCCGCCAAGTTGGATGGTGGAACAAATATTGAAGACAACAATAACGATGTGCTGGTTGAAGATAAACCTTATACTACAATGGAACATTTCTGGGATGAGGGTTTTGGATACCTCTACGGTAAAGAAGTTGATGTTACTTCTCCTACGCTTGAAACCGGTGATGTTTTATTAAATTATTATTTAAATTCTTTAAATAAAAACGAATCTTACACAGGTATTGCTAAAGTAATTTATGACGCTTTCGTGTATGGAAGAGCGGCCATAGTTGCCAAAAATTATTCGGTAAGAGATGCTCAAGCAAAAATAATAAAGGTTAATCTCTCCAAAGTTATCGGGGATAAAGCTGCACACTATTTAAGAGCAGGAGTCTCGAGTTTCGAGGCTGGCAACAAAGCTGATGCTTTTCATTTTTTGTCTGAAGCCTATGGTTTTATCTTAAGCCTACAGTTTACTCAAAAAGAAGACGGAAACCCTTACCTAAGCAATAGTGAGGTAACTGAAAAACTCGAAACGCTAATGGCTGGAAACGGTTTTTGGGACAGAACCAATGTCGAGCTAATCGCCATGGCAGATGAAATTGATGCGGCCACTGGATTAGTAACGAAATAGTCGAACGTTTTAAAAAACTATTTATAATTTTGCAGTCTATATTTTGAAAATGATGGGGAATAGAAAAAATTTAATTGTGTTGTTTTACTCGATGTTGTTCGCGGCATTAACCCTATCGTGTGAGGATAATGGCGAGGATATCGAAACTACTAGTTTTGATCGAGAAGCCATGCTTACACATTGGGCAGATAATATCATCATTCCCCTACACAATCAATTTTCGACAAGCTTGTCGAACCTCAAAAGTACTACAGCGACTTTCGTTGCGTCACCTAACAGTGACAACCTTTCACAAGTTCGACTGAAGTGGATTGCAGCATACAAAGCTTGGCAATATATCGAAATGTACAACGTCGGCAAAGCAGAAGAAATCTATTTCTTTTCTAAGATGAATATTTATCCTAGTAATACGGAGCGTATCACCCTTAATATTTCTTCGGCAGTATATGATCTAGAAAATGCAAATAACAATGCAGCTCGAGGTTTTCCTGCCCTAGACTATATGCTTTATGGAATAGACGCTACTGATGATTTAATTCTACAAAAATATATTGGTGATGTTAAGTACGGAACTTATTTAACGGATCTTGTTGATGCAATGGTTTTAAACACAGAAACCGTTGTTAACGCTTGGAACGGATCTTATCGAGCTACTTTTATTTCTTCCACAGAAAACAACGCTACTTCGAGTATTAATAAATTAATCAATGACTTTATTTATTATTATGAAAAGGGTTTTAGATCAAATAAAATTGGGATTCCCGCAGGCGTTTTTTCTGGCGCTGCCTTGCCCAAAAACGTTGAAGGATATTACAGTCGGATCTATTCAAAAGAATTGGTTCTTGAAGCTTACAAGGGTATTGAAACTTTCTTTACTGGAAAATTAAATGGCGCAACGGTCATGCAAGGTTTAAGTCTCAGTGATTATACAGATCATATGGAAGGAAACCCTGAAGAAAAACTGAGTGCTGCTATCTTGGCTCAATTTGAGCGCGCCAAAACAAAAATTAATGAACTCGATTCTAACCTCGTTTCACAGGTTGAATCTGATAATTCAGAGATGCTTTTAACTTTTGATGAACTGCAAAAAGCTGTTATTCTTTTAAAAGTAGATATGCTTCGAGCGATAAGCATAAACGCAGATTATGTGGATGCAGATGGTGATTAAGTTTTAAAGCCTACTTATTGCTTTTCTGTGTTTTCTATAAATAGAGATTAATGTTTTCATTCTTAAACAGCTATCTCAAAAAAGATAGCGATTCTATGCCATTGGCTGTTTTTAGAATAGCCTATGGCTTTTTAATGTTCATTAGCATCCTTCGTTTTTGGAACAAAGGATGGATTGAAGAATTGTATTTAGCCCCTTCGTTTCACTTTTCCTATTTTGGCTTTGTGTGGGTCAAGCCACTTGGAGAGTTCACCTATCTCGTCTTTTTTATTTGTGGATTGTCCTCACTTTTTGTAGGTCTAGGGTTTAAATACCGTTGGTCGATCGTTATTTTCTTTTTAAGCTTTACTTATATCGAATTGATGGACAAAACCACCTATTTGAACCATTATTATTTTATAAGTATTTCGAGTTTTTTAATGATCTTTTTACCTGCCAATGCGCGATTGTCCATAGATAATTTTATAAGTGGGAAGTTTTATCAAAACGTTCCAAAATGGACCTTAGACGCATTAAAACTTTTAATTAGCATCGTTTACATTTATGCAGGAATCGCCAAAATTAATTCTGATTGGTTGTTTAGGGCCATGCCTTTAAAAATTTGGCTCCCCTCAAAATATGACCTCCCGCTGATCGGAGACAGCCTTTTACAAAGTGAATTTATACATTATCTTATGAGCTGGGGTGGCATGTGTTATGACCTTTTGATTCCCTTTTTACTTTTAAATAAAAGGACAAGAGGTTTTGGATTTCTGCTGGTCGTTTTCTTCCATGCTTTTACAAAAGTACTCTTCCCCATCGGGATGTTTCCTTATATCATGATCGCGAGTGCTTTGGTTTTTTTCGATGCAAATTTTCATAAAAAAGTAGTTGATTGGGTTATCAAGTTTTTCGAAATATTTAAAATCAAAACCAGCTCATTAATTAAAAAAGCATACTCTTCTCAACCCTTTCACTATAAATATCCTAAGTTTACGCTTTTAATTGTCAGTGTGTTTTTATTGCTTCAAATGCTAATTCCCTTTAGGTATTTTCTTTATCCAGGAGAGTTGTTTTGGCATGAACAAGGCTATCGTTTTTCTTGGAGAGTGATGCTGATTGAAAAAATGGGATACACTACGTTTAAAGTAACAAATTCGGCTACTGGAGGTTTTTTTTATGTTGAGAATCAAGACTTTTTAACGCCCTTTCAAGAGAAACAAATGAGCTTTCAGCCAGATTTTATATTGGAATATGCCCACCACCTGGGATCACATTTCAAGGAAATGGGTCATCAAAATGTGGAGGTTTATGCCGAAAGTTACGTGTCATTAAACGGCAGAAGAAGCACTCGTTTTATTGACCAAAAAATTGATTTATTAACCCAAAAAAGATCCTTGAGAAACTATGCTTGGATTCTACCCTTTAATGATGAGATCAACGGTTTTTAAAATCTTTTTGCTTTTTAATTGTTACTTTTTGTTCGCCCAAAACAAGGTGTCAGGCACCGTTCGCTTTGAGGACAAAACCTCTGAAAGTAAAGTAAGTATCTATGAGGAAGGCAAGGGGTTCCTTACCGAAACAGATGGCAAGGGGTTCTATCGTTTTTTTACCCTCAAAAAAGAGCTTCATCTCTATTTTGTTTCTGAATCTGGAGAACTGGTTGAAAAAAAAATAAGCGTAGAAGAGGCCACAAAACTCGACGTCGTTTTTACCCCCAAAATACAAGTGCTTTCTGAAGTAGTTCTGAATGCAAAAAAAACCAAAGTTTTTGAACTGAAAAGATTGAAAGACGTGGAAGGAACCACCATCAATGCAGGTAGAAAAACAGAGGTGGTTTTGGTAGAACAATCGATGGCAAATTTGGCTTCTAATAATTCGCGGCAAATCTACAGTCAGGTATCAGGCCTAAACATCTATGAAAACGACGACGCTGGAATTCAGCTACACATCGGGGGAAGAGGTTTGGATCCCAACAGAACGTCAAATTTCAATACACGTCAAAACGGCTATGACATCAGCCCGGATGTCTTAGGGTATCCCGAAAGTTATTATACCCCCCCAGCAGAAGCTTTGAAAGAGATTCAAATCATTCGAGGCGCTTCCTCCCTGCAATATGGAACTCAGTTTGGAGGACTTGTCAACTTTGTCATTAAAAGTCCAAACTCCACAAAATCTTTAGAACTTATTTCAAGAAATACAATAGGGTCAAACAAGCTCTATACAAATTTCACAAGTTTAAGCGGAACCAAAGGAAAGTTTAGTTACTACACTTTTTTTAATTTCAAACAAGGGGATGGTTTTAGAGATAATTCGAAGTTTAATTCTAAAAATGCTTTTTTTCATCTGAGTTATCAGTTAACAAATAAAACATCGATTTCTACCGAATTCACTTATCTAAACTATTTGGCGCAACAAGCGGGTGGACTCTCCGATGATATGTTTTCAAAAGACCCTTTTCAAAGTAATCGATCGCGAAACTGGTTTGGACTCGATTGGTTTCTCTATAACCTAAAATTAAAAAGCGAATTAAATGACCAAACTAATTTTAGCTTTAACTTTTTTGGTTTAAATGCTAAAAGAAATTCCTTGGGCTATCGATCCAATCGGGTAAGTCAAATTGATCCTATGACGGAACGGGATTTTATCTCGGGCAGTTTTAATAATTTTGGTGCCGAGGCACGCCTGTTGACAAAGTATACTTTTGTAAATCGAAATGCCACATTCTTGGTGGGCTCAAAGTTTTATAAATCAAATAATTCAGGCGAACAAGGGCCTGGGAGTGATGACTCGGGAGCTGACTTTAGCTATGCCTATGATCAGTATCCAAATTATAGTAATCAGTCAAATTATGCCTATCCCAATTTAAATTATTCTGTGTTTACGGAAAATATTTTTTACTTGAATGACAAAATCTCACTCACCCCTGGAATTCGATTTGAACACATTCAAACAGAAAGCGATGGGTTTTATAAAAAAATCAATCTAGATGCGGCTAATAATGTGATTTTAAATGAAACTGTTACGGATCAAGAGGTCCGAAAAAGATCATTCGCCCTTTTTGGAATTGGCGCCAGCTACAAACCTTTTCCCGCGCTTGAGGTTTATTTGAATGCTTCTGAAAATTATCGTTCGGTGACTTTTACGGACATTAGTGTTTTTAATCCTGCCTTTTCCATCAACCCGAATATTAAGGATGAAAGCGGATCAACAATTGATCTTGGAGTCAGAGGAAATGTTTCTCAATTGGTTTCTTATGACCTCAATTTTTTTAATTTAAATTATAATAATCGTATTGGTTTTGTTCAAAAAGCAGATGCTTTTAGACGCGTAAAAAGCGAAAGAGGCAATGTGGGAGATGCTTCAATCTATGGGGTTGAATCGCTCATAGATGTTGACCTGAGAAGGGTGCTGTTGATGCAGGATGCTTTTAGCTTAAATGTATTTCTCAACGCTTCTTTTATCACTTCAGAATATACCAAATCTGAAACTCCTGGAGTTCGTGGAAAAAAAGTAGAGTTTGTTCCCGAGCAAAATCTAAAAACAGGGGTTCGGTTTGGACATAATAATTTGATGCTTAACTTTCAATATACTTATTTATCCAGTCAATTTACGGATGCCTCTAATGCCAGAAGTGGAATTTTAAGCGGTGTGATCGGTGAAATTCCTGCTTACTCAGTCATGGACTTGTCCCTCTCGTATTCTTACAAAAAAATTAAAGGAGAATGGGGCATTAACAACCTCCTAGACAATCATTATTTTACACGAAGAGCGACAGGATATCCCGGTCCAGGAATTATTCCTTCAGCACCAAGAACTGTTTATTTTACAGTTCAGATTAAATTATAAATAGCGTTTTTTAGTCTTTTCCAATCCCTTATTTCTTAGCAATAACATTAGATTCGTTTTGAGTATTAAAGCCAATTGAAATTAAAAGGTGTTGACCTCTAATGGTGCAAAAAATAAAGTACACCTCGTCATTTTTTAAAAAACATTTGACCTTCTTAAAAACTCAAAACACCCTGTTTTAAATTTAAATTTCAACTAATATCGCTGGGATTAATAGATTCTGGTCTGCCAAAAACATAGCCTTCATTATACAGGGATTTAATTTTAATAAGTTGATAATAAAACAACATGAGTTTTAAAAAAATAAAAGTAATAAGTGTTTTGGTTTCTAGTCTAGTAATTATATCCTCTTGTAATACGTTCAATACGAAATCCAATGTTTCAGAAAGGAATGCTCCTAATATAAAGCCAAATATTATTTACATTATGGCTGATGACCTTACAACCCAAGCGATCAGCGCTTATGGTGGAATTTATAAAGATATTGCTCCAACCCCTCAAATTGATAAAATTGCCCAGGAGGGAATGTTATTTCAAGATGTATTGTGTACAAATTCTATTTGTGGTCCAAGCAGAGCTGCAATTCTAACAGGGAATTACAGTAATTTAAATGGTTACTATAAAAACGAAAGCGGTGGGAAATTCAATGCCTCGCAATGGACTTTTCCTATAGAATTTCAAAAAAATGGATATAAAACAAGCTTGTTTGGGAAATGGCATTTAGGTACGGAGCCCATTGGATTTAATACGTTTAAGTATCATAATTCCTCTGGGCAGCAAGGGCATTATTGGAATCCTACATTCAATGAGAATGGAAAAGATGTTAAAGAAGCAGGCTACGCAACCAACCTAACTACTGATTTTGCCTTAAAATGGTTAGATACCGAAAAAGCATCAGAAGAACCCTTTCTAATGATATTACAATATAAAGCACCTCATCGACCTTGGGAGCCAGACACTAAATATGAAACGCTTTGGGAGGATGTTGAAATGCCTTATCCAGCGACCTTTAAAGATACTTACGAAGGTCGAGAAAAAACTGCTGGAGATACTGAAATGACCATGGATTACTTCTCCAGAAGAGACATGAAACTCGAGCGACCAAAGGAATTAAAAAAAGGCAAAGAAAGTATTGAATGGGATTTTTATGGAGCCAAATCAGGAGAAATTGTCCAGCCCGAGGGAATGAGTAATGAAGAAGGAAGAAAATGGCGTTATCAAAATTACATTAAAGATTACTTAGCTTGTGTGAAATCGGTTGATGATAACGTTGGTCGGGTTTTAAATTATTTGAAAGAAAATAATCTTGAAGAAAATACTATTATCATATTAACATCGGATCAAGGGTTTTATCTCGGAGATCATGGGTTTTTTGATAAACGTTTTATTTATGAAGAATCTTTAAGAATGCCCTTTATTCTAAAGTATCCGGAAAGAGTGAAGGCGGGAAGTGTTAATGAAGACATAATATCAAATATCGATTTTGCTCCTACTCTATTAGAATTAGCAGGTATCTCAACCGATCAAAAAATGCAAGGCACTAGTTTTGTCTCTGCATTAGAAGGGAAAACCCCCGGAGACTGGCAAGATGCGATGTATTATCATTACTATGAGTTCCCATTTTGGCATCACGTTCAACCGCATTATGGCCTAAGAACCCAAAAATATACCTTAGCTCATTTTTATTATAATATTGATGTATGGGAGTTATACGATCTAGAAAATGATCCAAATCAAATGAATAATATTTATGCCCATCCAGACTACGCAGATGTTGTCAATGAATTAAAGATTAAATTGAAAAACTTAATGATCAAGTTTGAAGATGATAAAAGTTTGTCTGATTTTAGAAAAATAACCGATACTGATTTTGGTAGAATTGTAGATGATATTAATGCCGAGGAATCTGTGCATCAAATTTTAAATAAAGAGTAGTATATCTCTTATGATTAACAATTAAAAAAAATTCAACGATACCTTTATTAGTGATTTAAAAACAAATTAAGATCTCAGCAGTTGCTTTTGATGCGTCTAAAATAATTACTCATTATAAAATATTAACTCAAAACAGGAAAGGGGCATAAGCTTTGGCAATATTTTTAGCGCAACTAAAGAAGGCTTAATTGTACACTCAAAATTCATAAAAATAATTGAATACTAAATATTTAATGAATCAAGTCTGCTAATTAAAAATTAACATTGATATTAGTATGGCCTAATAAAAAAGATTAGGCCGCTAAATCAAATTAAGCTATGTTTTATAATGTCTGATTTATTTAAACAGTTTCTTTTCATAATATGGATTTGTAAAGGTCTCTTACTTCAGGGTCAGCTGCAATTAAACCAAATATCACATATCAATGGTTTATCTCAAAACACCGTAAATAGTATTATTCAGGACAACGATGGGTTTTTATGGATTGCTACCTATAATGGTATAAACAAGTATGATGGTTATTCAATGGACTATTATGATTTAACTAATAATCATCTAACGAGTAATTTAATTCATAGTTTATTTAAAGATAACGATGGTAATATATGGGCGGGAACACCAGAATCAGGGATCAACCGAATTAATCCCAACACCAAAAAAACACTGGCTTTCTTTAATAATTCATTAAATGCGGGAGATTTTAGGAACAACCCTACTTCTAATTTTCAATTACATCAATCGACTTCTGGCGTTTATTTTTATGTGTCCCCAAAAGGAGGTTATAATTTCTTTGAGATCTCGGACAAAGACACCATAATCAATCATGAATTAAATATTGACTGGAAGTCAGGCGACAGTTCAGTTGATCTCGCTAAGCCTTCAATAAACGGAAAACATTGGTTTTATAGTTCTGCTAGAGGTGTTAAGTTAGGCCAGACTGATGTAGCTTTTGAAAATGATAAAATAGCTTTGAATTTGATAAACTCTAATATAACCGAACCTATTTTCGAGAATGGGTTTGTCATAAATTTTCATGAGTATTCAAAAAACACGCTCTACTTTATTAGTAATAAATTAGAGTTAATCGAAATTAAATTGAATAATGACTTAGAAGTAATCAGTAAAAAAAGAATAAAGATTTTTAATGATTCAAGGGGTTTGTCAAAAGTCAATTATCAAACAATTAACCTTTTAAGTGATAATAAGAACGGATTGTGGATAGGGGGCGATAATATCTTAATCAACTATAACATTAATACAGGAGCTGTCTTTGACATTAGTGAATCTGGCAATAACAAACTTGAAAATAAGAGTATAAAACGCCTATTTGTTGATAAATTCAATATTCTGTGGGTTGGAACTTATAACAGTGGAGTTTTTAAAATCGATTTTGAAAACAAGACTTTTTTAAGCTCTCATGCTTTTTTAAAAAAAGAGGCTTTGTATAATGAAGTCTTTCATAAGTCTCCAATTAAGGCAATGTGTGAGGACAAAAATGGTAACATATGGTTGGGGTCTGGAGGTAAAGGTGGTATCGCAAAAATAACGGTCGATCAACTCGAATACAGCTTGTCTAATTCGAACCAAAAAAAATGGGATTTTAATTACTTAAATACCAATGAGATATTTCAAAAAAAATCATTCTTCCGAATCAAAAAGCTATTAAATGATTCTAAAGGTAATATTTGGGTGGGCTCTAACTCAGGCCTTAGTAAAATACAACCGCTATTTAATACCTATAAAACAGAAGTGTTTGACGCTTTAAACAACAGAAGTACACCTTCTAGTTCACCTGTATTTGCAATTGAAGAAGACCATCTTGGCGCAATCTGGGCAGGTTACTTTGGCAATGGATTAGTAAAGTTAATTTATAATAGTGATAACAGTGATTATGATTATTTTGCCTATAAAAATGATCCCAAAAACGCAGAAAGTCTTTCAAACAATACCATTCGAGTTATTACTGAAGATTCAGATAAAAATCTTTGGGTGGGCACAGCATTTGGGTTAAACAAATTAAAATATGATAACGATGGTTCCGTAATATTCCAACGTTTTTTGAATAACGAAAATGATGAGAACAGTTTAAGCAATGATCATGTACTAGATGTTTATGAATCAAAAAATGGTAATCTATATGTAGGAACTTTTGGCGGGGGTCTGAATGAAATTAGGGTTTCAGAAAACAATGAATATTTATTCAAACGCTATACTATTAAAGATGGGCTTCCCAGCGATGTGGTCTATCAGGTTGAGGAAGATTCAAAAGGAAATCTTTGGTTGATGCACATCCGCGGGATGTCCAAACTAAACTTAGCGAGTGGAAAAATAACCTACTTTGAAAGAAATTTTGGCGAGAATTTTTTAGAATTCAGGGACAATTCGATGCTAAAAACATCTTCAGGGCTTATTATTGGCGGGACAACAACAGGTTTTTCTTTTTTTAATCCTGATAAATTGACTAAAAACAAGACTAAACCTCAACTGGTAATTACTGATTTTAAAATATCAAATGAAACTGTAAAAATCTTTGAAAAAAAGGAGGGTAAAGTTATTCTGGATAAAAATATAAATCAAACTGATAAAATTGAATTGGCTTATAATCTGAATTCTTTTGAATTTGGTTTCTCTAGCCTACATTTTTCTGATCCTGAAAAAAATAAATACAAATACATATTAGAAGGGTTTGATGACAAATGGCATTTTTCTACTGGAAATGAACGGCGTTTTGCGACTTATACTAATGTCCCTGCTGGAGAATACACCTTTAAAATTTATGGGTCAAATAGTGCAGGTATGTGGACGGATGAGCAAAAAAAAATATCGATTTTGATCAATAATCCTTGGTATCTTAAAACCCCAGCCATCTTGCTTTTTTTGTTGCTGCTAATCATCATGACATCTGTTTTTGTTAAAATTCGTCTAAATCAAATCCAATTAGAAAATAAATTGAAAATTAAAAATGCTGTACATAAAAAGTCTGAGGAGATGAATCAGATGAAGCTTCAGTTTTTCACCAATATTTCTCATGAATTAAGAACGCCTCTAGCTTTGATTGTTGGTCCCTTGGAACAGATTATGAAGGGCAACGTCAATCTTAAAGAACTGCCCAAGTTAAATTCGATAATGCATAAAAACTCCATTAGGCTGCTCAAATTAATTAATCAACTTTTGGATTTTAGAAAAGCAGAATCTGGAAACTTAAATTTAATAGTTCAAAACGATGATCTAGTGTCTTTTGTTAAAGACGTCTTTGCTGTGTTTGAAGAAATTGCATTAGAGAAAGAAATAAAATTTTTATTTATTTCTTCGGAAAAACAAATAGATGCGTGGTTTGACAATGACAAAGTTGAAAAGATATTATATAATTTATTGTCAAACGCTTTCAAGTTTACCCCTAAAGGAAAAAGCATTAAAGTAAGCCTAGAAAAAGAAAATATTAAAAATAAAGTCCATGCAGTTATAAAAGTAATTGACTATGGAATTGGAATTCCAGAAAAAGATTTAAACAGTGTTTTTGAGAGGTTCTATCAAACTAAAGATAAAAATGTTACTGTTAGTGAAGGATCTGGCTTAGGATTGGCTTACATTAAACGTCTGGTTAAGATTCATAAAGGAAAAATTGATATAAAAAGTGAGTTACACAAAGGAACTACCTGTACGGTTACTATTCCTATTAATAATACTGCCTTCACAAAAGACTCAATAATAGAGCAACGGCCTCAAAAATATAACTTTAATTATTCTACACTTGGAGTTAATGTTTTAAAAGAAAGCCAATTAATCCGTAATCCGCTTACTGAAAATAATATTAAACATTCAACTAAAACACCACTGATATTAATCGTTGAAGACAATAGAGAGTTAAGAGAGTATATCGTTTCCTTTTTAAGTAATGACTTTCGAATATTAACTGCATGTGATGGAAAAGAGGGATTAGAGCTGGCAATCAAAAACACCCCCGATGTTATTATAAGCGACTTAATGATGCCTGTAATGGATGGGATTAAAATGTGTAAGAGAATAAAGACAGACATCAATACAAGTCATATCCCTGTCATAATTTTAACAGCAAAGTCTGGAATAGAAAACGAAAAAGAAGGACTAGAAACAGGTGCTGACGAATATATTTTAAAACCTTTTGATATTGATCTTTTAAAACTAAGGTTAAATAATATTTTGCGAACCAAGCAGCAATGGATTGATAAATTTAAAACAAATTCAGGCGCTAAGCCTTGGAAGGAATTGTCCAATAAGCTAGATCAAAAATTCATTGAAAGGTCAATTGCAATAGTTATGAAGAATCTAGATAACACAAACTTTTCTGTTGAACAATTCGCTTTAGAAATAGGAATGAGTAGGTCTTCATTATTCCTTAAGCTCAAGTCCATCACTGGACAGTCTAGCTCTGAATTTATAAGAACTATTCGTATTAATAATGCTGCAGAACTAATCAATTCTGAGAAGTATTCTATTTCAGAAATAATTTATATGGTTGGGTTTTCAGACCCCAAATATTTCAGAACTTGCTTTAAAAAACAATTTGGAACTCGACCCAGTGAATACCTTAAAAAAAACTTTACATAGTGTTGAAAATGCCATCATTTGACAATAGTTTAGCATAAATGACACAAATACTCATTTACCCTTAAAAATAAACCATAATTCCCCAGTTACGATTTTTATAGTTTATTTATTCGTAGTCGTTATAAAACCTTTATTTTTAACAAAACTTTAATTAAAACAAACAAGTATGAAACTATCATTAAGTAAACTTTTCCTATTTGCAGTTCTAATTATGTGTTCGAGCACATTGTTAGGCCAAAGCAATATTTCAGGAATAGTTTTAGACGCTAACAATCAGCCAATTCCTGGAGCTACAGTTCTGGATGCAAATGATTCCACTAATGGAACAGTAACTGATTTTGACGGAAACTTTTCCATCAACATGGATCAAAACGGGGTTTTAAATGTAACCTATATTGGTTATGAAGCTCAAGAAATCCAGTTGTCTGGTCAGAGTCAAATCAACATATCACTTGTTGAAGACGTTTCTCAATTAGAAGAAGTGGTTATAACAGGGTATGGAGCATCTGTTCGCAAAAGTGATTTGACTGGGTCTATTGCCTCCGTTGGAGCGGCAGACTTTGAAAATCAACCGCTCATTAGAGTAGATCAGGCCCTCCAAGCGAGAGCAGCAGGTGTTGCGGTAACTCAAACCAGTGGTGCACCGGGTGCCGGATTTAAAATTAGAATCCGTGGAACCAATTCCTTAACAGGAAACAACAGTCCTCTATACGTAGTAGATGGACTTGTCGTGGGAAACATTAATAACTTGAATGCAAGTGACATCAGTTCTATGGAGGTTTTAAAAGATGCCTCTGCAACTGCGATTTACGGAAGTAGAGGAGCAAATGGAGTTGTATTGATTTCTACTAAATCTGGAACAAAAGGAGATGCTAAAATTCAAATAGATACTTTCTTTGGGACTTCTGAAGCATTTCAAAGGCTTCCTGTAATGACAGGTGCTGAATTTGCACGAGGAGTAAATTTAAGAGGTGATACGGCAGGTTTTACTGATTCTGAAATTAGTGCTTTAGAGAGTAGTGGAGGTACTGACTGGCAAGATTATTTTTTCAGAAGTGCTCCTTTTTCAAATATTAATATTTCTGCAAGTGGTGGTTCTGAAGATGTTGATTACTACCTGTCAGCCAATAGTTATAAGGCTGATGGTACAATAGTAGATCAAGATTACAGTAGAATGAACCTTAGAGCAAACATCAATGCGCAACTAAGTGAAAAACTAAAAGTTGGAGTAAATAATTTTATCAGTCGTTCACAAAATAATGGCTTTCGTGCTAATATTGCAACTGGTATGGCTTGGGACATGACGCAAACTCCTCTAGATGCAAGCGGAAATGACAACTCATCTCCTACTAAATCAGGGGTTGGTAATGGTACCCCGCAGCCTCTTTTAGCTCCAAAGTATAATAGTCGTGAAAACATTTCAGATCAATTGATTTCAAGTGTTTACGCAAATTATGAGCTTACTGATAACTTAGTTTTAAATATTTCGGCAGGTCTTGAGAAGATTGATTTAACTAATAGTGGTTATGTTTCTTCGCTAGTAAACGGTACAAGTGAAGCAACCGTAAGAGACCAACAGGGTTTACGTCTTCAAAATACAAATCGATTAACCTATAAAAACGACAATCCTGATCATGCGTTTCAGGCTGATTTGATTCACGAGCAGCAGTCTTTTAAACAGAGTTTTAGAGAGGCTAAAGCAAGTTCTTTTTTCTCCAATTCTACAAACTTTAGAGAGCTTTCATTAGCTGGAATTCAAAATACAGACAGCGGAGAAATAAACGAAAAATTAGAGTCTTTCTTGGCTAGGGTTAACTACTCATTATATAACAAATATTTATTTACTGCTTCTGTTAGAACAGATGGTTCGAGCAAGTTTAGCGAAGATAACCGTTGGAGTACTTTTCCCTCGGGATCAATCGCATGGAGAGTTTCTCAGGAAGATTTCCTTAAAGATCATTCAACGATTAGTTCTATGAAAGTGCGTGCAAGTTATGGTGTTACAGGGAGTCAGGCAGTAAGCCCTTTCTCAACGATCTCCATTCCAGGAATTTCAACTGCTAACAATTATCCTTTTACTGGAGGAGTTGCAAGTATTGGTGTGGCGCCATCAAATAGGATGCCTAATCCTGACTTGACTTGGGAAACAACCACTCAATTCAATATCGGATTTGATATTGGTCTTTGGAACTCTAAAACCTCACTTTCTGTTGATTATTATACCAAAAACACAAAAGACATCCTCTTAAACAGAGTTCTTCCAGAGTTTGTTGGACCAACGATTGTTACTCAAAATGCTGGAGAAGTAGAAAACAAAGGGTTTGATATTTCTTTAAATACTGTCCTTTATGAAAAAAATGATCTGTCGATAAATTCCAACTTTAACTTATCCTCTAACAAAAACAAAGTTCTTTCATTAGTAGACGGTTTAGAGTCAATGGTGTTGGGTAATGTTTACTATGCAAGTACATTCGATGTTAATCCAACAAGAGTGGAAGTTGGAAAACCAATGAGTTCATTTAGAGGTTATATTTTTGAAGGTATTCACCAAACTGGTAATACTGATGGCGGTATCCCTGGTCATGCTAAATACAGAGATTTGGATGGAGTTGCTGGAATCACTGCAGATGATATTGGTACTGTAGGTGACGGGAATCCAGACTTCACTTGGGGATGGAACCTAGACGTTGACATTAAGGACTTTAATATCAACATGGTCTTTGAAGGAGCTCAAGGAAATGATATTTATAACTTCCAAAGAATGAGAATGATGGGGCTAGGTTCTGCTCAATTCCATGCCGTTCATGCAGACTTTAATGATAGTTGGACAACTTCAAATCCTAGTAATACAATCCATGCAGGTACACAAGAAGCAAGAAACACAAATAGATGGCTCTCTTCTCAATGGATTGAGGACGGATCTTACACCTCGCTTAAAAGCATGTCTGTAACCTATAATTTTGGTGATCGCTTTAGTGATGTTGGCATTGAACAAGTAAAGTTTTTTGTAAATGCTGAAAATCTATTTATCATAACAGATTACTCAGGCTTTGATCCTGTATCAACTGCTTCGGGCAATTCAGATGTTGACCTTGGAATTGATTTAAATGCTTTTCCTATCTCAAAGTCCTTTTCGGTTGGATTTAACTTAACATTTTAAAAATATTTAATCATGAAATACACAAATAAAATATTTACCCTATTCGTCTCTTTGTTATTTGTTTTCTCTTGTAGCGATCTTGAGGAAGACAGAGGTGGAATATTATCATTAGACAACCTTCAGTCTGAAGGCGATTTAGTTGCAGCTCTTACTCCTGTTTACAAAGAGCTTCAAGAAACTTATAAAAACCCTCATTTTTTGAGAACAAATACATATGGTTCGGATGACATTACAACCTGGTGGGGGGGTAATAAAGCACCTCTAAGAGTTTTTGATGGATTTAACTATGGTAACGGAGAAAACTCCGATCTTGCATGGCTTGCTTGGGACTGGAAGGGTTTTTGGAAGGTTATTTATCATGCAAATTCTTTGATCGAAGGTATCAAAACCTCTACAGCTCCTGATGCTATTAAATCAGTTGTTGACGGAGAAGCCAGGTTTTTAAGAGCATATTCTTACTTCCACTTAGTTCGTGAGCATGGTAATATGCCAATTGTTATAGACGGTATGACTCCAACCGGTAAAGAAGCAAGAGCTACAGTCCTTGAGAACTACAAGCAGATAGAAAGCGATTTATTACTCGCAGAAGCTTCACTTCCTACACCAGGAGCTACAGCAAACGTAGGACGCGCTTCTAAATCAGCAGCAAAAACATTGCTTGCTGACTTATATTTAACTTGGGCTGGATGGCCTGTTAAAGACGCTTCAAAAAATGCTCTAGCTGCAAGCAAAGCAAAAGAAGTAATTGATATGGGATACCACCAATTGTTGGATATTCACAAATTGTGGTTGTTTGAGAATGCCAATAGCTTAGAGAGTGTTTTTTCTGTTCAGTTTTCTAAAGAAGAGGATCACAGAAACGGACACCCTGCTGCATTTAGCTTTCATATGGCCAGAGGGTGGTCTGACTGTTATCCTGAGTTACAGTTTTTTAAAGACTTCCCCGCAGGTGCAAGAAAAGATGCGACATTTGTAACAGACATCCCTAATCGTGGATTTGCAGGCGGTAAAATTATTGATAAAGACCCTGTAACTAAGTCCTGGGAAGTTTCCGAAAGGTTTCATCCTATGTATAAAAAATATACTATATCGGAAGACTTAACTGTTGCTGGTCGTTCAATGGGCTATCGTCCTGTTGAATTATACAGATATGCTGAAGTGTTATTGATTTATGCAGAGGCAAAAGCTGCTTCAGGAGGTGTTGACGCATCTGCGCTTGATGCACTTAATCAAGTGAAAAGAAGAGCTGCTGGGCTTGATCCAAATACTGCTGATGCTACTGTTGATGCAGCTTCAGCGACGATTAGTGATATTCTTGATGAAAAAGGGTGGGAATTGGCTGCTGAAGACAAAAGATGGTTTGATCTAATCAGAACGGAAACTCTTCAAGATGTTGCGGCTAAAAGAGACCCTACTGAGAAAGTTCCTTTGATGAGACAACCAACGGAGGCACAATACATTACTCCGTTGCCTGCTGAAGCAGTCTTAGGTAGTGAATTAATTCAAAACCCAGAAGGATTTAAAATAAAATAAATTCTGTAGTGTTTTAATAAAAAAAGGAAGTGATAATCACTTCCTTTTTTTATTATTTAATCTTTTTTGTATGTATCTCTCTGTATGCATTAGTCCTAAAAATATAGGATCAATCAATTCTGCATCCCATTTTTGTCTTAAAGAATCTAGTCTTATTAACTCCTGTGGATAAAGTTCAGCAATGTCATTCTCTTCACTAATGTCTTCACTCAAATTGTATAACTCTTTTACGGAATTGTTTTCTTTGGTAACCAGTTTAAGGTCACCATCTCTAACCGAATAAAAATCGCCATCAAATTTTCTGATATAAAGTGTAGAATGAGGGCTTCCCTTTTTCTTACCTTTTAAATAAGGAATAATATTTACACCGTCTAAGGGTCTATCTTCAGCTAAAGGTGCATCGGCAAGGTCTGCAAAAGTAGCCATAAGGTCCAAAGCCGAAACGGGATAATCATAAACCATGGGCGAAAGCTCCCCTGGCCATTGCATCGCAAAAGGAATTCGATTGCCCCCTTCGTAAATTGATCCTTTTCCCTCTCTAAGTAAACCATTGTCAGAAGAATTTGCATGTTCGGGACCTCCGTTATCAGACAAAAAGAAAACCAATGTGTTTTCATTGAGTCCTTTGGCCTCCAGCTGATCTAAAATTTTACCCACACCGTCATCTACCGCACTAACCATTGCGGCATAAGTTCTTCTTTTAGGGTCTTTGATGTGTTCAAACCGACTCAAATATTTTTCTGTGGCTTGAAGTGGCGTGTGAGGCGCGTTGTAGGAAACAAATAAGAAAAATGGATCTTTTTGAGTTTTGTCAATAAAACTAACGGCATTGTCGGAAAACTCATCAGTCAGGTAATTTTTTATCTCTATCGGAGTATGGTCTTTCATGATCCAAGTCTTGTAGCTCATGGGTTCGTCACTAAAAGAATAACTGTCCTTGATTGTTAACTCTTCGGGGAAGTATTTGTGTCCGCCTCCCAAGTGACCAAAAAAACTTGTGAATCCGCGATTCATTGGATGATTAGAAATATGAGCACCCAAATGCCATTTACCAATAATCCGTGACTTATAACCTACTTGACCTAAAACCTCTGGTATCGTCTTTTCGGTTTGAGGCAATCCCATATTGGGGTCATTCGGACGGTATTGAATGTTTCTCTCATAACCAAAACGCTGTTGGTACCTACCCGTGATAAATCCAGCCCTGCTCGGACTGCAAACAGAATATGAAGTATAGCCATTGGTGAATTTAATCCCATTTGCAGCAATTCGATCAATGTTGGGTGTAGGGATTTCAGTGCTTCCATTGAAGCCAACATCCCCATAACCTAGATCATCTGCCATAATCACTATGAAATTGGGTTTTGCTTGTTCCGCTTTATTGGAGTCGCTACCTTTCTTATTTATTAATTGGTAGGCTCCTCCAAAAAATATTATGATAACAATAATTTTAATGACTGCTTTTTTCATGATTTTATAAATATATAATCCTCTAAAATAATTATTAATCCCTAAATTAGGTACTTATTAAATTTTAAAATAAAAAATCATGTTGTTCTATAATAAA
>OJHK01000132.1_pt1 | contig 63862 bp, 53 predicted proteins | sample 1595161 | NCBI WGS metagenome assembly OJHK01 (sample SAMN05416842, study PRJEB24817) | seawater metagenome | isolation source: Sea water | place: Canada:Atlantic | collected 2013-07 | reverse complement strand
TCCCGAATACAGCAATGTGTTCGGGATTTTTTTTGCCCTATTCCCAAGGGAATATCAAGTATAGTCACATTTGCAATCACAAAAAAAGGGAACCCAACGGGTTCCCTTTAAAAAGCAATTACTGATGGTCCAGTTAGATTCTCGGTAAATCGCCTTCTCCTTTTAATGGTAAGTTAGAGCTCCCCATGAGATAGCTATCTATATGGTGTGCAGCCTGTCTTCCTTCTGCAATGGCCCAAACAATGAGTGATTGTCCCCTTCTTTGATCGCCAGCAGTAAAAACACCAGCTACATTGGTTTTATAATTGTCCTCAGTTGCAGCAATATTTGTTCTTTGATCCATTGCTACCCCCAACTGTTCTGCTACTGTATTCTCAGAGCCTGTAAAGCCCATGGCTAATAAAACCATTTCTGCCTTCCATATTTTCTCTGTTCCAGGTACTTCTACCAATTTTGAACCCTGTCCTGGGCTGTGCTCCCAATGTACCTCAATGGTTTTTAAACCTGTCAGGTTTCCATTCGCGTCTCCAACAAATTCTTTGGTATTAATGCTAAAGAAACGCGAGGCCCCTTCTTGGTGAGAGCTAGTTGTCTTGAGTCGCATTGGAAAAAATGGCCAAGGCTGGTTTTCTGGTCGTTCGGTAGTGCCTTTAGGCATAATTTCAAAGTTAGACACGGTATTAGCCCCTTGTCTAATAGAGGTTCCAATACAATCAGATCCTGTATCTCCTCCACCAATTACAATGACATCTTTCCCTGTAGCTAAAATGTCTTCATTGGTGTAGGTCTCTTTTCCTACGCGTTTATTGCTTTGTTTTAAAAAGTCCATGGCCTGAACCACCCCTTTTAGGTCTGCTCCAGGAATATCTAATGTCCTTCTTATAGTTGCACCACCGCTTAGTAATACAACATCGTAGTCTTTTTTAAGATCAGCTGCGTTTAGGTCTTTTCCTATTTCAATTCCTGTTTTAAAAACAATGCCCTCTTCTTCTAATATAGCCAAACGTCTGTCTATGACATTTTTCTCCATCTTAAAATCTGGTATGCCAAACCTTAATAATCCGCCTGGTTTAGAGTCTCTTTCGTAAACGGTCACTAAATGCCCCGCCCTGTTTAATTGTTGTGCAGCAGCTAGTCCGGCAGGGCCAGATCCAACAACAGCCACTTTTTTTCCAGTTCTTATGGCTGGTTTATGAGGCACAACCCAGCCTTTTGCAAAGGCTGTTTCTGCTACGCTTTTTTCAATATTTTCTATAGTTACTGGATCTTCATTAATACCCAATACACAGGCTTCTTCACAAGGTGCGGGACACAGCCTTCCTGTAAATTCAGGAAAATTGTTGGTGGCGTGTAATATCTTAGCTGCCTTTTCCCATTTTCCTTTGTAAACGGCGTCATTGAAATCTGGAATGAGATTTCCTAAGGGGCAGCCACTGTGACAAAATGGTATACCGCAGTTCATGCATCTTGCACCCTGATCTTTGAGGTCTTTCTCTTCTAAAGGAACCGTAAATTCTTTATAATTCTTTACGCGCTCTTCTGGCTTTTCGTAAGATTCTACTTTTCTGTCGAATTCTAAAAATCCTGTTATCTTTCCCATTTTCCTATAAAGTTTGAGCGGTTTCTGCTGCTATTCTAACTAGTGCGAGTCGGTATTCTTCTGGGAATACTTTAATGAAATGCCCCAGCTGAGACTCCCATTGTTCTAATATTTCTTGAGCCCTAGGACTTTGTGTGGCGTGATAGTGATTTTCTATCAGTGTCTTTAATTGGTCTATGTCTGTCTGATCTTCTACAGCCAGTAGATTTAATCCTTCTTCTTTACAAATAGATTTAAAGGTCTTATTAAGGTCATAGACATAGGCAATTCCACCACTCATACCTGCGCCAAAATTTCTTCCTACTGCCCCGAGTATTACCGCTGTTCCTCCGGTCATATACTCACAACCATGGTCTCCAATACCCTCTACTACAGCTATGGCTCCTGAGTTTCTCACACAAAAACGTTCTCCTGCTTTACCATTAATATAGGCCTCTCCTGCTGTAGCACCGTATAAGGTCACATTTCCTGTAATGACATTGTCATGCGGAACAATAGTAGCTTCTACAGGTACTTTCACGACTAATTTTGCCCCAGAAAGTCCTTTTCCAAGGTAATCGTTTGTATTTCCATACACCGTCATGGTTAAACCTTTGGTGGCAAATGCACCAAAACTTTGTCCTGCTGCTCCTGTAAAATTAAGTTTCAAGGTGTTGTCTGGCATTCCTGCTGCGCCATATTTTTTAGATATCTCATTTGAGATAATAGCTCCAACGGCACGGTCCGTATTTTTAATAGGAAAATCTAAACTCATTTTCTCTTTTCTATAGAGTGCAGGGTGGGCTTTTTCTATAATGTCAAACTCTATGGAGTCTTCAATATGGTGTTCTTGCTTAGTGGTATTGTACAGTTTTGTTCCAGGAATAACGTCTACCTGATGTAAAATTGGACTTAGGTCAATACCTGCGGACTTATAATGGTTTAATACTTTCTTTCTGTCTAGTTTTTGCACCTGGCCTACCATTTCGTCAATGGTTTTGAATCCAAGTTCTGCCATGATTTCTCTGAGCTCTTGTGCTATGAAGTACATGAAGTTAACCACGTGTTCTGGTTGTCCTTTGAATTTTTTTCTCAATTCTGGATTTTGTGTGGCAATACCTACTGGGCAGGTGTTTAGGTGACAGGCACGCATCATTATACATCCTGAAGCAACTAATGGAGCTGTTGCAAAACCAAATTCTTCTGCGCCTAATAGACAAGCAATAGCTACATCTCTACCTGTTTTTAACTGTCCGTCACACTCCAACCTAACCCTATTTCTAAGGTCATTCATTACAAGGGTTTGTTGTGCTTCTGCAATCCCTAATTCCCATGGAAGTCCGGTATGCTTTAAAGATGTTAAAGGAGAAGCTCCCGTACCACCGTCAAAACCTGAAATCAGTATAACGTCGGCCTTGGCCTTAGAAACCCCAGCAGCGACCGTTCCAACGCCCACTTCAGAGACTAGTTTTACGTTAATTCGAGCTTCTCTGTTGGCAGATTTTAAATCAAATATAAGTTGAGATAAATCTTCAATAGAGTAAATGTCATGGTGTGGTGGTGGGGAGATTAAGCCCACATATGGGGTTGAGTTTCTTGTCTTGGCTATATCTGGATTGACTTTTGGACCAGGCAATTGCCCCCCTTCTCCAGGTTTGGCTCCCTGGGCCATTTTTATTTGAATTTCAGAAGCGTTGGTCAGGTAATTTGAGCTCACGCCAAAACGTCCCGAAGCTACTTGCTTAATAGCAGAGTTCTTCCAATCTCCAGTTTGATTTTTATAAAATCTTTCTGCGTCTTCTCCCCCTTCTCCGGAATTGCTTTTTCCGCCAATCCTATTCATGGCAATGGCTAAGTTCTCATGAGCCTCTTTGCTAATGGATCCGTAAGACATAGCACCTGTCTTGAATCTTTTCACGATGTCTGTCCACGGCTCTACTTCTTCTAACGGAATTGGGTCGTAATTAGAAAATTCTAATAAACCTCTAATGGTCATGAGGTCTCTGGCTTGATCATTGACCAATTGGGCGTATTCTTTGTAAGTGCTCGTTTCGTTGTTTCTTACTGCTTTTTGTAATTTAGCAATAGAAAGTGGGTTGAATAAGTGCTTTTCGCCCTCTCTTCTCCACCTGTAATCTCCGCCTATTTCTAAGTCTAAAGAAGCCTCTGGTTGGTTTTCCGAAAATGCCCTAGCATGTCTTTTGCTGAGTTCTTTCTCAATTTCATGGAGGTCAATTCCCTGAATTCTAGAGGTGGTTCTCGGGAAGTATTTATCTATTACTTTGGTGTTAATCCCAATACACTCAAAAAGTTGAGACCCTCTGTAGGAGTTTAAGGTAGACACCCCCATTTTGTTCATTACCTTTAAAATGCCTTTTCCTACTGCTTTGTTGTAGTTCTGTATGGCAGTTTCAAAAGTATATGCTGTAATATCGTTTTCTTTAAGTTGTTCTGCAATAATTTCATTAACCAAATAAGGGTTTATGGCACTGGCGCCATACCCAAAAAGCAAACAGAAATGGTGTACCTCTCTAGGCTCTGCAGATTCAATGATTATACTCGCTTTAGATCTTTTTCCCAAACGCTGTAAGCCATTATTTACATAAGAACAAGCGAGTAGGGCAGGGATGGCTGCTTTGTCTTTTGAGATATACCTGTCAGAAAGGATGATGATATTACTGCCTTCTTCAATGGCTTTGCTGGCTTCTGCTAACAAAGATTCAAGTCCCTCCTCTAATCCGTTATGCCCTCTTTCTAGGGTGTATAACATTTGTAGGGACGTAACCTTGTAGTGTGGGTTTATATCGTAATTCTTAATCTTGTCTAAATCTTCTTTAGAAATTACAGGATTCTGAATTTTTAATTTTCTACAGTGTTCTTGGGTCTCCTCAAATATATTGTGGTCGCTACCAAGGGTAAGGCTAATGTCCGTAATCATCTCCTCTCTAATGCCGTCTAACGGAGGGTTGGTCACTTGGGCAAAGAGCTGCTGGAAGTAGTTGTACAACAATTGTGGTCTTTGCGACAATACAGCTATGGGTGTATCTGTTCCCATTGAACCAATAGGCTCTTTGGCTGTTTCTGCCATAGGCATTACTATGGTGTCTATGTCTTCTAAGGTGTACCCATAGGCTGCTTTTCTTTGGGCAAGTGGCGCTTCTCCAATAAATAATGGACAGTCGTTATATGGAATGTCCTTTAAATGTACTAGGTTGTCTTTGACCCATTTTTCGTAAGGATGCTTTTTGGCAATTTGTTCTTTAACTTCTTCATCATTGATGATTCTCCCTGCAGACATGTCTACTAAGAACATTTTACCAGGTTCTAAACGTCCATGATGCGCTAAATTTTTAGGATCAATGTCTACTACGCCAGTTTCTGAAGACATAATTACATAACCGTCTTTTGTCACAGAATATCTAGAGGGTCTAAGACCGTTTCTGTCTAAAACTGCACCAATATAATTTCCATCCGTAAAAGGAATTGAGGCAGGTCCGTCCCAAGGCTCCATCATACAGGAATAATATTCATAAAAAGCTTTTTTAGCCGCAGACATATTGTCGTTTTTTTCCCAAGCCTCAGGTACTAAAATCATCATGACTTCTGGAAGAGATCTTCCTGTCATAAGCAGTAATTCTACGACCATATCTAGCGTGGCTGAATCTGATTTGTTGGGTAATATAATGGGAAGGATCGCTTTTATGTCTTCGCCAAAAAGTTCGCTCTCTAAAAGTTCTTCTCTGGAACGCATTCTAGCGACATTCCCCCTTAAAGTGTTTATTTCCCCATTGTGACACATATACCTGAAAGGCTGTGCCAAATCCCATGTAGGGAAGGTGTTGGTGGAAAATCGCTGATGCACCAAGGCCAACCTAGTCACAACCCTAGTATCCTGTAGGTCTCTAAAGTAAAGACTAATGTCTTCTGGCATGAGCAAGCCTTTGAAAATAATGATTGTGGTGGAAAGGCTAGGCAGATAAAAGAACCCTTGCTCAGATAGTTTTGAGTTGTATATTGTGTGTTCTGCTTTTTTTCTAGCTATAAATAATTTTCTGTTAAAAGTAGCTGTGTCCTGCTCAGGCTGCTCTTTTCCAATAAAGATTTGGGCTATAAAAGGCATGGTTTCCATGGCAATTCTTCCTGGCACGGATTTATTGACAGGGACTTCTCTCCATCCTAAAAGGACCAACCCTTGAGATTTTATTTCTTTCTCAAATTCTTTTGTACAGAAATTTCTTTGGTTGTCTTTTTGAGGTAAAAATACATTAGCTACCGCATAATTTCCTGGCTCTGGTAATTTAAACGAGCACTCACTTACAAAAAAATCATGGGGAATGTCAATGAGTATTCCCGCACCATCTCCAGTTTTACCATCTGAACTCACTGCGCCTCTATGTTCTAGTTTTTCTAGAATCTCGAGTGCTTTGTGGATAATATCATTGGATTTTTTTCCTTCTAGACTACAAATAAATCCTGCGCCACAATTGTCATGTTCAAATTCTGGGGAATACAGCCCCTGTTTTTTTAGCCTCATAAGTATTGGATGTTTACACAAAAATATCCAATATGTTGAATTTACGGCAATGATGTAGTCATTTATAACAAAAAAGTTCAGTGTTTTTAAAAAAACGTTGAAATAAATGTAATGTGATAATTTTGGCCACTTTTAAATGAGATTTCAATAATGGCCTTTGTTTAGTCTTTTAAAATAGCCCTAGATATTACCATTTGTTGGATTTCAGAAGTGCCTTCGTAAATCTGAGTGATTTTAGCGTCCCGCATGAGTCGCTCTACATGATATTCTTTTACAAAACCATTTCCACCAAAGACCTGAACGGCTTCTACGCTTACTTCCATAGCCACTTCTGAGGCATATAGTTTGGCCATTGCTCCTGATAAATCGTAATTGAGTCCCTGGTCTTTTTCCCAAGCTGCTTTGTAGACCAAATGCCTAGCAGCCTCAATTTTAGTATGCATTTGAGCCAATTTAAAGGCAATGGCCTGATGCTGACTAATGGGTTTCCCAAAAGTTTCCCTTTGTTTGGCGTAATTTAAGGCCAATTCATAAGCGCCAGCAGCTATACCGAGTGCCTGTGCAGCAATACCAATTCTTCCTCCTGAGAGTGTTTTCATGGCTAAGGTGAAACCAAATCCTTCTTCTCCGATCCTATTTTCCTCATGCACTTTAACCTGATTGAATTGAAGGGAGTGAGTGTCACTACTGCGAATACCTAATTTATTTTCTTTTGGCCCTATCACAAAACCTGGACTTTCCTTCTCCACAATAAAAGCACTAATACCTTTGGAGCCTTTTTTAGGGTCTGTTTGTGCTATGACCAAATAAATACTCGCACTACTTCCGTTGGTGATCCAATTTTTAGTCCCTGTAATTTCGTAGTAATCACCCTTTTTCACAGCACTAGTTTTTTGAGAGGTGGCATCTGATCCAGCCTCAGGCTCAGAAAGACAAAAAGCCCCTATTTTTTTTCCATTACATAGATCGGGTAGGTATTTTTCTTTTTGCTGGGTGTTTCCATATTTTTCTAATCCCCAACAGACCAGTGAATTGTTTACAGACATGATTACAGAGGCAGAAGCATCTATTTTTGAGAGTTCTTCCATGGCCAATACATAAGACATAGTATCTAATCCGCTTCCTCCATAGCTAGGGTCTACCATCATTCCCATAAACCCCAATTCTGCCAGTTGTTTAATTTCTTGGATAGGAAAAGTTTGGGTTTCGTCCCTTTCTAGAATTGTACGAAGGAGTACCTGTTGCGCAAAGTTTGAAGCGGCTTCTTTGATGAGTTTTTGCTCTTCATTCAATTTAAAATCCATAGAAATCTATTTTTAATCTATTCAAATATAATCATATTTACTATGCATGCATAGTAAATATGAAAACAATGATTTTTGAAATCAATTGATTTTTAGACCTTCAAGTATAAGCGCATTAATTATTTTTAAAGCAATCTGATAATTAATGATTTTTACTTGCTCATTTTTTTATATTTGTTAGCGTAGATCTTGGGATTCCTTTTGAGTCTCAGTTAAGTTGAAAAATTCAAAAACACCGTATATTTTATGGAAACTATTATCCTGATTGTATTTATTGTAGGTTACTTGGCCATTACCTTAGAGCACAACCTTAAAATTGACAAACTAATTCCTGCCTTGGCCATGATGGCTATTTTATGGGCGATTATAGCTTTAACTCATATGGATGTTTTTGAGGTAGACTCGGCACTCCGCCAATTGGTTCCTACCCATATAGAGGAGATTTTATTACACCATCTTGGTAAAACTGCAGAGATTTTAGTATTCCTTTTAGGGGCAATGACTATTGTGGAAATTATAGATTATTTTGATGGTTTTGCTACCATTAAAGGTTTTATAAAATATAAGAAAAAATCTAAATTGCTTTGGTTGTTTTCCATTTTGGCATTTATTTTATCTGCGATTATTGACAACTTAACGGCTACAATAGTACTGATCACGATCCTTCAAAAAGTAATTAAGGAAAAGGAAACGCGTATGTGGTTTGCTGGTATGGTGATTATTGCTGCAAATGCTGGAGGGGCTTGGTCTCCTATTGGAGATGTTACTACAACTATGCTGTGGATTGCCAACAAGGTGTCTGCCTTACAATTGGTGGAACATGTATTATTACCTTCAATCGTATGTATGGTAATCCCTACTTTAATCGCTACCCGTTTTAAAGCTTTTCAAGGAAACCTAGATGTGGATCCTTCAGAAGAAGATGGGCCTAAATCAAGACATGGTGCTACCATGCTTTACTTGGGTTTAACAGCAATTGTTTTCGTACCTTTCTTTAAGACCATTACACACTTGCCACCTTATGTGGGTATGATGCTATCTTTGGCTGTAGTAGCCACTTTTGCTGAGATATATTCTAGCTCAAAATTCTCTTTATCTGACGTAGATGGTAAGAGTGAGGCGGCTGGCCACCACAGTCCAGTGCACCACTCATTGTCTAAAATTGAGTTGCCAAGTATTTTATTCTTTTTAGGGATATTGTTGGCTGTTGCAGCTTTAGAATCTCTTGGAATGTTATTTCATTTCGCAGAGGGTTTAAACGCAGCCATTCCCAATTCAGATGTTGTGGTGCTGTTATTAGGTGCAGGCTCTGCAGTGATTGACAATGTGCCTCTAGTTGCCGCTAGTATTGGTATGTTCTCTGAAGGATTAGACAATCCTTTGTGGCATTTCATTGCTTATTCTGCAGGAACAGGGGGCAGTATGCTTATTATTGGTTCCGCTGCTGGTGTTGTAGCTATGGGGATGGAGAAAATAGATTTCTTCTGGTACTTTAAAAATATTGCTTGGTTGGCATTAATTGGCTTCTTAAGTGGTGGTTTAACATTCATTTTATTACGTGATTTTGTGTTGAACGCATAATTTTTTGCATTTTCTTACGTTAGCTTATTAATTAATTTGATTCTATTTTATGCAAGATAACTTGGCTAAAAATACCCTAGAGCTTGCAGCTTCTAGTGAGAAAACCCTATCCATTATAGACCTTATTTTTAATGGAGGTGCAGGGAGCGTATTTATTATGGGCTTACTTTTTGTCCTCTTGGCGGTAGCACTTTACATCTATTTTGAACGACTTTTTGCTATAAAAGCAGCAGCTAAAATAGACGCTAACTTCATGAATCAGATAAAGGATTATATCAGTAATGGTAAAATAGATGCAGCAAAATCACTTTGTTCTCAAACAGACTCACCTGTTGCTAGACTTACTTTAAAAGGGGTGTCTAGAATAGGAAAGCCTTTGGACGACATTAATACGGCCATTGAGAATGCAGGTACTTTAGAGGTGTATAAATTAGAAAAGAATGTTAGCGTGCTTGCTACAGTAGCAGGTGCCGCTCCAATGATTGGATTTTTAGGCACGGTGATTGGAATGATATTGGCCTTTCATGAAATGGCTACCTCTGGTGGTCAGGCAGAAATGGGGGCGTTGGCTTCAGGTATATATACCGCAATGACTACTACGGTAGGTGGTTTAGTCGTGGGTATTATAGCCTATATTGGCTACAACCATTTGGTTAATATGACCAATAAAGTGGTGCATAGTATGGAAGCTAACGCAGTAGACTTCTTAGACTTATTGAACGAACCTGTCTAGTTTTTATGAAATTAAAAGGTAGAAATAAGATCAGTCCAGAATTTAGTATGTCTTCTATGACGGACATTGTGTTTCTGTTGCTTATATTTTTTTTACTTACCTCCAACAGTCCTAATGCGTTAGACTTAATACTGCCAAAAGCCAAAGGTAAGACCACTAATACCCAACAGGTTTCAGTGAGTATAGACGCAAATTTAAGGTATTTTTTAAATGAAAAGTTAGTGGAAAAGAGCCAGTTAGAGGCTGTTTTAATTCAAGAACTGTCTGCACAAGATGCCCCTACAATTATACTTAGGGCAGCAGAATCCATTGCGATAAAAGAGGCTGTATTTGTCATGGATGTAGCCAACAGAAACCAATTCAAGGTAATCCTTGCAGTAAGGCCAAATTAATGGCATTTTTACAAACCACATACGAGAAAAAATCTTTTTGGACCACTGCTTTTATTCTATTAGCGGTGCTGTTACTCCTTTTTTTTGCAGGTCTTAGGTACCTAGATCCGCCGCCAGAAAATGGCATACTCATTGCTTTTGGAAATATAGATCCCGGTAATAGTTTAACGCTAGCACCTCCAATACAAGCCACTACAGAAGAAACAATTGTACCTGAGATGAATGCAGCTCCAGAAGTAAAAGAAGTAATGGTAGAGGAAGTGGTTTCAGAAGCGCTTGAAGAAGTTTTAACTACAGCAGATTCCGAGCTAGTTCTTCCCAAAGAGCTCGCTGAAAAACCGGCCGAATCAGTGCCAGAAAAAGTGCCCGAAACCCTACCAGAAAAAATACCAGAGAAAGTAATCCAACAGGCATCGGCCGCTACAAAAGCGGCCCTGGCAAATATTTTAGGCGCTAAAGAAGCCCAAGGGTCAGGTATAGGAAATAGCGAAAAATCTGCCAATCAAGGACTTTCTGATGGATCTAAGTATGCGAATTCATTTTATGGCAGTACTACGGGAGAAGTTCAAGGCTTTGGCTTTGGATTGGCAGGTAGAAGTTTGGCTTCTAAAGGATCTGTAACACCTGATTGCAACGAAGAGGGCAGGGTGGTTGTGGCTATTACGGTGGACAGGTCAGGAAAAGTAATTGCTGCAGATCCGGGAGTGAAAGGCTCTACCAACAACGCCCCCTGCCTTTTAGCCCCTGCCAAAGCGACTGCATTTATGTATCAGTGGGCCCCAGATGCTGAGGCGCCTGAAAAGCAAATTGGTTTTGTAGTCATTAATTTTAAGCTGGGAGGGGAACAGTAATGAATTACACAGAAGCCACTCAATGGTTGTTTGATCAATTACCGATGTACCAGCAAAAAGGGGCTGTGGCCCTTAATGCTAAATTAGACGGGATTACACATTTTTGTGCTTATTTGGGAGAGCCACACCAAAAATTTAAAAGCATTCATGTGGCTGGCACTAATGGAAAGGGATCTTCTTCTCATATGTTGGCCGCTATTTTACAAGAAGCAGGTTATAAGGTAGGGCTATATACCTCACCACATTTAAAAGACTTTAGAGAGCGTATTAAAATAAATGGTCTTGAAATTTCTGAGGATGAAGTGGTTTCTTTTGTGTTGAACCACAAAGATTATATGAGCCAAAATGCCCTGTCTTTTTTTGAAATGACTGTGGCTATGGCATTTGATTATTTTGCATCAGCTAGGGTAGACATTGCCATTATAGAAGTAGGCCTTGGAGGGCGTTTAGACGCCACCAACATTATTAAACCTGAAGTCTCGTTAATTACCAATATTGGTTTTGATCATATGGACTTGTTGGGCAATACGCTCGCTCAAATTGCCATTGAAAAAGCTGGAATCATAAAGCCTAGCGTTCCTGTGGTCATTAGTGAGTGGCATAGGGACACAGAAGCTGCTTTTAAGGCAAAATCTGCTGCTGTAGGTGCGCCCATTTATTTTGCTAGTGATCTTATTGAAAAGCAGTATGCAACGGATTTAAAAGGCGCTTATCAAGAAAAAAATACAAAAGGTGTTGTTGCTGCCTTAAGGCACTTGTCAGGATTTAATGTTACCTCTAATCATATTATGATGGGTTTGTCTAATGTGGTTGGTCTGACGGGATTATTAGGTAGGTGGCAGGTGTTGCAACACAAACCACTTGTCATTGCAGATACGGCGCATAATGAAGCGGGTATTTCAATAGTGGTAAAGCAACTTTTAAAGACCCCCCACAAACGCCTTCATATGGTGTTGGGTTTTGTGAAAGACAAGGATTTAAATACTATTTTACCTTTGCTGCCTGTAGATGCCTTGTATTATATTGCTGCGCCAGCCATTCAAAGGGGCTTAGATCCTTTGGTTTTTATTGAACAAGCAAAACGGTACAATCTTTTTTGCAACCACTATGAATCTGTAAATGAAGCTTTTAAAGCGGCAAAAAAGCAAGCTAAAAAAGAAGACTTGGTTTTTATTGGAGGAAGTAATTTTGTAGTGGCTGAGGTGGTTTAAAAAAATGTATCTTTTTTTATTTTTTTCTTTTGGGAACTAAAAAACAATCCTATATTTGCACTCGCTTCTGCAAAGGAGTAAAGTAAGGGCCCTTAGCTCAGCTGGTTCAGAGCACCTGCCTTACAAGCAGGGGGTCACTGGTTCGAACCCAGTAGGGCCCACAAAAAGCCCCTCATTTATGAGGGGCTTTTTTTATACCCAAAAGTCACTTAATCCCCGGTTTTGAGCAGTTGGTCTGAATTTTTGGCCTTGGAGGGGATTGGCATGAATAACAACCCTTCTTAAGCTCAATAAAATCAGTAGATTAAGAATTAGTAAAATGGCTAAACAGATCTATTGTAGTTATTATATGCATCATTTGTATTTGTTGAAGAAAGTTACAACTATAGTTCACATATAGAATTGCATTAATTTATGGGTCAACTGCCAGGGGCTTCTTAAACCCCTGTCTTTTTTGTTAAATGGTTGGAATTGAGATTTACTACAAGGTATAAATGCAGGGTTATTTGACTAATAAAAATTAGTCTCATTATAATGATAGTATTGGTTGCAAAATTGATTGTTATTAAATTTATTAATTAATAATTAAACCAAATCATATGAAAAACTTAACATTTAGTTTATTGCTATTGTTTTCAATCTCAATAACTTTTGCACAGACTGCGGATCAGCCGTTAAAACTCACATTTGGATTTAGTGCAATTGATGCATTTCCAACAAACGCTCAAAACCAGTACGAAACAGGCACTTTATTTGAAGATTATTTTAATATCTCTGAGAATTGGAATTTAAATAATGCGCCAAATTATTTTTCAGCATCTTATTTTTTAGAGGAAAGAATTTCTTTAGCCGTTAGAGGAAACTTAAATCAGATTTCTAAATTAGGAAAAACACCTGTAAGCAAAACTTATATGTCTCTTGATTTTGCGATTCAATATTCTCTTATTAGTGATGAAAACTTTAACTTATATGCTTCTGCTGGAGCTGGAAAATATTGGATGGATGTTCATTCGTCGGGAACAGTTAATGTTGGCTTAGGGATTGATTATTGGTTTACAGATTCAATGGCCTTTACGTTTGAAAGCAACTTTAAGCATACTGCTGCTTCATATGGAGTGCCTCATATTTATCATTCGCTCGGTCTCTCTATTAGATAAGTTTAAATCAAACCCTTTAATTAATAAGCCTTCTTAAGAGGGCTTATTAATTTTTCTCTCCAAATCTTACCTCTAACTACTTATGAAAAAGCTATTTTTCCTACTTACTGCTTTTGCTTTAGTGCTGTCCTGTTCTTCAGATGAAACCTCAACTCCTGTTACAATCTCTAAACCAGAAACACCACCAACTCCACCAGAGCCGACCCCTGTGGTTCAATACAATTTAAATGCAACATCATCAGAGGGAGGGAGTGTTGATGGAGGGGGTGTTTATAATGATGGTCAAGAAGTTTCTATAGCAGCTATTCCAGAAAACGGTTATGTCTTTAATGGTTGGTCAAATGGATCATTTAATAATCCATTAATCTTAAAAGTAGATTCAAATATAAATATTGAAAGTAATTTTATAAAAATAACTGAGTATTTTGAATCACATTTTTGTGATACTTCACAATTAATGGTTGAATCAGGTCCAAATAAAACAAGTGACAATTTTAATAAACAATTCAGGCCTTTTTTTGACTATAATTCATTTATAAATAGAGAACAATATAGCTTTACTTTCATTCAGTCTAATGGTAATGTAGGCTTAAATCCTGATCCAAATGAAGCAAATCATTTTCATAGTCAATTATGGCATAGATTTATTAATATAAACAACAATGACATTCCCGATTTAGTAATTGTTGGAACTGAACATAGAAAAGAAGGCTATGGAGAGGTATACGTAATAATTGACAATGTTTTAACTCAGAGGTTTAGCTCAGGTCAAGCAGGAACAAGAAGACTTCTGATTGGTGATATAGATGAAAATGGTTCCGAAGATCTTGTTATTGTTGGAACAGGGATTGATCAACAGCCTTATTCGGGAGGCGTAACTAAGATTGTTTATTTCACTCCGAGCTCTTACGAAATTGTAAATTTAGATGATGATCCATCATATTATCATTCTGGAGCAATTGGAGATGTGAATAATGATGGAAACCTGGATATTTTAGTAATAAATAATCAAGGTCCAGAGGACACATTTATTTATTTAGGTGATGGAAATAAATCATTTGATAAAAAATCAGTTGGTAATCAAGAATTTTTTGCAAATAGATTCAATTCAAAATTTTATGATATAAATAATGACCAAAAACTTGATCTGATTTCAGGTGGTCACGAATGGGATAATGACTCTGAAGGTTGGAATCCACAATATAGAACAGAGATATATCTTGGTAATGGTGATGGTTCTTTTGAATTTGAAAACCCTATAAAACTCCCTGAAATTGATTATTGGGGCATAGTGAATGATTTTCTTTTTCACGATTTAGATGGAGATGGAGAAGTTGAAATAATAATTAATAGGACCAAGGGTCACGAGGATTATAATATTGTTGATAATGATAAAGGTTATGATGGTTTAAAAATCCAAATTCTAAAAAGACAAGGTGATGAATATATAAATCATCAGATTTTAGATCAACCTGAAGGATGGTTTGATTTGCCGCCAACGTGGATAGAATGGGTTCCTTTTATTCAGCTATTTGATGTAAATGGAGATTGTATTTTAGACATTGTTCCAGATTCAGAGGGTTTAAGTAACCCAAATTATTCTGAGTTAAAAAGATTTTGGGGCCTATATTACAGAGGCCAATCAAGTGGTAATTTTGTTTTAGATTATTTCAACCCATCAAATCCAAACCAGTAATAAAATATGAAAAAGGGACTCCTCTTGCTTACTGTGTTCGCTTTAGTTTTATCCTGCTCTTCAGATGAAACCTCAACATCTGTTACACCACCACCTGCTCCAATAGTTAAATATACTATTACCTTATCTGCAGGAGAAGGAGGAACTGTATCTACGACAGGAGGTGAGTATGAATTAGGTCAGACTGTTTCTGTTACGGCTACCCCACAAGGAGAATACTTATTCAAGGATTGGTCTGATGGCAATACAGATGCTACAAGGACAATAACAGTCAGTTCAAACTCAACATTAACAGCAAACTTTGAGAAAAGGAAGTATCCACTTACAGTTAACATAGAAGGTGAAGGAGAGGTATTAGAGGAAATAGTAAATACAGGAAGAACTACAGACTACGATTCAGGCACTACTGTAAAGTTAACTGCTGTACCAGCAGAGGGATGGGAGTTTGTGGCCTGGACAGGTGATATAGAATCTACAGAATTAGAAGTCCAATTGTTAGTTAATGAGGCTAAAGAAGTAAATGCGGAGTTTAGAGAATTAGAAATGAAATCAATATCTGTTCTTAATCCTATAGATACTTTAGTAATTTCAAGGAAACATAAATTTCAAATTTCAGGGACTTATACCAATGGAAACAGTATTGACTTAACTGATTTAGCTACTATTGATTTAACAGATGAAAAAATAACTTTACTTGATAATAACGAATTTACAGCAGGTAAATCAGGTCAAACTTCAATTAAAATCAGTTATAATAATTTAGAAATTATTGAGGACCTATACATTAATTATTATGAAGAGCTTTTAAATGAACAAGATAATTATCTAAAACAAAATGAAAATAACTTAAATATTAATGTCCCAGTTGTAATTATCAACTTTCACCCTACGCTTGATGGTGTTAATATAGATTCAAGAAGATACATAGATGATTATTTTATTAAAGATCGTTTTTATAATTATTATGATTTAGATAGAAATGTTTGTAGTAATATAGACAAAAACAATCCTCTCTGTAAAATAGGCACTTTAGAAATGTATAAAATAAGAAGTAAGGAAATACATATGTTTACGAAATTTGGAATTGAAGAGGGTTCTAAGTTTAGAGCATATAAAAACAACTCTTCTGAAAAATCAATAAACATACAGGTTTTAAAATATTTTAATTTCTATGAGTTAAAGACTAAGGTTTACGGTAATAAAGTTACGCCTCAACCTGACTATCAAGAAATATTTGATATCATTAATTTAGAATATTTAGTTAATAATTTTGGTGTAAAAGAGGTGTGGTTTTCAATACCTCCACTCGATGTTGAATACCCAAATATTCAACAGGGATTGATTTCCTCAGATTTTTTATTGAATTTACCCGAATCAAATATGTCTTCTCCGCACGGTGATGTATCAAATTCAGCTCGAATAACTGGCGATTTGCCAGTTTATAACAAAACTTACGTTGTATATGGCATTAATGTAGATAGAGGTCCTGGTGAGTCTCTTCACAATAGAGGTCATCAAATAGAAGCTCAATTTGGTTATATCGATCGAAATAATAATGATTATTTATTTTGGAATAAATTTGTAGGTGTAAAATTGAATAATAATGGGCTATTAGATTTTTCTAAACAAGCATATAATGGTAGATCCGGGAATACTCACTTTCCGCCTAATGCATCTGCTGATTATGATTGGGGGAACCAAACCGAAATTAATTCTGACATAAATAATTGGCTTCCATCAGGTGGGATAAATGAGCTTGTAAATACAAATACTTGGACAAATATAAAATACAACTTACCCTTTGAAACGAAGTTTTTCTTTGAGGAAAGTAATTTAGATGGTTTTAGAAATGACACTCAATATAAGTGGTTGCTTTATTGGTTTCAATCAATGCCAGGAGAAAATAATAATATACCTTATATTAAAGATGGAATAAATTATAAATTAACCAATTGGTGGGATTTATTTTATAATTGGGATGGAGTTATTACGGAGAACAAAACTCTTTGGGAATAACTAAATAGCAAGCATATCACTTTTCTTTAACTCACTATCCTCAAGTCCTCTTAGATAAGTTAAACTTACAGTTAAAGAAGAGTGTCCCATAGCCTTTTGTAGTTTGCTTAGTGAACCTGTTCTTTTATAGATATCTATTGCTCCTGAATGCCTCAATGAGTATAAAGTTTGGTCCTCAAGGAATGAATTTGGTTCCAACAAGGAACCAATTCTTTTTCCATTGTATAAACGATAACGTTGATTGTTTAAATAGAATGATACAAATACTTTTAGGTCTTTTGTTTGACCAACTTTAGGGTAACTAATTGTTTTCATTTGACAGTTTTCAGACAGTTAATAATATCAATTGTGTGAAACCTATTGTATTTACTTAGCTCAGCTGGTTCAGAGCACCTGCCTTACAAGTAGGGGGTCACTGGTTCGAACCCAGTAGGGCCCACAAAAGTCCCTCATTTATGAGGGGCTTTTTTTATACCCAAAAGTCACTTAATCCCCTGTTTTGAGCAGTTGGTCTGAATTTTTGGCCTTGGAGGGGATTGGCATGAATATTGTTTTATATTTGAAAAAGCACTAAAAAATCTAAACGATGAGATATTTTTTGACTGTATTAATTTGTTTGAGCGTTTTAACTACTTCAGTAGCTCAAGATAATAAGGAGAATAGTAAAGAGCCTACTAAGAAGGAGCTTAAAAAGTTAGCAAAACAAAGGGCTAAGCGAATAAAAGCAGAAGCTGAAGCCAAAAAATTTAATGAATTTAGGATAGATATAAATGCACCAACAGTGGCTCAGGCTATAAGGCAGTATTTGGGCGCAGCTAGGGTTCAAGGCAATAATGTGATCCTTAGAGACAGGAGTTCTATGAACACTGGGTCTCCTTATGCAGTTTGGGATGTAGATGGTGCTGTTCGTGATACACCACCCGCTGGATTAGACCTCACTACAATAAGATATGTAAAAGTATTGCGGTCTCTATCTGAAACAAATAAATACGGATTTATTGGTGGCGCAGGAGTTATTGTTATAAAAACAGCACTTACCTATAAAGAGTAATTCATTGCATACTAATTGTTTAAAATCAATTTACCAATATATAATAGTTCTATTTTTAAACTATTATTAATTTTATAAGACAATTTTATTATACTTGTAGTATGATAAGATTGTTTTTTTTACTATTTGTTTCTGCGGCTTTTTCACAGCAAATTTCTCGCTTTGACAAAGCTTTAATTTGGAGAGATAGCTTGTTGTTGTTTTCTAGTGATTCTATTTATTCCGCTCCAATTTCACCATCTAGAAGTTTCTCTTTCTCTTCTTTGCCTCTAAAACCCAACAATGATTTACCAGTACTAAAATCAATTATTGCTCCTGTAAACAGTCAAATATATTTTTTGGACCCATTGGGGGGTGGGGTGTTTGAGTTTCAAAAGGATTCTTTAACAAGAATTGACAAGTCTTATAAGCACCGAATGCAAATAGATGCTACCGTGTTTGTAAAAAACGATACCGTTTTTAAATATGGAGGATATGGATTTTGGTCTGTAAGAAACTTTATTACCTTCTTTGATCCTAAGTCTAAAGAGTGGGAAATATTACCTGCTCAGAATTCAGATATAGTTCCAGATGGAACAATAACATCCAAGTATGCTATTTCATCTGAGGAAATTATATTTTTTGGTGGCGAAAAATTAAACGTTTTTGATCAAGTAGATTTTTCTCCAGCCAATGAAATTTGGAAATTTAATTTTAAAGATAAACTTTGGACTTTTTTGGGAAATTCTGCCTTAAATTTTTCAGATTTTAAAGCTTATGTCCAAATGGGTGAAGAAATTTTGTTTTTAGATGATACTAATTTAACACTGATCAATCCATTCACAAATAAGGTTACTAAATTTAATAACACCACTTTACATAAAAAGATCATTATCACAAAAAATTTAATGCCACTATACAACAACAATCAGTTTGTTAGTTTTGTGAACTCAAGTATTACGGGCACTATAGGTATTGAAGTAAGGGGAAGAGATGAATTCTTTGGCCCGTTATTGGAAACTTCTAAGCTTTACAATGATTTTAATTATTTTTGGTTGCTTCTGGTTTTGCCTTTTGGTTTTGCTATTGCAGTGGGGTTAAAAAAATATAGACACTACCGATCAAGGGCCAATGCAATGACCCTTGAAAAAGGAGGATTAATTTATAAGAGAATTTATTATAGTTTGAGCGTAGAAGAAAATGGAATCTTACTTTGTTTGCTTGGTTCAGATGGCGTGGAGACTTCTAGTATTATGGAAATTATTGAAAATCCGAACCACAATTATTCTCATAATATGAGAACTAAAAATAAAATCATAGGAGAATTGAATTATAAGATGAAGACCATTCTTAAAATGGATCGTGATCTTATTGAGGCAAAAAAGTCAGATAAAGACAAGCGCATTATTATCTATACCATAGACAAGGCTTTCTTTAGTCATTAGTTTATATGGTTATGAAAAATCTACAGTAGCTAGATCCTTAAAAACTACAACGGGGAACTGTCTTAGATTTCCAGACCTGCTATTAGAGCTGCAATATGAAGTGAAACCCTCTGAGGTTCCAAATGTATTTCCGTGATTATTACACCTGAATTTATTATTGGAGAAAGTCCACTGATTCCTGCTACCTAAATGGGGGCAACAGTTGTCAAAGGCCAAAAGCGCGTCTTCTGTTTTTCTTAAAAGTAAGAGCCCATTTTCCATATCATTTACAAATGATTCATTCTGTTCAAGGTTTTTATACCTCTCATGGCTTAAATGAATGTGTAGTTTTTTCCCTTCTGTTAGGTATCCGTCTTCATTTAATAATGCAATAATATTTAGGTATGCCTCCTCTTCTTCACTTAAAGGTATGGTGGTTTCTTCTTCTTTTGAGCATGAAACCAAAACTGGACTAGCCAACATACTAGCTAAAAGTAGTGGGCAAATAGTCCCTATGAATTTTTCTCTTTTCATACCTTAAATATAACCAAATGATCCTATTACAAAATTACTATCATTATAATGAGATGTTTTTTTTGTTGTATTTTATGGTATAAGTTTGAATCATAAATAATTAGTACAGTGCAGCAAAGAAAACCAAATCAGGAACCACCTATTGACCTCGTTGAACAATTCTATAGAGAAAACGTAGACCTAAAGGCAATACTTAACTCTAGAAAAGCTAGAAAAGAGGTCACCGCTGGGTTAGAACCTTACACCGGTGAATTTGGTCCCGCTCAAAAAAAACATCTTTTAAATAGAACTATGGTGGGTATGGCCAAGCGTCATATGGATGATCTGGATGGCCTTTCACTAGATGAAGCTATTGATTTAATTTTTACCCCCGAGGAATTGGGAGAGCCGGTGAATAATTATTTTGGAGAATTAGATGGAGAAGCTTACAAAAAAATTTACAGATCCGAGGATGTTTCTCCTGGCTCACCATTTATTGATAGGCCATATGCAGTTAATTTAAATGATGGTATTTTTGAACAATTAGCTCAAGAGCGAAGAAGAGCAATTGAAACTTGGATAAGTAAGTCTATATACAAACAGACAACATCGATACATTGGAAATTATTTATTTTTCTTCATAATTTAACGCCAACCAAGCCAGATATGGGAGGCCATAAATTTTTATATAATTACATTAAACTGCTTTTTAATTCTGCTTTTGGTAATTACAAGCAACATATTTATAATTTAACTCTAGACCCATCAATGTTAAATTATTTAAACCTTCAATTGAGTAAAAAGGAAACCCCTGATGAAAACTATGCAAGGGAGGTCCAAGAATTATTTACTGTAGGGAAAAGGCCTTTTTCAAGATTTACAGAAAAAGATGTAAGAGAGTTAGCGAGAGCTATTGTCGGTTGGAATTATAATTATGGGAAGATAGTTTTTGATGAAGGACATGAACCAATAATTAATTTCGATTCATCCAATCATGATACGGGTGATAAATACTTTTCTTCTTTTTATGGTGATAAAGTGATAAAAGGTAAGCCAGGAGATTCAGGAAGAGAGGAGCTTCAAGAAGTTATCGACATGCTTTTTGAAACAGACGAATCTTTTATATACCCTTGCAGGAGATTATATCAGTTTTTTGTATACCCAGATGTTTCTGATCAAGTAGAAGAAAATATTATTAAGCCAATGGCTAAAATAATGGCAGAAAATGACTTTTCTTTAGTTGAGCCACTTAAAACTCTATTAAAAAGCAAACATTTTTTTGATAGTCAACAATTTAATTCTTTGATCAAATCTCCAATGGAATTTGTTTATGGTGTTCATAAAGATTTTGATTTATTTAACGGAGAGATGACGACTTATATTCGTGAAGAAAATAGGGTTTTTTATTATTCTGATGGAGATAGATTAGATCTATTTCCAGAGAAATTTGTAAATGAGCTTTCAAGATCATATTATTATTTTGATAGTATAAATTGGGGTAATTCAAGCCAAGGAATGAGATTGTTTAGTCCTCCAAGTGTTTCAGGTTGGCCTGCATACTATCAAGCACCAGTTTATGATTTATTCTGGATTAATTCAGTAACAATTAAAGAAAGAAAAAATACAACAGAGCAAGCCACCAGATGGGGGTCTTGGCTTGGTGATGGAGTAAATATTAGATTTAACCTCAAAAATTACCTACAAACATATTCAAAACCTAATGACTTGAATTTATTAATTGAAGAAATGGAAAACCGTTTACTTGGATCTCCAATGACGGATAGAGCTAAAAAAAGACTTATAAATTCTGTTTTAGGTGAAGACTCCTTAAATACTAACTATTGGACATCAATGGTAAATGAGTACTTAGATAATCCTAGTCAAGATAATAGGAATAATTTAAGTTGGAGATTTGAGCAATTATTGTTTCAATTTTTTGAGCTTGGCGAAATTCATTTATTTTAATTATGGAAAGAAGAAAATTTTTGCACAACATCAGTCATGTATCTGCGCTAGCGGCTACAATGCCTTCCTTCGCAATAAGTGGTTTGGATTTTACTAGCAGTTCATATTTATCAAATACTGAGTCAAAAGGTAACATTTTAGTCCTTATTAAGCTTAACGGTGGTAATGATGGATTGAATACCGTCATTCCGTTAGATAAGATGTCTAACTTATCAAAAGCAAGGCCCCATGTTATACTTCCAGAAAGTAAAATTGTAAATCTTGACTCTAATGATTTGGGTTTGCATCCTTCAATATCAAACTTTAAGTCTTTTTTTGATGAAAATAGGCTTAAAATAATTCAAAATGTTGGTTATGAAAAACCAGACTTTTCTCATTTTAGATCAATGGACATTTGGCAGTCTGCATCAGACTATGATCAATATTTAAATTCAGGCTGGATAGGAAGGTATATTGAAAATAGGCATCCGGAATACCCAAATAATTATCCTAATAATCAATATCCGCACCCATTATCGGTTGAATTGGGTTGGCAAACTTCACTGTTATTTACTGGAGATAATTCTTTTACAAGTTTCATTGCAAATAATCCATCTGATTTTAGAGAAATAATCAATGAATTTGATAATTTATATCCAAGCGATAGGAAAGGAGAGAAATTAAAATATGTTCAACTCATTGCCAAGCAGTCTAACTTATATAGTAAAGAAGTGAAAAAAGCTTATGAATCTTCTACTACTACTCATAATTATCCAAATACAAATTTAGGTAGGCAACTTGAAATAGCAGGGAGACTCATTAGTGGAGGTTTAAATACTAGGATTTACATGGTAGAACTTGGTGGATTTGACACACATGACTCTCAAGTAGATTCCTCAGATAACACTAAAGGAGAGCATTCAGTTCTTTTAAAAGATTTAAATGATTCTGTAACTGCATTTATTAAAAATTTAGACGCTATAGGTCGTTCAGATGATGTTTTAACCATGACTTTTTCTGAATTTGGAAGAACTATAGTGTCTAATGGTTCTAATGGTACCGATCATGGAACTGCAGCTCCAATGTTCATCTTTGGTAATAAGGTTAATCCAGAAGTCCTAGGTGCTAACCCTAATATACCAGATAATGTTCAATGGCAAGATAATTTGGCTGTTGAGTTTGATTATAGGCAAGTATATAAATCAATAATTAACCAATGGCTTGGAGGAGAAACTTCTACATCTAAAGATATTTTATTTAAAGATTTTTATGAACTATCTATTGCTGGCGACCAATATGTAGACACAGACAACGACGGTGTGGCAGATATTAATGACAATTGTCCAGATACGCCTGAAGGCTCTGTAGTAGATTTGAATGGTTGTGTGCTGTTTTCATTGCCTGCTAACAACTATGCTGTGAAGACGGTTTCTGCCAGTTGTATTGGATCTAATAACGGGATAATATCCGTGAGTGCTGAAGATACCTCTCACACCTATCAGGTAAATGTATCTGGAGTAGAGAATGCCTATAGTCTTTCTTCAGACAATGAGCACAGTATTGTGTTGGAAGATTTAGAGGTTGGTCTGTATACCATTAATATTAGTATACCCGCTCAAGAAGGTTATTTGCAGTCTTTTGAGGCTAAGGTAACAGAGCCAGATCCCTTACAGGGGAAAGCACAAATAGATTATTTTTCAAAGAGCGCTCAATTACAACTTAAGGGTTCTCAGGTGTATTATATTGAAGTAAACGGCGTTATGATGGCTGCCCATTCCAATCTATTTACAGTGCCCTTAAAGGCTGGAAAAAACACCATTAGGGTAACTACGCCCTTAGATTGCCAGGGGGTATATGAGGAAGTCTTGTTTATGAGTGAAAAGCTCAGGTATTTCCCTAATCCAGTGGATAGTGAATTAAATATTACCATACCTGGAACGGATAGCGAAATAGCTATTGAAGTTTTTTCTGACAGCGGGGCAAACTTATACAGAGGGACACACAGTATAGGTGCTTCAAGAACCATACAATTACCTATGTCAAGATTTAAACCTGGACTATATATTGTTACTGGGACAGGGAAAACAGTTAATGAATCTTTTAAAGTCATAAAATTATGAGACGCATAAGCCACTATTCTACTTACACTTTTTTAGTACTCGCTTTAATGTTGTCTTGCAGTAGTGGTGGAGACGGTGATGGGATTTCGGTTACACCAACCCCAACTCCAACGCCCACTCCTCCACCAGTTACTGTTCCCGCACCTAGTTCCGCAACCTTAAGCCTTCCAGAGAATAATAAGGTATGTGAGACCGGGACTAACGCATCTGCTACGCAAAGTACCATATTGTTTCAATGGGTGGCCGCCGCTAATGCTACTGCCTATGATTTGAGAATTACCAATAGCGACACCCAAGGAGTCACGCTTATTAATAATATTGAGGGTACGCAAAGAGAGGTGACCTTAGAAAAAGGCATGCCTTATGCATGGCAGATTACTTCAAAGGCAACAGGCACCAATGAAACGGCTCAAAGTACTGCTTGGAAGTTTTATCTGGCCGGAGATGGTGTTGAAAACTACGCTCCTTTTCCTGCAGACTTGCTATCTCCCGCTTCGGGAGGGACTGTCAGTGTAAGTGAATCTGGTAAGATAAGCTTGAGCTGGAGTGGGGAAGATCCAGATGGAGATGCTTTAACTTACAGTATTTACATGGACCAGACGGATGGATTGCAGGAGCCAATTGCGACAAATGTCTCAGAAACCAGCCTAGAGGTTGACGCAGATAAAGACAGTGTTTATTACTGGAGGGTAAAAAGTTCAGATGGAGAAAACAGTGCTTTTTCTCAGATTTATGCCTTTAGAACTGGTGCTTAATAGGCCTTTATTATTCTAGTAACGGAAGCACTCTTTCCAAAGCCATCCCTCGAGATCCTTTAATTAGGATAAGTGAAGGGTTGGATTTGAAGGGGCTGTTCTTTTGTTTGAAAGCATCAAAGTTAGGATAACTTTCAAAAGAATGTTGGGTGTTGTAAAACAAAGCCCCTATTAAAATAATCCTATTTATTTTAGAAAGTTCTAATTGTGCCACAATAGCCTGGTGTTCTTTAGCTGCTGTTTCTCCTAATTCGAACATATCCCCTAAGACTACTATTTTGTTTTTAAGCGAAGAATGAGATAGCTCTGAGAAGTGTTTAATAGCTGCTTCCATACTGCTAGGATTGGCGTTATAAGCATCTAACACGAGCATATGTGGTCCAATTTGTCTTAATTCAGACCTGTTGTTGTTTGGTTTGTAGCTTTCAATAGCATTTTTAATTTCCTGAATTGGAACTTCAAAATATCTTCCTATACTGGCAGCGATCATACAATTTGTTGCATTATACGCTCCGTATAAGGAAGTATTTATTGTAGTGTCTTGAAATTGAATTTTTACAGACGTATTGCTTTTAAGAATACTGGTTGTATAAGTGCTCTCTTGGTCTTTTCCAAATGAAATGCTATGATCGTATTGCCTTAATGCCCTGGATTGTATGGGGTCTTCGTTGTTGTAAAGAATGGTTTTATTGTTCGCAATGAGGTATTGGTATAATTCACTTTTCCCCTTTATAACTCCTTGAACTCCTCCAAAACCCTCTAAATGTGCTTTGCCAAAATTAGTGATGCATCCAAAATCTGGCTGCGCCAATGCACAAAGAAATTCAATTTCTTTTTGGTGGTTAGCGCCCATTTCAATTACAGCAAATTCAGTCCCTTCTTTAATATTTAAAAGGCTCAAGGGTACGCCAATATGATTGTTCAAATTCCCTAAGGTAGCTGAGGTGTTGTATTTCTGAGATAGCACCTTGTAAATAAGCTCTTTAGTAGTTGTTTTTCCGTTACTACCTGTCAATGAAATCACTTTAGCCTTGCAAAAATTCCTGTGGTAAGTTCCTAGTGCTTGAAGTGCTTTTAGGGTGTCTGCAACATAAATACAGCCAGGATGGTCTTTGTATTTAATAGAGTCTACAACAGCGTATAGCGCGCCATTATTTAGCGCATCTATGGCAAAATCATTGCCGTTAAACCGCTCACCGGATAAGGCAAAATAAATACTATTAGACCCAATTTTACGGCTGTCAGTGGAGACTGATTTTGTTTGTAAAAAAAGCTTGTGGAGTGCAGAAATCTCCATGAAAATTATTTAGTACGCTTGTTTTTAGGTGTCTTGTTTTGAATTTTTGATTTGCTTCCAATTCTTGACATAGCACATCTAAATCCAATAAAATCTGTGGCAATATATTGTGGTAGGAACCTTCTCTGTGCAGGATCTAACCAAAAAGCCCTGTCTTTCCATGAGCCGCCTTTATACACCCTAACTTCATCGCTGATTAAGGTGCTTCTATATTCAGATTTGTCATAATTTCTAAGCAGTTCTCCCTCTTCATTCGTGGTGACAGTGTTTTGAGGAGCATTATACATATTTCTTCTAGGTCTGTCTTCAGACACGTTTTCGTAGTATTGCCTAGAAGAAGCTATATCTCCATCTCTATAGCCACGGTTGTCGCTCTGTGAAAAATTAGCCCTTAGATAAGTGTCATTTTTATCTAATGGTATTTTTTCAATTTCACCAGGAAGTGTTTTTGCTATTATTTTTCCATTAGGTAAAGTCTCAAAATCTACTTCATTAGTATTTACTTTAATTTTCCCATCTTTCCCAATTTCCGCTTTATTGAAAACATTACCTCTAAAGTAATTGAAGTCACTGATTTCGTCGTCTACAATAGGTCTGTAAACATCTGCTACCCATTCTGCTACATTTCCTCCCATGCCATAAAGTCCAAAACTATTTGGCGCATGAAATTTAGTTTCAACAGTTATAGCGCCACCGTCGTCTGACCAACCAGCAATACCACCATAATCTCCTTTAGCAATTTTAAAGTTGGCCAATTGGTTTCCAACACCTCTTTTGTCTGAATTTCTGGTGTATTCACCATCCCATGGATATTTCTTTCTTCCTTTGTAGTTGTTGTATTCTCTATCTCCAGACTGTGCCTGAGCAGCATATTCCCACTCTGTTTCTGTTGGTAGTCTATAAGAAGGTAATATAATGCCGCTACTTAATTTTGCATATACAGCCACAGTGTCTTTTTGCATTCTCCCTTGAAGAGAATCTATTTGTCCGCCATAAGTAGTGCTGGGAACATTGAGGTATGTCTCTGTGTTAAAAGCAGAGGCATTACCGTCTAGAGGGGCGTATTTAGCTTCTTTTGAAAGAAAACCCTCTCTCTCCAAAATGGCTTCATTGACCCTGTTGGTTCTCCATTTTGCATATTGGTTTGCTTGTATCCAGCTCACACCAACCACTGGAAATTCACCATAAGCAGGGTGTCTAAGATAATTGATCACTAGGTCTTCATTGTAAGAAAGTCTATTTCTCCAAACCAAAGTATCTGGCAAGGCTCCGTCGTAAATACCTTTAAATTTTGGATTTTCTGGAGGGTATACTTTTTTTAAATATTTCAGGTACTCCAAGTACATGCTATTGGTCACTTCAGTTTCATCCATGTAGAAAGACTGAACATGTTGTTGGGTTGGCGTGTTGTTCCAATCCTTCATAATGTCGTCCTGGACTTTACCTTTAGTAAAGGTACCTCCTTCTATAAAAACCAATCCTGGAGCTGTTTCTTGCTCTTTAAAAGTTTTGAAGTTGTCTATTTTCCAGCCAGTTCCTCTTGAAACTGAGCTGCTCGCTGAAGATTTCTTACAAGAGGTATTTATAAGCGTCAAAGCCATAAGGCAAAGACTAAAGTATCGATAGTTAATTTTCATAATTTCACGTTGTCCCTACAAATATAATATAGATTAAAGAGTCTAGGCAGTATTCAATAAAATATTATCTCTTTTCTGAGCTATTAAAACTAATTTTTGTCTAATTTATTGTTCTTTTGGTTAAAGTTTTTGCTTAAGTCTAAGGTAATTACATTTAAAAAGCAATTTATTGTAAATGGGCTATGCAATATAGTCACTTTCTTAGCGTTATTTTTTTAAACCATTTATGAAGTCATTTTTTGTTGCACTTTTTGTTTTTTTAGGATTTACTAGGGCTTTGTCTCAGGAACAAAATTCTGTGATAACCACAGCGGTACCCTTTTTAAATATCGCTTCAGATGCCCGTTCTTCAGGAATGGGTGATGTTGGTGTGGCTACAGCTCCAGATGCATTTTCCATGCAATGGAACGCTTCTAAATATGTTTTTTCTGTTGCAAATTCAGGAATTGGTTTGGGATATACACCTTACTTAGAAAGTATTATTTCTGATATAGCGCTCTTAAGCGGATACTATTTTAAAAAACCTACGGACCGATCAGCTTTTTCCATAGGATTGCGGTATTTTACTTTAGGCGATATAGAGCTCAGGCAGTTTGCTTCAGATCCAGGAATGATTACAAAACCCAATGAAATAGCTGTAGATGGAAGTTACGCATTAAAGTTGTCTCCAAGAATGAGTATGGGGGTGGCTGGACGTTTTATTCGATCTGATTTAAAATTCCCACAAGAGGCCAGTATAGACAGTAGGGCTGCAAACAGTTTTTCTGTAGACGTATCTGCATATTATCAGGGAGATTTTAAATCTTTTCCAGCCTTTGACGGTAGGTGGAGGTGGGGATTAAATATCTCAAACTTGGGTCCCAAAATTGCTTATGACGCTAATGGTCAGGAAGATTTTTTACCGTCAAATTTAGGACTTGGGATAGGCTACGATTTTGCGTATAGTCCTAACAGTGTTTTGGCATTATCTATTGATTTAAATAAATATTTGGTGCCAATGCCCCAAGATTATAATGAAGACGGAGTATTAGACAGTGCAGACTTGGCTGAATTTCAACAAATAGATTTTGTGAGTGGTATATTGGATTCTTTTTCAGATGCACCAGGAGGTTTTTCAGACGAACTCAAAGAGTGGCGTTTAGGGCTTGGTTTGGAGTATACCTTGAGAAAGATATTCATGCTCAGAACAGGGTATTTTACAGAATCGAAATTTACAGGATCTAGGCGGTTTTTTACCTTAGGTTCAGGTGTTACAATTAAAAGTTTTCAAATAGATTTGTCGTATCTTTTTTCTTTATCGCAAATTAGAAATCCATTGGAAAATACCCTGAGATTTTCTTTTTCATTTAACTCCCCTAATTAGTTTATTTATGCCTAAGCAGACCCATACTTTTGAATATACTATTTATGAAACCCTTGAGGAATTAAGCCCTTCTTTTCAATCCTTAATGCAAGAGGCTGTTTTGGCTAGAGCAAATGCATACGCTCCTTATTCAAATTTTAATGTAGGGGCGTCTGTTTTACTAGAAAACGGACTGATTATAAGAGGGAACAATCAAGAGAACGCCGCCTATCCTTCAGGACTGTGCGCAGAGCGCGTTGCTATTTTTTATGCCTCCGCACAGTATCCAGGTGTTTCTATCAAAGCCATTGCAGTGACCGCTAACACCCATTTGGATCCATCTGAAACACCTGCATCTCCTTGCGGAAATTGTAGACAAACCCTTGCAGAATACGAGCAGAAGCAGTCAAATTCAATTCCAATTATATTTATGGGGGCTAGTGGGAAAATTGTGTGCTGCAACAGTGTTTTAGACTTACTTCCCTTCGCTTTTAGCAGTAAATACTTAAAATAAATTCCAGCCTTATTTATATTTAAACAGTTGAATAATAATCTGTTGTGTCATTTAAAATACCAATTGGTATTTTAATGCTGCTTTTGTGTTATCTTTTTAATCAATCTTTTTTGCAGAAGCCATTTTATCTGTATTTTTGCTTTCCATCCAACGGAATACATATAAATATAAGTATATGAAAAAAGTAACAAAAGAGGTATACCTTAAGTGGTATGAAGACATGCTGTTCTGGAGAAAGTTCGAGGACAAATTAGCTGCCGTTTACATCCAGCAAAAAGTAAGGGGTTTTTTACACCTTTATAATGGTCAAGAAGCTGTACTAGCCGGTTCATTGCACGCAATGGATTTGAGCTGTGACAAAATGATCACTGCTTACAGAAACCACGTTCAGCCCATTGGTATGGGAGTAGATCCCAAAAAAGTAATGGCTGAATTATTTGGAAAAGTAACAGGTACCTCTAAAGGTATGGGTGGCTCCATGCACATTTTTTCTAAAGAGCACCGTTTTTATGGTGGTCATGGAATTGTAGGTGGTCAAATTCCATTGGGTGCTGGTCTGGCTTTTTCAGACAAGTACTTTAAGCAAAATGGGGTAACGCTTTGTTATATGGGAGATGGTGCAGTAAGACAAGGATCTTTGCACGAGACGTTTAACTTGGCTATGTTGTGGCAATTACCCGTAGTTTTTATCTGTGAAAATAACGGCTACGCTATGGGAACCTCTGTTGCGAGAACATCCTACAGTACAGATATTTGGAAACTGGGTCTTGGTTACGAAATGCCATGTGGTCCAGTAGATGGAATGGATCCTGTTAAAGTTGCAGAAGAAGTAAGTAAGGCAGTGGAGCGCGCCAGAAGTGGTGGTGGGCCAACGTTTTTAGAAATGAAAACTTACAGATATAGAGGGCATTCTATGTCAGACGCACAGCATTACAGAACCAAAGATGAGGTAGAGGAGTACAAGAAAATTGACCCTATCACTCAGGTTCTCGATGTGATTAAGAAGAAAAAATACGCTACTGACGCTCAGGTCAAAGCGATTGATAAAAGGGTTAAAGACCTAGTGAAAGAATGTGAAGACTTTGCGGAGGCTTCAGATTACCCACCAGTACAGCAATTGTACGACATGGTGTACGAACAAAAAGATTATCCATTTTTACCACATAAATAAGAGATATGGCAATAGTAGTAAATATGCCCAGGCTGAGTGATACCATGGAAGAAGGTACTGTGGCAAAATGGTTAAAGCAAGTTGGAGACGTTATTTCTGAAGGAGATATTCTAGCAGAAATAGAAACCGACAAAGCCACCATGGAATTTGAATCTTTTAATGAAGGTACTTTACTTCACGTAGGCATTCAAGAAGGAGATGCTGCCCCGGTAGATGCGCTTTTAGCCATTATTGGAGAAAAAGGAGAAGACATTAGCGCCTTGTTATCTGGTGGTGCTCCACCAGCCCAAGAGGCTTCTGAGGCCAGCGCAGCCGAAGCAGCCGTTTCAGCAGCAGAAGTAACCGCTCCAGTAGTAGTCGCGACTGCCACAGCTACGGCTTTGCCGGAAGGAGTTATTGTAGTGAATATGCCAAGACTTTCAGACACTATGGAAGAAGGAACGGTAGCTACATGGCTTAAAAAAGTAGGAGATGTTATTGAAGAAGGAGATATTTTAGCAGAAATAGAGACAGACAAAGCCACTATGGAATTTGAGTCTTTTAATGCTGGAACACTTTTACATATTGGTATAGGTGAGGGCGAAGCTGCTCCGGTAGATTCCTTATTAGCTATTATTGGCCCTAAAGGGGCCGATATCTCAGCAGCACTCAATCCAGTAGCTGCTCCAGTAGCTGCTAAAACAGTTGCAACCGCTCCAGTAGCGGTAAATGACGCAGCAGCTGCGCCAGTTGCAACTCCAACGCCAAAAGCTCCAGTAGCAGACGCTACTGCGGTCAATGCATCTGTTCAGACAGGAAGAATTTTCGCATCGCCTTTGGCAAAAAAATTAGCCAAAGAGAAAGGAATTTCTTTGTCAGAAGTGAAAGGGACCGGAGAGCAAGGGAGGATTGTAAAAATTGATATAGAACGTTTCACCCCTGCAGCAGCACAATCAATTGCAACTACTTCAGCAACTGCTTCAGCCCAGGCACCAGTAATGGCTGCTGGCGAAGAGCATTACACAGAGGTTAAAAATTCTCAAATGCGTAAGGTAATTGCCAAGCGTTTAGGGGAGTCTAAGTTTTCAGCACCTCATTATTATTTAACCGTTGAGGTAGCTATGGACAACGCTATGGCGTCTAGAGCTCAGATCAATAGTTTGCCAGACACAAAAGTATCTTTTAATGATATGGTTTTAAAAGCGTCTGCTATGGCACTTAAAAAACACCCACAAGTTAACACGACTTGGCAGGGAGACACTACCCGTTTTAACAGTCATGTTCACATGGGTGTTGCGGTAGCGGTTCCAGATGGTTTGGTGGTGCCTGTAGTTCGTTTTGCAGACCAACAAAGTCTGTCTCAAATTGGCGCTGCAGTAAAAGACCTGGCTGGAAAAGCAAGGGACAAGAAATTAACACCTGCTGAAATGGAGGGAAGTACTTTTACAGTGTCTAACCTAGGTATGTTTGGTATTCAAGAATTTACCTCTATCATAAACCAACCCAATTCTGCTATTTTATCTGTAGGCGCAATTGTTCAGAAGCCTGTTGTAAAAGAGGGCGCTATAGTGGTTGGAAATACTATGAAAATTACTTTGGCTTGTGACCACAGAACTGTGGATGGTGCTACGGCAGCAGCCTTTTTGCAAACATTACAAGCATTTTTAGAAAACCCAGTAACAATGTTGGCCTAGGATTTCTTAAATATTTAATCTATTTAGCCCGGCTCCGCCGGGCTATTTTTTTTAATAGCGGTTTGTAGCGGCAGCTGATTCTAATTTTATTTGGTTTTTTGCAGCGGTTTCAGGGTCCGTATTGCAGCTTATCAGGGACGTTAATTAGTGGCGTAATATTCGGGTTGTTTCCCTTGAATTACCTAAATTTACTTGGCGTCAATTCGCTATAAAACATCCTATTTTTTGAAAATCACAGACCAAATAAAAGCGCCTATTGAACAAGAAATGATTCTTTTCGAAGAGAAGTTTTTTCAGTCTATGAGTTCAAAAGTAGCCTTGCTCAACAGGATTACTTATTATATAGTCAATAGGAAAGGGAAGCAAATGCGTCCCATGTTTGTATTTTTAACAGCAAAAATGCTTTCTGGTGGCAGCGTTCAGGAACGTACTTATCGCGGTGCTTCAGTAATAGAGCTTATTCATACGGCTACTTTAGTGCATGACGACGTGGTAGATGGTTCAGACAAACGGCGCGGTTTCTTTTCAATTAACGCCCTTTGGAAGAATAAAATTGCCGTATTGGTGGGTGATTATTTACTCTCAAAAGGTTTGTTGCTCTGCATAGATAATGATGACTTTGATCTCTTAAAAATAATATCTGTTGCCGTTCGAGAAATGAGCGAAGGAGAGCTGTTACAAATTGAAAAAGCCAGAAGGTTAGACATTACTGAAGAAGTGTATTACCATATTATCCGCCAAAAAACGGCTACACTCATAGCAGCTTGCTGCGCATTGGGCGCGGCTTCTGTAAGCCCTGGATCTGAAGAGGTGGAAAAGATGCGGGAATTTGGAAGCCTTATAGGCATGGCTTTTCAAATTAAAGATGACTTGTTTGATTATGGCACAAAATCTATTGGAAAACCTACTGGGATAGATATTAAGGAGCAAAAAATGACCCTTCCATTAATTCACGCTTTGCAACAAGCAGACCCAGATCAAAAAAGATGGATGATCAATACAGTGAAAAACCACCATACAGACAGAAAAAGGGTACATGAGCTAATTGCGCTTGTCAAAGCACTCGGAGGTCTTTCATATGCTACTACGCAGATGAATGCCTATAAAGACCAGGCCCTTGAATTATTGGCAGGCTATCCAGACTCAGTCTATAAAAACGCTTTAATCACTATGGTTCGTTTTGTGGTAGAGCGAGAAAAATAATTATTTTATTTTGTCACCTTTTTAAGCTTTCAGCGTCTTTAAGATAAAGCTGTTTAATTCTTTTGAAAATTATTCCAATATACACTACTGAAAAACAACTCGTTGAAGGTGTCTTGGCAGAACATCGTACAGCCCAAAAAACGCTTTACGATCGATTTTCTCCTAAGATGTACGCTATTTGTTGTAGGTATTTTAGAGATCAATCACGTGCAGAAGACTTACTCATGGAAGGTTTTTTAAAGGTATTTGGTAAGCTACACACCTTTTCTTTTAACGGCAGTTTTGAAGGCTGGATGCGAAAAATATTCGTTAGAATTTGTTTGGATGAGCTTCGTAAAAATAACAGTTTTAATTTTTCAGATTCCGGTACTTTAGAAATTGAAGCCCCAGATTCTGTCGTTTTGGAATTGCCTGAGGCTGAAACACGGCCATCCTTAGAATATTTATTGCATGAGGTAAATTCCTTGCCTTTAAATTACAGCTTGGTTTTTTCCCTTTATGTATTGGATGGTTATTCACACCAAGAAATTTCAACTGAACTGGGTATTTCTGTGGCTGCTTCAAAAGTACAGTTGAGCAGGGCCAGAAAAACATTACAACAACGCCTTGAATCTTTTAAAACAAGCCAGCATGGAAAAAAATAATTTAGAAAAGTATCTCAGCGATCAGGCCCAAGACATGGAAACAATGCCTAGAAAGCTTGTTTGGGAAGCCCTTTCTAAACAATTAGATGGGGTAGCGCAACAACAGGATGTGGCCAACAATCCAAAGGCTAAAAAAGTGGCCCATAAAGCACCCCTTAGAAAGTGGGCGTTAGCAGCCATGGTTGCGGGATTACTACTCAGTCCTTTTGTGTGGAATTTACGGAAAACTCCAACAGATACAGTGAATGAGCGTTCACGGACAACTCCTGCAGCTTTAGTGAATACGCATTCAACTACCCCTACTATTGGAGTGATAGGAGCAACCAACAAAGCCCCTTCTTTAGTGGTGTCTAATAGCACTGAACAGCTGGTTTTGGAGCAGGGTATTGACCATTCTACTGCTACTAAAGTGGTGGCTAAAAAAACACTTTCTACCTCTAGTGCTGATTTGAGATTAGCGCAAGAACAAACCCTTTCCTCAGTTTTGCCTAATATGCACGACCCATCCGATGTAGAAGAGGGTTTGGCAGTTGTTTTGTCTCCTGAAATGGAGGAGTATGCTCCATTTAAAAAGAGCCACTTGGATAATGAAATAACGGTATTATTGGCTCAAGCAATTACTGAAATGCATAAAAACCCACAAGAAGCCATAGCGCTTTCTAAAGGTCTGATGGCCCAAGACAGTGCCTATTTGGCGGTGGCTAATGAATTGTTATTTGAAGTAGAAAAAGACCTTAATACTACTTTTAGGGCTAAGGTCATTCAAGAGTTAAAGCTGAATGTGATTAAACTGTCACAGTCCATGGCCCAGACCCCCCAATAATTAACCACCGAAGAATTATATAAATGACTAAAATAAAACCAATGACAACACAAGTAAAATGGAATAAATTGCCTCAATTGAAATGCCTGCAGCGCATTGAGCTGTTTTCTCTAAAAATGGTGCTGTTTGCCCTTATTTTCGGAGCAATGCCATGTAGTTTTGCACAAGATAAAGTAAGCGATTATCCTATCACAGACGTAGAAAATGCCGCTTATACTGAAACCAAAATTGCCGCCCTAGAAAAAAAGAAAATAGCTGTTGCACAAACAGAAAAGGAGGCTTTGAAAATTACTGTATTGGAGATTGAGAAGCGTTTAAAGCGAGGAGAAATTAGTGCGCAGACTGCAGCTGAGCTCAAAAGAGAGGCGGCTAGTTTGCGGGCGCAAAATATTGAGGCCAGAACAGCTATTATTGATTTAGAGATTGCCTTATTAAAACGCAATAACGGTCAGATTGCTAAAATAAAAACAAGCGCTTCTGATTTAGAAGAAGGGGTTGGTTTTTCGGTTAATGTGAATGGAAAACCACTTATTTTATTAGAGGACAAGGACCTGCAATACGACATTAGAACCTATTCGGATTTAGTTATTTCTATGGGGATTAATAATTTGGTCAATTTTGACAAAGAGGTAACTGGAATGGAAGATTTTGATTTTCAACTGGGAGGCAGTAGGTTTTTAGAGATTGGTTGGGAATGGCGCACCCGGTTGGTGCAGAGTAATTTTGTGCGGTTAAACTATGGGGTGAGTTTTCAATTTAATGGGCTCCGTCCTAAAAACAATCAGTATGTTTCCGTAGACCAGGGTGTAACTAGCTTGCAAAGCTTTGAGTATGAGCTCAGGAAATCTAAGTTTAGGGTAGATAATTTGGTGTTTCCTATGCATTTAGAGTTTGGTGCCTCAGATAGGATGGTGACTAAAAATAAAATGAGATACAGTATTTATAATTCGTTTAGAATAGGTATTGGTGGCTATGCAGGGGTTAATTTAGGGAGCAGACAAAAATTAAAATACACCCTCAATGGAGAGCGTATTAAAGAAAAATTCAAACAGGGTTATGACGTTACAGACATAGTTTATGGAATTAGTGCCTATGCTGGAAGGGGAGGCACTCAGATTTACGCCAAATACGATCTTAATCCTATGTTTGGCGGTGGCACTATTGCGGGAAATAATTTGTCTTTAGGACTGAGGTTTGACTTGTAATTATATTTGAATACTATAGCAGTTTATAAGCCGCTTGCCTATATGGCAAGCGGCTTTTTTTATTCCTTTTTAAAGCGGTCTTTATTTGTTACTTTTATGGACTAAATGCATTTGAATTGATTTCAAAGAATACCATAGATAAAGTTTACGAAACCGCTAGAATTGAGGAAGTCATTGGCGACTTTGTTCAATTAAAAAAATCGGGGGCTAATTTTAAGGGACTCAGTCCATTTACAGAGGAGCGTTCTCCGAGTTTTATGGTTTCTCCTGTAAAACAAATTTGGAAAGATTTTTCTAGTGGAAAGGGAGGTAATGTAGTGGCTTTTGTCATGGAACACGAGCACTTTACCTATCCTGAAGCCATTAGGTATTTGGCTAAAAAATATCAAATTGAGATTGAGGAAACCATTCAATCCGACGAGCAAAAGGAGGCCGCCAATGAAAGGGAGAGTATGTATTTGGTGTCTGAATATGCAGCGCGTTATTTTTCGGAAGTCCTTTTGACATCGGCCGCAGGCCAAGCTATAGGGCTTTCTTATTTTAGAGAGCGCGGTTTTACGGATGAGACCATAAAGAAATTCGAACTGGGCTATTGTTTGGATGAATGGGATGGTTTTACCAAATCTGCTATTGAAAATAAATACGATTTAAAATACCTTGAAGCAACAGGACTGACTATTGTGAAACCGACCAATGAGCAGGCCACGGCCAAAACTTTTGATCGATTTAAAGGGAGGGTCATGTTTCCCATTCACTCTATGAGTGGTAGGGTGCTTGGTTTTGGAGGTAGGATTTTAACGCAGGATAAAAAAGCAGCCAAGTATTTAAACTCACCAGAGAGTGATATTTACAATAAAAGCAAAGTGCTTTATGGAATATATATGGCCAAGCAAGCCATTGCCAAGCAGGACAATTGTTATTTGGTAGAAGGCTATACGGATGTGATTCAAATGCATCAGTCTGGAATTCACAATGTGGTGTCTTCTAGCGGAACGGCACTTACTTCGGATCAGATTAGGCTTTTGAGTCGCCTGACTAAAAATATTACGGTACTCTTTGACGGAGATGCTGCCGGATTGAGGGCTTCTATAAGGGGGATTGACCTTATTTTAGAGCAGGGGATGAATGTGAAAATTTGCACTTTTCCTGAAGGTGAAGATCCAGATAGTTTTTCTAAAAAACATGCTATAGAGCTGCTCACAGAGTATTTGGAGACTAATTCGCAAGATTTTATACAATTTAAAGCGTCTATCTTGGTTAAAGAGGCGGCCAATGACCCTGTGAAAAGGGCAGAAACCATTCGAGATATTGTTGGGAGTATTGCTAAAATACCAGATGCTATACAGCGAGAAGTCTATTTGCAGTCTTGCGCGCAAATTATGGACATTTCTGAGCAAGTGCTTTACAATACCCTGGCGCAAGTTTCTAAAACAGCGGCCAGTGCTAAGGGAGTGCCCCAAAAAAGCGGGGGTGCCCCTGAAGAACGTTTTAAAGTAGTTAAGCCAGAAGCCCCTGAGGTAGAAAAACTTAATGTTCAGTGGGTGCTAGAGAAGAAAATCATTGAAATTTTGTTGCTTTATGGAAATCATAAGGCCACATTTGAAGACTTAATTTTAGCTTCTAACGAGGCTGGAGAATTGGTTTTAACGCCTAAAAAGGTAGAGCAAAAAGTTTTTGAAAAGGTGTATTTGGATTTACAAGAAGACGAAATTGAGCTCACGCAGGACCATTTTAAAGGGATTTACTTTGAACTTATAGCCTCTTTTAATCAGTCAGAAAATTTTGACCTGCCAGTTTTTATTAGAAACCAATCAGAAGAACTTTCTGCGTCCATATCTTCCATTCTAATGGAGGAGGAGAAGTATGTGCTTGGACAGTGGGAGAAGAAAGATATTTTCCCAAAAGACAAGGCTTTGGGGGTGTCTCAATTGGTAACAGAAACCATTTTGAGTTTGAGGTGTTTTTTGATTAAAAAACGGATGGGGGTCATGCAGGAAACGACCAGAGATCAAGAAAAAGACCACCAAGAAGTAAAGGAAGAATTGGTCTCCTACCTGCAGTTGTATGCCTTGTTAAATAAAAAATTAAACAGGGTACTTTCTTAGTGCCTCAATGGGGCAAAGCCATGGGGTTGTGCGGAATTATTGAATTAATACAGCTGTAAGGCTTTAGCATGTTGCAGCATGTCTACAATATTAGTGACATTCAGTTTTTTCATGAGCCTAGATTTATAGGTACTCACCGTCTTTTCATTAATATCTAATCCATCGGCAACTTCTTTATTTTTCTTCCCTGAAGCCAGTAATTTTAATACCTCAATCTCTCTGGAAGACAGTTTTCTAAACGCAGATTTTTCTTTATCTCCTGATTTTTCTTTTTTGAGTTGTTCTGACAATGCGTGGGTGAGGTATATTTTCCCCTCCTTAAGCTGCTTAAGCGCAGTGAGTATCTGATCTATTCTTGCTGTTTTAGAAAGGTAGCCGCAAGCGCCTGCTCTTATGGCACTTAGAGCATAAACTGTTTCTGATTGGCTGCTAAAAATAAGTACTTTAATGTTTGGTTTTATTTCCTTAAGCTTTCTAACAGTGGCAATTCCATTGATTTCAGGAATGTCCATCTCCAAAATTACAATATCGGGCGTTTGTTTTTCTACAGCTGTAAAAAGTTGGGTGGTCGTTGCAACGGCATCTTGTAGCTGAAACTCCTCAGCACTGTTCACTACCATACTCAGACCCATCCTTACTATAGGATGTGCATCTGCAATAAGAATTTTTATCATGGTTAATTTTTCTTAAGATTTGGGATTCTTGAAAAATAGTATACATTAAATGTATAAAAAAATCACATGATATAAGTAAATTCCTACAATTTATTCAAATTAATGTATCCTAGAGCAAAAACTTATGTCTGCTCTGTTGGAGCCTAAATAGGTTTTTCTAGAGTGGTCTAAAAGAAACAAAAAGGTTTAAAGAGACCAAAAGGCTTAAAGAAACTCTTTTGGAATCTCACAGACTGGAATAGGATTCATTTTGTGTTGGTTGGCATGGTTTAATCTGGTGTATATCTCATACACTGTAGCTTCTCTTCCTTTGAAGTCTGTCTCCTTTTTTCCTTTGTCTTGCATATCCATGGCCCATTCTAATTCAGGGTAGCTGGCGCCTATTTGGTCTTCATCTGTTCTGTTGTCTCCCCAAAGGCCGTCTGTAGGGGCTGCCGTTAAAATGTCTTCATTAATTCCTAGTGTTTTTCCAAGGGCAAAAACGGCTGTTTTTAGCAGGTCTGCAATGGGACTTAGGTCTACCCCTCCGTCTCCGTATTTGGTGTAGAATCCAACACCAAAGTCTTCTACTTTATTACCCGTTCCTGCCACCAAATAGCCGTGTAATGCAGCAAAGTAATACAAACTTGTCATTCTCAGTCTGGCCCTTGTGTTGGCTAGGCTCATAAATCGATCTTCTTCGTTATTTACAGCTGGAAATGCCTGAACTAGGCTGTCAAAAACTGGGGTGAGCGGCACTGTTGTCTTAGTGGTATTGGGGTAATTTTCTTGTAACCACAACACGTGTTTACTGGCCCGATCTGTTTGGTTTTTTGCCTGATGGATGGGCATGTCTAAGCATAAAAGGGGAAGTCCTGTTTTGGCACAAAGTGTAGCGGTTACCGCAGAATCAATTCCGCCGGAAACTCCTATGACAAATCCTTTAGCACCTGCTTTTTGAGCGTATTCCTTAAGCCAATTTACTATGTGATCAATGATTTTTTCTGTTTGCATAAGGGGTGGTTTTGTTTAAAAACGACTAACTTTGAGCCATAAAATTAAGCCCTACTTTGAGAATAATAAAGCAAAAGACCAATTCTTTTTCTCTTCGCGTACTCCTGGTGTTTATGTGTGGTGTTTTTTTAGCCTCGTGTGCGAATGACAGCAGTCTTGAAAGTGAAGTAAAAGCATTAGAAACGGATCTAAAAATACACCGATTTGACCTTGAATTTGGGCAGGGTAATGTGGCAGATTTTGATCGATTAAGAGATAAATACCCTTTCTTTTTTCCCAGCCAAACTCCGGACAGTATATGGAAATTTAAGTTACAAGACACTGTTGAAAAGCAAATTTCTAGAGAGATAAATCGTGTTTTTGGAGATTTCAAAACCACCGCCACTGAACTGTCCCATCTCAATGCTCATTTCAACCAGCTTTTAAGCCAAGAGTTGGGTCTTACTCAAACGGCCCTACAGCCCCCAGGAGTGTACACCCTCAGCACCTTGTCTTCAGGCTTAGACATTCAAAATAGGGTGGTGGTTGCAGACAGCATGTGGCTGATTGCTTTAGACCATTATTTGGGCCCTCAGCACGAGTATTACAAATCATTTCCTTCCTATATAAAACAAGATTTAGATGCCAAATATTTAGTCTCTGACATGTCTGCTGCACTAATGGCTCCTTTTGTGTCTGGGAATACGAATGGGTACTTTTTAGATAAAATGGTGATTGAGGGTAAAAAAACATTTCTTCAAACCCTTGTTTGGCCCCACGCTACAGAGGCCCAGCACTTAAAATACAGTGAAGCCCAATACGAATGGGCTGTAGCAAACGAAGCACAGGTGTGGCGTTATTTTATGGAGCGGGAATACCTTTACAGTACAGACACTTCATTGGAGTACCGCTTTTTATTCCCTGCACCCTTTTCTAAATTTCAGCTGGCTTTAGACCGGGAATCTTCGCCAAGAATTGCACAGTTTATAGGCCTTCAAATGGCCAAAGCCTATTATAAAAAGCACGACAAGAATTTACAAAAACTCCTTGAAGTTTCTTCAATAGATTTATTGAAAGAGGCTTCCTATAAACCCAAGAAATGAGTCAAAAAACCCACACTTCAGAAATTATTTTAAAAGTTACTTTGGACGAAAACCAAGTTCCTGAAAAATTGCAATGGACAGCAGAAGACGGAGGCGTAGATAAAGAAGACGCTAAAGCCATGATGCTTTCCGTTTGGGATAGTGAGAACAAAGAATCCCTTAAAATAGACCTTTGGACTAAAGACATGCCCGTAGATGAAATGAAAATATTTTTCCACCAAACTTTAGTGGCAATGTCTGACACTTTTTTGAAAGCCACTCAAGATGAAAAAATGACAGCAACCATGCGTGAGTTTTCTGATTATTTTGCTGAAAAGCTAGAGATTAAAAAGGGATCCTAAAGGTTAAAGCTTACAGACAATCTTTGATTAAAGAAAAAGCCGTTGCGGTTTTCAGTTGACTCTTTAAGCAAACACCTTTTATTTTTGCGCTTTAAAGTACGCTTCGTTTATAGCGCCAATATAGCCCAATAATTCTTCTTTGCCCAAATGCTTAGAAGATGAGGTAATAAAGTGTTCCGGGGCTAGTTCGAAAATTTCTTCAGTGAGCTTTTCGTTATAGGCCTTAGTATTGGCCTCGATAATAGCAGGTTTTAGCTTGTCTGCTTTGGTGAAAATAATGCAAAATGGAATTTCATTTTCTCCCATCCACCTCATAAAATCAAGGTCTACTGGCTGCGGCTCGTGTCTAATGTCTACAAGTACAAAGGCACAAACAAGTTGGGTTCGTTTTAAAAAGTATTCTGTAATGTATTTTTGAAAAGTCTTCTTGTCTCTTTTAGATACCCTGGCGTATCCATAACCAGGTAAATCTACTAAAAACCAATTTTGATTGATTTTAAAGTGGTTTATAAGCTGTGTTTTTCCAGGTCTTCCAGATGTTTTTGCCAAGCTCTTTTTTGAGGTAAGCATATTGATCAATGAAGATTTCCCCACATTTGAACGCCCAATAAAAGCGTATTCAGGAATAGGGTCTTTGGGGCATTTTTCTACATGAGCGTTGCTCATTACAAATTCTGCGGAAGTAATTTTCATGAATGCTTTTTTCTGTGTGATAATTGGCTTTTAAGCGGGTTTAAAACCCCCTAGCCACCAGCCAGTTCTCCAATAGTGTATTGAAGGTGTCTGGGTGTTCCATCATGGGTGCATGACCGCATTTTTCAATCCAAAACAGGTCTGAATCAGGAAGCAATGCATTAAATTCATCTGCAACATTCGGAGGGGTCACGCCGTCGTTTCTTCCCCAAATAATACAGGTAGGTGTTTTCATCAGGGGTAAATCCTTAGACATATTATGTCTAATAGCACTCTTCGCAATGGCCAATGTTTTCACCAGTTTTATCCTGTCATTAACAGTAGCAAAAACTTCGTCAACAATCTCTTTGGTTGCCACAGAAGGATCGTAAAAAACCTCCTCTGCTTTTTTCTTGATAAACTCGTAATCTCCTCTTTTAGGGTATCCGTCACCCATGGCACTTTCATAAAGGCCAGAACTTCCAGTAATCACTAAGCCTTTCACAATCTCAGGATCCATCTTGGTTTCCAATAAGGCAATATGACCGCCCAATGAATTCCCCACAAGGATCACATCTTTGAGGTTTAAATGCCTTAAAAACTCATCTACGTAAACGGCAAAGCTTTTAACAGTAGTCTTTAGGAGCGGCATGTCATAAATAGGTAATTCTGGAACAATGACCCTATAACCTTTCTCAGGAAAGTAATCCATAACGCCTTGAAAATTACTTAGCCCGCCCATGAGTCCGTGTAATATGACTATAGGTGCGCCATCTCCTAGGGATACGTATTGGTATTTTCCGTCTTTAATGATTGGGTGTGTCATGACTTGGTTTACGCCTAAGTTGGCAAATATAGGCATTTCATTTAAATACCAATAGCTTCTTTTTCTTGGCTTTGGATGTGTAGCTGAATATGGGCTTTTATCTTTTTTTCGCTAGATGTAAACAGAACTTATTAACAAAGTGGTAGAATGTGGTAAAAAGTGGGATAAAATCCTTTATATTTGAACTTATTAATTAAAACCAGCACAGATAGTGGTCTCACTAATAGGTACATATGATTGCAAGGCAGACGTAAAAGGGCGGATAATGCTTCCTGTTGCGTTAAAGTCGCAGTTGACCCCTATTTTGAAAGAAGGTTTTGTTATTAAGAGAGCGGTTTTTAGAGATTGTCTGGAGTTGTATCCCATGGCGGAATGGCAATTGTTGATGGAGAAAATGAATGAGAAGAACCGATTTGTAAAGAAGAACAACGACTTTATTAGAAGGTTTACTGCTGGCGTAAAAGTAGTAGAGTTGGATGGTAGTGGTCGTTTGCTCATTCCAAAGAATTTAATAGGTATTGCGCAGATAAGTCAGGAAGTGGTGTTGAGTGCAGCAATCAATATTATTGAAATTTGGGACAAAGGGCAATATGAAAAGGTATTAGAAGAAACAGCGCAAGACTTTGCCAGTCTCGCAGAAGAAGTCATGGGAGATGGAGAAAACAACTTATCATAATCCAGTCATGCTGCAGGAAACTGTGGCGGGTTTGGCCATAGATCCCAAAGGGATTTATGTAGACGTTACTTTTGGTGGCGGTGGACACAGCAAAGAGATTTTACGGCAGCTCGGTCCCCAGGGACGTTTGTTTGCTTTTGACCAAGATAAAGATGCTTTGGCCAATACATTGGCCGATGCTCGATTCACCCTCATTCCAGAAAATTTTCGGTTTATAAAACAATTTCTGCGTTTTCACGGCATTAAACAAGTGCATGGAATATTAGCAGACTTTGGCGTGTCTTCACATCAATTTGACGAAGGTTCAAGGGGTTTTTCCACTCGCTTTGAGGGAGATTTAGACATGCGAATGAATCAGAGTGGGGCAATCACGGCTAAAGAAGTGGTGGGTTCCTATGCGCATGATGACCTGGCCAATATGTTTTTTCAATATGGAGACTTGCGGAATTCAAAAGCCATTGCAGCAGCGATCATTGCTTTTAGAGAAATCCAGCCTATTGAAACTACTGCTCAGTTAAAAGAAGCCTTGGCGCCGTTTTTAAAAGGATTTAATGACGCTAAAATTTTAGCACCTATTTACCAAGCCATCAGGATTGAAGTGAATCAAGAGATTCAAGTGATTAAAGAATTTTTAGCGCAAGTCCCAGATTTGTTGTTTCCCGGTGGTCGATTAAGTGTATTGAGTTACCATTCTTTGGAAGACAGATTGGTGAAACGCTTTATTCGAGCAGGACAATTTGAAGGAGAGCCAGAGAAAGATATTTTTGGACATTTTGAGGTGCCTTTAAAAAAAGTGGGTGGCTTACAGATACCTACAAAAGAAGAGCAACGTATAAACACCCGCTCTCGAAGTGCCAAGCTTCGGGTGGCAGAAAAACCAAAAAACACCCCCAATAGAAAGTGAGAAAATCGCTACTTAATATTCTAAAAGGTTCTTTTCTTATTGGAGACGATGCTCCAAAACACTGGCGTTTTTTTATTTACCTAGCAGTTTTAGGTGCCCTCATGATTAGCGCAGCACATGAATCTGAGCGTAAGGTATATGAAATTGCCCAGCTGAGTCAGGAAGTAAAAGCTTTGAAAAATGAATATGTGGGACTTAGGTCAAGATTGCAGCGCGCTCAATTAGAGACAAGTGTGGCTAGAAAAGTAGCAGATTTAGGGATATTTCCTCCAGACAAGCCTGCAGTGAAAATCGTGGTAAAAACTTCTGATAAAAAATAACAATAGTGCGAGAGAAAAAAATTTTAACACGTCTGTATGTAGTGGTAGCCCTCTTGGTGGTGTTTTCCATTGCAATTGGCGCTTCTCTGGTTCAAACCCAGGTCTCGGATGGGGCTAAATACAGAAAGCTCGCTTTAGAGAGGACCGAAAAAATTGTAACGATTGAACCGAATAGGGGAAGTTTGTATTCAGACGACGGCAGTTTGTTGGCTACCTCTGTTTCCAGGTACGAGATTAGATTTGACGCAGTAACAGTTCCCTCCAAAGATTTTGAGTTACATCTCATAGCACTTTCAGATTCTTTGGGCGTATTGCTCCAAAAACCCGCAAATTATTTTGAGCAAAAACTCAGAAAAGCCAAGGCCAATAAAAACAGGTATGCCTTAATAGCCTCCAACCTTAGTTATGAATCTTACAAAAGGATAAAGTCTTTTCCATTGTTTTCAAAAGGACCCTATAGGGGTGGTTTTGTGGTGACTCAAAAGACTGTTCGAGAGCATCCGCTTGGAGAAATGGCTGCCAGAAGTGTGGGTTTTGTGAGTTCAGATGCTAAAGGAAACATTACTCGAGTAGGTTTAGAGGGGGCTTTTGATGATTATTTAAAAGGGGTAGAAGGCAAACGTCTCAAGCAAAAAATTGCCAAAGGTCAGTGGAAGCCCATAGGTGCTAGCAACCTAAAAGAACCGGAAGAAGGTGCAGATGTGGTTACCACAATTAATATAAATATTCAAGATATAGCGCACCATGCGCTATTGACTCAACTAGAAAAATACAAAGCAGACCACGGTACTGTGGTGGTAATGGAAACCAAAACAGGAGAAATAAAAGCCCTTTCCAATTTAGGGAGAAATGCCAATGGGCATTACTACGAAAGACTTAACTACGCTATTGGGGAGTCTCATGAACCTGGATCTACTTTTAAGCTCATGTCTTTGGTCGTTGCATTGGAAGATAAAATTGTAGACACTGCCACGGTAATAGATACCGAAAGAGGCAAATACAGGGTGTATGACAGGACGGTGAATGACTCTAAAAATGGGGGTTATGGGAAAATCTCTGTAGCCAAGGCTTTAAAGGTTTCCTCCAATACAGCATTTGCTAAACTCATCCATGAAAATTATAAAGACAGACCCAGTGATTACGTAGATCGTTTGCGCAATATGAATTTACATGAGAAATTAGGTCTTCCTGTTTTAGGGGAGGGAGATCCTGTGATCAGGTATCCGGGAGAAAAAGGTTGGTCTGGAGTTTCATTGGCTTGGATGTCTCACGGGTATGAGGTGTCTCTGACCCCTTTGCAAACCCTAACCTTTTATAATGCCATTGCCAACGGAGGAGAAATGGTAAAGCCAAGGTTGATTAAGGAAATTAGAAAAGGAGGTATTGTAGAGAAGCGTTTTGGTAAAACCATTATCAATCCTTCTATATGCTCTAAAGAAACGGTCGCGCAAGTAAAACAGATTTTAAAAGATATTGTTGAGAAAAAAGGGGGTACAGGACATGGTTTGTACGATCCGAATTTTTCAATGGCAGGTAAAACGGGTACTTGCCAAAAAGACTATACTTCAGGAGACCCTAATAAGTTAAAATATATCTCCACTTTTTCAGGCTATTTTCCTGCAGACAATCCGGAGTATTCTTGCATTGTAGTGATTCACGAGCCAGATAAATCTGTGGGTTATTACGGAGCAGATGTTTCAGGGCCTGTTTTTAAGGCCATTGCACAAAAAATGTACACCTCTAAGCTTATGGAGGTGCAAGTGGTTCAAGAGGCCATAGCTTCTTTAGCCGTTAATGAATCCTATGAAAATTATCAGGAGGCACTTGGGTTAACTACCCAGACCATTCCTGATGTAAAGGGAATGCCAGTAATGGATGCTATAGCCCTATTGGAAAACTTAGGTTTTGTAGTGGAGGTTAATGGCCATGGTAAGGTAGTGGGACAATCTATCCATGCAGGAACATTTACAGGAAAAGGCACTAAAGTAGCATTAGAATTATCTCGCTCATGAAGGTATTAAAAGACATACTATATGGCGTCTCTATAGATCAGTTACAGGGTAGCACGCTCAAGGAAGTGCAGGGCGTGTATTTTGATTCGCGCAAAGTAGGGGCTCAGTCGCTTTTTGTGGCTACTAAAGGAGTTCAGGTAAATGGCCATATTTTTATTGAAACGGCTATAGAAAAAGGCGCTACTGTGGTGGTTTGTGAAGACCTACCTGGCCTTACTCATGCTGAGGTTACCTACGTAGTGGTACCCAATAGCCAAGAGGCTTTAGGTGTTATGGCGGCCAATTGGTTTGACCATCCTTCAAAGAAACTAAAACTTATTGGTGTAACAGGTACCAACGGTAAAACTACAGTCACTAGCTTACTCTACGCATTGTTTACTAAAGCAGGATATCCTTCAGGACTTATTTCTACGATTAAAATTTTAGTAGGCGAGAAAGCATATGAAACAGCCCACACTACACCAGATGTGTGGACCATTAACGCGTATTTACAGGAAATGGTGTCAGAAGGACTTTCTCACTGTTTTATGGAGGTGAGCTCACATGGAATCGCGCAAATGCGCATTAAGGGATTGACTTTTGAAGGGGCTATTTTTACCAACCTAAGCCAAGACCATTTAGATTATCATAAAACGTTTGCCAATTATAGGGATACAAAAAAATTGCTTTTTGACGGGCTTTCCCCTACTGCATTTGCTTTGGTAAATTCGGACGACAAAAACGGCCTATTTATGCTCCAAAACACCAAGGCTAAGAAAATGAGCTATGGGCTAAAAGGAGTAGCAGATTTTAAGGCGCAAATATTAGAAAATCAGTTTTCGGGTCAATTGCTTAAAATAGACCAGCAAGAAGTTTGGACCACCCTTTTAGGACAGTTTAATGCGTATAATATTTTGGCAATTTACGCCACCGCAACCCTTTTGGGATTAAATACATTGGAGGTGCTACAACACATAAGTACCCTCGAAAATGTGGCAGGAAGGTTCCAATATTTTATTTCCAAAAACCAGATTACGGCTATTGTGGATTATGCCCATACGCCAGATGCCTTAGATAATATATTAGAAACGATAGGCCAGATCAGAACAAAGAATGAAAAGCTCATTACTGTAGTAGGTTGCGGAGGAGATAGGGATCAGGGAAAGCGACCTTTAATGGGTGCTATTGCAGCAGAAAAGAGCGATACCGTAATTCTCACTTCTGACAATCCCAGATCTGAAACGCCCATAGCTATTATTGAACAAATGGAAGCGGGGGTTTCTCCGGTAGATATAAAAAAAGTTTTGGTGGTTGAAAACAGAAAACAAGCCATTAAAACCGCTTGTATGATGGCCACTCCAAAGGATATCATTTTAATTGCAGGAAAAGGACACGAAAAGTATCAGGATATTAAAGGTGTGAAGACCCCTTTTGATGACTATGAAATTGTAAAGAATCATTTAGACCTTTTAGACCATTAATCTAAGTCAATAGAAGAAAAGTACTATGCTGTATTATTTATTTGAATTTTTAGAAAAGCAATACCAATTTCCTGGAGCTAGCCTGTTTGGTTTTTTGACCTTTAGGGCTTCATTGGCGATCATTACTTCTCTTCTAATTGCAACAGTATTTGGAAAAAAAATCATTGAATACCTCCAGCGAAAGCAGATAGGGGAGACCGTGAGGGATCTTGGTTTAGCAGGGCAAAAACAAAAAGCTGGAACCCCAACTATGGGAGGTCTAATCATCATTATAGCTACGCTAGTTCCTGTGTTTCTCTTTGCTAAATTAGCCGAGATTTATATTGTATTACTCATCGTAACCACCCTTTGGATGGGCGCCATAGGTTTTGTGGATGATTATATTAAAATTTTCAAAAAAGACAAAGCTGGTTTAAAAGGAGTTTTTAAAGTATTGGGACAAGTAGTTCTTGGACTTATCGTTGGGGCTACCTTATATTTTCATCCAGGCGTTACCATGAAAGAGGCGGTTGCTGTACCTAAGACAGAAGTAGTGAAGAGTCGTTTTTTAGGTCCTGAAATAAAGTCTACAAAAACCACCATACCTTTTACCAAAAACAACGAATTAGACTATAGTGACTGGATTTCTTGGACAGGTGAAGGTGCCGAGAAATACGCTTGGCTCATTTTTATTCCAGTGGTCATTTTTATAGTATCTGCTGTCTCTAATGGAGCGAATCTCACCGACGGTATAGACGGTTTGGCTGCGGGCACCTCTGCTATTATTGCGGTGACCTTGGGAGTGTTTGCTTGGATTTCAGGGAATGTAATTTTCTCTGATTACTTAGATATTATGTTTATTCCTAGAGTGGGTGAATTGGTGGTATTTATTGCTGCTTTTGTAGGTGCATTGGTAGGATTCTTATGGTACAATGCCTTTCCGGCTCAAGTTTTTATGGGAGATACGGGTAGTTTGACTATTGGAGGAATTATTGCTGTCATTGCCATTATTATTAGAAAGGAATTACTCATTCCGTTATTGTGTGGCATCTTTTTCGCCGAGTCACTGTCTGTCATGTTGCAGGTGGGCTATTTTAAATACACAAAGAAAAAATTCGGTGAAGGGGTACGTGTTTTTCTCATGTCGCCATTGCACCACCACTACCAAAAACTAGGCTATCACGAGAGTAAAATCGTGAGTCGTTTTTGGATTGTGGGGATATTATTAGCCGTTCTAACCATTGTGACCTTAAAACTGAGATAATGAAATTTCTAGTGGTTTTAGGTGCGGGGGAAAGTGGTGTTGGTGCCGCCCTTTTGGGGCAGCAACAAGGGTACCGTGTGCTGGTGTCTGATCATGGCACAATTCACGCTGCCTTTAAAAACGTTCTTGTACAAAATGAGATTCCTTGGGAGGAAAACGGACACAGTGAAGCCGCTATTTTGGCAGCAGATCTTGTGGTAAAAAGCCCTGGTATTCCAGACACGGTACCCTTGGTTTTGGCATTGCGCCAGAAGGGTGTTTCGGTGATAGATGAGGTGGAATTTGCGGCTCGTTACACCGAGGCTGTGTTGATAGGTATTACTGGCAGCAATGGCAAAACCACCACGACCATGTTGACCCATCATATTTTGAAGTCGGATGGAAAAGCAGTAGCAATGGGCGGTAATATTGGCGTAAGCTTTGCGAAATTGGTGTATGAAGCCCATTTACCAGAGGCTGAAAAGATAGATTACTACGTATTAGAGCTCAGTAGTTTTCAATTAGACAACATTGAAAATTTCAGGCCACATATCGCTATAATCACCAATATATCTCCAGATCATTTGGACCGATATGGCTATGAGATGGACCGATATACGGCGGCAAAGTTTCGCATATCAATGAACCAATTGCCTACGGATTATTTAATCTATGACGCAGACTGTGAGGTGATTGGAGCTGCTTTGGATCAGTTTCCTGAGACCGGAAAAAGAATTGCATTTAGTACACAAAAAATAATTAAATACGGCGCCTGTCAAAAAGGCGAAAACATAGAAATAGCATTAGACCAAAAAACATTTAGCATGCAGATTAATACATTGGCCTTAGAGGGCACCCACAACGTTAAAAACACCATGGCAGCTTCAGCAGCAGCAACATTGGTGCAGATAAGAAAAGAAACCATACGCAATAGTGTACAGCACTTTCAGGGGGCAGCACACCGTTTAGAAAAAGTGCTCAAGATTCAACATGTCACTTACATTAACGACTCAAAAGCAACCAATGTTAATGCCACTTTCTACGCTTTAGACAGTGTTAAAACACCTGTGGTTTGGATTGTTGGTGGGGTAGACAAAGGGAATGACTATTTGCCTTTAATGTCAATGGTTAGAGAAAAAGTGAAAGCAATTATCTGTCTGGGCACAGATAACAGTACTCTAAAGGCTGTTTTTTCTAGGGCCACAGATATATTGGTAGAAACAACTTCCATGGATGAAGCCGTTAAAATTGCGTATAAAATTGCAGAGAAAGGAGAGACCGTTTTATTGTCTCCTGCCTGTGCTAGTTTTGATTTGTTTAAAAATTATGAAGACAGGGGTGATCAGTTTAAAGCCGCTATAAGAAACTTATAAATTGGGCGTATTTAAAAACATACAAGGAGATAAAGCCATGTGGGCAGTAGTTGCGCTATTGGCGCTCATATCCTTCTTGCCTGTGTATAGTGCCAGTGGTAACTTAGAAAACGTCGTGCAAAATGGTACGGCCATTGGTCATTTGGCCAAGCACGCTTTTTTGCTGGGTATGGGTTTTGTCATTATGTTTGGAATACATAAAATCCCCACCCATTTTTTTAAAGGACTTTCTCTCATTGGAATGCCTATTGTCTTGCTTTTACTAGTGTATACTTTAGCGCAGGGAAGCACCATTGGAGGTGCCAATGCGAGTAGGTGGATTAAAATTCCCTTTACTTCTATAGGTTTTCAGACCTCTACTTTAGCTATGGTGGTTTTAATGGTTTATATAGCGAGGTATTTGTCAAAAATTAAAGACCAGTCAATTCGATTTACAGAATCTATATTGCCTTTGTGGCTACCTGTATTTAGCGTGGTTGCCTTGGTTTTTCCAGCCAATTTTTCTACAGCTGCCATTCTTTTTTCCATGGTAATGATGCTTTGTTTTATTGGGGGCTACCCCATTAAATACCTTTTGGGAATAGCCGCGACAGGTTTGGTTATGGGGACTTTATTTGTGATGACTGCTAAGGCTTTTCCTGGGCTATTTCCCAACAGGGTAGACACTTGGATGAGTCGTATTGAGAATTTTTCTTCAGATGAAATCACGGAGGCAGATTACCAGGTAGAGCGTGCTAAAATTGCTATTGCCACTGGAGGTGTTTTTGGACTTGGCGCTGGAAAAAGCGTGATGAAAAACTTTTTGCCTCAGAGTTCTTCGGATTTTATTTTTGCAATTATTATTGAGGAATACGGTATGATAGGGGGCTTTATTATTTTGGGTCTGTACTTGTTTTTACTCATTAGAATTATCGTTATAGCCAATGGGGCGCCTACTTTTTTTGCTAAACTCATCGCTTTGGGTGTGGGCTTACCCATCGTATTTCAGGCTTTTATTAATATGGGGGTGGCAGTGTCTCTTTTACCAGTAACTGGTCAAACCTTGCCGCTTATCAGTAGTGGTGGCACCTCTATTTGGATGACTTGTTTGGCCCTAGGGATCCTATTGAGTGCGAGTAATAAAAGTGCTCAAACTGCGCCAGCAGCAGTTACAGAAGAAACAACTAACCCTTTAGAGATTTTAAGTGAGCAGCTATAAATTCATATTGTCTGGAGGTGGAACAGGAGGCCATATTTATCCTGCTATTGCCATTGCACAAGGCCTTGAACAGGCTTATCCCAATGCGTCTTTTTTATTCGTAGGGGCTAAGGGCAAAATGGAAATGGAAAAAGTTCCTCAGGCAGGCTACGCTATAAAAGGACTTTGGATTTCCGGATTGTCTCGGAAAATATCTTTGGATTTACTGATTTTTCCTTTTAAATTAATTTGGAGTCTTTGGCAGTCTTTATTCATTCTCATGCGCTTTAGGCCTGATTTGGTGATTGGCACTGGTGGTTATGCCTCAGCACCATTGCTTAAAATGGCCCAGTGGTTGGGTTTCTCTACCCTAATACAAGAACAAAATTCCTATGCTGGTGTGACCAACAAATGGCTTTCCGCAAGGGCAAAGGCCATTTGCGTGGCTTATCCAAACATGGCAAAATACTTTCCGGAAAATTCATTGGTGTATTCAGGAAATCCAATTAGAGCTGGAATTCAACTGGAATTACCTCCAAAAGAAAAGGGTTTATTGGAATTTAACCTCCAGCCTGAGCTTCCTGTTTTATTGGTGCTCGGAGGAAGTTTAGGCGCTAAAAGAATCAATGCGTTTGTAGCCAGTCAATTGCCTTATTTTGAAAGTCAAGGGATTCAATTGCTATGGCAATGTGGTGCGCTGTATTATGACCAATACAAGGATTTGCAGTCCAATACGGTACAGCTGTTTGATTTTATTACAAATATGCCGCTGGCTTACACTGCTGCAAACTACGTTATTTCTAGGGCAGGTGCTGGAGCAGTATCTGAATTAATGCTGGTGGGTAAACCCGCCTTTTTTATACCCTCGCCTAATGTGGCAGAAGACCACCAAACAAAAAATGCAGAAGCGGTTGTAGCAATGGGTGCAGGTGAAATGATTAGAGAGGCAGACTTAGAAAATAATTTCAAAACAGTATTTGAAAGTATCATCAAGGATTTGGCGCTTCAATCATCCATGCGAGAGGCCATGCAAAAAATGGCCAAGCCAGAAGCAACCGAAACAATCGTAAAGACCATTGAAAAAATTATTGAGAAACATCCAAAATAACCCTAGCAGTACAGATAGATGAATGTTACTTTAGACACTTACTTTTTTTTGGGGATAGGCGGCATTGGAATGTCGGCCTTGGCCAAATATTACGCCCTAAAAGGCTGTTGTGTTTTGGGTTATGACGCTGTAAAGACAGATTTAACACAGTCTTTGGAATCTTTAGGAATTGAGGTGTTCTATGAAGACAATCATACGCATTTACCGGATCAATTAAACAGTGCCGCTGTTACAAAAGTGGTATATACCCCTGCAGTTCCGCAAAGCAGTGATTGGTTCTCCTATTTTAAGGCCAATGGGTTTAATATGGTTAAAAGGGCCGCTTTACTGGGAGAAACCACTGAATTGAGCTTCTGTTACGCAGTAGCAGGAACCCATGGGAAAACAACTACTTCTGCTATATTGGCTCATTTATTAGACGCTTCAGGGGTAAATATCACCGCATTTTTAGGGGGTGTGGCACATAATTTTGGCAGTAATTTATTGCTAAAGGATACGGCTATTACTGTGGTAGAAGCAGATGAGTTTGATAGGTCATTTTTGAGCCTATCTCCCAATGTAGCCTGCATTACCTCTACAGATGCAGATCACTTAGATATTTATAAGTCTGCCAAAGCGCTCGAAGACAGCTTTTATTCCTTTGCGGGACTTGTGCCATTGAAGGAAAATTTGTTTGTTCATGAAGATGTGGCTATTCCAGGAATTAGCTATGGGGAACGAGCGAGTTCAGATTATTTTATCTCTGATTTAAAAGTAGTTTCTGGTCAGACTTTGGGCACTATTCATACGCCTGTGGAAACTTTTGAACAAGTGTTGTTTCCAATGCCAGGCAAACACAATGTACTCAATGCGCTGGTGGCTTTTGCTATGGCATATTCACAGGGGGTTCCAGCAAATGATTTAATAAAAGCATTGTCTGAATTTAAGGGAATTGCCAGGCGTTTCTCCTATGAAATTAATACGCCAGAAAGGGTGTATATAGACGACTATGCCCACCATCCAACGGCTATAAATGCGGTTTACAATACCTTGAGAGCGCAGTATCCTAATAAAAAAATCACCGCTATTTTTCAACCGCATTTGTATTCTCGTACCCAGGATTTCGCTCATGAATTTGCAGCCAGTTTGTCCCTGTTCGACACCTTGTTTTTGTTAGACATTTATCCAGCTAGAGAACTACCTATAGCAGGTGTTACCTCTGATTGGTTGCTCGGCATGATCAGTTCAAAGAAAAAATCAAAAGCGACTGTGGCAGAGGTATTAAAAAGCCTTAAGGAAAACCCTCCCGAGGTTTTGGTGAGCTTGGGTGCAGGAGACATAGGAAAACAAGTGGTTCATTTTAAAGAAGCTTTGTTATGAAAAGAGTATTGAAAGTTATTCAAATGGTCCTCACCTGTATTGTCTTGATGGGTTTATACGCTTTTACTAATTATAGAAATGAGCGAAGAATGGTCACTGAAATTGACTTAAAATTTATTGGGAATGACAATTTATACACCACCTATGAGGCGGTTAATAAAATGTTAATAGTTAAACAGAAAGGGGCTTTTAAAGCCCCAAAAGATAAAGTAGCTTTGAGTACAATTGAGCAGTGGCTCATTGAAGACCCTATGCTTCAGAATGCCACAGTTTATATGACTGTAGATGGGGCACTTAGGGCCCTTCTTACTCAGAGAACACCAGAAGCAAGGGTGGTAACGGACTCCGTTTATTACCTAGATACTCGCGGAAAGGCTATGCCACTTTCTGAGTTTCATTCTGCAAGGGTGCCCGTGATTAGTGGAAATCTCTCTGAGCTAAGTTTACTGGATTGTCATAAAATAATTGAATTTGTGTCTCAGGATGTTTTCTTGAAAAAGAACATTGTGGGAATTAGGGTGAGAAAAGATCAAGACTATGTGTTGCAATGTAGGTTAGATCAATTTGAGGTTCACCTTGGAGCGGCAACAGCCCTTCAAGAGAAGACTTCTAATTTTAAGGCTTTTTACAATAAAGCTTTAAATGACAATAGCCTCCAAAGCTATTCTTTGGTAGATGTAAGGTTTAAAAATCAGGTGGTTGCCACCAAAAAATAATAATAACACTCAGATGAAAGAGACAAATTATTCTGTTGGCTTAGATATTGGAACTACAAAAATTGTAGCCATTATTGGGAAGGAGAACGAGTATGGCAAAATAGAAATTCTCGGTATTGGGAAATCTAAAAGTTTGGGTGTTCACAGAGGTGTGGTAAATAATATTACACAAACCATTGAGTCTATTCAGCAAGCAGTGCAACAAGCAGAAACAGATTCTGGTTTAAAAATAGACACAGTATCTGTAGGAATAGCTGGGCAACACATCCGTTCCTTACAACATTCAGATTATATTACGCGTGCCAATTCAGAGGAAGTGATTGGTTACCAGGACGTAGACAACCTATGCAATCAGGTATATAAATTAGTCATGCTTCCAGGAGAGGAAATCATTCACGTATTACCACAGGAATTTAAGGTAGACGGTCAGGCAGAAATTAAAGAGCCCATTGGAATGTATGGAGGTCGTTTAGAAGCTAATTTTCATGTGGTAGTAGGTCAGGTTTCTTCAATAAAAAACATTGTTCGCTGCATTAAGAGTGCTGGGCTAAATTTAGGAGAAATTTCTCTAGAGCCTCTAGCGTCTGCCAATGCAGTATTGAGTCAGGAAGAGAAAGAAGCAGGAGTGGCACTGATAGATATAGGAGGAGGTACTACGGATCTCGCCATTTTTAAAGACGGTATTATTCGCCACACTGCCGTGATTCCATTTGGGGGTAACGTCATTACAGAAGACATTAAAGAGGGCTGTTCTATTATTGAAAAGCAAGCAGAGCTCTTAAAAATAAAGTTTGGATCTGCCTGGCCTGGTGAGAACAAAGACAACGAAATTGTTTCTATTCCTGGTTTAAGAGGGAGGGATCCGAAGGAGATTACCCTCAAGAACCTTTCTAAAATTATTCACGCAAGAGTGGTGGAAATTATAGAGCAAGTTTATGTTGAAATTAAGAATTACGGCCATGAGGAGCAGAAGAAAAAACTCATTGGCGGCATAGTACTTACCGGTGGGGGGAGTCAGCTTAAACACCTCAAGCAATTGGTAGAATACATTACTGGGATGGACACCCGAATTGGGTATCCTAACGAGCACCTAGCAGGAGATTCTGAAGAAGAAATAGCTTCACCATTGTATGCCACAGGGGTAGGTTTATTAATGAGCGCTGTAGCTTCAGATGCCAAGCACAAACCGCTAACAGCACCAGGAACGGAAGAAGTTTCCGAAGCGGAATCTGAAGTAGCATCGGCTGAAAAGGCAACAGAGGAGGCCAAAGCCCCAAGAAAAAACATCTTTGACAAATGGTCAGAGAAATTGAAAGATTTTTTAGACAACGCAGAATAAAGTATCAAATATAAAATAACCCAAATTTATGAGTGATCACAGCGAATTTGACAGCATCGCATTTGACCTTCCAAAAAACCAAAGCAACGTAATTAAAGTGATTGGTGTTGGTGGCGGTGGTAGTAATGCGATTAACCACATGTTCCAATCTGGTATTAACGGGGTTGACTTTGTGGTCTGTAATACAGATGCACAGGCATTACAAAATTCACCTGTACCCAATAAAATCCAATTAGGACTTTCTCTGACAGAAGGGCTTGGTGCTGGCGCTAACCCAGAGGTGGGAGAGCAGTCTGCTTTGGAGAGTATGACAGACATTAAAGCCATGTTAGACACTACCACTAAAATGGTGTTTATTACCGCAGGAATGGGTGGTGGTACAGGAACAGGTGCGGCTCCAATGATTGCAAAACAAGCCAAAGAATTAGATATTTTAACCGTAGGTATTGTGACCATTCCTTTTCAATTTGAGGGGAAAATGCGTTCTGAACAAGCCCAAAAAGGAATAGAAAACCTGCGTGCTCAGGTAGATTCGTTAATTATTATTAACAACAATAAACTAAGAGAGGTTTATGGAAACCTAGGCTTTAAAGCTGGTTTTTCAAAAGCAGATGAGGTGTTGGCTACTGCAGCAAAAGGAATTGCTGAGGTAATTACCCACCACTACACACAGAATATTGACCTTAGAGATGCCAAAACCGTATTGGCCAACTCAGGTACCGCTATTATGGGATCTTCAAGCGCTTCTGGATCGGGTAGGGCACACGAAGCTATTTCTAAAGCCTTAGATTCTCCTTTATTGAACGACAATAAAATCACAGGCGCTAAAAATGTACTGTTACTCATTGTTTCTGGTAGTCAAGAGATTACCATAGATGAAATAGGGGAGATTAATGAATACATTCAGTCAGAGGCTGGTAACGGTGCTAACATAATCATGGGTGTTGGAGAAGACAATAACCTAGGAGAAGCTATTTCAGTCACCGTAATTGCGACTGGATTTGATCAGGAGCAACAAAACAATATTGTCAATACAGAATCTAAAAAAATCATTCATACCTTAGAAGAAGAGCAGCGTGCGGCTATAAATCTCAGTCCGGAAAAACCTTCTTTTCAGTCATTGAACCCTTTAGAAGAAGCAGGGCCTAAGGCAAATGACCAAGTGGTGGTACATACCTTAGATATGGATGATTTTGAAGAAAATGCCCCAATAAATGAGGTAAATCCTTTGGTGCCTACTACCCAAGCTATTTTAGATATTGAGGTAGAATATACCTTGGTAGAAGCGCCCAAAGAGCTGTTGCCTCCTTCACAACCACAGAAAGATTCTTTTATGCCTTTAGTAGGAGATTTTGAGGTGGTAGACGCAGAAGATCTCTCTGCAGCATTGGCGGAGGAATCTTTTGAAGACTATACTGAGAATGCAGCTATGGACTTTACAAATACACTTTTTGACATGCCTATTGATCGTAGAAATGTTCAAGAAATCCAAGTAGAAGAAGTGTCGTTCTCACACAACACTTTTGAAGAAACTGAAGAAGAATCTTACTCAGAGCAGCCTCAAGCTATGGAAGAAGCGGCGGCTGAGGAAGAAACTCCAATGATTACTTTTAGTTTGGAAGACGACATTAGGGATATGGAAGTCAAAGATCCTGTGGAGGTAATTCCGGTATTGGAATACAACGCTGGGGGAGAAAAAAGATACAGTTTAGATGATTATATGGAGCTGGAAGCACATTTAGGAACTGCCAAAGAAGCGGCTCCTGTTGCGGAAGAAAGCCCAGAAGAAGAAATGGTTTTTGAAAAAAAAGTTGTTGCTTCTCCAAAGGCAAATCCCCAAGAGGAAGAATTAGACCCTATGGAAGCACCTATTGAAGCCTTGCTTAAAGAACGAGCAGAAGAGCGAAGAAGAAAACTGAGGGATTTTAATTACAAATTCAATAACAGTATTAATAAGATTGAAGAGATAGAAAAAGAGCCCGCCTATAAAAGACAGGGTATTTCTTTGTCAGATGGTCCTACAGAGGGAAAAATTTCAAGAACTACTTTGAGTTCAGATTCAAATGAGGATCCACAATTGCGCAGCAATAATTCGTTCTTACACGATAATGTAGATTAATACCAATTCACTTACACCCAATAGACCCGAGGCACTGTTCTCGGGTTTATTATTTATATTAGCAGTATTAAAAAACAAGATATTATGAGCTTACAAGACGCAGTAATGACAAAAATGAAAGAAGCCATGCGCGCCAAAGATACAGTGGCATTGTCTTCTTTAAGAGCCATTAAATCTGCCCTATTATTGGCCCAAACAGACGGATCTGGTTCGGTTTTAAGTGAAGCAGATGAAATAAAAATTGTTCAAAAATTAGTCAAGCAGCGTCAAGATTCCGCAGCCATATATAAGGAGCAGGGTAGAGAAGACCTGGCACAGCCAGAATTGGATGAGGTTGTAGTCTTGGCTCAGTTTTTACCTGCCCAGCTCTCAGAAGAAGAAGTTAAAGCAGTTGTTGCTGAAATTATTGCTGCAACAGGCGCCAAGGGCATGCAGGATATGGGTAAGGTAATGGGTCAAGCCAGTGGCAAATTAGCTGGTAAAGCAGACGGAAAAACTATCTCAACAGTGGTTAAGGCACTTCTAAATGCCTAATATTATTTTTAAAAATGCCCTGCCTCGTATAGCTGCAATAGGGTGCTTACTTTTTTTAAGTAGTGCATCTCTGGTTTCTGCACAAGACACCTATACTTGGAATGCTGTTTTTGCAGACTACCAAATAGATTCTGTACAGGGCATTCGCTTAGAGACCCATTATAGGACCAAAGATTTTTGGGGTGGGCAACAGCAGTTTATTTTACGTCCCTCTTACGTCAGGAAGTTAAACAATCAGATTACTTTGTCTGGGGGCTATTCTTTTTTAAATACTGAAATACAAGCGGTCTTTTTGGGAGAGCACAATCTGTGGCAGCAGGTTTTTTATACCATTCCCTACAAGAAAAGCACTTTTTTTGGTTGGATAAGGGCAGAGCAAAGGTGGATGGAAAATACGGCATCTGATTTTGATTTTGGCGGTAGGCTTCGTTTTAGGTTTGGGTGGAGAAAACCTATCTTAGGTTTGGGGAAAAAGTTTGAATTCATAACGTTTAACGAGGTTTTTATGTTAACAAAAAGCTTATTCCCCCACACTTTTAACCAGAACTGGACCTTTCTAGGTTTTAGGGCAGTATTGTCTCCAAAAGCCACTTTGGTGAGTGGTTACCAGCGTATTCATCAAGACAAACAAGGGGCTATTTTAGAAAAAAACCTTTGGTCTTCAATACTATTTATTCGCTTGTAAAAAATTACTATTTTTAAGTATGCAACAGCAGATTAAAAAACTAGCCCAGAATTTGTTGGTCATTTTATTGGCATATGTAGGTGTTGTAGTCCTTGTTTTTATAGGGTTATTTAATGCCGCAGCACCTGAAAAATATGTCCCAATACCAGTTACTGAGTACCAAACGGATTTACAAGCGGCAGTTTATGCCACTCAAGACCGTTCACTACAGTTGGGGTATGAGGTCCTGGTTAATACCTCCAAAGTTATAGGGCCACTAGTGGCCGATGCCACTAAGCGCACCACCGGAAACAACCTAGAGTGTATTTCATGTCACCTCAATGAAGGCACCAAAGCCTTTGGAATTCCATTGAATACGGTATTAGACCGTTTCCCGCAATTCAGGGGTAGGGAAAATAAAATAGGCACCATAGAAGACCGAATTAATGGCTGCCTGACCAGAAGTATGAATGGTAAGCCTTTGGACGTTAACGCTCAAGAAATGAAAGCCTTAGTGGCTTTCTTGGGCTGGTTAAATAAGGAAACCACTAAAGATGTGGGGAATGAATTGTATGCCACAGCTATGGAAAAAGGTTTAAAGCCTATGGAATGGCCAAACCGTCCTGCAGATTTAAGCCATGGTGCACAGGTCTTTGAGCAGCAGTGCGTGTTGTGCCACCAAAAAAATGGACAGGGTATTAAAGAGACAGGGGGGCAATATTTGTATCCGCCCTTATGGGGCAATGACACTTATAACAATGGTGCTGGAATGACCAGATTGCTTACTGCAGCTTCTTTCATTAAATACAATATGCCTTTTGGTGTAAGTCATGAAAACCCTACACTCACAGATGACGAAGCCTATGATGTAGCAGCCTATATGAACCAGCAGCAAAGACCTGAAAAAGCGGCCTTATCAGCAGACTTTCCAGACCGCCTAAAAAAGCCCATGTCTACTCCCTATGGACCTTATTCAGATCCCTTTTCAGCAGAGCAGCATCAGCTTGGGCCATTCGGGCCAATAGCGGACTATTATAAAAAAGAGTTCGGTATAATAAAGACTAAATAGCCTTAGTTTTCGTAAAGTCTTATGTAATCTATGACCATACTGTCTTGGTTAAAGCTGGCCGGAATGTCTCCTCCTAAACTACCTCCCATGGCTACATTTAAAAGCAAGAAAAATTCTTGGTTAAAGGGGAGTGATTCATTTAGGTTTATGTCAAAATACTTGACACTTTCTATATACATCTTTATGGTGTTTTCATTCCATATAAGCCTGTATTCTTTAAAATCTGCGCCTACATTGGCAGCAGTTATTTCATCTGAAAATTTAGCATTGGTGTTGTCTGCTGTGTTTTTCCAGTGCACCGTTCCCAAGATTTTATTCTTTTCTTGGCCATTTTGTTCTATTAGGTCTATTTCACCACAATTGGGCCATCCTACAGCATCTAAATTAGCACCCATTAACCAAACAGCTGGCCAAGTCCCTTTAGATTGGGGAAATTTAGCCCTTACTTTTAGTTGTCCGTGCTTGAATGAGAATTTATTTTGAGATTTAATTCTAGCTGAAGTGTAGGATTTTCCATCTAGATTTTCTTTGAGAGCAGTAATGGTTAAAAAGCCATTGGCTATTTTCAGATTTTTCGAAGAAGCGGTATAAGTCTGTACTTCCTGATTTCCCCAGCCGGGTATTCCAAAAGCACTTCCGTCTCCTAAGTCGTGTGTCCATGTACTATTGTCGAGACTGTTGGTCTCGAATTCTTCAGACCAAACGAGTCCAATTTTATCTTGTTCACTCAGGCTAATTCCTTGTGCTACTGGGACAAGATTCTCATCTTCTCCTTCTTCTGGTGAAGCGCAAGAAGCCAAGAGTAATAAAAAAATAGCATTAATAAATAAAAATGATTTTAAGGGTTCATTTGTTCTTTTCATTAATGCTATTTTTTGTATTTATTTTAAATGTTGTTATTATTTTTTGAAGTAAAAGTTGTCAAAAAAGATCGTTCCTGCCCCAACAATTTTAAATTGAAAAACTTTATTCAATTCAACTGGAGAGAACTCACTTAATGGAATATCAATACTATTCCATTCTCCTGGTGTAATGGCTATCGTTTTTTTAACTTCTGTAGTGGGTTCATTACTGATTAGAAAGAAATCTACCGTTGTTTGATCTGCAGACCAGTAATCAATATGAATACTGCTGTAAGCGCTTACATCTTGTGCTGTAAATTCTGTTCCTTGGTAGTTTAGGTTGGTGTATTTCAATACAGAATTATCTGCTAAAACCTCTGTGGTTACTTGGGTACTTTGTCCCCAATCTGGATTGAAGTTAGTTCCCTCTACATCTGTGTAAGAATCACTAAATATAGATAAAACATCTTCAGCCGAAGCCGTTGGCGCTTCTGGACCAGCTGCTGGAGAAGAAGCTACAGGGGTTTCACCGTGAAAATAAATATTGTCAAAGAAAACAGTTCCATTTCCGTCTACTTTGAATTGAATCACGTCTGCTAAGTCTACTACATCTGAGAAATCAGTCAAAGCAATATCTGCACTTTTCCATTCGCCTAGGCTACTAACATCTAAAGCTTTGGCTTTTTCTTTTCCTTCCCCTGAACTAATCAAGAAGAAATTTAATGCAGTTGAATCTGAAGTCCAGTAATCTAGGTGAATTGAAGTATAACCACTCACATCCAATGCAGATGCAAATGCGGTTCCTTGGTAATTTAAACTTGCGTATTTCAATACTGAATTACCCCCTAAATCTTCTGTACTTACTTGGGTGCTTTGTCCCCAGTTTGGATTAAAATCTGTTCCAGCTACATCTGTATAAGAATCGCTAAATACAGACATTACGTCTGCTGCGTCCAAAGATGGCGCTGTTGGAGCGGCTGTTGGACTACTCACTTCTTCAACAGCTACAGGAGTAGAGAATGCTATATTGTCTATATAGTAAGTTGTTTCTGCGCTGTTGGTGATATTAATCGCTGCGATAATTACTATTCTGTCGTATTTATTGCTGTCCTCAGCAGAAAAATTATACACTAATTTCTCCCACGCACCAGTTGCTGTAGTAGTCACTGTAGCTTCTTTGAAATTATCTGAATTTGAGGAGTCTTCAATTTTCAATAATACATTTTGACCTGGTGCTGCTGAGTGAACGTCAATAGAGATGGCTTCTTGACCTGCAGGAAAAACAATTTTTTCATTCAAGTTAAAAAAGAAACCAGCCCATGGTTCTATACCTGCATCTTCTTCAATTTTCAACACTTTTGAAGAACTGTTTACCGTTCCTGGATTGGGATTATCTACATAATCAAGATCTAAATACTCGACTCCTGCAGCTCCTCCAAATCTACCCCAAGTTCCAGTCAGATTAGTATCTGACAAGGCACCTTCTTCAGAAAAGGGATTTCCATTACATTCAAAGTCAATGGTCGCTGTGTTCAAACTTGGAAGCGCTTCCGTAAAACTATCACAACCTTCTACAACTACTCCAACTGGCTCCGGTTCTTCATCAATAATGGGTTCATTATTGTCGTCTTTTGAGCAAGCCACTAGAGTTAATGCACTTGCAAATAAAAACACCTGTTTTGTGTTAAATAATCTTGATATTTTTTTCATTGTTTTAAAATTTTTTTGCAATGTAATAAAAAGTTTAATCTATCATTTGAATTAATATTTTTTTAATAATTCTGTTTATTTATTAAATGATTTTTAGTGTTTTTATGAAACAAAAAAATTCAATTTGCTTCTTTTTGTCTTGTACAGCATATACTTTAGACTAACTTTGTTGTCTCAAATTGGCTGCGTAGTTCAACTGGATAGAATATCAGATTT
>OJHK01000131.1_pt1 | contig 64079 bp, 59 predicted proteins | sample 1595161 | NCBI WGS metagenome assembly OJHK01 (sample SAMN05416842, study PRJEB24817) | seawater metagenome | isolation source: Sea water | place: Canada:Atlantic | collected 2013-07 | reverse complement strand
CCTCTCTATTCGTCGGCAGCGTCAGATGTGTATAAGAGACAGGTATTGGCCATTTGAACTTCCACAAGTACAGGAATTTATTCGTTCATGAGTGTGTTACAAATTAAAGACGGTTCCGTCATTTTCGGTCATCCACCTATTTTAAATGGGGTGGATTTTGTTTTAGAACCAAATGAACGTGTGTGTATTGTTGGCCGTAATGGTTCAGGTAAATCCACATTTTTACAAGTCATTGAAGGGTTAATTATCCTTGATGATGGTGTGCGCGTTGTCGATAATAATTATCGTATTTCTCGTTTACCGCAAGATCCACCAGAGAGTGTTGAAGCGACATTATTCGATTATGTTGCTCAAGGGCTTGATGGCGTCGGGGAATTAATCAAAGCCTATCATGAACAAACTATTGTTGTAGGCGAGGATCCATCTGAAGCTCAATTAGACAAGTTAATGCATTTACAAAATCAACTCGATAGCCAAAATGCTTGGGGTTATGAAACGGCCATTGAACAAACGTTAACGATGCTCAATCTTAACGCAGATGATATGTTGTCATCATTATCAGGTGGCTGGCGTCGTAAAGCGGCATTGGCGCGTGCCATTGTTTCTCAACCTGATATTTTATTATTAGACGAACCAACCAACCACCTTGATATCGACATGATTGGTTGGTTAGAAACGTCCCTAAAACAGTTCAAAGGTTCGATTGTATTTATTTCGCATGACCGTGCATTTATTCGTTCACTAGCGACACGTATTGTCGATCTAGATCGTGGTAAACTCACTTCTTATCCGGGTAACTATGAATTATATCTAGAGAAAAAAGCGCATGATTTAGAAGTACAAGCCAATCAAGATGCCTTATTTGATAAACGGTTAGCGCTCGAAGAAGTTTGGATCCGACAAGGAGTCAAGGCTCGTCGTACTCGGAATGAAGGTCGTGTTCGCGCACTAAAAGCCTTACGCGAAACGCATCAAGCACGACGTAAAGTGCAAGGTAATGCTAAATTTACCGGTCATGTTGGTCAGTCATCAGGTAAACGAGTATTTGAAGCGACTGATTTACATTATAGTATTGGTGGACAAACCATAGTCGCAGGTCTTGATTTACATATTGTTCGTGGAGATAAAATTGCGTTTATTGGTAGCAATGGGTGTGGTAAATCAACGCTGATTAAATTGTTACTCGGAAAGCTACAACCCGATTCGGGTGAAGTTATACAGGGCGTCAATCTAGAGGTTGCTTACTTTGATCAACACCGTGATGCCCTCGACTTAACTCAAAAAGTAGTTGATTGCGTCGCTGATGGTAAACAAGAAGTCATGATTAATGGTCGCCCGCGACATGTAATATCATATCTACAAGATTATTTATTTGAACCGGATCGTATTCAAGCACCGGTGAGTTCATTATCTGGTGGTGAAAAGAATCGCCTAATGATCGCCAAGCTTATGTTAAGACCGAGTAATTTACTGATCCTCGATGAACCAACCAATGACTTAGATGTTGAAACACTTGAGTTATTAGAATCATTACTTGTTGATTATGCTGGTACCGTTATTTTGGTCAGTCATGATAGGGAATTTGTTGATAATGTCGTGTCATCTTGTGTGGTATTTGAGGGCAATGGTATCATTTCTGAGTTTGTAGGTGGTTATACCGATAGCGCAGAATGGTATGCACAAGACCTAAAGAAATCTAAAGAGCAGGGAACTATTACAGCCAAGAGCAGTCCTAACCCCGTTCAGGCAGTAGAAACCATTCCTGTCGCTAACAAAAATAAAAAATTATCATATAAAGATAATATAGAATTAACCGAGTTACCGCTAAAGATTGAAACTTTGGAAAACAAAGTGTCGACGATCCAAGCAAAAATGAATGAAGATGGGTTTTATACTCAGGATTTTTCATATACACAACCCGTTATTGATGACCTAGCCGCATGTGAGCAAGCACTTGAAGCTGCCTATGCTCGCTGGGACGAATTAGAAGAATTACAACAATCTTAACCAATAGTTATAACAGGAATTTTATGAAGCAAGCTGATGTTTTCGCCAAGTCACCGGCCGTTAAGCGCCATAAATTGTCGCGCACATTCATATTATCTGCGTTTATTACAAGTGCGTGCTTTGCTCCACTTGCAGCGGCAGCGACATATGAAGTAGAAGAAGTAACGAGCAACGAATTAGCCATTAATGTGTTTGCGCGCAGTATTGATAATGAAGGTAATGCGTTGGTAATAGCGCAAGATATCTATAATCTACCAATTGATTTAAGCTTAATTGATTTTGACAATGCGACTATTATTGCGAATTTGACAGATGTCGATTCAGCAGCAGCAGGTAATCCTAATAATGCAGATTACAATTATTTGATTGGCTTAATTCGTTTTGGCTCAAATGGTAATTCCATCACTAGTCAGCAGTTTGCTCTATATCAGTCCTTTGTTAACAACGGCATGACTGATGTTCGAGTTAAAGGTTTCGATGAAATAACCACAGCAACTAATGGTTATACTTTTGGTAGTGAAACTGTAGCAAACTATATTTTTGACAGTAATACAGTAGTTGGTTCAGGTGAAGGTCTATTTACCAAGCAGTCATATACCACTGCTGAAGAAGTCGAAATTAATTATGTACTTACAGACTTTGTTCGTCGTGGCTTTGTACAGTTAAATGGTAACACGGTTGCTTTACCACCAAGTGAAACGACATTGGGTGGCTTCAGCGAGGCATATAGTATTAATCAAAATTTACAAGTTGTCGGCACGTCTTCAGTACGTATGACCGAACAATTGGTTGAAGATATCGCCATTTGTAATGATGATGAAGAGCGCGGTGATATTCCTCTTGATGTGTGTTACTACAACTTAGTTCTTGGTGGTGCTGTGACCTTAAGTATGGATCGTCGTGCCACTATTTGGCAACTTGATGCTCAAGGCCAAATCATTTCAACACAAACGTTCCCATTGCCGTTTACACCTGAAGCAGTCAGTGAAACTAATTCAGATACAGCGTTTTATAATGCTGCTTTAGCGATTAATGATCAAGGGATCGCTGTTGGTGAAACACATACTTATTATCTTGACCGAGAGTTGAAGTTCAACTCTGCTGCTATGTTCCGTGATGGCGAAACAATTGAATTAATTGATAAAGCCGATTATTTCCCAAGTACAGCAAAAGATATTAATAATAACAATATTATCATCGGTACGGGTACTACCCAAATCAATGGTACGTCGCGTACTAAGTTCTACACTTATAACCTTGATAATGATGAATTAGTGTTTCCAACTGATTATTTCCCAGGATCATCAAGTGTTGCTCGCGATATTAACAATAACAATATCGTTGTAGGGGAAGGGGAGGTTGAGTTTGATAATGCATCAACTCGTCGTAAAAATGCGTTTATGTATGACATGAATACGCAAGTGTTTACCAATCTTAATGATTTACTTGAATGTAATTCGCCTTACAGTATCGTAGGGGCAAACGCGATTAACGATAACAACGTTATTTTGGCCAATGCGCTAGTAAATCGTCAAGCACGGGATGCCGCTGGTGAATTAGTCTTATTTAGTGACGGTTCTGAAGTCATGACAGATCAAATTATAACCGTTAAGCTCAATCCTATTGCCAACGGTGTAATTGATGATTGTACAACTGAAGAAGATACTATCCCTGAGCGAGTAGGGGCGAGTATGTCATTTTCGTTTGGCGCATTGTTGCTGATTACGTTATTAGGAAAGTGTATTTTTTGGCGCCGCCGTCAACGTTCAATCCATAAATCCTCTTTATAACTAATAAGTATAAAAACTTATTTTTTATTTGAATTTGTTGTAAACAGGTATTTCTATATTATTCATTAACTTAGAGATACCTGTCATTAATCTTAACAATTTCTTCATATTACCTCTTGTAACTTCTTTCTCTCAGGCGTAAAACTATAGTTGTTGATTATGAATATTCATCAAGTGAATTTTCAACAACATTTTTTATTCGCAACAGAGGTTAGAAAATGAAGAGACAAAAAAGGGATAAAGTGTCACGTGCCCATTCAAAAGGGTATCAAGCTGGAATTGCTGGCCGTGCTAAAGAAAACTGTCCGTTTCAAGCATCCACTACTCGTTCTGAGTGGCTAGGTGGTTGGAGAGAAGCTGTTGAAGACCGAATAACCACCTTCGGTATGCGATGACATATCATAGGTAACAAAAAAAGCTCCTGTACCGGAGCTTTTTTTATGTGCTAATAATTATTATCTAGCAAACTAGTCTACACAGACTCTAGCGTGTTAATTAAAAAGCACTAGTATCTTGGAACAAGCCAACTTTTAAATCTTTAGCAACATAGATCTCACGACCATCAACCGATACAGTACCATCAGCCATACCCATAAATAATTTACGTTTTATAACACGCTTCATGGTGATTTTATAAGTCACTTTTTTAGCCGTTGGTAATACTTGACCTGTAAATTTAACTTCACCTACACCTAACGCACGGCCTTTACCCGGACCACCTTCCCAACCAAGGAAAAATCCAACTAACTGCCACATGGCATCAAGTCCTAAGCAACCAGGCATAACCGGGTCACCTGGGAAATGGCAATCAAAGAACCAAAGATCAGGAGTGATATCAAGCTCAGCGATAATTTCCCCTTTGCCGTGTTCACCACCATCAGAGGTGATAGATACGATGCGATCCATCATTAACATGTTAGGGGCAGGGAGTTGACTATTTCCTGGGCCAAATAACTCACCTTGGCTACAAGCAAGCAAATCTTCACGGGTGTAACTATTTTTATCTAAACTCATAATACTATGATTCCTTTTTTAAGAATGCGTAATTTAGCGAACACTTGTACGCTAAACAAGTCTGAACAGTGATTTTTATTAATTATTTACTGAATAAACACCATTGTGTCCTTGATTGGTTAATTAAACAACAAAAGAACAGCTAAATTTTAGTTCTGAACCGCTCATAAGTTACACTCTATACATAGAATGTAGCAGACAAGAGATCGCTGATGCGCAAAAAAAATCCATATGCGAATGCAGAGAAACAAAAACGCTTTCGAGATAAACAAAAAGAACTAGGTAAAAAAATGGTACGGGGCTATGTGACCCCTCAAGCATTAAAGTGTTATGAAGAGATTTTGGATAAAACTAGTTGGTCAGATTCTGAAGTCCTATCCAATGCGTTACGCATAACCTATGCAGCCTATAAGAAAGGGCAAATACGTATGTTGAACCAGTATCTCGAAGATAATAATTTATAAGCTAGCTATATCATTTAACGTCGTCCAGGGACTATGTGTTTTTTTAAAATACGACGGGCATCTTGTTTTACTTCAGGGCTTTTTTGAAATCCCCATAAACGATCACGAGCAACTTTAGCAGCTTCATCAATATCTATAATCGGTTCTGGATAAGTACCGTTCTCATCAATCGCGAATAACTGTTTTTCTAATGGCGTAATTAACCATGGGGTGTGCACCATATCATCGGGGTAGGTTGATAACTCGGGTACCCATTGTTTTATAAAAATACCTTGTGGATCTTTTTCTTGTGATTGTTTAATCGGATTATACAATCGGATTGTATTGGTTCCTGTCACGCCTGCTTGCATTTGAAACTGCGGATAATGAATGCCTGGCTCAAAATCTAAAAACTGTGCAGCTAGATGCTGTACGCCCAAACGCCAATCCAAATTAAAGTGATGACTCAACACACTCACTAGCATTGCCCGCATTCTAAAATTAATAAAACCTGTCGCGATTACCGCTCGCATATTTGCATCGACAATAGGGATCCCTGTTCGGCCTGTCTTCCATGCGCGTAATCGGGTTGCAATGATTTGTTCATCCGTTTCATATGGATACTTGTTATATGCAAGGTTAACGGGACGATGTTCCATCGCACACTCACTTTCAAATTTTTGAATAAAATGACAGTGCCAATGTAACCTAGATGCCATCGCCGACAACGATCGACGCCAACCAGGATAGTCTTGTTCGTCCAATGTTTCTAATTTTTGGTAGGTTTGTTTAATCGTTATATTACCCCAAGCAATGTACGGCGATAATCTTGTACAACTTTTTCTCGACAGTGCCGGGCTTGATATGTGACGCGCATAATTTTTTCCTCGCCCATCTAAAAACGAATAATACGTATGCCATGCGCGCCGCTCACCGCCGATTTGAAAGAGCGGGGCAGTGTCTTGCCATTCTTTATTTATTTGCTGTATCCCTTTGTTTATAAAGCCATCTCGATGCAATGTTGTCAATTTGACAATATTTATAAAATCGATACATGCCATATTGGCATCCGCGCAGGGTGTCTCGATTTGCTGCTGCCAATACTTGCCCCAGTCACGTCTGTGGTGCAAACCTCTGCGGACAACCGAGTACGGAAATTCGATCCATTTGATAGCGCGTTGTTGTAAATATGGGATAAGTGATTGATCACGTTGATACGTTACATCCAAACCGATTTCTTCATGACTTAGCAAATTAACAATTTGATAATCCTGTTCAATTTGGTTAAGTGCGGTAAATATATCTGTGTGCCATATCAAGATCTGGGTGTTAAAGGGTTGCAGTTGTGCTTGCAGATCCATCAGTGACTGATACACAAATCGCCAATGTCGTTCGGAGTAATGTGGATCCGCAATCACTTCAGGCTCAAATACATACAACAATAATACCGGTCTTGGATTATGCATGACTTGATACAAGGGCAGGTGGTCGCGTAAACGCAGATCGCGCTTAAACCATATAATATCGATAGGTGGTTTCATTACAAACTCGTATAACTAGACCAATAAGCAATATACTCGCCATCGGGATCGTACGTTTGGGTTTGTTTTGCCAAATTAAATCGTCTTAGTCCTCGTGGATCACTGCCAACACCTGCTAAGTACTGCCAATTTCCCCAGTTACTCGCAGGGTCAAAATCTATTAACATTTGTTCGAAATAGGCCGCGCCGTATTGCCAATTCAACCCCAGTTCATGCACCAAGCAACTCGCGACTAATTGTCGACCACGGTTAGACATGAAACCAGTGTGTTTAAGTTGGCGCATACAGGCGTTAATAATTGGGTAGTCGGTTGAACCATTACACCATCGAACAAACATGTCAGGTTGATGGCCACCGGTTGGGGTGTGTTGTTGAATGCCAGTATGCTGGTACATATGATGACCATATTTATACTGCTGCCATTGGTAAAACTCACGCCATAATAATTCAAAAAATAACCAGTAAGTAGAATCATTGGCACCATAGGTACCTTCATATTCGTTGATCCATTCAGCGACTTGTCTTGCAGAGATACATCCAGCAGCTAACCATGGTGATAATTTACTCGAAAAATCCCAGCCCTCTAAACCGTTGCGGGTTTCTTTGTAAGTACTGAGACCTTGTGTACCAAAGGTATAATATTGCATTTGTGCACGTGCTTGTGTTTCGCCACCTATCAGTTGCTGTACCGTTTTATTATGCTTTGCTAAAATTGGATCTGACCCTAATATTTTAGGTAAGTCGTTAGCAATACTAGGCTCTGACTCGCAAGGAGCGGGTAGATAGTTAAGATCTAGCTTTATCGGGGCTTGTGGTTTTGTATCTTTTTCTACCTTGCGTCGAAATGGAGAAAAGACGTCGGGTAAATTTGCAACAGACATAGGCAAATCGTTTTCATTAAATAATGTATAGCTATTTGCAGTCATTACTTGCGGCTTAGAGTTGACTTTATCGCTCTGAAAAAGCTGACTCATGCGCTCAAATTGATTACATTCATACACACCAGTATGAAAATGCTTCGCAACATGCGTAAATTCATACTGCTCATGTAGCTTCATTATGATTGCATCAGGCTCCCCATAATAAATATGCAACTGCTGTCCGTTGCTGCTTAGTTGTTGCTGTAAATCGTGTAAAGATTCGCGCAAAAAACGGTATCGGTGCTCACCCATTGCACAGTGACCAAAATCATTGACTACAAACCATTTAGGTTGAAAAATATAGATTAAATGCGCTTGTTTAACCTCTTGTAACAGCTGCGATAATGCTTGATTGTCTTGTAGACGTAAATCATGCTCAAACCAATATAAACCTGTGTTCATTCCTATACCTAAATATAAAACTCACTAACAATACAAACTAGTACGTAGATATGCGCTAGGAAGATTGTTAACTGCAATTTTTTTATAAAATATTGAACAAAATCAGGTGTTGTATCGTAATAACCCTATAATTTATATGATCATTAGATATTATGTCCAAACCTGTCATCATCATGTGGTTTCGCCACGATTTACGTCTCAAAGATAATCCTGCACTTTTTCATGCTGTCGATATCGCTCAAAACACTATTGTGGATGGCGTCAAGGCGAAAGTGTTACCCATTTACATACAAGATGAGACTGCTCCGTCACAAGCCCAACCTGGTGGTGCGTCAAAGTGGTGGTTACATCAGTCACTTACATCTTTGTCTACCAGTACTGAAAGTTCACTTCAATTATTCTCAGGTGAACCATTAGCCATACTACAAGCATTAATGGCTGAACATAACGTGACACATGTATTGTGGAATCGCTGTTATGAACCATGGCAGATTGCACGTGATTCAAATATCAAAACCCAATTAAAGCAGCACGATGTTGAAGTACTTTCTTGTAATGGTCATTTGTTATGGGAGCCGATGCAGGTTTTAAAAAAGGACAACACGCCTTATAAAGTCTTTACGCCCTATTATCGCAAAGGGTGTCTAACTCGCACCGAGCCGCGCTACCCCCAATCAATGGACTTGAGCATCGATTGGTGTACGTATAACTCTGCGACTCGAATTGAACTTGCTGACTTGGGCTTACTCCCTGATATTCATTGGTATGGGTCTATTGAAAAAATGTGGCAACCCGGTGAACAGGGAGCGGCTGATAGGCTGGCCACCTTTATTGCTGGTGCATCAAGACAATACAGAGAAGATCGCAATATCCCTGCCGTTACAGGTACATCTTTGTTATCACCGTATTTACATTTTGGTGAGATCTCTATTAATACCGTGTGGTATGCACTCAAAGATGCTTATGCCAATGATCCTGAGAATGAACATTGTGATACGTATCTAAGTGAACTTGGTTGGCGTGAATTTAGTCATTATTTGCTGTTTCATTTTCCTCATATCCCAACAGAAAATTTTAACTCCAAGTTTGATACGTTTATTTGGCGCAATGATCCACAAGACTTACACGCTTGGCAACGAGGTCAAACAGGCATACCTATTGTTGATGCTGGCATGCGCGAGTTATACCAAACCGGTTACATGCACAATCGTGTACGTATGATCGTAGGTTCGTTTTTAGTTAAAAACTTATTAGTTGATTGGCGTGCTGGCGAACGTTGGTTTTGGGATTGTTTACTCGATGCTGATATGGCTGCTAACAGTGCATCTTGGCAATGGGTGGCGGGTAGTGGGGCTGATGCATCTCCGTATTTTAGGATATTTAATCCGATTCTACAGGGTGAAAAATTCGATAAAGAGGGCGAATATGTCAAACACTACTGTCCGGAACTGCGCAAGCTTCCACCTAAGTTCATTCATAAACCTTGGGAAGCCCCTAGTAATATATTACAAGCATGTGATGTTGTTTTAGGTCACAACTACCCTAAGCCTTTGGTTGATTTAAAAGTTTCACGACAACGCGCGTTAGAGACTTTTGCTAAAAGTAAAGAGGACGCTTTACATGCAAACACCTAAAATTTTACGGTTAATTTTAGGTGACCAGTTAACGCATAGCCTTTCAGCACTTGAAGGTATCGATGTTGACAATGATGTGGTATTACTTGCCGAAGTGCGCTCTGAAGCCAGTTATGTCAAACACCATAAAAAGAAAATCATTTATATTTTTTCAGCTATGCGTCATTTTGCCTTAGAGTTAAAACAAAAAGGCTATCAAGTTCATTATACCTACTATGACGCACAAGATAATCAAGGTTCATTAGCCTCTGAAGTCGCTTATAGAAAAACACAATATGGTTGTGCTCAAATCGTATGTACATTTCCAGGTGAGTATCGAGTACATCAAGATATGTTGAGTTGGTCTGCTGCGTTAGCCTGTCCGGTAGAGATCCGTGCTGATGATCGGTTTATTGCAACAATTGAAGAGTTCTCGACTTGGGCGACAGGCAAAAAACAATTACGCATGGAGTTTTTCTACCGTGAAATGCGCCGAAAGCTCAATTGCTTATTGCATGATGGACAGCCTGAAGGTGGGAAGTGGAACTATGATGCTGATAATCGCGCTAAGCTACCCAAAGATATCGAGCTGCCTCAGAATACTCAGTTTCTCCCAGATGACATTACTTTAGAGGTGATTGAGTTGGTTAAATCTCAGTTTGCCGACCATTTTGGTGATTGGGAGCATTTTCACTATGGTGTGACTCGAGAGCAAGCACTAAAAGTGTTAGACACTTTCATTCAGGAACGCTTGGTTAATTTTGGTCAATATCAAGATGCGATGATGCAAGATGAGCCTTGGCTTTTTCATTCGCATATTTCGTTTTATTTAAACAGCGGTTTATTAACGGCACATGAAGTGGTGACACGAGTTGAACAAGTGTATTACGCTCATGCACACGATCCAGAACAACCAGCAATACCATTAAATTCGGTTGAAGGGTTTATTCGACAAGTGATCGGCTGGCGTGAATATGTCCGAGGGTTATATTGGTTTGTGATGCCCGATTACGTCAATAAAAATCACCTAAATGCGACGCGCAAGTTACCTGAGTTTTTCTGGACAGGTAAAACCAAAATGAATTGTTTGGCGCAATGTATCAAGGACACCAAAGAGCACGCGTATGCCCATCATATTCAGCGATTAATGGTGCTAGGTAATTTTGCCTTATTGACGGGGTTATCCCCAGAAGAAGTCAATGAATGGTATTTGATCGTCTATGGTGATGCGTATGAATGGGTCGAATTACCTAATGTTTCAGGTATGGTGCTCTACGCTGACGGAGGGATATTGGCTAGTAAGCCGTATGCAGCGAGTGGTGCGTATATCAATAAAATGTCTAATTACTGCAAGCATTGTGAATATAAAGTTACCGTTAAAACAGGTGAGGGGGCGTGTCCATTTAATTATTTGTATTGGGATTTTTTGCACCGTCATCGTGATGCATTGTCTAGTAATCATCGTATGGGTATGATTTATAGGACTATGGATAAAATGGCGCCGGAGAAACTCGATGCGGCAATCGCGGATGCAGATACTTTTTTAATATCTTTAGATGCAGATGATTAACCCAAACAACGAATCATTACGATGAAAAAAGCCGATTTACCTAGCAAAATGTGTCCTGTATGTGAACGGCCATTTACATGGCGAAAAAAATGGGAAAAAAACTGGGCAGATGTGAAATATTGCTCTAAACGATGCAGTGGTAATCGCGCAAAAGCACGTTAATTATTTAGGCTGAACTACCGTTTAGGTTACTGATTTACGATATTATAATATAAGCCATTGATTAAAATGGCTTAATTTTGCAATAAATTAAATTGATACGTCTCTCATCTGCTTTAATGTAGATCCAAATTGGCTTCGCACAACTGAGGTAAATTCATATATACCCATAAAGTTAATGTGCGCCCAAGCGATAACCGAGCCAGTCGATATTGATTCAATGACATTCGCACGTTCATCATGTGAATCAAGAGACAAACAATAGTCAGACAAAAATAAGTAGTTCCATAGAATAATCATATTGCGTAACAAGGTATTACTGGCCATGACCAATTGAATTTCGTCCTGCAGACCGACTTGTAACTTACCGTTTCTTCCAAACAGTACTTTGTCAGCAAGTTTTTGACCTAACTCGACTCTGTTAAGCTGCTTCTGAATATTTTGCCTAAGCGCTTTATCGTCTACATAGTTTAAAATGAAGTGGGTCTTTAGCAAGCGCCCGAATTCTTTAAAGGCTTTATATAGAGTGTTGTCTCGCTCACTACTAGATAACATTTTTAACATTTGTGAAGCACTGCAGCGCTTCAACTTCATAGATGCCATAAGCCTCAATATATCATCCCAATTTTCCAATATAAGTTTCTTATTGATTTGCGTCTTCGGCGCTAATGGCGAATCAGAGTATTTGCTGGTTGTTTTAGACTCATAAGCATAAAGAGTCTGATGATGAACATTTTTAATGCGTGGTGCAAAAGACACGTCCATGAAATGCAAGCCCGCAAAAACAGCTTCAGTATAACCATGCGTGTCGGTGCTATGAAAGTGCTCCTCTATATCGTCTTGCATCAATGCATGTTTTGATGAAACTAACCCTTCAAGGACATAAGGCGCCTCGCGATCTGATGACGTTAAGACATTGACATGAAAAAATGACTGTTTTTCGTCAAGAAAACTATTAACGCTTATCCCTTGTTCTTTGCCGTAATATTTGTATGAATAATTTGCAAGCAGAGAGTTCACGTTAACCACGACTTTCTTACCATCGCTACTTGAATGTAATCTGCCATCATTTTCATTATAAATGGTGGGTAAGGAGAGAGATTGGATCGTTTTAACTAAAAGGTCATTTGCTCGTTGGAAGTTTTGAGTAGATATCCACGAATTTTCAGTATCTTTTAACGCTTTTTCTGAAAATAACTTACTTGCCCTAGCGAGCTCTGTATGACCCAAGTTTGTCCCTAAACTTAATATTGTGGCAAACAGTAAGCGCACGTCTACTTCAGATTTACCAGCACGTGGAAGACGATTACGAAAACAGCCTGAAAAATCAGTATGCCGGTTTATTTCGAACATGACATCTTGAAGCGTAATTGAGCGGGAAGCTCCCAATAGCGTGGGTATGTATTTTGCGATTGAAAATTCGGGGTCTGGATATTTGATCCGCCAAGTACCATCTTCTTTTGTCGAAAAATGTGAGTTTTCATTGTTGTTAATCCGCTTAATGACGTCCTCAAATTTTCTCGTTACGCTCTGACCAATGTCGGCGAGTACCGCTTTTCCGTCTGCAAACTTTTCAAGCGATGCTGCTGCCAACAGCCTTTTTCGATGATGACGCCACTCTTCGATACCAATCATATAACTTGGCGTTTGTCTGTAACGATATGAATAAGTTAACGTTAATGACTTGTCCTTTAGTCCTCTCGCCACACTCATGAATAGGAACGCCCGATATTTGTTTAATGGATTGATATCGTCTTCTTCATTCAGGTGAGCCAGTTCGATTTTACTTAAGAACGCAGTAGGTGAGTCTTCATCAATACTTTTTGGTTGGGATAAGTAGAAGGTTATGGCTTCCAACAGCCCTTGATCCTTGCTTTGCGTATCAAAGCTCATAGACTTAATAACCGGACCTAGTGTGCGCTGGAGTTTGATGCTGTTTTCAAACAGCGAGCGATAATAATCAGCATGTGTAGCTAGTTTAGTAATACTGTTCCCAACACGTTCAATATGCTTTTCAAAATCAGGGTTTTCGGCATTAAAAAAAGCACTTATTAATTGGTGTGCACGCTCGTTTCGTTCTTCAAAAGACAAATCCGCATCTTGGGTGATGGAATATACTAGCTCTAACACTCTCTTGGCATCTTTTGCACTATTTAGTACTGTTTTGTTAGCCTCAAGTGTACTGACTCGTTGCTCGTCGCGTTTGGTCCGCTCATTACCTTTTGCTTTGTTTGTAAATTGTTTAACTACTTTCAAAATAGCATCTGCAGCAAAGTCATGGCGCTTATAAAACTGATCATAAATAAAAGACAAATAGTAAAGCGACTGTTTGTTGTCATTTTTCAATCGCCGGATTTCATCGTTGTTCCCTAAGTAGATCGCATCTGAAAAATGTTTAATCGCTTCGTCTGTGAGCCCCATTTTTTTGTAAACAGGTGATAGTTCAAAAAAGTGCACGCCAAACACCTGTAGTATTGCCGCATTTTGATTGAGGATCCTCTGGCCAAGGCCTTGATCGATTCTTTTTAGCTCTCTGATGCTATATAGATGCGATTGCGCAGAAAAAAACTGCAACAGCGACTTTTTCTTTTTGAGTGATAATGACTTTTCAATCAAATCAAGCATCCGTGTTTCATAAGAATGAAAAGCAGTCGAGATAATGTCAACAAACTGATTATATGATGGGATCTCGACGCGGCGCATCCAACAAAACGAGACAAGGGCAAACAGAATATCTTCTTTGTTCATGCGGATAGATACTAAGCTGTCTGCATGTGCTGCTAATAGTGCAGTCGTGCTAGATGTCATTGCTTGCCAGTTGTATTGCGCAAGTATTTGTTTCTTTTGCCGAGAGGCAACTTCTGGCAAATACGTCGATAAATCAATAGTGCTTTTAAGTGATAATACTTTTGTTGCCCTTTTTATATCGGCGTCAATAAAGCGACTTGTTTCAAAAAACCGCCCCTTTGCTTGAAAGTAGGCCTTTGACACTAAGTAACCCACCTTGGCAACGTTAGATTGCATTTTGTTCAATATCTTTTTAGTCTCGACATCTAATGTGAAATAGCCAATAGTTGCTTCTTTCGTTAGTTTTGGTACGCTATCAAACGCTCGCTTTCTCGCTGAAGAAAGTACTTTCATTTTTGCCATTTTGTCATTCCTTTTAGTTATTAAAATCAACCTATTAATTACGTTATCTCTAAAAACGTGCAGTGTACACTGTTGTAATTTAAAGAAATGGTAATTAAAAACGCAATATATATAACTGTATCGTCTTACAAAGCTAGTCATTTTCGTGTAGTGTACAGTGAATAATATGTCAATGATTCACGGATATTCATCTGCAAAATGTCGCCCACTAACGAACTCTATGCGCCTCTGATAAAGGCATTTGACCACTTTAATCGCGCATTATTTAATAACGAATTGCCGCCTGTCATTTTTACCGTGCAGCGTAAGAAGAACGTGATGGGGTTCTTCGCGGCAAAACGGTGGGGAAATGCGCAAGGTGAGCTCTGCAGTGAGTTGAGTATTAATCCTTCCTATTTTGCTTCATCAAGAATAATAGAAGTCTTTCAGACCTTGGTTCATGAGATGGTGCATGCATGGCAATTTCATTTTGGTCTGCCCAGCGAAGGTCATTACCACAATAAAGAGTGGGCGCAAAAGATGATGGATGTAGGCTTGATGCCCTCAGATACCGGGGAGCCGGGTGGGGCGATTGTCGGACGCAATATGAGCGACTTTATTATGAAGCAGGGTGCGTTTATGCAAGCGGCTAACGAGCTTCTAGATGACAAAACATTCCATTTATGCTGGGTTGACCGCTTAGCCTTACCTAAACTACACGAGCCGATAATTGTTGATAATCCAGTATTTAAACCCAATTCGCAAGTCGAACACTGCGCGCACGCTAGCGACATGATAGACGCTAATGTCATATCGCTGAGCGATGTATTACAGAACGTTTCATTTCCTTCTGAGCGCGAGGACTTTACGTCTATGCCAGATTCTTTTTTCATCCGTGAGGTTGCCAAGCGCCAAACGCGAACAAGGCATATCTGCTCGGGTTGCAATACGAAAGTTTATGGGAAGGCGACATTGAATATTATCTGCGGTGACTGCGAATTACCTTTTATGATGGATTCATGACAAGTTCAACAAGAACTTTGTGCCAATAGTTGTCACCCCAGTGTTAAGAATTCGATAATAGACACCTGATCTACTTGACGACAAACGTAAGTCGTTTTTTACCAGCATATTTCATTTTTTAATTTTTTTCATGAATTTTATAGTGAAGTAAGTGTTTTTGATTGAAGATTCTGCATAGATATCACCCCCATTGATCTTTATTATTGACTTAGCAATCGTTAAGCCAAGTCCGGCACCTTGCCCATCTCGTTTGCGTGAAAAGTCTGTTCTGTAGAAACGGTCAAACAAACGACTCAAATGTTCTTCAGGGATGACATCTCCATGGTTAATTATTGAAATGGAGAAGGCGTCAGCCGAATCTTTTGTTTCAATAATAATTTCATCGTCGTTAGGTGAGTAACGAATTGCGTTAGATATCAGATTACTAAGTGCCTGGCGAAACATTGTTTTATCACACACTAACTCAATTGACGGGCCGCGCAGGGTAAGCGTTATATCTTTCTCATCAGAAAGCACTTCAAAATACTCAGTTAAGTCCCTTATCTCTTGGTTAACGGCTATTTTGTCTTTACTGGGTGTAATCAATCCATGCTCGGTTTGCGCTAGCAACAGCATGTCGCTCACCATTTTGCTCATTCTTTCATATTCTTCAAGATGCGAATACAGTATATCCGTATACTCTTCGTTACTTCTTTCTCGGTTTAAAATTACCTGCGTTTGTGTCGTCAAGTTAGTGATTGGGGTTCTTAATTCATGTGCGATATCGGCGGAAAAAAAGGACAGCCTTGAAAAACCATCTTCCAACTTTTGGATCATAGTATTAAATGAGTCGACTAAAACTGTTAATTCAGTGGGTACGCCATTTGTGCTTAATCTCGCATCTAAATGGTCAGCAGATATTGTTTCAATTTTTCTACTTAAGTTTCGAAGTGGCGAATACCCTCTGTAAATCGCGACTCTCGCGGCCAATATCGTCACAATGGCTGCAAAAATAGTAATTAGCCATAGCGTTCTCTTAAAACTTTCCATATATGTCATATGGAATTCCATATTTGAAGCAACAATAACGCTATACGTTTCTTTTTTGCCACTTAAACTGACATTCGTTGCTAGCTTGGTTGCACGCAACATATGCTGAGTGTCCTCAAACAATATTAAATTATCAGGCGCTACGGTTTCAAAAGTGGACGAATTCTTAGGAAAAAAACTAAAATCAGCGTCCTTACTTGAGAAGAGTGTTTCGCCCCATGCGTTTTCAACATGATAGTAAACACCATGATGACCAGAAACCGCTTCAAACAAGGTTTCCGAAGGGGGCGTATTGTTCAGTGCTGCTTCTTTGAGCTTGGCATCAACAGCCAGGTAAACTTCGTTGAGTTCAGACGCATCTTGCTCGGTAAAATGCTGCTCTATTGAATGGATGACAATTGCATGCATCACCGAAAAGCATAATAAGACCGTTATTCCAACTAAGCTGGTTGTGCGAAAAGCGAGAGAGTTAGGCACTGTAAACCACTTATTCATTGTCGACCGCTGATAATTTGTAGCCCATACCACGAATAGTTTGGATTAACTTTGGCGAGAAATCATCGTCAATTTTTGCTCTGAGACGTCTAATAGCCACGTCAATCACGTTGGTATCGCTGTCAAAATTAATATCCCAAACTTGCGAGGCAATTAGGGAGCGTGGCAGCACTTCTCCTTGCCGCCGTACCATTAGCTCAAGTAATGTGAATTCTTTGGTCGTGAGATTAATGGCTTTACCTGCGCGAGTGGCAATGCGAGAGGGTATATCTAGCTGTAAATCTGCAATTGCGAGGGTATTGGTTGGTACTGCAATGCCTCGCCTCAGTAGTGAGCGCACTCGAGCAAGTAATTCTGCAAAGGCAAAAGGCTTTACTAGGTAATCATCAGCGCCTAACTCAAGTCCTTTCACTCGGTCTTTAACGCTGTCTCTGGCTGTTAAAAACAATACAGGAGTTGGGTTGTTTGATTCTCGGAGCGAACTCATGATTTTCCAACCGTCAATATCAGGCAGCATGACATCTAAAATGACGAGCTCGAAATTACCTGTCATGGCTTTGTGGTACCCGTCCAAGCCGTTTCTCACCAACTCAATAACGAAGCCCGCTTCTGATAGACCTTGTTTGATGTAATCGCCGGTTTTGATTTCATCTTCAACTACCAATATTTTCATTTACACTCCAGTTGATGAGGCAAAACAAATGCACCCAATTCCAAAGTAGGGTCATTCTTTTGCTATGCCTGCGCCAATACTATAACGCTTAGCGTCATTATAAAGTAGAACCGCATCTAATGTTGCCTTGATGACAGAATTGTAATCTACATGTAATCGTCCCGTCAGGTTGTAATGGTAACATAGCATGGTCAAAAGAATTCTATTCCCAGCGACTGTTGTATTTGCTGGCGTATATTAAACCTCACAACATTGGGTAAGTGTCACTTGTTGAAACGTTTCGTACATATTGTCTTCATCATTACGATGCTTGTATCGCAGGGTGCACAGGCGTTTACGTCTGTTAATATGCCATGCTCGCAAGATCATATGATGATGCAAAATATGATTGCTCTAGATATGCAAAGCTCACTTGACTCCATAAGCGTAATGGATAATAGCGACATGAATTGCTGTGCAAAAGACTGTTACTGCCCTGCGGGCGTTGTAACTGTCGCCGTTGTCATACATCATGGCTTAGCAGCGGTTCCAAATTTCACTGAAACGAAAGTAGCTTCTTTCCTCGTTATATTTAAGAGCATTTTCCCCTCACAATTACAGCGTCCCCCTAAAAGCCTTACTGTTTAGTCACGCGCTTGTTTTGCTAATAGCATCGTGAAAACAATCCTTGGCAAGGCCCAAGATTATTTTCGCTCATTCATACTAAACACATTTTAATTGAGAGGACTTCACTATGAAATTTTCTATCTTGTTGCTTGCAAAGGCAAGCATACTTGCATCCGTTTTTATCATGACGGCATGCTCAGATGCATCAGATTCATCAGATATTACGGCACCCCAAACGGCTGCAAACGATTCAACGAAAACAACACCCATTGAACTTACTTTATTTAAAAGTCGAACGTGCGGCTGCTGCCAAAAATGGATAGATCATGCCGAAGAATACGGTATTGACATTATAGCTAACAACGTAACGTTTCTTTCTGATCTAAAGGATGACAAAGGCATTGCGCCGAACTACCGCTCTTGCCATACAGCAGAGTCAAAAGAGGGTTACGTATTTGAAGGGCATATACCAGCAAAATTTATCAAACAATACTTAGCTACAGTGCCAGCCGACAGCATTGGTTTATCAGTACCTGCTATGCCTGTTGGTTCGCCTGGTATGGAAATGGGAGAGCGTTTTATGCCTTATCAAATACTCCTTTTGCATAGCGACGGCAGCTCAACAGTATATGCAGAGGTGGCAACTTATGAGGAGCAATTTTAATGAAACGTTTCATGTCTTTTATGTCTTTCATTTCGGTCACAACGTTCGTATTTTTTAGTGCCAATGCAGTCGCGACTGACTCAAGTCTTTTAACTTTAGAAGAAGCAATAACAGCGGCTGTCAAACAAGACCCTTGGTTAAAAGCGAGTCAATATAACGAAAACGCTATAATGGCAAATAGTGTGGCGGCGTCTACCTTACCGGATCCCGTTGTGTCAATTGGCTTAGCGAATCTGCCGACCGACGGATTTGCTTTTGACCAAGAACCCATGACTCAGCTAAAAGCGGGCGTGTCGCAAATGTTTCCGCGCGGAGATAGTTTAGATATCCGCCGCCGGCAATTGCAAGAGCTTGCCAAACAACAACCTATTATGCGTCAAGATAGAATAGCCAAAACAACACTGGCAGTATCAATCAAGTGGTTAGAAATTTTTCGCGCGCAGCAAACTATAGGGTTAATTGAGCAAGACCGAGCCTTGTTCGAACAGTTAGGCGAAGTTGCAAAAGCGAGTTATTCGTCTGCTGTCGGTAAAGTGCGCCAGCAAGATATTGTAAGGGCGCAGCTAGAGCTGACGCGACTTGAAGACAGGCTTACTCAATTACACTCTCAAAAAGAACAAGCAACAGCGCAACTATTAGAATGGTTGTCTGACGAAGCAGCTTGGCCATCGAGTTCTCTAAATTACCAACAAAATATTGACTTACCGGCAATTGCACCAACGGTAAGGCCATTATATCTAAATGCACAAGGCGACATAGAAAGCGGCAACATTCAAACATTGGCAAACTTGCTGAATAATCACCCCTACGTGCAGGCAATTGAGCAAAAGATAGAAGCCAGTAAAACCGGCATTGATTTAGCCAAGCAACAATACAAACCACAATGGGGCGTTAATGCAAGCTATGCTTATCGTGCAGACGATCAAATAGGACGCAGTCGAGCTGACTTCATCTCGGTCGGCGTAACGTTTGATGTCCCTCTATTTACCAATAATAAGCAAGACCAAGAAGTGTCAGCAGCCATCAGTCAAACCGAGGCCATAAAGACCGAAAAGAGGCTTGCATTACGCTCACTATTATCGCAACTACAGTCAGCCTACGCCGCACACCAAAGACTGCTGCAACGGGCAGCCTTATATAAGACCGATATATTGGTGCAAATGAGCGACCAAGCGGAAGCATCTTTAACTGCATATACCAATGATGACGGTGATTTTTCCGAAGTCGTTAGAGCAAGAATAGCCGACCTTAACGCCAGAATAGATGCACTGAACATAGATGTTGACTTACTCAAGTCCCAATCACAATTAAACTACTTTTTTAGCGATGAGCATGCAATCGCCAATACTCGTTTTGGAGACAAATAATGAAAAACACTAGCACACTTGCTATTGGTCTGATTGCAGGTGCAGTGATTACTGCGCTTGCTTATACCTTCATCTTAGCGCCAAGCAATAATACTTCTTCTGAGAATACCGCTGATGCTGACCAACCCTTGTATTGGGTAGCGCCAATGGATCCTAATTATAGAAGAGATGCGCCCGGCAAGTCTCCGATGGGTATGGATTTAATTCCTGTTTATGACGACGGTGGCAGTAATGCTGATAGTCTAGGGACGATAAAAATACACCCTAACGTGGAAAACAATTTGGGTGTAAGAACAGCCAAAGTTGAGAAAAAGACCCTACATGTGCCCATCAGAACAGTTGGCTACGTGCAATATAGCGAAGACACGCTTGTTCATATTCACCCTCGTGTTGAAGGCTGGGTTGACAACCTTTATGTCAAAGCCGCAGGTGATTATGTTGAGAAAGGTGAGCCACTATATGCGCTTTATTCTCCTGAATTAGTAAACGCTCAAGAAGAGTATTTGCTTGCGCGTAGTCGTAAAAACACCAACCTTATTGAGGCTGCCTCATCACGTTTAGAAGCCCTGCAGATGCCGGCCTCAGCCATTAAGAAGCTGGATCAAACAGGTATAGTACAACACACTATTACCTTTACAGCGCCGCAGACTGGTTTTGTAGATAATCTCAATATAAGACAAGGCTTTTACGTAAAACCCGGTGTGACTATGTTATCGATTGGTGCGCTCGATGAAGTGTGGGTAGATGCTGAAATATTTGAGCGCCAGTCCAATCTTATTAAAGAAGGCTTAGCCGTCACCATGACCTTAGAGTATTTGCCGGGTAAAGAATGGCAAGGACAAGTGGACTACGTTTACCCAACGCTAGATGAAGATACAAGAACATTAAAAGCACGGCTTCGCTTTGACAATCCAGACTACTTTTTAAAACCAAACATGTTTGCTCAGGTGACAATTCATTCTGATTTAATTGATAAAAACCTGCTCGTTCCCACCGAGGCGGTTATACGAACCGGCACACAAGACAGAGTCGTGCTGGCACTGGGTGAGGGACGCTTCAAATCTGTTGAAGTTAAAGTGGGCAATATTGTTAATGAATATACTGAAATCTTAACGGGCTTGAATAACGATGATCGCATTGTCATCTCGGCGCAGTTCTTGTTGGACTCAGAAAGCAGTATTTCATCAGATTTCAAACGAATGGAAGAGCCAGATGCTGCGCCTATCATGGTGTGGACAACAGCTACCATAAACAGCGTAATGATAGAACACCGTATGGTTAATCTCGATCATGCAGAGATTGAAGATTGGGGCTGGCCTAGCATGACCATGGATTTCAATGTCGCAGATGACATTGATATTTCACAGTTATCTGCAGGGATGTCACTGCACCTCCAAATTACTAAGTTAGACACTGGTGACTACTTGGTCACTACCATCCATATTGTTGATGAAGATGGCAATATGATGCAGATGGAAAACATGGACGGCATGAATGATGACGAGAACATGGATGATATGGACGGTATGCATGACATGCATAATATGAATGATATGGATAAGTCTGCCAAACCGGATACAACGAAAATGGAAGTCGATCACTCTAGCCATGGAGGACAACACTAATGATTGCAGCCATTATAAGATGGTCTGTTACCAATCGATTTTTTGTATTGCTTTTGGCATTAATTATCGTCGGTGGCGGTCTTGTTACGGTAAAAAATACGCCTGTGGACGCACTTCCTGATTTGTCAGATGTGCAGGTCATCATAAAAACAAGTTATCCTGGACAAGCACCACAGGTTGTCGAAGATCAAGTTACCTACCCACTAACCACCGCAATGTTATCGGTTCCTGGGGCTAAAACGGTGCGCGGCTATTCATTTTTTGGTGATTCTTACGTTTACATTATCTTCGATGATGATACCGATCTGTATTGGGCACGAAGCCGAGTACTCGAGTATTTGTCTCAAGTTGCACCTAATTTACCTGATAACGCAAGACCGCAGTTAGGGCCTGACGCGACCGGTGTAGGCTGGGTGTATTTGTATGCTCTGATTGATAAAACCGGCCAACACGATATTAGTCAATTGCGCAGTTTACAGGATTGGTTTTTAAAATTTGAGTTACAAACAGTATCCGGTGTTTCGGAAGTATCCGCCATTGGCGGCATGGTCAAGCAGTATCAAGTTCGCGTTGATCCTGAAAAACTAAGGGCGTATGGCATACCCTTATCGCACATACAAATGGCAATTAAGCGAGGTAATCAAGAGGTCGGAGCATCAGTTATTGAAATGGCCGAAGCTGAATACATGGTTCGAGCAACAGGTTATATCGAGAACAAAAGTGACATAGAGTTGATCCCACTTGGTGTCAATGACAATGGAACACCACTTTTAATAAAGGACATTGCCGATGTGCAAATTGGCCCACAAATGCGCCGCGGTATAGCCGAGCTTAATGGCGAGGGCGAAACTGTTGGTGGTATTGTTGTCATGCGCTATGGCGAAAATGCACAGAAAACGATTGATGGCGTTAAAGCAAAACTCGAGGAACTCAAAAAAGGGCTTCCTGATGGTGTTGAAGTTGTCACTGTCTACGATCGTTCAGCCTTAATAGAGCGTGCTGTTAACAATCTAGGCTTTAAACTTTTAGAAGAGTTCGCGGTAGTGGCCCTTGTATGTGTGGCTTTCCTATTTCATGTACGGTCGTCACTCGTGGCAATAGTGAGTTTACCGGTAGGTATCTTAGCGGCATTTATTGTGATGTATTTTCAAGGTATCAACGCGAATATTATGTCTCTAGGAGGTATCGCGATTGCGATTGGGGCCATGATTGACGGTGCTATTGTCATGATTGAGAATATGCACAAACACATGGAGCGAACGCCACTTACGAAAGAAAACCGTTGGCAAATTGTAGTGGACTCGGCCACAGAAGTAGGGCCTGCACTGTTCTTTAGTCTACTTATTATAACGGTAAGTTTTGTTCCTGTGTTTACCCTCGAAGCGCAAGAAGGGAGAATGTTTGCACCACTTGCCTTTACTAAAACGTACGCGATGGCTGCATCGGCTGCACTAGCGATTACGCTTGTGCCTGTGTTGATGGGGTATTTCATAAGAGGCAAAGTGCTCGCCGAGCACAAAAACCCAGTGAACAAGGGCTTATCGTGGTTGTATATGCCTTCACTCAAAACAGTACTTCGTTTTCCTAAACTAACGCTTTTAGGTGCATTAGTGGTATTGGTGATTGGCTTTTGGCCCATTAATAAAATAGGTAGTGAGTTCATTCCACCATTGGATGAAGGCGATTTGATGTATATGCCAACCACGTATGCGGGGATATCTATTGGTAAAGCGCGTGAATTGTTACAACAAACCAATAAGTTGATCTACACCGTTCCAGAGGTGGAAACGGTGTTTGGCAAAGTGGGCAGAGCGGATACGGCAACTGATCCGGCACCTCTGACTATGATTGAAACCTTCATTCAATTGAAGCCTCATGATGAATGGCGCGAAGGGCTTACCACCAAAGACCTAATCAAAGAACTTGATGGTTTGATCGATTTCCCCGGTCTGACGAACGCCTGGGTAATGCCAATCAAAACCCGTATTGACATGCTAGCAACCGGTATAAAAACCCCTGTGGGAATTAAGATTGGCGGTCCCGAACTTAAAGAAATACAAGGGATTGGGCAGCAAATTGAAACAATCTTAACGAAGGTTGACGGGACAGCTTCTGTTTATTCCGAACGCGTTGCAGGCGGTCGTTATGTGAAGGTCGATATTCAGCGCGAAAGAGCGGCACGATATGGCTTGAATATCGCTGATATTCAGTCGGTTGTGGCAAGCGCTGTAGGCGGCATGAATGTGACGCAGAGTGTTGAAGGGCTAGAGCGATATCCGGTTAACGTTCGCTACCCTCAGTCATTTCGTTCGTCACCCCAAGCATTATCCCTATTGCCAATTATAACGCCACAGGGTAAGCGCATCGCGCTGGCAGATGTTGCCGATGTATACATTGAAGATGGCCCTCCAGGCATAAAAAGTGAAAACGCGCGCTTAAATGGTTGGGTATTCGTCGATATTGATGGCGTAGACATTGGCACCTATGTAGTGGCAGCCCAAAAAGCGGTAAGCGATCAATTGGTCTTGCCAGCAGGTTACTCAATTACGTGGTCAGGTCAATATGAATATATGCAGCGAGCCAAAGAGAAACTGACTTATGTGGTACCACTCACGCTAGCTATCATTATTATTCTGCTGTATCTGAATTTTAGAAACGTGACTGAGGTCGCCATTATTATGGGTACATTGCCCTTAGCCATGGTGGGGAGTATTTGGTTAATGTATCTCGAAGGATTTAACTTCTCTGTTGCTGTCGGCGTTGGGTTCATTGCACTAGCAGGTGTCGCGGTTGAAATAGGCGTCATTATGCTCGTGTATCTCAACCAAGAGTACAACGCGCTACTTGAGCGTTGCCGAGAGAGCAACACCAAACCAAGTGATGCTGAATTGACAGAAGCAGTGTTGCATGGCGCTGGACTTCGAGTAAGACCTGTGATGATGACAGCGATGGCCATTATTCTGGGCCTATTACCTATATTGTATGGGACCGGCACAGGTGCAGAAGTCATGAGTCGCATTGCCGCACCGATGGTAGGAGGCATGATGAGCGCAGTGTTACTTACCTTGCTGGTATTGCCCGCTATTTATTTGCTGTGGAAAAGGAGACAAATACACAAATTAGATGACAACTTTTAACCCTTAAATTTAAACAATAACTAAGTGAGATAAAAAATGAAAAAGTATATCGCAATAATATTCGCAACAATGACCAGTATGTCGGTATTCGCTCACACAGGATTGACATCGTCTTTGCCTGCTGACAATGCCATGCTGATGAAAAGTCCTGAAGTGATAGAAGTGACGTTTGGTAATCCTGTTCGTTTGGTGAGCTTATCTATCGCTAATACTAAAGGAGAGCCTGTCGAAACAGCGTTCAAACCAAGCATGGAGGCAAGTGACACCTTTTCCTACAATTTGTCTATGTTAATGCCAAGTACCTACAAAGTATCTTGGACAATCATGGGTGATGATGGGCATAAAATGAAGGGAGACTTTTCGTTTATGGTCCATGCAATGGACAAAATGAAAGGGATGAAAGGGATGAAAGATATGAAAGATATGAAAGACAAAAAGATGGATCACTCAGAGCATAACAACCATTAACAGGGAACTATCATGACACCAGAAATTTGGACAACATTACTCATATTGAATAAATTCCTGGTGTATTTAGGTATAGCGGCGGCCATTGGTGGTTTTTCAACGATGCTTTTATTTACGCACCTCGATGCTCTATCAACTCGCTACTATGTTGTTAGACAATGGCAAACAAGCATTAGCCAGTATGGTGTTTTATTTATTACTGTTGGATTGATCGCTAACCTTTTTGACTTTTTCGTGCAAGTGGGAAACATGTCCGAAACAGGTTTAAAAGGAATGACTGAACCCATTATGCTTAATATGCTTTGGGTTAGCTCAGTTGGCACATTGACCCTTGTTAGAGCAATAGCGTTTGTCTTAGCAGCAGCTATGATGATTTATATATTAAGGCTAACTAATCCTCTGAATAGTAAGACCAAGTTAGTTTTATTTGGGCTCTTTGCTCTTATAGTAATATTGCTGCTCAGCGCTTCATTTACACTTTCTGGACATACCAATACGCTTGGGTTTGGAAGTATCGCCCTTATTACCCTGCATGTTGTGGTGGCCTTTGCATGGCTTGGTTCCCTCTTGCCATTGATAAATGCATGTTCCTCCTTTAACAGAAACGAACTTTATGTATTGATGGACAGGTTTGGTCGTTTTGCGTCATGGGGAGTGACTATATTGCTGATTGTCGGTTCAGGAATGTTGGTGCAGCTATTGCCAAGCATCGATGCGCTTTTTTATAGCCCCTATGGTCAACTTTTCATGCTCAAAATTTCCGGCGTTTTGATGCTGCTCGTCTTTGCGTTCGCGCATAAGTTTTTTCTCGTACCTCACATAGTACAAAAAGAAAATGGACACATAAAATTAAGACATTCTATATTTGCTGAAGCGTGTGTCGGTCTGCTCGTATTAATCACTACTAGCGTTGTCACAACAGCAGTTGGGCCACCGATGTAATGGTTGCCACTGTTGACTTATTAATTAAATTATTTGTTGAAGGTCATATATATGAAACACATTATTCAACCCAAGCTCCTTACAATTTTCACTCTTATTCTGTTGAGTGGGTCAGTATTTTCTCATGAAAATGAGACGGACAAAGAAGCAAAATCGACGATGTTCACTGGTCTTGAAACGTCAGCTGGCAAGACTGTGTTAGCGTTCCATAAAGCTCTCGAAACCGGTGATGCACAAACCGCCCGTGGTTTGCTTGCTGATGACGTATTGATACTCGAAGGAAAGGGCGTTGAAAGAAGTGCACAGGAGTATGCGAGTCATCATATGCTATCTGATATGAAGTATTTAAAAGCAATGACAATTGAGTCTATTGAACACCATGTTACTCAATTCGATGTCGTAGCAATATCGATATCAAGAAGCAGTGTAAAAGGGACCTACAAAGATAAGAATATTGACCGAATAGGTAATGAAACGATTGCGCTGAAGAAGCACGACGATAAATGGAAAATTACGCATATACATTGGTCCAATTGATTGTAGGTAACATGGTTCATTACGCTGACTAGATATTTATCACAATGTTTTCATTACAAAAATGTAATTGAATGGTAATGCAATTGCCGTAAATCATTGATGTAGATCATGTAAGTTGACAGCCACCTCAGTATGCTTGCTTTCGCGATGTATAAGATTTTTACAACGTACACATAACTAAATCTTTATCAGCATTAGCGAGGAAAGGTTCATGAAAAATAGCACTAAAATACTAACGGTATTAACAGTTTCTTTATTCTTTTTAGGAGGCTGTGCAAGTCAAATTTATCATGATTACATCATGAGCGGTCAGGTTGTATCAACCAACGGAAACGAGTTGATAGTTTGCGTTTCGAATACTAACAATCTGCAAGTGGATAAGATCTTTAGCGTCTATCGCGCTGTTTATGATGAAAGCGTGATCACAGAAGGTGAATCAGGTTACTCCAGAGAGTATGTGGGAAAAGTACGATTAGGTGGCATAAAAAATGAGCATTTTGCTGGCGCGACGATAGTAAGTGGGAATGTTCTTGCAAATGAAATCGTTGAGTTTGAACCTAAACCATAAAGTTTATCAATATGAGTAACGGAGTGCTCTAAATGCTTTTTAATGGTGTTGCAATCACGTCGACATTAATAGTTGTTTGGTTTTTTTAGCAAGCGGTTCAGGCTGCCGAATCAGTGGTGTGCCGCCGTAACTCCTTTAGCATCTTGTTTATTGGTAAAACGCAAAAATAAGGTGTTTGATGATTGGTTCAAGCTATCCGGTTCAATAATCCTATCAGGAATTTTAGTGCTAGTAATTGTTTGGTCGATGCCAGCACCACATGGTTAAAAATAGGTATTGACCTGTGAGCAACTCACAGGTTTATCCTGCAGCAGCAGTAAATAAGACAAGCATTATTTCTTGAATTGGAGATGTAAACAAAGTGCAAAAGGAGCCTGATATGCAAGTGACAGAATTAGCAGACACATTCGGCGTAAAAAAAGACACCGTTCGATACTACACAAGGATTGGTTTGCTGCGTCCGTCAAAATCATCGAACAACGGTTATAAATTCTATGCTACGCCTGAGCAAAGTCGTCTTCGCTTTATTCTGAGTGTCCGCTATTTAGGCTTCTCGATTGAAGACATAAAACAAATATTCTCAGAATCTGATGAGGGTAAGACACCTTGCCCAACAGTAAGAGTGTTAATTGAACAAAGGCTGCAAGAAACTGAACAACGGTTTATTGAAATGGCGAAGCTGAGAGACCGAATGCAAAGCGCAATAAAGGCTTGGGATCATATGCCAGACAAAGCGCCCTGTAGGAACGTTATCTGCCATTTAATTGAAGATTTCGAGCTTGTACAAAGCGACACAAAAAAACAGTAACGTACAGACATAAAAGAACACGTAACCATTCTAAACGGAGGGTTTGATGAGTAATACAAACAACGATGCGAGTAAAACAAAACACGCATGCTGTAGCAACAAAAAAGCACCTAGCGGCAAAGTAGCAGCTACTAAAGACGAGCCTAAGCAAGAGAAGGTCGACACCCCTAGCACTGCCAATGCTCAATCCAACAAAACTGAAGAACATCATTTAATTATTGATGGTGCCAGTTGTGCTAGCTGTGTATCTAAGATTGAAAAAGCATTGCGTGCTGTTGATGGCGTGCAAAGTGCAGAAATGAACTTCGCACAACGCAGCGTCATCGTTACTGGCAACGTTATGGACTCGAATCTGATTACAGCAGTCGAAATTGCCGGTTATAACGCAAAAGTAGATACCAGTGAGTCAGAAGAAGAAGCGCTAGACGAAAAAGAAAAAGCCGATTGGCAGTATTATAAAAAGCTCATGCGAGACATGACTATTGCGCTGTTACTTGGTGTACCACTGATGATATATGGCCTCATGATAGGCGAGATGACGGTTAACACTACTGGCGAGCGAATTGGGTGGTTAACGGTTGGTTTGGCTACGCTTGGCGTAATGTACTTCTCAGGCAAGCATTTCTATATTGGCGCGTGGAATTCATTAAAAAATCATTCAGCCAATATGGATACGCTCATTGCACTTGGGACGGGCACCGCATGGGTATATTCGATGGTGGTCGTTGCCGTTCCAGAACTATTGCCGCAAATGGCGCGCCATGTCTATTTTGAAGCGACCGCCATGATCATTGGTTTAATTAATCTAGGTTTAGCACTAGAGGTAAAAGCGCGTGGGAAAACCTCAGAAGCGATTAAACGACTAATTGGTTTGCAAGCCAAAACTGCAAGGGTGATTAGAGACGGCAAAGATATTGATATCCCGATAGAAGATGTGTTGCTCAATGACTTAATTAGGGTGCGTCCAGGCGAAAAAATATCCGTTGATGGCTTAGTAGTTGAAGGGCATACGGCGGTTGATGAATCCATGTTAACGGGTGAGCCTATGCCCGTTGAGAAAAGTGATGGAGACAAAGTGGTGGCTGGCACCATTAACAAGTCTGGTTCAGTTGTATTTAAAGCGACGCGTGTAGGCAAGGATACTGCGCTTGCGCAAATCATCAATATGGTTAAAAGAGCGCAGAATTCTAAACCACCAATAGGGCGTTTAGCGGATGTGATTTCAGCGTACTTTGTCCCGGTAATTATGATTATCGCGGTGCTTAGTGCACTAGCATGGCTAAATTTTGGCCCCTCGCCAGCAGTCGCATTTGCGATTGTGTCGGCAACCACAGTGCTGATCATCGCTTGCCCTTGTGCGCTGGGATTGGCTACACCCATGTCGGTAATGGTTGGGGTGGGTAAAGCTGCAGAAGCTGGCGTGTTGATCCGAAACGGTGAAGCGCTGCAAACAGCGTCTAAAATAACCACCATGATCCTTGATAAGACGGGCACCATCACCGAAGGTGCTCCAAAGGTTACCGACGTATTATTAGCTGAGGGGCAAATTAGACAGCATGTATTAATGCTTGCTGCGAGTATTGAAGCGGGCTCTGAGCATCCACTGGCAATGGCCATTGTAGAAAGCGCTAAAGAACAAGGTATTGAAGCGCGTAAAGTTAGTTCTTTTGCTTCAATTGCTGGTAAAGGCGTAGAAGCGATACTTGATGACAGTCAGTTGTTGTTTGGTAACGAAAAGCTAATGAAAGAACGCAGCATAGATATTCGAGCGTTCATAGACAGAGCTCAAACACTTGCCGAAGAGGCTAAAACCCCGATGTACTTCGCTATCAACAATAAATTAGCTGCCGTAATAGCGGTCGCTGACCCCATTAAACCAGACTCGATCGAGGCCATTAAGCGCCTTCAGAGTAATGGGATCCGCATTGTTATGTTAACTGGCGATAACCGCTTAACGGCAAAAGCCATTGCGAGCAAAGTAGGGATCACAGAATTTGTCGCTGAAGTCATGCCAGAGGATAAAGCGAACAAAGTCGCCCAATTGCAGAAAGAGGGCGAAATAGTCGGCATGACCGGCGACGGTATTAATGATGCTCCTGCTTTGGCACACGCCAATGTTGGTTTCGCCATCGGCACTGGCACTGATGTCGCCATTGAGAGCGCTGATATCACCCTTATGCGCGGCTCATTGCATGGCTTAGCCGATGCTATTGCTGTGAGCAAAGCGACTTTAACAAACATCAAACAAAATCTGTTTGGCGCATTCATTTACAACGTGGCAGGTGTGCCTATAGCGGCCGGTATTTTATATCCATTCTTTGGTTTGTTATTAAGCCCCATAATAGCTGGCGCTGCTATGGCATTTTCGTCATTAACGGTAGTAACTAATGCCAATCGTCTGCGCTTTTTTAAAGCAAAAGATCACTAGGAGGTTTGAATTATGTTGTGGATAAATTTAGCAGGAGCAGCACTTATCGCGCTTATTGTGTGGTGGTTTTGGATATATAAATCCGCCAGTGTCGCCATACAAGATGGCGCGATTGAAATATTAGTTAAAGATGGCGTTTATCAACCCTCGAAAATAAGGCTGCCAGCCAATCAAAAAGCTATGCTCACATTTACGAGGGTAGATTCATCCCCTTGCTCTGAGTCTTTACAAATCCCAGATTTGGATATCAATGCAAGCTTGACCTTAAACAAAAAAGTGACTGTATCGATACCGCCCACAGAGCCGGGACAGCACGCTTTTCACTGCCAAATGAAAATGTATGTGGGTGAGTTAATTTTCGAATGAGTCGAGGAATATAAGCATTCTTCAATTCTATAAACAGTAAAAGAACTGAGCCCAATTGCTCAACTTAACTAGGAGGTGATAAATGGACGGCGTATTTTCATTTTTGTTATTTGCGGTTTTCTTCTACCTGATGATGCGTTTGGGTTGTGGATCACATATGTCACATGGTCATCATAAAGATACAAGTTCGAACAAAGTGGAACCCATCATAGATCCGGTTTGCCACAAAGTTGTGGACCCAGAACAAGGATACGGGAAACTGCACGAGGGGGAGCTTTATCGCTTTTGCTCGAAGCACTGTCTTGACGAGTTTGACAAACAACCCGAAAAGTATATCGATAAACTTAACAATGCAGGAGCGATATCGTGACCCATAAAATATCATTAATGGCCTTTGGTCATGCAAGTAGTCTGTTTATCAGCATCAGTTTTGTCCTTTGCGTCGCGTTTGGCTTGTTGTTTCCACAAAGCGCCATGTATGACGTTTGGTTAAAGTTGTTGCCAGGCGTTGAATGGCTTAGCTGGCAATGTTTCTTTTTAGGGCTCGTAGAGAGCTATATGTACGGCTGGTTTATCACCCTTATTTGGGTGCCGTTGTATAATTTTTTTGGTAGCAAAGCGAAATAGCAGCAATGCGTGTTTTGACTATCTACTAGTGAAGATAGATTTATGAACGAACCGATAGCACATTCAGGTATATGGATTTTAGCGCTGCTCATGATAGTCGTTGCGTCTTGGTACCTATATAAGTATATGGCACCCTCATCTTGGCACGAGTGGGCAGGGGCGGGCGTAGTACAAGCTTTTATCATTGCCTTGTATGCCGAAATGTATGGTTTTCCATTGACCATTTACCTCTTGGCACGTTTTGGAGGTCTGGATAGAACTGAGCTTAGTGCCAATTTGTGGTCGTCTCTTTTAGGTGTGGGAGAGACTGGCATGATGATCTCAATGGTCTTGGGATACATTTTATTATTCTTGGGTATTGGCCTGTTTTTTCAAGGTTGGCGCCAAGTTTATAAAGCGCGACAAGAGAAAAAATTAGTGACAGATGGCTTGTACGCGTTGGCAAGACATCCCCAATATACAGGCTTGTTTATTACGCTAGTTGGCGAAGGCGTTGTGCATTGGCCTACTTTATTTTCAGTGGCACTCTTTCCAATAATTGTTTTTATTTATTATCGTCTGTCTTTGCGCGAAGAGAAAAAAGTGATTGCTGAATTTGGGGGAGAATATTTGGCTTACAAAGCACGTGTGCCCATGTTTATTCCGCGCATAGAGCAATGGAAGTCATTTGTTAAGCAAGCAAAAATGTAGCTGTTAGATTTTGGGTATAAACAAAAGAGGAGAAAATTTCTCATGAGCGACTTAGATCACAGAGTAGGGGTATCAGAGGCGAATTTAGTGCTTCGCCACCTTAAGTTGACGAACGTCGATGACGCTAAAATTAGCGCCATTATTCGTGATATTGATGTCGCGTATGGCGTTGATGCCGTTTCTTTTGAATATAAGAAACAGACTTTACACATTGGCTATGATGCTACGCATTGTGAACTTGATGGTATTGAAAACATAGTGAAGCTAAACGGCGGCGATATATCTCATGATTGGTGGACGAATTTTAAAGAAGGTTATTATCAATTTGTCGATGAAAATATAAGGGAAAACGCAAAACACAAACCTTGGAGCTGTCATGTATCGTCACCGGGTAGCCGCAACAAGTCAAAAAGCTAACCTTGTTTTAAAAAATACGCCATGGTTATCTTTACCTTCAATCGCTCTGGAAAATAAAGCCCGTTTCGAATTACCAATTATTTCATCCTCAAATTCTCCACCGAAGGTGTAACTGAAATACACCGCGGACAACTTAGTTAAGGTATATTTATATCTAAACTGAAAAGCAGCTTCAGAAAAGGTGAAATTATCAGGGTTTTCTTGTTCAAGCCTATCACCATCCTCAATGATAAAGTTGCCGCTGAGCCCAACTGCTGTGCCGGCAATCAGCTCGACTCTTATTCTAAATTCATGCGCTTCAGATAATCGATAATTCAATTTTAGGTCAATTGCTGTTTCCGTAAAATCAAACTCATCAACGTTATTTTCACCCCCCCAATTTAACCAACTAGCAGATTGATAATGGCTAATTTCAAGTTCGGTAAACAGGCCATTGAATAGTTCTGTATTTAAGCCAGCCGTGGCTTCGTAAAAACGGCCAGACCAGTTTTCTGTGCCATAAATAGCCTCTGTTTCTATTTGTCCAAACGGGTACTCAGGCGAATCATATACAATTTCTATAGACCAACTATCATCAAGATTTGTTGAGTTAAAGTCACGCGTTAAGTTGTCATCTTTACCCGCACTTAACCACTCAATGCCTACTTCAAATGCTGCGCCGTCAGTGCTTGTAAATTCTGTTCCTATACCTATTTGTAGCGGTAATTTCTCATTATCAAAGTTTGTTTTGGCCTCAATCTCAAAGGTAATAGTAAGCTCTTCGATGAACTCAGAAACAAGATCTGGGAACAGCATGGCATATTCATATTCTAATTGTTTTCGGTCAACTCTTTGCACAAACCCAGCGTCATTAAGTTCGAGCTCTTTTCCGTATGTAAATAATGTGAATTCATGCAAATGGATATCGTTCTTTTGATAATTCCCATTTAACCAAAACCCAAGGTCATTCGTACTATCAACTGCATCAATTGAAGAAAAGACAGCGGCACCGCTAAGCTCAAAGTTTTCAGATAACAATTGATAATAATCAATGCCAAGCACGCTTGATTTACGTTTTAAACTGGGTGTATTGACAAAGTTCGCGCTTATACCTATTGCGCCGTCGGTAGTATTAATTTTGGCACGCGTGGCAAAGAAGTCTCTTCCCAGTATATCTTTTTGGTCGCTTTCGCTTGCAATTAATAGTGAATAGGAAGCGTTGCCGCTAGCAAAGTTGTACCTTCCCGCTCCTATAATATCTCTAGCGTCCACATCTTCATAAAATGAGCTGCCGCCAATTCTTGGAGTGTGGAGCAATCTAAGGGTTTCTGGTCCATTGACATCAAATATACCCTGGTTGCGCGTAAAAAACGGGCGCTGCTCGCTAAAAAAATCTTCAATTGCAGAGAAGTTAACAATAAGGTCGTTTGACTCTACTTGACCAAAGTCAGGGTTAAAAGTGATGTCTATGTGTTCGTTTTGGCTGCGTTGCCAAAATATTTCACCGCCGATGTTGTGTTGAGTGGTATCGTCTGCGATAGAATGATTGAGAGAATAGTAGGGGAAAAATTCAAGTTTGGATGTTTGACTTGTTTCAATATCAATTTTTGTAAAGTTATCAAAAAAGCCCGTATAGTCTATGTAACTTGGCTGGCTAGATAAAATACGCAGGCCGTTATTCCCGTGTTTACTTACCAACAATTGAACACTTTGCTCAATATTTCTGCTTTGAAAGGCTAAATTAGTCCAAGGAATGCTGCCTGTCGCTATCCACTGCGTAGGGCTAACCTCAACTGAATAGTCCCATTGTCCATTCCAGTCTAAACTCAGTTCGCTATTTTCATCATAGATGCCGTCAAAGTAAGCACTTTGATGATTAATACCAAATACATAGGCACTGCGTTCATTATTACCTGACACAATATACAAACGCACGTGTTCGTTATCGAACTCATTATCGTTTTCTTGCGCTCGATACACATAACTTTCTGGCTTTAGCACCTTGAGTTGAAAGTGAATGGCGCTTTTGTCGATTGTGTAGGTAAGTTCAAGCTCATTATTGACTTGTTGAAGCGTTCTTGGTTTAACTACATGGAAGATATTGGTCTGATTTTTATATGAATAATTATCTTGTGCTTTTGCGTATCCGGACGTCCAAAAAAGTATCATTGCCAACAGCAGAGATACTGGCAATAACTTTATAAATAACGGCAATAGGAACGAACTGTTCAATACAAAAGCAACATGCATCGCTATTCTTTAGCCAATAATTGTTATAGATAACGGAAGAATACCACTCTTATCTTAAGATTGACTGAATTATTGCTGAAGAAAAACTTATGCATATGAACGCTATCAAACCCGCTTATGCGCACCGAACTGCCTATAAAAAGCAAATGCCAATCCATGTAAACGCTGCTAAAACGAGGCTGATTGAAACGGCGGCGGAGCCTAAATCTTTTGCTAAACCAGACAGCGGGTTTAGCTCTACGCCAATCCTATCCACAACCACCTCGATTGCGGTATTAATTATTTCTACTAACATGACGAAAAGTACAGTCGCTATTAAAATCAATTGCTCTGTGGGCGACGCGTCAATTACAAAGGTAGTGGGTATAGCAATAAGTAATGCAAGGGCTTCTTGTCTAAATGCAGACTCATTTTTTATTAGCCATTTAATGGCTCTGCCTGAGTTCTTTACGGCCAGATAAAGCCGTAGTAGACCTTTTGGCTTTACGCTCGCATTGAACGTTGAGTTTGTTGGTGTTTCATTCTGCATACGTGTCTCTATTTTCAGGGTTATGAATCTGTCGGCAAAGGCTTAAGATATCTTGTTTACGGTTATAAGTATTTGAATCAACAGACTGCATACCAAGCAGGATATCAAAGAAGTTATCATGTGATATTGCTTGAGCAGAAATGGTATTAAGGCACTGTTGACTAACGATTTCATTTTGTTTGTTTTGCCAAAACAGCATTGGCACATGCGTTTGCTCTTTCGGTGCAAGCGCATAGGGCAAACCATGTAAATATATGCCACTTTCGCCCAATGATTCACCGTGATCAGAAATATAAAGCATAGCGGTATTCACTTGATTGCTATCAGACAAGGTTTGTAATTGTTGCGTAATTTTCGCTAATACAAAGTCAGTATATAAAATCGTATTGTCATAAGTGTTTATTAATTCTTCGTTAGTACAATGCTGTATATCGCTGCGTTGACAATCAGGCGTAAAGGCTCGGTGTTCAGGTGGATAGCGCCGGAAATAGGTAGGGCCATGCGAGCCCATCATGTGCAAAACAATGAGTGTATTTTTATCTGACGGTACTAAAAGTTGTTCCTCTAGATATTCAAGTAAAATTTCATCTATACAATATTCTCCATCACACAAAGGACTTAGCATATTTTCATCAATCTCGATTGACTCCACTCTTGCGCATACGCCTTTGCAGCCTCCGTTGTTGTTATCAATCCAAGTTACGTTAGTACCTGATAATTGGATGATATCCAGCACATTTTGCTGAGAACTCGCCACATGTTTATCATAGTTTTGTTTATTTAAACGTGAGAACATACACGGCACTGAAACCGCAGTTGCGGTGCCGCATGAATAAACATTGGAGAATGAAACAACACCCGTGCCTTGCGTGTATTTATTGGTGGTTTTATCGTAGCCATTTAGCGAGAAGTTTTTGGCTCTTGCTGTCTCTCCGAGCACGACGACAGTGATACTTCTTTTTGCTTGTTTGTTAACTAAAACTGGCTCTGCGTCGAGTATCTGAAATTCCCGAGGAGAATTATTTAGGGAACGTTTGACGTACTTATAAGAAGATTCATACAATTTAAAGGGAGTTAAGTACGATGTTAATTCTCGATTGTTTCTGCCAACAGCCGCGTAGTTTACGTAAAACAAACCCACTAATATAGATAGCAATAGTGTGGCAATGACGACCATTTTCAACCACCCAAAAGCACTTCTAACAATTGAATGCTCTGCTATTTTAGCGTAGTAAATCAAGCTAGAGGGCAGGAGTCCAAATAATACAAAAAACAGCACTGCATACATATTGAAATAAGACATTGCCTCCGCATGGTCAGTGTCTATTGTATTTTGGATCATACCATAATCAAAAATGATACCGTAATGATAAGTGCCATAAAACAAAAGCGATGAGAGACATACAGACGCGATCAACATCGGTTTAAGTAACCGTTTAAAGGCAAAAAGACTATGAAAGAGAACGGTCAATAGAAATAGAACCACTGGTACTGACAATAAAAACCAAACATTGTAGTTACCACTTTCAGTTACTGCCTTCCACACCTTAGTGTGAAATGGCAGGTTAAGCACTAGTGCTATGTACGCTGATGTAAAAAGTATCAGTTGATTTGTGCTAAATGAACGGTTTCGGATAGTGTTTAGATATTTCATTATATTGACAGCTTAAAACGAATGTTTGGTGGTAATGCGAAACTCAATACCATTTACATTGGTGTCAGTAGAGAGCGGTTTGACTAAATCAAGGTGAATAACTTGAGCATCGCTTGAGTGTGTTGAGTAAAAGCGGGCGCCAATACCTACTGATGCCAAAACCGACGTGTTAACGTTGGCCACGGGACTATTACCAAATGCCTTCCCTGCATCGATAAAAGCAGCGCCTCCCAGTTCAAACAGTTTGTAAATATTGATGTGAGGGTAGTAACGCGCCTCCAATGTAAATTGCGTTGTTCTTTCTCCATGCTGATAATTCAATGGATAACCGCGCACACCCGAGTCATCGCCCAAGGCGACGGGTGAGTCTAAAAAGGGGGGTTTACTTATCGTATTGGCATTTTTAAAGTAGCCTCCCCAATTATCAGTAAACTTGTGAAAGTATTCGGTTGAAAAAGATAATTGCGTTCTGTCTTTGCTGTCCGAATTTGAAATGCGCTCGCCTTCAAAATGACCATCAAAAAACAAAAAACCGTTGTCTGATGTTTGCATACCCTTTGAGAAAGACATTTGCCATATAGCAGTGGGGGATTGCATGGTATTTGCAAAGTCTCTGCCGATTAATCCAGATACATGCCACCCTAAGTTAAAATCTTCAATTTGGTTAATGAGATTGAAGTTAGTTAGCTTTCTGTAGTTTTTTTGTAGGTAGTCGATGCTAATGAAAGGGTATTGATAGTCTCTGTCTTCAGGCAAAAAACCAGATGACACGATTGTAGGCAAAGGGATATTCGAGAATTCATGTTTCTCTCTTATATAACCAATACCATATCGTAAGGTTTCGCTGCTTGAATCGCTAAACAACCATTGCCATTGCGCAGTAGAATAAGACTTATCATGCTTATACTGTGCTACCGTCAACCCGTTTTGAAATTGAGTATCAATTTGATTAAAGTTATCAAAACCCAGTTTATAAGCTTGGTGGGTATCAAAACTAACAAAGTCTTTCTTTAAGAAAAATGCTTGAGAGCTACCATCATCATTACTGCTAAGTTTAATACTCGCAGTCATATTTTCGTTCAGGAAAAGCGGAAATTGTGTGTCGAATTTGTAGCCAGTGCGTTGGTTATTACTAAAATATTCAAGTTCAGCGTCAATGCCTAAGCCTAGCAAGTTGCGGTCTTTTATCCCTATCGCGTATTTGTTTATCCCTCCCTTTCTTCCAAAGTCCACCGTTGGCATGAGCGACCAATTATCCCATGTTTCAACGTCTATTTTTTCGTCTTCACTTAGGGTTACCTTTGCTTCGCGGATGTATTTTTGCTTGCGTAGATGACGCTCTAGTTCGTCAATGTCGGGCTGAGTGATGTTGCACTTTTTAATAAAGAATGCACTTTCATTGGCTAACGTTATATCTTTCGTTTTTATATGAAAAAAATTCGCCCAATAATGCAGAAATATGGTATCAGGGTCGTTTAAATCAAAAATGTCATTAGTCTTAAAACGTACGTTGGGCGTTTGATCACATTCATTATCATTTGCATCGTTGCCAGCTATTGCAATTGGGGAAGCGCCTATACATGACGCTGATAAAACAATGGGGAAGATTTTAGGATTCATATACATACCTTGTTAAGTGCATGTATGGTAGTAAATGAAACTTAAGACCAGCTTATTGTGTACTGATTGTTCACTTAATATTGGCTATAGATTTGCCAAAAGACGGGCGTTGTTTGGCACTATTCAATACCTTGTTTGTAATAACGCCGATATTCAAAAATTAAGGCCAACGCTAACACGACGAAAAAGAAAATTGATGCCCCAATAGTCCCGATGTCAATGCCGCCTTGCTGATGTGTTTTAGTTAAAAAGTCACCAAATGTTGCGCCAAATGGTCGCGTAAGTACAAATGCAATCCAAAATATCAGTAAGCCTGATACTCGAGTGAAATAATGCATAAGCACACACATGATAAGTAAACTGGCAATTAGTGTTGCACTGACTGCAAATCCGAGTTGTAAGTCGTCGGCAACATAGTCACCTAGCGCGGTTCCTAATGTATTAGCAACCAAAAATGCGAGCCAATAATATAATTCCACAGAAGGCTTGGTGATCACTTCGACCGATAAGGATTTTTCCTTCCAATACCAAAACACTAATATTAGTAGCAGCAAACCTATTAACAGTAATGAGCCAAATAGATACCCGAATCCTAGTGTGCGATCAATAAAATCTGATATGGCAGTACCTGCGATAGCGCTTGATGTGAACGTCAGCCAATATAGGCCAGGTGTATATCGTGCTTGTTTCAATTTACATATTAATGCTACCGCAAAAATTGAAAGAAAAAGTAAGATAGTTAAATCATACCCGATATTCAGTGTCATCGAGAAAAGATCTGCACCGGTTTCACCTAACGTTGTCGCCGCTATTTTGATGATCCAATACAACGCAATAATTTGAGGAACTGTATTATATAGCTTTGACTGCATTTCTTGCTCTCCAACCTAGGTAGGCTAATTTGAATCGAAGGCTTGAGTCGCCTTTATTTTATCTGTAAGTATAAAAACATTGTCTTAAGAAATGCTGGAGAGAGACTTAATGAGTGCTGAATGTGGTAACGTTTGTATTAATAAAGCTTATTTGAGTTAAGCGTTATATAAATCAAAAAGCCATCTCGTGAAAATCCACAAGAAAAAAGCCATATAATGATAAAAATTGATGCGGCTAAATAATTGACGGGTCTATCCTCAGCCTGACCGGCTTTTAGTCGAGCAGACTCCATTACTTTCGGCGGGGTAAAACGGATAACAAGCGCCAGTCCAAGAGGAATAATAACTAAGTCATCAAGATATCCGATGACTGGAATAAAGTCCGGTATTAGGTCAATAGGACTAAATGCATACGCCGTCACTGAAATGGCCAATAATCGCACTAATATGGGCATATCTGGATCACGTGCAGCAAAATATACCGTCAGAGTATGAAGCTTTAACTTTCGTATCTGTTCTTTCAGTGAATTGATATTCATACACGTTTTACCGTCAAACCTTACATTTTCAAAAACTTACAACCTGCAGTATTGCAGTAATGTTTAGTTAGACTAGCGCTCCCTAGACTAATGCTGCTGCTTAAAATTTATCTAAAATTAGTGGACGCTATTTCGGTAGTGACAGGTGAAAATAGATAATACCATCTGCAACTTCCGTTCTTATTTCTCCGCCAAGTGCTTTGGTAAAAGATTTGACAATTGACAGTCCTAAGCCAAAATTTTCGGTACTGGTTCGCGAACTATCTTTTTGCCAAAGGGGGTCAAACATGAGCTTAAGATCCTCATTGCATAAGGGGGAGGCACAAACGTTGCTAATTGATAGTTGAACAGTATTATCAGCTAAAGCTGATATATTTACCTTTATGGGTGAGTTTTCAGGGCTATATGTCACGGCGTTTTTTAATAAATTGGATACGATAGTTTCAAATGCAAACAGATTGCTAGTAATTAACATATCGGCTTGGCTTTTCAACTCAATCCGCGGCAGTTTTTCGCTGAGGCGCATAATGACTTGTGAAAGGTCGAACACATCATTCTTTTCGAAAATCTCGTTAGTGTAGCGATGAAAAAGCATTATATTAGATACTACATTTTCAAGTCGTTTGCTAATGGCATATACATCAGATGTGAACGTCTTACTCAGTGTTGGGTCGTTTGGAAATTTGAGCGTTACCTCAGCTAAACTAATTAGCTCTGCAACTGGCGTTTTAAGCTCGTGAGCCATATCCGATGTCATTCTCTGCTCTTTGAGATAAAGCTTTCGGTTATCAGAAATAAATTGATTAATGCTTTCTTGTATAGGCAAAAGCTCGACCACCTTGTTCTTAAGTTTTACTTCCGCTGTTTTGTCGGCCAGACTGATATGCACCAAGCTCTCCGAAAATTCTTCCAAGGGCATTAATCCAGAGGAAACTGCTCGTTTAACCACAAAACGAACAATGAAAATAACCGCGATGGCAGCGACTATAAAGCTTATATCAATTAACCACGTTAAAAAGTTGAGTTTCTCAAGTGATAAGGCATAAGCCAGTAACATGGGCTTTTGTTTGTTTCCTGTGCGCTCAGTAAGCTTTTGAAAATCAGCTCTGTCATCAGAATCAACTTGAGGGAAAAAGCTATAATAGAGAATTTGTCCACTGCGCCCATCTGGGAGGGTAATTTCCTTGATTAGTTTCGTACCGACTTTAAGCTTTTGATGTTCGAAGGTTGTTGTTGAAAACAAATCCATGGTGTCAGAACGTTCAAATACCTCTCCATCGCGCCACAGTTGATAGTATTCGGGGTCGGCTTTTCCTTTTCCCTCAAATTCAGGCATAAATTCACCCGCAAAATCAAATTCTACTCCATCGGCATCTTCGTCAACTAACGTCGTCAGTAGACTCGCCTTATTGTACATCGCTCTTTCAAACTCACCAAGCACCCAAGTATCTATCGCAACATCTGTTATCAATAATATGACAATCATCACAGCCGTGATAGTGAATGACAGGGAGCGAACGAGTTTCTTATAAATTGATGTTGTCATTGAGTTATCATATAACCAAAACCACGCTTCGTTTGGATTGGTAGTTCTACGCCTGCCAATTTCGCTTTTTTTCTAGCCGACGACAAATGCGCTTCAATAGAGTTCTTTGAAACGGCATCATATTGCCCAGCTAAGTGTTCACTCAACTTTTCAGGCGTGACGATTATGTTCTGGTTAGTAAATAAGCATTCTACTATTTTGTATTCATTGGGTGTTAGGTCGATAAATTTGTTACCGAATCGCAATGTTTTAAGCTGCATATCTAATATTAGTCCGGCCAGTTCTACGTTATCAATATCTTTACGCAATGTACCTCTGCGCAATAATGACAATAAGCGTGCATGCAATTCGTCAAAGGAGAAGGGCTTGGTAAGATAATCATCCGCGCCTGTCAGCAAGCCTTTCACTTTATCTTCAGGTTGGCTTTTAGCCGACAATAGCAGCACTCGAGTATCTTTGTGACTGCTTCTTAGGGTTTTTAACACTGTAAGCCCGTCAAGGCTTGGAAGCATAATGTCTAATACAATCACATCATAATCGCCTGTAAGCGCCATGCTGAGGCCTTCTGAACCATCCCCAGTATCATCCACCGTGAATCCAAGGTTTTGCAAACCAATAGAAATACTTCTTCTCAGGGATGACGAGTCTTCAACAAGTAAAATTTTCATAATTGCCTGATGCCGTTAGCTTTTCATTAGTATGAATGAATTAACTTAAGAGTTACTTAAGATATACTGAATATTTTCCAAGTTGGACGTTCTGACCCTGATCATAAGTTTACATCATAATGGCTCAGGCAATACGACGTAAAAGGGCAGTCCCTCAAACTATTTTGTTTACATTAATTTACTTTTCTTCTATTCCGTAGATTACATATTTATCCACTTTTACGCTAGATGCGACTAACGTGGCTTGCTTGTCGCCATCTTTTGCTTGCTCTATTTTCACCGGTAAAAACTGCCTGTTCACATCAAACCATATTGACGTTTCTCTCGAATTTGTTTTTCGAGTACGCACCATCAGTAAAACCTCTACATTACCTATTGGTAGTAGGAGTGTTTCCTGGCCTTTGAATGAAAGTTGGAATTGTTCTGTGTTTTTACCGTCCTGAACTGTTAGCTCAACATCGTCTCGAAGGCCCAAGCAAACTAACTCTCTCAAATGATCATAGACAGTCAATGGGTCGAAAACCGATACTGAAAGTTCATCGTCAACGGTGTTTGTTTGCAAAATTGAAAAGCTCGTCGTCTTTGCCTTCTTGAAAGGTTTTTTCTTTACCTGTGTATATTGCTCTGGAACTAAGCCTTTGGATTGATAGTTGGTTAGGATACTTTCTTCAGTTTGTGAAAACTTGAGAAAAGCAATTGAAGCATCAACGCGTGAATGTAAACTTGTTACACCATCAATAGAACTCAACACTCGCTTTGCATCTCCTACTGTTTTTTCCCCATCTTTAACCTCATATTCAACATTGTAATGACGTATTCTGCAAGCCGATAAGGTTTGCATATTAAGAATAGACTTAAGCGCAGGGGGAGTTTGCTTCGATTGACCGTAATTTGCTAAAGCTCTGTTATTCAAAATTAACAACAAAACGAAACACGAAAGTACCAGTTTGCGATGGGCTAAGGTTTTCTTCATATAAGGTACTCAATTATTAAAATGAACTAATACAGCATGGCTTTTTCAATCGCCTGTGATTTGCACAAATAGCCTATATCAAACTCCGGTGAATAGGTCTTTGAACGTGTATGAAAATATCCCAATAAGGTATGAGAAACAAAATCATGGCTAAGTTTCCCGTTAAGCATCGATAAACAGTCGCTTGGTAAGTTATTGTCAACAATGAGTAGTGGCACAAGCAATTGCTCTGATGGTGCCACTGCTTTAGGTGAACCATGAAAATAAAGCCCCTTTTCACCAAGCGATTCACCATATTTAGCAGTGAACATTAGTGAGGTATTGGTGATGGGATAGCTAACGTGAAATTGTTCAATTCGAGAAATGGCTTGTGCCAGTACAAATTTCATATAATCAACGGCGTTTCGGTAACTATTGATTAACTCACCGTTATTACAATTAGCCACAAGCAGGGTGTTGCATTCAGGGACGCGGGTCGAAAATTCATTTGGGTAAAACCGTGAATATAAGGGGGAGCCTATATTTTGGGTTTGAATAATAACTAAATTAGGTGCTTTGGGGTTAATTGCGTTATGCAAAACATCAACGAGTAAGGTATTGATCAAGTCATGATCGTAACACTGTTTATTTTTGCATTTTAAGCGACGTTCAGAAACGTTTGCTCTTTTACAGAGGTCGCCACAGGATTCATGATGTGAAAGCCAAAAGATATTTACCCCAGACAGCGCCAAAATATCTAATACATTTTGTTGATGAGTGGCTTGTTTATCGTTAAATTCAGCCAGCGACAGAAATGAGAACATACATTGAATAGATGATTCGGCATAGGTGTCGCATGCAGACAACGGACTCTCTTGTCCAGCATGTTGCTCAAACGAAAGTAAATTATCTTTTGTAAACGCGTCAGCGCGAATAGATTGACCAACAATTAGTACGACGGTCGTGTGTACATTTTTATCAATGAGGTATGGGGCGTTATCGAGGATCGCAAAGCTATGCACAGGCTCAAAGTATTGATGCTGGACATACTTAATTGAGCTGTCAACGAAATGCATGGGGATTACGTCAACCAGTGCGCTTCGCATAGAATGATAATATGGCCTGATTTTATCTTGCGTTAATTGATGTATTGAGAACAATGATAAACTTACTAAACCAATAGCAGCTAAGGTTTTTATGATATGACGTTTAGTCGTGTCGTATTTAATATTTATTATCGATAAAACGACTGACGGTAACAAAAATAGAAAAATAAAGTGTAAAGCAAAATTCAACGTTAAAAAGCGGCCAGTGCCCGCTAGCCATTGACTCATTTCAAAGGCCCAAGGATTGTATTGTTTTCCAGTACTATTGCTATAAAGCAAAATAGTGGAAATAAAAAACGTCAATATAATAAAGGGTTTGAAGACGGGTCTAATGTTTGCACACAATATGAGTAATAAATTTAACAGCAGCAAGTATATTGCTACTCCTATTATTAATATTATAACCCCGACACTTTTATCACCCACACCATCCCAAACCTTATTTAAAAACGGTAGGTTGTAGGCAAAAAATAGCCAAAGGGCAAGTAAGCCATTTAGCTTGTATATAGAAAATGTTTGCTCTTTAGTCGTAAAAAGTTCGCCAAGACGCATTTTTTTTAGCATGAATAAATTAATCGAATGTGTAGAGGGGCGATTATAGATCTTGAAACTGAAGTTTTAATGAAGAAAGTCTTAAGTATCGCCATGGTATATCTGAAGTTCAATTGAATAAAATTAAAGTTAAACTTAATTGTTTTTTCAGCGTTTCTTCAGTTTAGTATTAGAAAATGTGCAATATCGAAACACCACATGAACCTTGTTATTTATGATGAATTATAAAAATGCAATCAATTTGCGAAGTAAAACACTCTCTGTGTTGGTGCCGGTATACAATGAAAGCTGCGTGATTGAGGAATTCATGTCGCGCTTGCAACAGACTTTTAAAGCGCTTCAGTGCAAGACTGAAGTGGTATTCGTTGATGATGGCAGCACTGATAACACTATTGATAAAATTCATGCTGGTCCAGCAATTGCGGACACAAAAAAGATAATAAAACTGAGTCGTAATTTTGGTAAAGAGGCGGCGTTGTGCGCCGGACTTAAATCGGTAACAGGCGATGCGGTGATTATATTGGACGCTGATTTGCAAGATCCACCAGAACTCATTCCTGGCATGTTAGCAACATGGCAGCAGGGCATTGACGTGGTCAACATGTGCAGAGCTAAACGTGACGGTGAGTCATGGTTTAAAAAATTAAGTGCAAAGTGTTTTTATCGCCTGTTAAATTGGTTGTCTGACACGCCGATTCCTGAAAATGTAGGTGACTTTAGATTGATTAGTCGAAATGTTATTGATGTTATCAACTCAATGCCTGAAAAAAACATTTATATGAAAGGTATTTTATCTTGGCCTGGCTTCACTACTAAAACCTTATTTTTTGACCGTGACGCACGGGTAAGTGGCGAATCTAAATGGCCGTTTATCAAGTTAGTTAAACTTGCAATTGACGGTATTACCGCTTTTAGCACCAAACCTTTGCAAATTGCTACCTGGATGGGCGCTATAATTGCCAGTAGCGCTTTTATTTATAGTCTTTATATCGTTGTAAAAACGGTATTTCTGGGCAACAGCGTAGCCGGATTCCCGACGCTAATGGTGACAATTTTAGCATTGGGAGGCTTTCAGTTGTTAACGGTTGGTATTATGGGTGCCTATATCGGTCGAATTTATACCGAAGTTAAAAATCGCCCTCGATATGTGGTGCAAGAAGAGATTTCACAAATCAAGAGTAATGCTGCTGCAGAAGTCATTAGTTCGTCTAAAGTAGCGGTCATCAATGCTAAATAAAATTCATCCCATTTGGTTTTTGATTGCGGGCATTCTGTTATTTCGCTTAGTGTCACTTTCCTTATACCCCCTTATCGACACAACGGAGGCGCGCTACGGTGAAATGGCACGCATCATGTGGGAAACACAAAATTGGATCACGCCACAATTTGATTACAATGTTCCATTTTGGGGAAAGCCTCCCTTGCACACCTGGGCGAGTGCCGCATTTGGCGGTATTTTAGGCATCTCCGAATTTTCATTACGCTTACCTCATTTCTTGATAGGGATGATTACTTTATTCGTTATGGGGGTTTTTGCGAAACGCTTTTCTTTATCCTCATCCCTCGTTATTCTGGTGCTTGCATCAACGCTAGGATTCTTCGTTGCCAGTGGAATGATCATGACCGATGCATTTTTGCTATTAGGCATGACAATGGCAATGGCGGGCTTTGCAATCGCTTGGCGAGATGATTCGAACAGTTATGCCTATTTTGGCTTCGTTGGTATAGGAATTGGTTTACTCGCAAAAGGTCCTATCATCATCGTGCTTATAGGTCTAGCGGTGGCACCGTGGTTAGTATTAAATTATGGCTTGATTACGGGTATCAAAACCTTTTATCGAAAAATTCCACTGTTCAAAGGTTGCCTGCTTACCTTAGCTATTTCGCTTCCATGGTATCTACTCGCTGAAACTAAGACCCCTGGTTTTCTTAATTACTTCATTGTTGGCGAACACTTTCTGCGTTTTGTTCAAAGCGGCTGGGAAGGGGATTTATACGGTACTGCTCATAGTGAACCACGGGGTATAATTTGGATTTATTGGATTGCAGTGGCATTTCCTTGGTCGATTTACTTTGCAGTTTTGCTTGTGATTAAAAAATACAGAACAACTTTAGGGCAGCATGGATTTAATTTCTATCTTCCCAGTTATTTATTGTGTTGGCTTATTAGTCCGATGTTGTTATTCACTATGTCGGGTAATATTCTTCCTATCTATGTATTGCCTGGCATTCCTGCATTATCACTTCTCATTGCCATTATGATTAAACATATACGGTTTAGTGTGGTGATCACAAGTTTTCTCACGCCAATATTGATGGTGTTTTTTATGGTAGTGCAACTTCCTAACCTTGCAAATGAAAAAAGCGACAAAGCGTTACTAGCATATATTGAAAGTGAATTTGATTTGTACTACTTAGGCACAAGAAGTTTTTCAGGCCGGTTTTATTCTTCAGGTAGGGCAATAAAACTTGAGTCATTGGAAGAGTTACGGAAGATTGATACTCCTTTTTATCTTGTGCTAGATCGCAAGACTCTCAGTGTTCAGGAGGGTTTTGCGAACTGTGAAACTATTAGTCATAACAAACGTAGGGCATTACTATTGTGCGCCTAAGTGTAAAATTCAGCTTCCTACTTGTAGGCGGTTTCGCATTTGTTGTTGATGCATCGGCTTATTTGCTATTAACAAATGTTTTGTTTTTATTACCCTTGAGTGCCAGAGTGGTAGCGTTTATGATTGCGGTTTTAGTAACATGCACGGGCAACCGTTTTTTGACATTTTCGAAGCGAAAGCATATTACATTTTATAAACAATACGGCTTGGCTTTGTTCGCCGGCCTAGTCTCATTATTGCCTAACTTGACTGTATTTTTAGCTTTACTTTTTGTCTTTCCTAACAATATCGCATTTGAACTATTGGCGTTCATTTGCGGAACGATAGCAGGTATTATTTCGAACTATATGTTGAGTGACCGACTTGTGTTTGCTGAAAAGTAGACAGCTGCTGATGCTTTTTAATTACTAAATGTTATTTTGGACCGCCGGAAATGTCAAAGGAATTGTAAGTCGAGGTTAGCGTAAATCAATGTCGTTAATCCTATTAAATAAAATAGGCTACATAATGCGGGTAAAAAATAATGAAAAACATTCAATTAGATATCGATATAGACATCTTTTCAGGATTTTATTACTAGTTTTATTAACATACATAACGTACGAATCACTTGTAGCATTTGTTGACCAAAGGTTGGTAAAGAATGCACAGGTTGATATTATATCCACTTGCCATAAAGTCTGGTCTAGTAGGGGCTTAGTCACTGACGTTGCAAATCGTTGGGAGAATGCTAATTCTATTGAATCTATTGGATTAGCTATTAAGTCAGGCGCGAAAGGCGTTGAAGTTGATATGTTTTATGACTCAAAAATGAATGATTATATCGTAAGTCATGATCGGCCTTATAACTTAAAAAATGGAAAGTTATTAACTCTTAGTGAATTGTTTGAGGCATTGAATTCGGACGTGTACATTTGGTTAGATTTTAAAAAATTAACGAGATTGGATGGAAAAGAATTAGAACACGCTGTTGAACGCTTAACAAAAATTACGTCGGGCTCAGGAATGAACAAACGGATCTATGTAGAGTCAGAGCATCCAATTAAACTAAGCGCATTTCACCAAGCTGGTTTTCAAACATTACTCGATACACAACCTTTACCTGAATCCTACATAGGTACTGAATTCGTTCACAATCTCTATAAAATTGTTTATTACTTTAGTGGTCATTCCGCAATGGGGATTAGCTTCGGGAGTTTAGAAAATCCGGTATTCAATAGCACTTCGGAACGCGTTCTTAAAAATATTCCTTTGTTTATTTACCATGTCCCAAATAACGAATTATTAATTAGGCGTCTGTCTAAACTTCCGAATGTGAAGGCCATATTAAATACAAATGATACTGTGGATATGTTTTCTATTTCGTCATGCGATAATTAGTATATGCAGTCTACAAGCTTGCACATATCGTTGAGCAATTAAGGCTAATAATATTTATATTTAAGCTTTTTGATGCGTGAATTAGCCGTAACTCGATTCACTCTCTGTTTTTAAATGTATCCAACTGATGCATCTCGTACAATTTAGCTTCTTTTAAGAATGCATAATGGGCTGCTATTAAAGCTTGAATAAAACCTCGATACCCTGAAAATATTTGTCGTTGAAATAGATACTTTTTGATGAACGTTACTGGAAAAACTAACATTAATTTGGCAATTGAATAGTTTTTGTTTTTAGAAAATTTTTCACGTGCTTTTAGGCTTGAATACTGATTGCTTTTATCGGTTAAGACTTCAATACTACTATAACCATAATGTTCAAAAGTTTCATCGATAAAAATCTCTGTTCCTTCTACTTTAGCGCTTTCATGGACTAAATTGGACTCATCAAAGTGTGATTTAGATTTCTTGAACAATCGTAAGTTGTTCGGCTTCCGAGTGAGGTGAGACGCAAATTTCCCAATAAATAAATCATTGCGCCATAACCGCACACTGTCGGCTTCATCATTTTCTATAATCTCTCTGAAGCGCGCAATTGTTGAGTCATTTACACATTCATCTCCGTCCAAATTTAACACCCACTCATTGGAGCAAAGAGACATGGCAAACTGTTTTTGCCGCGCATAACCTTCCCAAGAATGATGATGTACAATGGCACCAAATTTTTTCGCAATTTCGACCGTATTGTCGGTACTTCCAGAGTCAACTAATATAATTTCTTGCATTAACTTAACGCTTTTTAGCGTATTCTCAATGTGGGTTTCTTCATTAAATGTTATTATGAAAACACTTATTGGTAGTCGTGTTGGTATTTGGTTCGTCAATGACATTCCTTAATAAGTAATTGCTTCTTGGGGTTCTAGTCTAAACCATTGATGTTCGTACGCTAAGCTACCAAAAAGCACATGAGCTAGTGCTATCTCACCAAAATTTGGATTCTCAATGCCAGCCTCCAACTTATTGATTTCCCTATTGAACTTGTAATAAGTGGGCAGTTTATTTGGTTGTAAAATAGCGACTTCTTCATTTGTCATGTAAGCAAAGTTTTTATCAAACTGCATCATTGCGCGTTCAGGCACATTACTCTGTGTTAAGTCATGGCCCAGCATTGGGTAATAGTCGTCAATACCCATCAATGATAATAGGGTAGGTGCAAGATCTATTTGACTAGCAAGCCTCTCATCTTGTCTAGGCACGATATCTTTTCCTAAAATAACTCCTGGAATATGGAATGACTTAATAGGCACCAATTCTGGGCCGTAAACACGCGCATCATGATCGGCTACCACTAAGAAAATTGTATCTTCCCAATAGTCGGATTGTTTGGCTTTTTTAATAAAGTTCCCTAATGCGTAGTCAGCATAACGGATGGCTCTATCTCTATCGTCTTCTGAGTCAATCACGGGTACAAAACCTTGCGGAATATCAAACGGATCATGGTTGCTAGAAGTGAACACCAAACTGAAAAAAGGTTTACCGGTTTTGTGCATAGCTGATAATTCAGTGTGCGCTTGATTAAAGAGGCTTTGATCGCACGCCCCCCAAGACCCAACATAAACAGGGTCTTTTATTTGATCGCCATCGACAATATCTTTGAAGCCATTACCAAGGAAAAAGCTTTTCATATTATCGAAATGACTTTCGCCACCGTAAATAAATTGAGTTTCATAGTTGTGCCTAGACAAGAGGCTAGCTATGGTGAAAAAATTATGTTGCGACTTATCTAATTTGACAACAGAGCGAGCAGGCGTTGGAGTAAATCCGGTAACAACAGCTTCAATTCCTCTCACGGAACGAGTACCTGTTGCATATAATCGGTCGAATGACCAACCAGAAGCCATAATTTCATCTAGGTTTGGCGTAATGCCGCTGCCGCCTAAGCTTCCAACAAATCGAGCACTCAAGCTTTCTTGTAGCACAATGACTAAATTCTTCGGTTTTCCCTTAAAGATAGGTGATTGCTTTCTTAGGGTCGGGATTTGGTCTGAAATGAAGCTATCTGCAGTTGCTCCGGTCGATTCACGCACTAATTGTATTACTCTCTCATCACTTAGTTTCCCATATACTTTAGAAGCATGAATTTCACCACCTAATTGCTTCCAAGCAAAAGCAACACTGTAGATTGAATTTAGTGTCAGTGAATTGATTAGTGGATCGGTTGTGAAGTAAACGACCGAAGGGTTAATAGGGCGGTGACCGAGTGTGCCGCGAGCGCCAACAAACAAGACTAGGACGATTAATACAAAAGAGGCAAGCAAAGTTAGTCGAGTCTTCTCATTTCTTTTTTGTTGTTGTGATACGACAAGTAAACACTGTTCGTTATTGACAATGCGCGTTATTAGCTTCCATATAAACAATGAACTAATGACAAGCGAAACTGTGGTAATTAACACCGGCAATAAATGACCTTCCATTAACATGCCAAATACTTCTTTTGGATAAACTATATATTCAATGAATAGGCGATTAGGGCGAAGGTCGTATTCGTTGATGAATGTGGGCGTTGCTAGTTCAAAAAACAATACTGAAACGGCACAAACGAAAAACCAAAGCCGTAAGAGTGATAGCCAAATTTTGGCGAACTCGGAGTAGAGCATTAGAGAATGGAATAGGGCGGGTATGAACAGCAAATATGACAGCGTACTTATATCGATGCGCAGTCCGTTGAGCAGCACCAATATAAATGTTGATAAATGATCTATTCTTTCATGTTGCCAAACTAGGATACCAGCACGAAACAATGAGAGCATTGCAACTATAAAAATAAATAAAAGTAAAAATGGTCTAAGTACTCTATATAGGGTGGTGGCGTTTGGCATGCATGTTCTATGTGTTCAGTAAAATGGTTACTGACAATACAAAAGTGAACTTAAGAGAAACTGAAGAAAGCTTTAAGATCGACTGAACTGTTTAATGGTGATTTTAAACAAATCATCTGTAAACGACATTAATATCAGTGACAGGCTCAGGACACAGAATGTGCGTTTTGAGTGAGCCTTTTTTATTACAATCTTTGTCGCAGTTGCAATAGGTGCCTCAACCATGATTTTTGTTGACCACCACATTAACAACATTTGCGATGCAAGTTGCGAATTCAACCAATGTCTCAATTTTACAACTAAACGCTCAGATGCGAATACAAAGTCCATGAACCGATAACTATTAGGATAATACCTCCAAACGCTTCAGCTCTTTTCCCGACTAAGGCGCCCAAGCCTCTTCCTAATAAGGCCCCAATAGTCACCATTAGAGAGGTTGCAAGACATATCAATACGGAGGCTACAACAATATTTACATCCAAAAATGCAAACGTGACGCCCACTGTCATTGCGTCAATACTGGTACCCAACGCAGTTAACATTGTGGCAGCTAGTGCGCGATTTTTACTTAAAGAGCGAGAAGAAATCTCTTTTTCTTCAGCTTGGAAACTCACATATAACATATGCAGGCCCAGTGAAAACAATAGGATAAAAGCTATCCAATGGTCTATTTCCTGAACGTAAGAAGAGCCTGCCGAACCGATTGCCCAACCGATGATAGGAGTAATCCCCTCAATGACACCAAATATTAGCCCCATTTTTAGGGCATTTAGAATACCTGGGCTTTCAAGTTGTGCTCCTCTACTAATTGAAGCGGCAAACGCATCACTAGACATAGCAAACGCGATCAGAATTAATGCAAAAATACTCATCAATTATGATTCCTAAAACAGAGAATTAAATTCGTTATACTTAAGAAAAAGACAACAAGTGAATATCAAACCGTTTTAAGATAAAGGCCAGCATGTAAAGACAAAAAATCGACACTATTGAGCCAACAAAAAGCGCCATCCAAAAACCTACTCGGTCTATCAAGAGAGGAAAAATCAAAAACAAAGGGAGCGAAGGTAGCACATACCAAAATGTGTATCGCATGTGACTAGCAATCTTTGCATTGGGTTGATTTTCTAAATAGAGCCAAATTATTGCTAAGATCGTGACAGTTGGTAATGCGACAAACAATGCACCTAGCTTATCATTGCGCTTAGCGACTTCAGACACCGCTACAATTATTCCCGCTGTAACAAGATACTTTGTAATTAACCAACCCATATATTGACCTTTTAGATTAAAACCGATTGCCTATCGGTTTTTGTTCTGGCAGTATATACGCTTCATGAAAAATAGGGAAGGCACTCTATGTTCCTCGGTGAATTGGAAAAACAGGTGTTGCAATATTTGTGGACATCGCCTGCTGTTGACGTTAAACGCGTGCATGCTGAACTATCAAAACAACGTGATAGTTCTCTTAATACAGTGCAGAGCGCGTTGGAGCGCCTGTTTAAAAAGGGACTATTGAGGCGCGAAAAGCAAGGGCACGCCTACTTGTATTTTGCACAGATTGAAAGAGGTGATTTAATTGCTAAGTTGATTGATAGTGTCGCCAGTGATTTTGTCAGTAAGGGTGAAAGCAGCATGGTCGCGGCTTTTTCATCCGTATCCAGTGAAATGGATGAAACACAATTGGACCAATTAGAGAAATTAATCGAGCGTCAACGAAAGCAATTAAAAAAAGGAATTACCAGTGCTGATAAGTGATGCTGCTGTCACCTTGAACCTTATTACGATAGCATTACTTGGATTTTTGGTAAGTGCACTTTTGTTGTCTGCAGCGTGGAAAATAATAGGCAAATCTGTTGATTCATACTCCGTTCAATCACAAAAGATGTTAATTTTGATGTGGGTGTCAGGCCCATGGATTTTGGGTTTAATGACGATGCTTTTTTTTAGTCCACTTTTCGAGAACACAGCTATTTATAGGTGGGTTGATAGCGTAGCTCATTGGCATCACTTGTACGTTTTTCAGTTAGACAGCTGGCATGGAGTCACCATTATTCTGTTTTCGTTGTTCAGCCTGGCACTAATAGTGATTAGAGGAGCAGGGCTATATAGACAAGGTAATGCGCTGTTAACGTTGAACTATTTTTCAAACAATGTGCATGGCTCAAAGAGCTATTCAGGCGTACAAATCATTGATAGCAATATCCCTACTGCGTTTACATCAGGCTTCTTCAGCCCCCTTTGCTATGTATCAAAAGGGCTGATAGACAATCTTACCGATAACGAATTTAATATTGTTGTTAAGCATGAACTTGCCCACGCCCGCAATAAAGATCCCTTGTCAAAACTCTTGATCGCTTTTCTTTCAGCCTATTACCCAAGAAAATTGGCACAACGTTTTAATGCAAAGTATGCACTAATGACCGAATTTATTGCAGACCAATCAACTGCAACGGTGCACGAAGCCGAGGATGTAGCCGCAACATTGGTAAAGGTTGCTCGGATACAAAAAGCTTTTCCACAACGTCAATCAAACACTTCTCTTAGTTATTTCGGATCACATGATATAACTCACCGAGTACAGCAGCTATTAACACCCACAAAAAAATCGATGCCTGTCATAGTGCCTATTGCATTTATGTCGGTAATGCTATGTTTAACCATCTTCGCTGTGGATGCAACTCACCACCTAGTCGAATCTATCTTTACTCATTCATAAGGACTCCCCATGCAACGCTCGCTCACTTTTTTAACGACATTAAAACCGATTGTAGGTCGGTTTTTAATCCGGGATGTTAGGCAGTTTGGACTATATATTATTGCTGGACTAACCATGTTCCCACTTTTCGTTAATGCACAAGAGGTACAAGCAAAAGAAGCGTTGAATTTGTCTCAAGCGATCAGCTTTGCTTTAGCAGAGCACCCTGAAATGAGTGTGTTTGGACATCAGCGCAAGGCGCTTGATGCAAAAGTAAAACAGGCAGCTGTGTTACCAAGGCCTACAATCGACTTTACCATTGAGGATGCAATGGGTACAGGTACTCACAGTAATTTTGGTGCAGCACAAAGTACCTTGAGTATTGCATGGGTGCTTGAACAACGTGCAATTGAGAAACGTGTAGATGCGGCAACGAATGCCGTTACGCAAATCGATTTTGACATTGAGATAAAGGCACTTGATATCTCTGCATATACGGCAAAGCTGTTTATTGAATCCTTGATATTAGAGCAGCGCTTACAACTTGCGGAACTGGCAGAACAACAGGCTGATAGTGCGTTATCTGCGATAAGACGTAGGGTTGAAGCAGGAAAAAGCTTGTCGATTGAACAATTGCAATCAAAAGCAGAGTTAGTGCGTCGAAGTCTGGAGGTAGAAGACTTGGAGCATGAGCTTGAGGCGAGTCGTTATCAGTTGGTGGCGCAGTGGGGCGGTGAGGTTAGTGATTATGTGCCTCAAGGTGAATTGCTTAATGTCCCTGTCGTCAAAGATTTACCCTCGCAATTAGCAAAGCTACAAGCTCATCCTGCACTTTTAGCGTTTGCTAACAAGCAACGTATTGCCCAATCACATATTGAGCTAGCACGCATTGAAGCGCGCCCCAAGTGGCAAGTGTCAGCAGGCATAAGACGCTACGAAGCTACCGATGATTTCGGATTAGTCGCAGGTATCTCTATTCCGTTTGGCAATGACTCACGAAGCTTAGGCGAAGTACAAGTTATTCAAGCTCAGCAAGCCGAATATCAAAGCCAAGCTGATGTTTTAACCAGAAAGCTCAACACGCAGCTGTTTGTGTTGCTGCAAAACATGAAACACAGCAAGCATGTTATTGATACGCTCACCAAGCAAGTGATCCCCTTGCTCGAAAAAGCAACTGAGGAGGCCAGTAAGGCATACGATATTGGTCGCCTCGGTTATTTAGAGTGGACGTCAATTCGACAAGAGTTACTCAGTACACAAGCACAGTTACTGGATGCCTATCAGGCGATACATCTTCAACATATCGAAATTCAGCGCCTTACCGGCACAAGCCTTTCTAATTAAGTGAGAAACGAATGAATAACCGACTCTTTATTTTTTTATTTTTATGTCAGCTTGGAGCAGCAAGTGCATTAGTGCCTAGCAGCGCTCTAGCTGAGTCTACTGAAACAACTGTAGAGGTCGAGCCTGAGAAAGGCCCACATCGCGGAAGAATGCTGCGAGATGGCGACTTTGCGATTGAACTTTCCATCTTTGAAACAGGCGTTCCACCAGAGTTTAGGGTTTGGGTGACTAATGAAGAAAACCCCGTGCCTCCTGAGCAAGTGGAATTAAACATCAAATTAATTCGCTTAGGAGAGCAAATAGACGACATTAACTTCAAAGCGGAAGGTGATTATTTGCGTGGAGATACCGTTATTTATGAACCTCATTCTTTTGTGGTTTCTGTGGCCGCTCGTTATCGGGGAAAAACCTATACGTGGGAATATGACAATTTTGAAGGCCGCACGTTGATTGAAGAAAAAGTAGCAGAAGCGATGGAGATTGATACGGAATTTGTCGGTGCAGCAACATTACATAAAACCATCAAAGTGTATGGCAAGCTTGTATTACCCGCTAATGCGAAGCGTCAAATCCAAGCGCGTTTTGAAGGGGAAATCAAACAAGTGCATGTTGCTCTTGGAGATGTTGTCAAAAAGGGACAATTGTTAATTACTATCGAAAGTAACGAGAGCTTACAATCTAATCAAATTAAAGCGCCAATCGCAGGGGTAATAACCGAGCAAAAAGCGAATACCGGCGAACAGTCAGGTCAGCGAGTGCTGCTTGAAATCACTCAGTCTAATAAATTGCTTGCAGAGCTTGCTGTATTCCCGATGGATGTAGCCTCCATAAGACAATCGCCGCCCGTTACAGTTATGGTTAATGGTCACAATGCGACAATTGACACTGCTATCAGTGGAAATCGTCTAGGAATGAGAGATGATCAAGCTCGCCTATTTCTTGCAGATGTAGACAACTCAAGCGGGCTATTAACAGAAGGTATGTTCGTTACCGCGCTAATAGAAATCGAAACTTTTGAGGTTCCCTTAGCCGTTAAGCGAGTTGGCCTTCAGGCTTTCAGAGACTTTACGGTAGTTTACGCCAAAGTAGGGGAGCAATACGAAGTCAGAATGTTGGAGCTAGGTCGTGAGGCTGGTGAATGGGTTGAGGTACTTAGCGGCATTGATGCCGGCACTGAATACGTCACCAACAATAGTTACATCATCAAAGCCGATATTGAAAAATCCGGCGCATCACACGACCACTAGGAGCGCCATATGTTAGATTTTATACTACGCTTTTCCATTAAGCGCAGCATTCTTGTTATGGCGCTGGTTCTGGCAGCGTCAGCGCTTGGCTTATGGAATTTCACCAAGTTACCGATTGATGCTGTTCCAGACATTACCAACGTGCAGGTAATGATAAATACTGATGCGCCAGGTTATACGCCTCTGGAAGTTGAGCAGCGTATTTCATATCCGCTGGAAACCGCACTAGCAGGCTTGCCAAATTTAGAAGGTACTCGGTCAGTTTCTCGATACGGATTATCACAAGTAGTGGCCGTATTTAGTGACAACACGGATGTGTACTTTGCGCGTCAACTGGTAAATGAAAGACTCTCTGGTGCTAAGTCAGAGCTACCCGTTGGCCTTGAGCCACAATTGGGTCCTATTGCCACCGGACTTGGCGAAATATTTATGTTTACTGTTGATGCTAAGCCTGGTGCGACAGATAAAGATGGAAACTTGATAACGCCCATGGAGCTGCGCTCAGTTCACGATTGGGTTATTCGCCCTCAGTTAATGCGTGTGCCGGGGGTGGTTGAGGTCAACCCGATTGGTGGTTTTGTGCGCGAGTTGGTTGTCGCCTTCGACCCTGAAAAACTGCTGACATACGGCGTTACGCAAGCTGATTTAGTCAACGCTATTGAAAACAATAATATAAACCAAGGCGCCGGCTTTATCGAAAAGAGCGGTGCACAATGGTTGATTCGGATCCCCGGACAAATTGAAAACCTTGAAGCGCTTGCTAATACCGTAGTGAAAACTACAGACGGTGCGAGTGTGCGCATCAGTGATGTTGCAAGCGTGGTTGAAGGTCATGGACTTCGCACAGGTGCTGCAACGCAAGATGGCCGCGAAGTAGTGATGAGCACGGTGTTTATGTTGATTGGCGAGAACAGCCGAACAGTCGCATTTGCGGTTGGTGAGAAGCTCAAAGAAATCAATATGTCACTCCCAGAAGGTATCGTAGCCACGGCTGTTTACGATCGGACAAAGCTTGTTGACCAAACGCTTAACACCGTTAAGACCAACTTAGTCGAAGGTGCTTTGCTTGTCATCGTCATTTTGTTTTTACTGCTAGGAAACTTTAGAGCTGCGCTTTTAACGGCCTTGGTGATCCCATTTGCTATGTTAATGACCATCACCGGCATGGTACAAACTAAGGTTAGTGCAAATTTAATGAGTTTAGGCGCACTCGATTTTGGTCTGCTTGTGGATGGCGCAATCATTATTGTTGAGAACTGCTTGCGTAGGTTAAGTCAAGCCAGTCCAAGTGGTCAACAATTAGCTTTAAAGCACCGATTGGAAATTGTCTTTACTGCAACGAAAGAAGTAATACGCCCTGCATTATTTGGCGTTTTTATTATCACAGCTGTATATCTACCTATTTTCGCGCTTGAAGGTGTGGAAGGGAAGATGTTTCACCCAATGGCACTGACTGTCGTTATAGCGTTGTTATGTGCCATGGTGTTATCCATTACATTTGTACCTGCTGCAACTGCTTTGTTGTTTAAAAAACCGGTCAAAGAAAGACGTAATTTCATCATGATGGGAGCTACTTTTCTTTACCGGCCTTCTCTTCAGTGGGTTATGAAGGCGAGATGGTTTGTTGTGCTTTTTGCCGTCGCGCTAGTGAGCATAATGGGTTACCAAGCCACCAAACTAGGCAGTGAATTTGTGCCCAATTTGGATGAAGGGGATATTGCAATGCACGCACTTCGCATTCCCGGTACATCTTTAAGCCAAGCAGTTGCCCTGCAAGAAAGTTTAGAAGCGCGCATTATGGAAATGCCTGAAGTTGAAAGAGTGTTCGCAAAAATAGGTACCGCCGATGTTGCTACAGACGCCGTTCCGCCCAGTGTTGCCGATAATTTCATTATTATGAAACCACGCGAGCAGTGGCCAAATCCAAAGAAAACAAAAGCGCAAATTGTTGAAGATCTGGCAGCATTGGTGGAACCCATTCCAGGTAATCGCTATGAATTCTTACAACCCATACAAATGCGCTTTAATGAGTTGTTGTCGGGGGTGAGAGCAGAATTAGCAATCAAAGTGTTCGGTGATGATTTTGAGATATTGGATTCGGTAGGCAATGATATCCAAAGTGCTATTGGCAGCGTAGAAGGTATTGCCGATATTCAGATGGAGCAAACTACAGGATTGCCTATGCTTACTATTGTTCCAAAGCTGGAAAAATTGGCACAATACGGTATTTCAAAAGCGTTGATTCAAGAACAGTTAGCAACGTCATTGGGCGGACGAGTAGCGGGTAAATTTTACGAAGGCGATGCTAGAGCAGATATTGTGGTCCGTTTGCAAGAGACTATGCGCAGCGACGTTGATGCCCTGTATCGCTTACCTATTCACTTACCCGATGGGCATTACGTACCTTTACAAGAATTAGCAAATATTGAAATGGTGTTAGGTGCAAATCAGGTTAACAGGGAGAATGGTAAACGTCGTGTTGTAGTAACAGCAAACGTTCGCGGTAGAGATCTAGGCAGTTTTGTTGCAGATATAAAAACGCAAATTCAGAGTAATGTAGACATTCCAGCAGGCTATTGGCTTGAGTATGGTGGCACGTATCAAAAATTGCAATCGGCCTCCCAGCGTCTATCTATAGTGGTTCCGGTTACATTAGTATTGATCCTTGGCTTACTAATATTGGCGCTGGGCTCATTTAAAGATGCCATGATCATATTCACAGGCGTACCTCTTGCACTGACCGGCGGTATAGCGGCGTTAATGCTTAGAGATATTCCATTCTCAATATCAGCCGCAGTCGGTTTTATTGCACTGTCAGGAATAGCGATACTAAATGGCTTGGTCATGGTTTCGCTTATTCGCGATCTGAGAAAACAAAATATGTCCCTAGAGCAGGCGATATTTGACGGCGCAATCACGCGTTTACGACCAGTTATTACGACTGCGCTCGTTGCTTCATTAGGATTTGTGCCCATGGCGCTAAACACCGGAATGGGCTCAGAAGTTCAGCGTCCATTAGCCTCGGTCGTTATCGGAGGCATCATATCCTCAACGCTATTGACATTATTTGTCATACCCGCCCTTTATCGAATATTACATAGAGACAACATACCAACCGTGGAAAAGGCGCCAGCTCATGCGAACTAGTATCAGACATATCTTCGCGCTGTTTTTAGGGCTGCTGTTGTTGAGTATGTCACTAGGCGCTTTAGCGCATGGCGTTGATGACGATACCCGTTTGTTCTTGGAACAAAATACCGGGACGCAATTTTTCCCGTTTATTTATATCGGTGCCAAACACATGTTCACAGGCTATGATCACATTCTATTTTTGGTCGGCGTCATATTTTTCCTATACCGAAGCCGCGATGTACTGCTGTATGTCAGTATGTTTACGATAGGCCACAGCATTACCTTACTTTGGGGAGTGCTGGGTGATATACAAGTTAATCCCTATTTAATCGATGCCATTATTGGATTCTCGGTGGTGTACAAAGGCTTCGATAATTTGGGTGGGTTTAAACGTTTATTTGGCAAGCAGCCGAGCACTAAATTGGCGGTGCTTATATTTGGCTTGTTCCATGGCTTTGGTTTAGCAAGCAAATTGCAAGAATTTGAACTGCCTTCTGAGGGCCTAGTTGCCAATATGATTGCCTTTAATATTGGTGTCGAATTAGGACAATTCATGGCATTGGCTTTCATTGTTATCGCAATTAACTTCTGGCGAAAGCTCCCTTCATTCGAGCGCTTTTCAACGGTTACAAACACGATGTTAATGAGCGCTGGATTGATGCTGATGGGGCTTCAATTAACCGGTTATTATTTATACTAATTTGAACGAGAGATTGAAATGACACAACATGTAGTAAGTACAAAAACATTAGTAAAGTCGACTATTTTCGCCACCATCATCGCAGCTGTGGTGTTTGTGTGTTTTATTCTGCCGGCAGAATACAACATCGATCCGACACATATCGGTCATAGACTAGGTTTAACCGCTCTAGCGCATCATGACGATGAATCGTCAGGAACAGGATCGAGCTTTGTCGCTGACGAACAGGGGCAGAAAGTAATTGAAGTAACGGTTCCTGCGGGTAAAGGCATCGAATATAAATTTAAGATGTTGCAACACCACAAGATGACATACGAGTGGCTAACTGATGGTGAACCACTTTATTTTGATTTGCACGGTGAGCCTGAAAACGACGCAACAGGATATTTTGAGAGCTACGCAATAGCGACTTTATCTGAGATGAAAGGTAGTTTCACAGCACCCTTTACTGGCTCACATGGCTGGTATTGGAAGAATACAACTGACAAGCCTGTAGCAATCCAAATGATTGTTAAAGGGCAATTCACCGTTATCGGACTTAAATAGAAATCAAAGAGAGGCCTACAGAATGAAAGTGATTGTAAACATAATATTAATAATGACATTGATTGGGCACTGCGCTGCATTTGCACATGAAGGCCACAATGATATTACTGAAGAAACCGCGCTTAACATAGTTAATAAATCAGTCAAACAGCATACATTTAAGGACTTTGGTTATGAAGTAGGAAAGCTCGATGCTAGTTGGAAATCAGTTACAAGACATAATTTAAAGACGGTTAAAAAAGTAGATAAAAGCTTTATTATTAGTGCAGCGAATATTATTAGCGATACCGTCATTTATTTTCATATTGAAAAAAATGGCAAAATCAGAGCGGTTACAAATGACGTAATTAATCCTTGACTACACAACTTTAGAGATGTGTACATCCAAACTTGATGAAATCGCAATGCTTTTTCAATTCAGCTAGATTTTAAGGAGCAGATATGCAAAAGAGTATCTCAACAAATCCATTTAGTGATTTAGAAAAGCCTAAAATAAGTATGCTATTTATTATTTTAATGCTCTCTATCGTACTCGCTTCTTGCAGTAGTTCTACTAGAATGACGACCATAAAAGATATGTCAAACCAACAATGGTCTGTTGATTGGGTATCAATAAATAAACAAAATGGGTTATGGCGCGTTTAAACATTTTTTGCTCCGAACATCTCCATCTAATATTATTAAATGATATTTTTTGGTGTTGTGCGGGTTTCAGCAATGCTTTCTAGTTGATGTAAAACGCCGCATTCTTTGACTTTTTTATTATCAGCACATGTCGAGCGAACGGAAACGAGAGATTGACGCAGTGCGTTTAACTCCGTTATCCGTTGTTCGATATCGTCAATGTGTTTGTCAATCGTAGCATTGACGGTTTCACAACTATTGTCTGGTTTCGCTCGTGTTTCAAGAACTAAGCTAATCTCTTCAATCGTCATATCTAGCGCACGGCACTGCTTAATAAACAGCAACTGCTTTAGTGCTTCTTCTGAATAAAGTCGATAATTCGATTGCGTGCGCTCTGGTGCTGCTAGCAACGCCTTTCGTTCATAAAAGCGAATAGTTTGAATACTTAGGCCTGTTTTATCTGCTAACTGTCCAATTTTCATTTTTCTTTACCTGATGCGCTTGACTCTATACCAAGTATAGAGTTTACACTCGTGTCATGAGTCAGTAAAGCGAGTGTTTTTATGAGCGGCTGTGGGTGCGACATTGAAATCAAAGACAAAGAACAAAAAAGGGTGTTGTATTGGTTGTTAGGCATTAATGCCGTGATGTTCATCGTTGAAATGAGTGTAGGGTTATTGGCTGACTCAACCGCGCTTATTGCAGATTCACTGGATATGCTTGCGGATGCTGTGGTGTATGGCATTGGTATTTATGCCGTGGGTAAAACCATCATTCACAAAGCAAACGCCGCAAAAATTAGCGGATATTTTCAATTGATTCTAGGCCTCATTATTTTATTTGATATTGCTCGTCGTTCGATATTAGGCAGTGACCCCGAGTCATTGTTAATGATGGGGATGGGTTTTGTTGCCTTAATCGCTAACGTTATATGTTTAGCAATCATAAGAAAACAGAAGAGCGGCGAAGTACATATGCGAGCGAGTTGGATTTTCTCGGCGAATGACGTTATTGCCAACATGGGCGTAATTGTAGCGGGCGTGACGGTTTATCTATTTGACACTCGCTGGCCCGATTTAGTGATTGGCTTTATTGTTTCAATCATCGTTTTGCGTGGTGCAGTCTTAATCTTAAAAGATGCTAAGCAAGAACTTCGTAATAACAGCGCATCTAATGGAGAAGTGTTATGAATTTTACACAAGCAGCAAAACCTTATGTAGAAGAAAAATTTAGAGATGCTCAACATGCATTTACAAATCAAGATGAAGAAACAGGATTTAAAGCCCTTGAGGATGCGCATGTAATTGGTCAACACTCTACTTTTCATCATACACTAGTACACTATGAAATGTTCAAATTTGGATTAAAGCGCAAGGACATTAAAGAAGTCTTTGGGCAAATTTTCAGGCTAATTGGTGCCGTTACCAAAACGGCTATTGGTTTGTTACCAGAGGGCAATACGGGCGGGGCAAATGTAAGTCCGTTTAAACCCATGCCTATTTCACAAGCAAATAAAGCAATCTTGGATGAAATCAAATATGCACAGTCATAATCATTCACATAGCCATACGCACTCAGATGACAATTCAGACG